>Ga0075156_10000534_pt1 | contig 19425 bp, 12 predicted proteins | sample JI81AbrownDNA_FD_70966 | JGI IMG/M metagenome (GOLD analysis project Ga0075156, IMG submission 70966) | Wastewater effluent complex algal communities from Wisconsin, to seasonally profile nutrient transformation and Carbon sequestration -... | ecosystem: Engineered > WWTP > Effluent > Algae...
CGCGGGGCTCACCCCCGCGCAGGCGGGGACGGCTCCAACACGAACAACGGGCGACCAATCAGAAGGGGCTCACCCCCGCGCAGGCGGGGACGGCGCGTGAGTGACCGGGGCTTAGGGGCTGTAGCGGGGCTCACCCCCGCGCAGGCGGGGACGGCGCCCAACGCTTCGTGGCGACACCGGCAGCGAAGGGCTCACCCCCGCGCAGGCGGGGACGGCTCGACGAACCGGGCCGACAGTCGCGGCCGTCCGGGCTCACCCCCGCGCAGGCGGGGACGGCTTCGCCGTCATGGCGCTCGCCTCCCAGCACACGGGCTCACCCCCGCGCAGGCGGGGACGGCGCGGACATTGCGGCTGCGTTGCCGGTGAAAGCGGGCTCACCCCCGCGCAGGCGGGGACGGCGCCGCGGCCGGCGCCTTGACGATCTTCGCCGCGGGCTCACCCCCGCGCAGGCGGGGACGGCGTCCCGACGTTGGCCACTGAGGTCCGGCGCGAGGGCTCACCCCCGCGCAGGCGGGGACGGCAAGCCCCGCCGAAGGCAGGGCTTGAAGTGTGGGGGCTCACCCCCGCGCAGGCGGGGACGGCCGGGAGGCCGCACGTGCTGACATCCTCGCTCCGGGCTCACCCCCGCGCAGGCGGGGACGGCGTGGCCGCTGAGCTCCGGCTGCGGGTGGCGAAGGGCTCACCCCCGCGCAGGCGGGGACGGCGTGGCCGCTGAGCTCCGGCTGCGGGTGGCGAAGGGCTCACCCCCGCGCAGGCGGGGACGGTCGATCGAGGCCGACGAGGCACGCGACAAGCGGGGGCTCACCCCCGCGCAGGCGGGGACGGCCCAATTGACTGAGTCGGCGAAATGCTTGCGCAGGGCTCACCCCCGCGCAGGCGGGGACGGCCCTCTGCTTGGGCCACCACCTTGATCTGATCGGGGCTCACCCCCGCGCAGGCGGGGACGGCCGGCGATGAGACGTTCTTCAGATTGGATCTGAGGGCTCACCCCCGCGCAGGCGGGGACGGCTTCGGCGGGGTCCTGGCCGTGGGTGTTGGCGTGGGCTCACCCCCGCGCAGGCGGGGACGGCGTGAGGGTGGGTTGCGGCGGGGCATTGAGTCGGGGCTCACCCCCGCGCAGGCGGGGACGGCCGATCATGGCTCGGGTGGCGAGGTGCTCCAGCCGGGCTCACCCCCGCGCAGGCGGGGACGGCACGGTGGGGCTGAGGGTCTATCAGCTCGCCCGGGGCTCACCCCCGCGCAGGCGGGGACGGCCGGGTCGCGAACCGTGACGGCAACCGGATCGAGGGCTCACCCCCGCGCAGGCGGGGACGGCCTCCACTTGCGAGAGCCGGCGATCTTGCGCCGGGGCTCACCCCCGCGCAGGCGGGGACGGCCGCCTGCAGGACTGGAGCCGCAAGGCCCGAGAGGGCTCACCCCCGCGCAGGCGGGGACGGCGTTGACCGCTGTCGTGACGGACGTAGAAAGCTAGGGCTCACCCCCGCGCAGGCGGGGACGGCCTGCCCAGCTCGGACGGGTTCGCCCGCGTCCGGGGCTCACCCCCGCGCAGGCGGGGACGGCCACTGCGCGGTGAGCCTGAGCACGTTGGCCCAGGGCTCACCCCCGCGCAGGCGGGGACGGCCCACGAAAGCCGATCGACCTCATCAATCAGCGGGGCTCACCCCCGCGCAGGCGGGGACGGCTCCACCTTGGTGACCTTCGCCTCGGCCTCCAGGGGCTCACCCCCGCGCAGGCGGGGACGGCTCGACGGCGGTCACGTCCGGCAACGGGTCGCCGGGCTCACCCCCGCGCAGGCGGGGACGGCTTCGGCGTGCCGGAAGGCGTCCAGGAACTTCCGGGCTCACCCCCGCGCAGGCGGGGACGGCCCTCAGGCGCCGTTGAGGTCGAGGACGATCTGGGGCTCACCCCCGCGCAGGCGGGGACGGCCACTACGCCAACCTGATGCGCGACGGGCACACGGGCTCACCCCCGCGCAGGCGGGGACGGCGGATCCCATCGAGGTCCGGCTGTGTGGGTGAAGGGCTCACCCCCGCGCAGGCGGGGACGGCCGGTCGGGAGGGAATGCGTTCAGCGCCAACCTGGGCTCACCCCCGCGCAGGCGGGGACGGCCTACCCTAAGGTTTTCCACACCGCTGCACTCCGGGCTCACCCCCGCGCAGGCGGGGACGGCCTGGGGACCGCGCCCAAGCTGACGGTGACCCGGGGCTCACCCCCGCGCAGGCGGGGACGGCCTCAATGCCGGACGACGCAGTGGTTGGGAGTGGGGCTCACCCCCGCGCAGGCGGGGACGGCGTGGCCGTGACGGTTGTCGCGCCAGCCGCAGCGGGCTCACCCCCGCGCAGGCGGGGACGGCTACCGGTCGAAGTGGGTCACCACCTACCAGGGGGGCTCACCCCCGCGCAGGCGGGGACGGCCTCCTGGTCGATCAGACCGGCGCAGTCAAGGTGGGCTCACCCCCGCGCAGGCGGGGACGGCCGCCGCCACGACCTTGCGGCGACGCTCAGCCATGGGCTCACCCCCGCGCAGGCGGGGACGGCGACGCAGGAGCACGAGCGCTACTCAGCCGAGAGGGCTCACCCCCGCGCAGGCGGGGACGGCCCGACTGCGCCGGTCGCGGTAGTAACAGCCGGGGGCTCACCCCCGCGCAGGCGGGGACGGCCGATGCCGACCGACTGGATGCAGCGGTGCGTGGGGCTCACCCCCGCGCAGGCGGGGACGGCCTCTCCTCTAGATGCGGGTCTGGCATGTGATGGGGCTCACCCCCGCGCAGGCGGGGACGGCCGCATCGTCACGGACGGTAGCCACGGGCGATCAGGGCTCACCCCCGCGCAGGCGGGGACGGCCGCCATGACCCAACCCCCCGCAGGCGTCCCAAGGGCTCACCCCCGCGCAGGCGGGGACGGCGCATCGTCACGGACGGTAGCCACGGGCGATCAGGGCTCACCCCCGCGCAGGCGGGGACGGCTGACGAAGACGATGAAGGGCGCCGGCAACGCGGGGCTCACCCCCGCGCAGGCGGGGACGGCCCGTTGCCGAACCGATCGGTTGATCCGTGGGCGGGCTCACCCCCGCGCAGGCGGGGACGGCCCAACCGGCTTGTCCTCCATCGGCACCGGCTGGGGCTCACCCCCGCGCAGGCGGGGACGGCCCCGCGCGTGGCTGGCTGTCCGGGACCGAGTTGGGCTCACCCCCGCGCAGGCGGGGACGGCGTCAGGTTGCCGGCGTCCAGGTCGACCCGGTCGGGCTCACCCCCGCGCAGGCGGGGACGGCTGACTGAGGGGGTCGGCACCACCGGCTGTCCGGGGCTCACCCCCGCGCAGGCGGGGACGGCGGCCGCCGGCCAGGTCTACAGCACCGGTCGCCGGGCTCACCCCCGCGCAGGCGGGGACGGCCAGGACTCCGAGGTCGGCGAAGAGATCCGCGCGGGCTCACCCCCGCGCAGGCGGGGACGGCCAACAAGGCGATCTTCGTCGGCGTCACCTGGAAGGGCTCACCCCCGCGCAGGCGGGGACGGCGGCGGCGGCGACATTTCACCGTTGGACGGCTCGGGCTCACCCCCGCGCAGGCGGGGACGGCAGTTGCGCTGGTAGGTGGTTCCACCGACCAGCGGGCTCACCCCCGCGCAGGCGGGGACGGCCCCTGATTCAACAGGCCGGCGTAAACGGGCTGGGGCTCACCCCCGCGCAGGCGGGGACGGCCTGCGAGATCCAGTCAACCAGCCTGAGGCCAAGGGCTCACCCCCGCGCAGGCGGGGACGGCTCCGGGTGCTCGCGGCGCTCTTGCGCCGACAAGGGCTCACCCCCGCGCAGGCGGGGACGGCGGTCGGCCATCTCGTGGATTGAGCACTACCTAGGGCTCACCCCCGCGCAGGCGGGGACGGCCCTCGAACGCCAGCGCGCTTGGAGCGAGAAGACGGGCTCACCCCCGCGCAGGCGGGGACGGCCACGCCCGCGGAGCACCAGGCGGCGCGGTGAAGGGCTCACCCCCGCGCAGGCGGGGACGGCCAGCGGGCAAACATGCATCTCGACGTTGCGGCGGGCTCACCCCCGCGCAGGCGGGGACGGCCAGTGTGTCATCCACTTTGAACCACGGCATTAGGGCTCACCCCCGCGCAGGCGGGGACGGCCAGTGTGTCATCCACTTTGAACCACGGCATTAGGGCTCACCCCCGCGCAGGCGGGGACGGCTCGCCGGGGTTGGTGCTGACCTTGGTTGCTTCGGGCTCACCCCCGCGCAGGCGGGGACGGCACGTTGTCGAGTTTGCCGTTGCGGGTTTCGCCGGGCTCACCCCCGCGCAGGCGGGGACGGCGGACTCAACTACCAGCACTGCGCGCGGATGGCGGGCTCACCCCCGCGCAGGCGGGGACGGCACCGTTCGGGCATGCCGTCGTCCCGGCCCGCCGGGCTCACCCCCGCGCAGGCGGGGACGGCCTAGCGGCGCGGGCGCTGAGCGAGCCATACACGGGCTCACCCCCGCGCAGGCGGGGACGGCAGCAGCAGCATGACGCTCCGCCTGCTCGACCTGGGCTCACCCCCGCGCAGGCGGGGACGGCCGTCCTCTCGGGATTCCATTACGGGATATCGGGGGCTCACCCCCGCGCAGGCGGGGACGGCCCGCTGGACAAGTTCCAGGAGACCGGTGACGTGGGCTCACCCCCGCGCAGGCGGGGACGGCCGTCCGCCGGTCTCCTAGGTCGAGTGCGGTGGGGGCTCACCCCCGCGCAGGCGGGGACGGCGCGGGACCGTGCCGCGTTGGCGTACTCGGTCTGGCTCACCCCCGCGCAGGCGGGGACGGCGAGTGGCCGAGCGCACGACTGACGGCCAGCAGGGGCTCACCCCCGCGCAGGCGGGGACGGCGACTGACTGCCACCCACAAGGCGGACCTGACCGGGCTCACCCCCGCGCAGGCGGGGACGGCCCGCAGCGCGCCGCCAGACGCTCACAGCAAGGGGGCTCACCCCCGCGCAGGCGGGGACGGCTTCCGCCTCCTGAGCCGATCACCGACATGTTCGGGCTCACCCCCGCGCAGGCGGGGACGGCTTCAACATCGACCCGAGCTTCGTGGCCAGCTCGGGCTCACCCCCGCGCAGGCGGGGACGGCGGCAGCCCACAATCCCCCGGCGACCGAGCCGGGGGCTCACCCCCGCGCAGGCGGGGACGGCCTTCCCGCTGAGTTTGCGGGGTGGTATCCACCGGGGGCTCACCCCCGCGCAGGCGGGGACGGCCATTGCAGGTGCGCGGGTAACCAGTTCGCAGGGGGCTCACCCCCGCGCAGGCGGGGACGGCGGTGTCGGTGGTGACGCAGCGCAGGGTGGGGCGGGCTCACCCCCGCGCAGGCGGGGACGGCCAAAGCCGTATGTCCCGCGCAGGCAATGGACGAGGGCTCACCCCCGCGCAGGCGGGGACGGCACTTGTTGACAAGGCCTTAAGCCGAGCTTTGGGCAGAATCTACTTCACTTTCCAAATCTGCGAAGGCGACTTGCCCTGCTCCAACCGGCCCGCATGGACGTGCTCTCAGACAATTTCTCGGGACGCCGGATGAGCGTGATGCCGTCCAGGTCGACGGGTTCCCAGTCGTGTCGGTTCACTCGGAAGTCCAAGCCCTGGTCGCCTTTCCGACTGAACACCATCAGCGCGCGGCCATCCTTACTCATTTCCAGAATGCGCCCCCACAGCTCTTCCCGGACCCGGGTCGAGATGCGTCCGCAGAAGACGCCGGGGGCAATCTCCAATAGCCAGCGAGTCAGATGACCCCGCAGTCCGACGGGGCAGGCGGTCAGCACGACGACTACCACGGGAGCTCGAGTCCATGATTCTGGCCCGAGGCGAGCCGCTCACGCCTGTCCCAGAGCTCGACAACGTCGATCAGGTAGTCGGCGTCCTTGGCTCCCTCCGATCCCAGCAGTCGATGCAGGTCGCGAGTGCATCGTTCGAGGAGGTGCGCTTCGTGCATGGCATCTCTCATGGCCCGTCGCACGTCGGCCCCGACATCTTCACTGCCTTTGGCCACGACCCGAAACGCCACGGGTACTGCGATCTCGACTTTGTAGAGATCCGCGATGTCATAGACGAAGGAGCGATCATGCCCCGTGTGGACGAATCCCAATCCCGGGGCACAACCCAACGCGACGACGACAGCATGCACCAGCCCGTAGAGGCACGCAGTGGCTGCACTCAGCGCCATGTTCAAGTCGTCGCCGGATTCGAAGTCGTCGGGGCGATAGTTGCGGGTCTTCCAGTCGACGCCATGCTCCTTGGCGGCCTCCCGGTAAGCACTCCGCACCCGTGCGCCTTCGCGCCCTCGAAGCTGTTGCATCGTGAAGGGACTCGTGTCTTCTCCCGAGAACCGCATGGCATACATCTCCCGTGCCACCCGCAGGCGACTCGACTGGTTCGTTACCAGTGCCGCCTGCGCTTCAAGCAGCCTGCTGGTGCGCGCGAGCGGCCGTCCATGCGCGTAGTAGCGGACGCCGTGCTCGCCCATCCAGACGGTGCAGGCACCGCTGTCGGCCAGTAGCATCATGGCCTGATGGGTGACGCTGGTGCCGGGTCCTAGCATCACGGATGCGATCGTGGCCGCCGGAACGTGGATCACCCCACGCTCGTCGCGAACGGTGATCGCGTTCCCGTCCCGATGCACGATCGCGTGTTCGAGGTACAGGAAGGTGATCCGGTCGCTTATCCGAGACAGTTGACCAACTGTTGCTGGCGGAGTCCCCGGGATCGGCTTCATTGTGGCCGCGCCAGCGTCATAAGGCCACAGCCGTAGCCCTTTGCTGTCCCGATTCCCGCTGGCAGAACCTCGCGCAGACGCGCAGCATCCGACACCTTCAGGACTCCCTCGAAAGCCGCGGTCCCCAAGGTGACGGTTCGACCGTCTGCTCCTCCCCGCCTGAACCGCTCCGTCCGACGCTCGACAACCCGGAGATTCGGACCGTGCTCACCGTCCACGACGTCAAAGCCCAGAGCGTGGCCGCGTGAGGTGAGCCAAGCCGCCTGGTCATCCACGCGGGTCAGCGGCACCCGATCGCCTCGTCCGCCACCCTCGGGTCGGACGCTCTTGATGGGGTTCGCCCGCAGGCGGAACTGCCAGGACTGTCCATCCTCCAGGCGGTCCAGGAACCGCCGATAGTCGGCCGTGCGCCAGATGGGTTGGGATGGCCAGCCCGCCTGGTCGGCCATGGCCTCAAGGGAAGGCTCCACCGGACTGACGATGTAGAGGTCGAGCCGGTGGCGCTCCGGGTTGTCGACGCGCCACAGGATCCGCCCCAACCCAGCAGTGCCAGGAACAAAGGCAGTCAGCACTGCGGCATGCACGCGTTGCGGCGTCGCCAGGAGTTCCCGAGTGGAGCGGCGCCCAGGATTGAGCGCCATATGGGTCAAATACATCAACTCTCCTCAACAGCTGCGAACCAGTCGGACGCCGCGGCGAGCGGCTGCCGGGCGTCCGGGTTCGGCAGGAGCACGGGATCCAGGTGCGCGACCTCTCGCCACCCGTACTCCCTGCGTTCCGGGCTGAAGCTCAGCGGGACGTCACGTCGGGTCTCTACTGGGAACCCACCGCTGGCGTCGGCGTCCATGAACAGCTCAAGGTCCACCTCCGATGGCCTTCGCCGCCGATGCCAACCGGACGCCTGCCAGGGCTGGGAACGAAGTGCATCCTCCAAACCACGCTCGGTCAAACCCACGAACACGGGGTCGGTGACCGGGCATGAGCGCCGCCCCAGATAGAGCGGGAACGTCGGCTCCTGGACACGCTCGGCCAGAGCACCCAGGAGCGAGGCGTCGCCTTCCATTCCAGCGACGAATACGGCATCAGCCACGTAATAGCGGTAGGAGAGGGGCATCGAGACGCCGGTGTCCCAGTTGATTGCGGTCTGGAAGTCGCGCTGCAGTTGACCCGGCTGGTCTACCCGAACGCCAAACCGCAGGCTTGCCAGATCCTCGATCGGGTCTACTCGTCGACGACCATCGGCGGCCGCCAGCAGCCCCAGCACCCCACTCTTGGACGGCACCATGCGGGTGTCCCGTCGAGTGAAGCGACTCGAGTCGCCCCAGGCCTGCATGGGGCCGGCGAGCCGAAGGAGCAGCACGGTCACGGCTGCACCACTAGGGCAATCAGCGTCCGGTGCCCCACGGCATTCACAAGATCATCCAGACCGACCGGTTCACCCAACGTGGCGAGGCCATCCGTCCGCCGTCCCACTCTGGTCACCCACGTGTCCGTTGGGGCATTCCCAAACGCCCCATCCACGTCTGTTGCGTACTCCGCGAACGCGTCGCAGGACGCTTTGACGTACCCATCGGTGCCGCGCACAGCGTCCTCGAAGGCCCCGACGAGGTTTACGGGACGTCCTTCGCGCGCCATCACGACGACGGCATCGGGAGCCGTTCGGTTGGCGAAGGTGTTCTGCTTGCCGGTCGGCATGCTCGTGACGAAGGATCGAACGAACGCCTCGATGGCCCGAGCCGTCGCCGTGTCGTCACCAAGGTTCTTTCGCAAACTATCCACACTGACCGTTGCGTAGCGGTAGAGCGTCGCGGAGTCGAACTCGATCGTGCCGATCATGCCCGCCCCGGTCTCCTCGGCTGGGTTCTTGTCGTCCACCGCGGTGTAGTAGTCGAACTCGGTCGCAACGGCGTGCGTACTGAGCGCGTGAGCGACCTGGCACGCGGCGTCCACGTTGAGGTTGGCGTCGTCGGCGACCATGCGGCCGAACAGCGCCACATCCACGCTGTGTGCTTGGGAGAGCGCCGCCTTGGCGGCCCGCGCGTCCACCTTGGCGCCGGCTGCCGCGACGACGAGTTCAGCCAAACGATCGAGCTGCTGGTTGCTGAAGAACACCAGGTACTCGGTGAGCGGCTGCTCCCCCTCCTTGGGCTTGCGGCCGGCCTTCACCTTGAGGCCAGCCGCCTCCAGCGCGGCTTGGGCCTGCGCCGCTGCGGTCGTAGCGTCCGTCTCAGCCGAACGCTTCTGGATCAACGCCGTCAGCAGCTCCACCGCCCGCTTCGTCCGCACTCCCAGCTCGCTCGCGTCAAGGTGTTGCGAGAAGTCCCTGCGGGCCGCGCGCTTCCATGCCTGGCTGCTCACCCGGGCGCGACGTACCCCGCCATAGGTCGCCGTCTTGGGGCTCCCCGTGTCGTCACGATTCAGGTTGCTGGGCGGCACGGACTGGATCACGTGGATGTCGATGTGCAGGGTCATTTCGGCTCCTCGGAGGTGGTGGGGTCGGTGGTCTTGGGTCGGGAGTGCAGGTCGCGTCCCCAGCGAGCCAGCACCTCGCGGCTGTCCTGCCGGGCGTCGGCAAGTTGCCACAGGTCAACAGCGAGTAGCCCGTGGTCGAGGCCAATGGTCTGCTTTTCGGCACGCATGAGCTGGATGAGGCCCCGGAGGTGATGTAGATGGCCCCGAAGGTCGGTGGCGAGCGCGGTGATGTGAAGACGCTTGATGGTTGCAGAGTCGAACTCCTCGTCAATGGCCCGAGCCCGAGCCAAACGGCCCACCGCGAGGCCAAGGCTCACGCCGGGCGCGTGCGCCCCGACTTCGCCGCTCTGCTGGTGCAGTGCGTACAAGACGAGCGTGGCGTGGAGCGCCCGCTCCGCGGCGGTCGGCTGCTCTGACCGCCGCCCAGAGACATTGGTGAGTTCCTCGGGGAGGTCGCCGAGAGTCACGGCCCAAACGAGCGGCTCCGCCCCGACGTCGGCAGGGTCGCAGCGCCGTAGCCGGGCCAGCGTGGCCACCGTGGTGGGATCATCGGCGAGATAGCGGGCCTGGAGCTCCGCGACGCGACCGCCGGCCGTGGCGCGCAGGACTGTTCGGATGCCGCGAGGCTGGGTTTGGTTCATTGCTTCACCTCGGTGGGTCTGGAGTCGGGAAGGGGAAAGGTCTTGGCGAGTGCTGCGTTGAACCAAATCTGGGCTAATCCGGCGTCCAGCAGTGCCTTCTGGTCGCTCCCCAGCTGGCTCACCTGGCGACCCACGAGCGCCGCTGGGCCGGCGTCGGCCACGATGTCGCCTCCTGCGCGACGCAAGACGGCTCGTGCCGACGCTGCCCACGCTTCCCGGCGCGAGGCGACCTGCGCGGGATCATCGAGCGTCCGAATCCAGCCACGGAACGCACCATCGAGCAGCGAATACCCGAGCTCGAACGTGCGTTCACGCGCCTTCCCGTCGCCGCCTGCCGCGCGGTCAAGATTGCCGGCCAGGTTCGCCAGAGCCACCACGCCCTTGCTCGCTTGCGATGCCGCGTCAACTGCCGCTTGAACCAGGACGGGGTGGGTCAGGGCGGCAACGCTGGCAGTGAGTCGATCGTCGACGGCGCCGACGATCACCGAGTTCTGAGTTCCGTATTGGATGCCCACAATCCTCAGATCGACCAGATGGTCGGACGGCAGCAGCTCGTCGTAGCGCAGTCTGCCCAGCCACTCGATCACCTCGGCCGGTTTGCGTGCCTGTCCGCCGGAAGCTCCCAGCAGCAGCGAGTCGAGCCCCTGCCAGACCCGTCGCCCGGGATCGTGGGTGACAGGCATCTGGACGTCGTCACCTTTCTTGGACTGTGCCTTGCTGTGACGCCAACCGCTCATCGGCTCGAAGGGATGCAAGTTCTGCGGCCCGAGCTTGTCCCCATTGGAGATCTGGACGTCGATGGCTCGGCCAGCGTTGACGATCAGCCGGAGCCGCCGGGAGGGCCACGTGAAGAGGTCCGCGGGCCCGAGCGGCAGCGGGTGCGTGGCATCGATTCCGGGGCCGACGGGTGGGCGCTCCCAAGCGGAGAGGTCATCTGGCCCCGACTTGGTCAACGGCACGTTGAACCACAATGTCTCGAACAGCGACTCGCCCTCGGCCAGCACCAGCCCCAGGTTGCCCGCCCAAGCTGGATACCCGAATGGGTACCCTCTGCCACCCTTCACCCTGTCGTCGCCCACCGCGCCCGTCTTGATCCCGCTTGGATCGAAGGCTTGACAGTGGACCAGCCATCGCGCGGCCTCCGGCAAACTCAGCGCCTGCGCCTCCGCACCACCTCGCGTGCTGAAGAACGGGAGATTGGCCGGCAGGTCCCCGATGAGCTTGCCGAGTCCGGAGCTGTTGCCGCTCGCAGTCGTCAACCCGGCCACTTGGTAGAAGGGTGTGGTCAGGTGCAGCAGGTCGAAACGATCCCGATGCCGCTCAAGGTAGGGGTCGATCACGTCCATCGGGAAGGATCCACGGCTCCACCAATCACTCCACAGATCCAGGCACTCGCTGTCGCTGCGTGGGTATCGGGGCCGCGTTGCGCCCAAGAGGACGGCAAGAAGGAGACGAAGGACGGCGGCGTCCTGGGTGGGTATTTCGCCGGCGAGGCCGCGCAGTTCGGCCGAGTCGGCGAACACGGACCGTAGGGACCGCTCCTCCACCGCTCCATGACGTGCGCGCACTTTGATCCACGGCTCATCGATCAGGTTGAAGGCCGACGGTGAACTCATTTGTGCTCCTCGGGGTGAGTGACAATCAAGCCTTCGTCCGGGCTGTAGCGCAACTCGAAATCGGCTATCTGGGCACGGTTGTCGGGGTCGAACGCGACCACCAACTGCCCGGTGATCCACGGGGACTTCTGCCACCCGGAATAGTCCACGGTGCGCTCCAGCGCCCTAATGACGGAGTCGATAACCCGCTCGTTTGTCAGTTGTAGCGGCAACGAGAGGGTGCAGGAGGCCATGTCCCGGGCCACCGACTGCTCGCTTCCCGTCCCCCATTCGATCCCTTGGGGCACCGGGGCCCCGGGATGTTTCGGCGCGCAGTGCGGCAGGACGAGGTTCCCCGCCGCGTCCCGCCACAAGGCGATGACCTCCAGCGAGTCCTCCGAATCCCGCACCTGCGAGCGGCCTTGCTCCTCGCTGCGGTCCGGGTCGTCGGCGTTCACATCAATCCACCCATCGAGGGTCACCGGTTTGGCCGGGTCGTCCAGCAGGTATGCACGGGCACGTCCGCGGGCACGCTGGGCCAGGGTCACCGACCACTGCTCAGCCTCTGCCCATCTCGCCTCCCAGCCGTGTGGAGCAGCGAGGCCGGGATCGTAGGCCGTCCGCACGAGGATCGGGATCTCGATCGGGAGCGACACCGACGCGCGACCCTCGAGGACTGCGGCGGCACGAAGCAAGGTCGCCCCGCCGTAGATCGTCCCGGCCCCGGGAACGGCCAACGGTGGCGCGGCCGTCCAGTCCTCCACCCCGCGCAGAAAAAGGATGGGGTCGGCCAAGGCGTCCGGGCGACCCGAGCGCGCATGGCGGTGAAGCCGACCCATCCGTTGGAGGACGAGGTCCAGAGGGGCAAGGTCGGTGACCATGACGTCAAAGTCGACGTCCAAGGACTGCTCCAGTACCTGCGTCCCGACGATCACCATCCGGTGCGGGCGCTCGCCGGTCGGGCCCAGCTGGGTCACGAGCCGGGCCTCGCGGGCGGCGCGGTCCGGCGCGATGAAACGGCTGTGCAGCAGGACGGCGTCGGACCCGAACTCCGCGCGAACCAAGCCGAACAATTCCTGGGCGCGTCCGACGGTGTTGCAGATGACGCCTGCGCAGCCGCCGTCTGCCAGCAGTTCGCGGAGGAGTTCCAGCGTGGCGACCGGGTCATCGGGTAGCCGTTCGAGCCGCACGCTCGTCTGCACCACCTCCGGCACCACCGGCACATCCGACACAACCCCGTCGTAGCAGGTGATCCGTGGGTAGCTGTCACCACGATCCGTGGTCGTGGGCTCACGGTCCCCCCGCCCCCAGGCGTACGCGGCCACGTACTCGTCGCGCTGGTTCGGCGGAAGCGTGGCCGACATGAGGATCACGGGCGTCCGGTAGGCGCCCAGCCACGTCAGCACACGCTTGAGATATTCCCGCATGTAGGTGTCGGCGGCATGCACCTCATCGATCACGACGACCTTGCCCGCCAGCCCGAGGTGCCGCAGCACCACATGCTTGGCCTTGAGCGCCCCGAAGAGGCCTTGGTCCACGGTGCCCACCACGAAGCTGGCCAGGCCCGCCTTCTTGCGTCCCCTCAGCCAGCCGTTCACCACCGGTGACCCGGCGTCCGAGTCTGCGTCCTCGTCGTAGACGTGCCCCCTGAAGGACTCCCGGATCAGCCCGGCATAGCGGTCGTTCAGTCCCGCCTTGCCGTGAGCCAGAGAGACACTCGCATCGAAGGCCCCCAGGCAGGTCTCCAGCCAGGCCAGAACCCGGCCGAACATGGGGTTGGCGGTGGCCATCGTCGGTAACCCGAGGAAGACACCACCCTGCCCGAAGCGGGACGCGAGCACCTCGGACGCCAACAGCGCCGCCTCCGTCTTGCCGACCCCCATGGCTGCTTCGACGATGAGCAGCGGAGCCGACTCGCACGCGAAAGATGCCTCGACGAGCGCTGCTTGCACCGGACGGGCCGCTACGGCTCCGAGAGCGGGGAAACGCGCGTGCAGGAACTCGTCCGCCCGGCGAGTGGGGACTGGCGGCGTCCAGGGCTCGGGGAGGCTCAACTCCGCGAACGCGACGGCCGCCCGCTCGTCCGGAGTCAGATTGTCGTGGTAAGGGAAATAGTCCTGATTGGACGCCATCCAGTCGGCCACCACCACGATGCCGGTCAGCAGCGCTTGTGCCGGGACGGACAATCGGCGCCCGACCCACTCGCTGAGGCGAGGGGCGACACCGGTCCGGTCCGCCATACCGTCTAGGATCTCCCGACGCACCTCCGCCCACCGCCCTCGGCCGACCAGGTCGGGAGAGTTGGTCGCCCTACCCAGGGTTGAAGTGGTCGGGTTTCTTCCGTGGTGCCCACCGACAACGCATGCCCAGGTATTCGCGGTTCTCCTGATGGCGCCGTGCACTTCCACCAACCACTCTGCGAGCGCTTGTTGACTGATGACTTCGTGACGCAATTGCTCGGGGCTGCTGGAGGACGTGACCATGCCTTCCGAACGCATCGGGCCGAGCAACGACGGCATCGTCAGCGTGACCTGACGGGCAAACACGTTGGAGCACTTGCCCACATCGTGAATTCCCGCGAACCAGCAGGCGATCGCTCGCACATCGGGATCCGGCAGCTGCAACTCGGCCGTCAAGAGTTCCTTGACCGCTCGGGGAAGGTAGCCATCCCAGAGGTGGCCCGCCATGGCCGCCGAGTGCTCGAGGTGGGTGACTAGTGGGAGCCACGAATTGGACTCTTGATCGGACTTCCCCCAAACGCAGAATGCCGCTGGGGACCACGCCACGCGACGCTCCTCTCAGAACTGTCTGAGCCCTCGTCGCGCCCGATCGCTCGAAGGAGTTGATGAATATTAGGACCATAGCAATGCCCAATCTGCCCCGCAGCTAATTGATTCAGTCCGCCGTTTTCCATCATGTCGGCGCAATTTCGTCATTCCGGCCGGGAAACTCCACACTCCGGGCCGCCAGCTGCGTCCAGTCAGCCCGCAGACGTCACCGGGGGCAAGGCCGACCAGGGGAAGACGATCCAGGCGTCGGTGCTCTTCCAGACGAAGTCGACCTGAAAGATCGAGGACGGCTTGGAGTAGAGGACCGCGCTGCGCACCTCCGCTCCGTTGGCCAGCAGGATGTCCATCACCAGCTCCATGGTGCGGCCGGAGTCTGCGACATCGTCGACGACCAGCACCCGCCGTCCGGCGATGCTCTCACTGTCGAGCATCGGCGCCAGCAGCACCGGGTCAGGCAGCGTTGTGGCCACATCGGTGTAGAACTCGACGTTCATCGCGTCGGCCAGCTTCACCCCGAGCGCATAGGCCAACGCACCGGCGGTCACCAACCCGCCGCGGGCCACCGCCACGATCACGTCCGGACGGAAGCCGCTGGCCGCGACCCTGCTGGCGAGTTCGCGGCTGGCGAGTCCGAACGCCTGCCAGGTGAGGATTTCTTTGCCGTCGGGGTCGGACGCTTCCGCGTGGTAGGCCACCATGCCGGAACCCTAACCCGACCAGGCGGCCCGCCCAAGCCCGAGCTGCCGGCTACCCCCTCTTCAGCCCGGTCGCGTCGATCAGCCGGCTCTGGTCGTCGTAGACGGCCACCGCCACCTGCCCCTTCATGATCGACTTCATCTTCGCCGCCGTGGCCGGATCGACCTTCAACGCCTGGTAGCCGGCCAGCTCCGGATGAGCCACCAGGACACTTGCCGGCAAGCCCTTCCAGTCACGGGTCAAGCTGGCGACCTGACCTCCTGTGACAGCCTCCGCGTCGAGCCCCAGGCCACCCTTGGCCGACCAATGCAGCCGCCAGGTGAGCGACTTCGGGTCGACTCCGAGCGGTACAGCGTTGCCCGGGTAGGCGATCAGAGCGTCGTTGATCAGCACCGCCTTGGCCACGCTCAGGTCGGGCTTGGCGCTCGCCTGGGTGACCGAGACCGAGACCTGGTGGGACGACAGCACGTAGTTGATCGTCACGAGCAGCCCGTCGGCAGGCACGTTCAGGGTCACATTGTCGGCCGGGTAGGCCTCGTCGAGGCTCAATCCGTGCGCCACCTTGAACTCGTAGCTGCCCTTCGGGATTCGCACGGAGGCCCAGGTGTAGGTGCCGTCACCGTCCAGATCCTGCAGCCAGGGCCGCATGCAGTCGGGCGTCCAGTCGGCCGGACACCCGAGTTCACTCTGGAAGCTGCCCGGCGCGGTCAGGATCGTTCCCTGCGCGGTGTTCGTCACCCAGTGGGTGGCGTGGTCGTAGTAGAAGGTGACCGGCCCGCCGGGCGGCTTGAAGTTGACGTTCGAACCGTTCCGGACGCCGCCAGCGCCGTAGTTCTCATCCCAACCCTTGTTGATCGCCGCCTTGAAGTCGTAGTCGCCCTTGGCGACGGTCAGGGTGCTCTTCCAGATCTGGTCGTCGGCGTCGAGTGCCAGCTGCACCTGATCGCAGTCGGGCAGCCAGTCGGCCGTGCAGCCCACCGACGCGTTGAACGAGCCGGGCACCGACACCGCGTCCGGCTGGGTTTCGGGCGGGTCGTAGCTGATCGTGCTCGGGCCAGCGGTTCCGCCCGCCTCACCGACGAAGGCCCAGGTTGAGGTGGCCGAGTAGCGACCCTGCAGGTCCTTGGCAACGATCCGGTACTCCAGCAGCGAACCCTTCTTCATGCCGGTCACGTCCTGGTAGACCCGGTAGCGCGGGTTGTCGTCGCTGCCGATCAGCTTCCAGGCCTGGGTTCCGGCCGGCCGGTAGTAGAAGCTCACCTCGGCGAACGCGCTGGTGTCGGCCAGCGCGACGGACAACTCAGCCCGTCCGCCGACAGTGCCGCCCGCCTTCGGGGTGAGCGGCAGGATGACCGGTGCGGCGGACGCGGACGGCATCGGCGTGCTCGCCCGGAACACCTTGGTGCCCAGAGCCGGCACCTTCACCGTGACCCGTCCGAACCGGTCGGCTCGCACGTCGCCACCGGCACCCAGCAGTTCCACGAAGCGCGCGTTCGGCGAATAGGTGGAGAAGGTGGCCGACTTCGCCGAGCCGGCGTTGTTGGTCACCACCAGGTACTCGCGCTTGCTGGCCTTGTCGATCCGGCTGACCGCGAAGATGCCCGCTTCCGAACTCGAATAGCGATGCACCTGGGCACCGTCGGCGAGGGCCTGGTGCTGAGCCCGCAGCTTGGCCAGTCGAGCGATCTGCCGGTAGAGCGGCGAGGACGTGTTGTAGCGCTCCTTCGAACCGGACGCGCCACCGATCACTTCCTGGGTCTTGTAGGACTCCACCTGGGTGGCGAACATGTCTTGGCGGGCGGCCTTGTCTCCGCCGGAGCCGGCGAATCCCTGCTCGTCGCCGTAGTAGACCACCGGCTGGCCGCGAGTCAGGTACATCAGCGAGTTGGCCAGCTTGAGCCGGGTCAGGGTGTCGCCGGCGCTGACACCGGAGCTCCGCAGCATCATCGCCAGCCGGCCCATGTCGTGGTTTCCCAGGAAGGTGGGTAGCTGGTAGGCGTTGCTGTCGCGGTCGGTGTACCAGTCGTCGCCCGCATACATGTCTCTCAGACCACTGGTCGCCTTGCCCTGGGCGAACCCGAGGGCCGCGTTCTGGAACCCGAAGTCGAGCGTGGCCTGCAGCTTGCCGGTGGTGGTGAACTGGCTGGTGTAGGTGGGCGAGGAGTCGTACACCTCACCGAACATGAAGAAGTCGTCGTTCTTGACCTTGGCGTGGTCGAGCACGGAGGGAATGAACTGCTGCCAGAACTCCATGTTCACATGCTTGACGGTGTCGATCCGGAACCCGTCGATGCCAAAATCGGCCCAGGTCTTGTAGACCTTCTCCATGCCCTCGACCACTGCATGGTTCTCGGTGAACAGGTCGTCCAACCCGACGAAGTCGCCGTAGGTGGACGACTCACCGGCGAAGGTTGAGTCGCCCCGGTTGTGGTAGAGCGTCGGATCGTTCAGCCAGGCCGGCACCTTGACGGTCTTGTCGGCCTCGGAGCGGAACGTGGGCTTGTACGGGAACGAGGTGTCGGCGTCCAGGGCAGGAAAGTCGTTGGTGCCGGCATAGTCGCGGTCGTCGAACACCTGCCCGTTCGCCTTCTTGTAGGGCGCGGTCTCCTTGTTGATGTAGCCATAGGCCGGGTCGCCCGGATTGGCGTAGTCGATGATGTCGGCGGTGTGGTTGGTGATGATGTCGAAGAACACCTTCATGCCCTTGGCGTGGGCCTTGGCGATCAGGTTCTTCATGTCGGCGTTGCTGCCCAGATGCGGATCGATCTGGGTGAAATCGGTGATCCAGTAGCCGTGGTAACCGGCGCTCACGTTGTCGCCCGAGCCTTGCACCGGGTTGTTCTTGAACGACGGCGTGAGCCAGATCGCCGTGGTGCCGAGGCCCTTGATGTAGTCGAGCTTCGAGGTGACGCCCTTGAGATCGCCGCCGTGGTAGAAGCCTGAGTCGGTCGGATCGAATCCGGTGGTCAGCCTGCCCCCGGTCAACCCGCCCTTGTCGTTGCTCTTGTCGGCGTTGGCGAACCGGTCGGCCATCAGGAAGTAGAACCGCTCGCGGGTCAGCGCCTCACGCAGCGACCCGACCGCCAGCTTGCGGTCACCGGGGGAGGTGGAACCGGGCAGGTCGACCGGCTTGATGGTCAAGACATGGCTGGTGTCGTCGAAAGTGAAGAGCAGCTTGGCCGGGTTGCTGAGCGCCAATGGGATGTTGGCCGAGCCGCCGTCGGCACCGTAGCTCTCGTCCCAGGAGTGGTTGATCGCGATCTTCAGCTGCCATTCACCGGCCGGAACCGTGAACGTCGCGCTGTAGGTGTTGCCGTTCTTGGCCAGGTCGGTGGCGGTGCAGACCGGCTGCCAGTCGTCGCTGCAACCGAGTTCGGTCTGCGCGTCGCCGACCAGGGTCACTGTGCGATCCGCGGCCCGGGCCGATGGACCGGTGGTGAACCAGCCCAGCACGAGGGCGAGGATCAGCACGAGGGCAAAACTCTTGCGACGCTGCACGGCGTGTTCCCTTCGAAGTGTCTTCGCTGGCAATCTAGCTGCCGTCACTGACAAGAGCTAGTGATCCTCGGTAGCCAATGTCGCAAGGCCCGAAGCGCAGCCGGACGCCTGCCGGACTCGCGGCCGACGTGCAGCGCAGCGACTGCGGGATTACATCCGATCCGGACGCCCTCGCGCCTGCCAGGCGTGGGATACATCATCATCGGACGCAATCTGGCCAGCATCAGTCCGCAACGACGCCGTCCACGACCGTGAACCCGTCATCGGGATCCGCCTCGGGGAAGTCGACGCCGACCAGTAGCCAACCGGCGTCCGGATCGCCTTCGGCCGTGATCACAGCGGTGTTGGGCAACCCTCGCCGGATCATGAGTTCACGCAGCGGCGGCATCACGTACCCGGACCAGGACCGAATCGCCGCTCCATGGCTGACCAATAGGGCCGTGGAGTGCCCGTCCGCGACCGCCTCGCGCACGGCGGCGTCGAAACGGGCGACGAACTCCAAGCCACTCTCACCGCCCGGGATTCGCGCTGCCGGGTCTCCGGTGCCCCAGCTGCGCAGCACGGCCACGTAGCGGGCCAGGTCGGCCGACATCTCGTCATCCCCGGCACCGATCTCTCGAAGCCCGGGCAGCTGCCGGGTCGGCAGGCCGAGTCGACCGGCCACCGCCTCGGCGGTCTGCACCGCCCGGAGCAGATCGGAGGAGTACACAGCGTCCAGCCGCTCCCCCGCCAACCGCTCGCCCAGACCGACGGCCTGCGCCACTCCGTAGTCGTCCAGGTCAGGCCCGGGCGGCGCGGTATCCAGCAGGGCCGCGACATTGGACGCGGTTCGGGCATGGCGGGCAAGCAGCAGACGCACCAGGTGAGCCTAACCGGCCGCGCCGCGCTGATAGCGTTCTCGGGTCACCACTCGTTGTTGAGGAGAGTCACCGTGAGCACACCCGTCAAGGTTGCCGTCACCGGCGCCGCCGGCCAGATCTGCTACAGCCTGCTGTTCCGAA
>Ga0075156_10000535_pt1 | contig 19421 bp, 17 predicted proteins | sample JI81AbrownDNA_FD_70966 | JGI IMG/M metagenome (GOLD analysis project Ga0075156, IMG submission 70966) | Wastewater effluent complex algal communities from Wisconsin, to seasonally profile nutrient transformation and Carbon sequestration -... | ecosystem: Engineered > WWTP > Effluent > Algae...
AGATTCACGAATCCCGCAACCGCAGGCAGCAGGCGAAACGTCGCCGAAAGCCGGATATCGCCGACCGTTTCATGAGAATTGGCGGTAATGTGTCCGTTCGGTGTGGCAATTTCACCGGAAATTTTCCCGGCGTCAGCGTCACGTTTATTGGCAGATTGAATATCAAGTTGTGCTTGCTCAAAGACGCGAACATCTGCACCGCGAAAACCGTAAATACTTTGTTTTGCGTCACCTACGATAAAAAGATTCGTCGATTCCACGCCGCCCCCGGGCTGCTGCTCACTCACCGCAGAAACAAGCGCCTTAGCGATATCATACTGCAACTGATTCGTATCCTGAAATTCATCAATCATCAGATAGCGAATCTTCCGGCGGAGTTTTTCGCGCACCGCTTCGTTCGTAAGCAACACGCGCGCTTTGAGCTGTAAATCATCAAAATCCATCGCGCCGAGGTCATTTTTCTCACGGTCAATTTCCTCCATCGCTTCCCGGGCAATGGCATAGAGCGTGCGGGCGAGCCGGAGCATTTGCTCGTCCAGACTAAACCTCAATAGCGAATCAATTCCTTTTTTATCAATGAGTTCTGCTGATGGCACGAATTCCCGGATACATTCCTCCACACTTATCGGATCGATAGTTTTCCGTATTTCGCTGCGCAATTGTCCGGTCGTTGTGAAGAAAATTATTTTCATCTCGCTCACCGCCTGCACAAGTAGCCCCATCTCTTCCACGGGCAGCATCCTCGCGGTCTGCCGTCCAAGTTCGCCGAGCTGCACGAAAGCCGCTTCGACCTCATCGGCTTTTTTAGACTTGAGCGCGGAGCGGTCAATCGAACGTATAAGCTGATTCAGCGCGCTGATCGCAGATTGCACCGCCGGCATATACAGCGCGCGACATGCCTCGTCTCTGAAAGCAAGGATCGCAGTATCATCTTGAGAATAAATGGCTTCGAGCGCCATCATATTCTCGGAATTGCGAAGCAGAAGCTGCAGATATTCGAGAACATTCTTGCGTCCAATCGTCCGAAAAAGAACGCGCGTTTCTTCGCTTCTCGGGTGCTCGGGCGCGAGCCAATCCTCCAAAACGCTCGTCGCGGCACGGGTTCGCAGGCGAATTCCTTCGCTCGTCGTGAGTTCGGTAAAGTTCGGCGCCACGCCGGCTTCGATCGGGAAATCCCGAAGTAACTGACTGCAAAAACTGTGAATCGTCGATATTTTGGCGCTTGTCAGGCGTTCGCGGATGGTGCGGAGTTTGCTCATTTCCACGGGCTGCGTGGCGCGGGCGAGGCGGTTTTCGATTTCTTTTGCGACGCGGGCGGTCATTTCGGCGGCAGCTTTGCGGGTGAAGGTAATTGCTACAATTTTTCGGCTATCGACACCGCTGAGCAGTAAGTGTGCGTAGCGCTGTACAAGAACGGAAGTCTTGCCAGATCCGGCACTTGCCGTTACAGCGAGGTGGCGGTCAAAGCTTTGCGCCAGGTATTGTTCGCGGGTGAATTGAGCCATGGAAGTATCATACAATCAAACAACAGAGGATTATGTTTCAAAGATAAAGAAAATTTGGTTCTTGGGTGGTCTGTACTCCGGGGTGTTTTTTTAACGCAAGAGGCGCAATGGGCGCAAAGGTGGGTTTGCTCTTTTGGTGGAATATGTGTAGTTTCGCTGTGGAATTGACGACAAATCTTCTCCTTACAGTACAAGCAGATACATTTGCATGGAGGCAACCATCCCTCCCTTATGCATGCAACGAATCAAACGCAGGGTGAAGTGATGAGCCGGAAAGCAGAGAATTCAACGGATAAACGAATGTACAGAAATGTAAGCCCATGATCAACAACAAAATAACGCCCCTTGCGCCCGAACTGACCAATGAAGCGTCGCTCAAGACCTTGGTCGAGAATCGAACGATTTACAATCTTGAGCACTGCGAACTCAACGTCTTTGAGACTTATCGGCAGTCGGAATTGGTATCGCTGCAGTTTAATGACTTAGTCGTCACCAGCATGCTCAAGGGCAAGAAAATCATGCACTTGTATGATCTGCCGGAGTTTGAATATGTGCCCGGCGAGTCGGTGATTATTCCCGCCAATGTGGAGATGAGAATCGATTTTCCCGATGCCACGCTTCACACGCCTACCCAATGCCTTGCCCTCGCGATTGACAATCAAAAAATCGAGGATACGCTCGTCTTTCTCAATGAAAAATACCCGAAAGAAGGTCGCGATAATTTCTGGAAACTCGACGAACGGAATTTCTTTTTTTATAATAATGCCGAGCTTGCTCATACGATTAACAAGCTCATTTCAATCTGTCAGAGTACGTCGGTGACCAAGGATATTTTTGCTGATCTTGCCCTGCAGGAACTCCTCATCCGAATCTCGCAATGCCAGACGATGAAAGATGTTAGCGAAGATGATATCCGGCAGCGGAGTTCGCAGTTGTCGCTCGTTGTTTCCTTCATCCGTCAGAATCTGACCAATCGTCTGACGCTCAAATCGATCGCGAATGTTGCGAGCCTGAGCACTGCATCGCTCTATCGTCTCTTCAAACGCGAACTCGGTATCAGTCCGGTGGAATTTATTATAATTGAACGAATTAAATACGCCAAGCGCCTGCTCAAAGACCAGAATATCTACATCAAAAATGTATCGTTCGAGGCGGGTTTTGATGATTGTAATTACTTCATCCGCGCCTTTAAGCACCACGAAGGCATCACTCCAAAACAGTATCAGCAGCTCAATGGGAAGGAATAATCACCCCTTTTCCAATGCTTTCAACGTACGGAAAAATTGGCAAGTAATGTACACTTCGACAAGCTCAGTGTGACGTAACTCGTTAGTCATGCTGAGCTTGTCGAAGCATAAAGCAAATGCCAAATTACTTCAGTTGACAGTATTGAGAATCCCATCCCCCTCACCTGCTCCTACTCTGCATACGTCACGGGCGCAAGATCCACCATTTCCTCATCGGTAAATAATCTCGACTGCGTGATAAAGCGAATACCCATCGGGATTTCGAGCGAAAAGCTTGAGCCCCTGCCGGGTGTGGCGTGGATGCGTAACTGCGTGCATTTCCAGTATTCAAACTGATCGATGCTCATCCAGAATTCACAACCGTCGATAGTGCCGAGACATACGTCACTGCTGCCTACTTTAAAATCTCCCTTTTCAAAACACATCGGCTGCGAACCGTCGCAGCATCCGCCGCTTTGGTGGAACATCAATTCCCCAAATCTCTGCCGTAATTTCGCTATCACGTCGCTTGCTTCAGGACTGATCGTCACTCTCGGTGTCATAGTCTCTCCTTGTATAAAAAATACCGGTATGGTTACGAGGGCCATACCGGTATTTCTGCACAGAAAATTATTTCTTAAAAGAACCCTAATTTCTTTTTATCATAAGAAATTAGCATGTTCTTAGTTTGTCGGTAATAGCCGAGCATCATCTTGTGATTCTCGCGACCGAAGCCCGACTTTTTGTACCCGCCGAACGGAGCATGTGCCGGATACGCATGATAGCAATTGACCCACACGCGTCCTGCCTGAATGGCGCGCGGTACCTGGTAGAGTTCGTGCGCGTCACGCGTCCACACGCCTGCGCCCAAACCATAGAGCGTATCATTAGCGATAGCAATGGCTTCTTCGTTGGTTTTGAAGGTAGTTACGCACACGACAGGACCGAAGATTTCTTCCTGAAAGACGCGCATTTTGTTGTGTCCTTTGACCAAGGTCGGCTGAATATAATATCCGCCGGCAAGGTCACCGCCTAATTGCTGCACATCGCCGCCGCAGAGCACTTCGGCGCCTTCTTCGCGGGCGAGCTTGAGATAGGATTGAATTTTCTCGTATTGGTCGTTCGATGCCTGCGCGCCCATCATCGTTGTTGGGTCGAGAGGATTGCCCATTTTGATTGCGTTGGTGCGTTCAATTACTTTATTCATAAAGACTTCGTAAATGCTCTCATGCACCAGAATTCTCGACGGACATGTACATACTTCGCCTTGATTCACCGCAAACAGCACGGCGCCTTCGACTGCTTTATCAAAGAATTCATCATCGGCATCGGCGACGGACGGGAAGAAAATATTCGGCGATTTGCCGCCTAATTCCATCGTTACGGGAATTAAATTCTCGGATGCATATTGCATAATCAAGCGTCCGGTCGTGGTTTCGCCGGTAAAGGAAACCTTTGAAATTCTTGATGATTGCGCAAGTGGCTTGCCTGCTTCCGGACCAAATCCCGTGACGATATTAATCACGCCAGCGGGCACGATATCTTGAATTAATTCCATCAAACACATGATCGACGTCGGCGTTTGCTCGGCGGGCTTTACCACGGTGCAGCATCCTGCGGCGAGCGCGGGAGCGATTTTCCAGACGGCCATCAAGAGCGGGAAATTCCAGGGAATAATTTGTCCGACGACACCTAAGGGCTCGTGCATACAGATACTAACGGTGTGTTCGTCGTGTTCGGAAATGCTGCCTTCTTCCGCGCGGATCACGCCGGCAAAATACCGAAAATGGTCGATACACAGCGGCAAATCCACATGCACCGATTCACGAATCGGCTTGCCATTATCAATCGTTTCAATGGTCGCTAAATACTGCAAATTCGCTTCCATACAGTCGGCGATTTTGTTGAGAATTCCTGCGCGATACGCAGCCGATGTCTTGCTCCATGACGGGAAAGCCGCATGCGCAGCATCTAATGCTAGTTCAATATCTTCCTTGCCCGAGCGCGCTGCCTGCGTGAAAGCTTTGCCGTCAATCGGACTGATATTATCGAAATATTCGCCGTGCACGGGAGGCACGAATTGCCCGCCGATAAAATTCTCATACCGGGGCTTGAATTGTGGTCGTTGTTCTGTCATTGTTTACCTCAAAGTATTGATTAGAAAGGAGTATAAAATAACTACACAGCAAAAATAGCAAACGGAAAACGCAACCGATAGCACGATTCCATCAAATGATAGCATTGGATTTTCACATGAAAAATAATCCCTGAAAATCGCAGAAAATGTGTCATTTTCCGGTAGAATAAACGCTCGTAAAACGTGATTTTGTGTTGCGCTTGTGGAGGATTATGTGTAGTTTCGCTGTGGGAACTACCAGTAATTGCATCCACATCACATTCGCCTAACTCATAATGAAGCAAACCATCATCAAAGCAATGACGCTCCTGTCATTTACAGGACTCCTGACAGCATTCGTCCTCTATCGCGCCGGCGTGCTTGAGAATGTATTCCAATCCAGCCCGAATGGAGGGAAAAAACTTGAAGTAGCAAACGGTAGAGATTCAGTCAAGAAAACCGAATTGATGCCTACTTCTAAGAGTCTTGGGATAGCTTCCAATTTTTCAGGCAAAAAGGATACATCAGAGATGATTAAAGACTCCATCATACCCAAAGTAACTAATACCACAACCGACGAGAGAATCGAAATGGCAAAGAATGACAAACAATGGGAAATTGCAGCCAGTTCCAAAAGCATTACTCCTATCGTTAAAAATCCTGAACGCATGCTAGTCAATATAAACTTGAATTTAGACAGCTTGATTAATAAACCCAAGCAACAAAATGATTCGCATAAATTGAAAGAATCACAAATAATGCTCGGATCTAAAAGCGGTCGTGGAGCAAGACTTGAGGACATAAAATTGGTGAAAGGTCTCATTGATAGCATAATGAAAACCGACAGTTCGAAAATCAAGTCTAAAAAAACTCCCGCCACCAAAACCCCGAAGAAATAATGGAATTCCTGAGTATTCTTGCAGCTACCGGCGTGAGCATGATATTTTTACTGGTGGTCTTTGTACCAATGGAAAAGGTATTTCCTGCTCGGCGCGCGCAAAAAATCTTTCGCCCGAATTGGCTGCTTGATGTGTGCTTTTTTGTGGGGCAATATCTGCTTTGGAGTGGTGTGGTCTTGTCGGTGCTCAGCTATTTCAATACCTTTCTTTCAGGTATTGTTCCTCAGAGTTTCAGATTGTCCGTTCAGTCATTACCCTTTTTACTGCAAGCGTTTATCGTTTTATTTTTCAGTGATTTTCTTATTTATTGGGGGCATCGATTGCAGCATAGGGTGGGATTTTTGTGGCGGTTTCACAAAGTGCATCATAGTGCCGAACATTTAGACTGGCTTGCTGCGCATCGTGAACATCCCATCGACTCAATTTATACAATCGGGCTCATCAATCTTCCGGCTTTTCTGCTCGGTTTTCCTCTCGAAACGCTTGCCGGTGTGATTGCATTTCGAGGAATTTGGGCTATTTACATTCATTCCAATGTTCGCCTGCCGCTTGGCCCGCTCCGCATACTTATCGGTTCGCCCGAACTCCATCATTGGCATCATGACCTCGACAAAGACGCCGGAAATTACGCGAATATCTCGCCGATTATGGATGTACTTTTTGGTACGTATCGTTGCCCCGACCACGAACCTGAAGCGTTCGGCATACGGGAAGAATTTCCTAAAAACTATCTTGGTCAGCTTCTGTATCCGATGCTGCCGACTGTAGTCACAAAACGCATCGATGAGAAAATGCGGAGAATAATGCAGCAATCCGCTGAAGAACGACAATCAATCCCTCCACACGAAAACAACGTATAATTATGCACGATCTCTTCCCCCATCTCACGCCCATACTTCCCGAAACTATCTTCACGTCGCGTCATGACGCGGAGGATATCCGTATCGGTGACCTCTTAGCGCCATTTCCGAAATCGCTCGCCGATCTATCCTCGGCTATTGTACTCGTCGGCGCGCCGCAGGACATCGGCGTAGCGCGCAATGGCGGTCGCAAAGGTGCGAAAGATGCGCCGGTTGCTATCCGTAAAGCGCTCTACAAGCTCACGCCGTATCTGTATGATAATGGTCGTGTTGTGTCGCTTTCGTCACGACGCTTATTCGACGCGGGCGACATTCTCACGGACGGTTCGCTTGAGGAAATACATCAGCGATTACGTTCGGTGGTGCGGGCAATTCTCGATGCGGGCGGTTTCCCGATCGTGCTCGGCGGCGGACATGATATCGCCTATCCCGATGGCGCGGCGCTTGGCGATGTGGTGCAGGAAATTGGGGTGGTGAATCTTGACGCGCATACCGATGTGCGTCCGCTGATTAACGGGCTCGCGCATTCGGGGAGTGGATTTCGCCAACTACTCGAAGATAAATCATTTACAATGAAAGAGTTTGTTGAATTCGGCATTCAATCGTTTTCCGCTTCGGTGCAGCATTGTGAGTATGTGCAGGCGGTCGGTGGGAAGGTTGTATTTTATGATGAAATCCGCAAATCGGGTTTCGAGGCAGCGTTTGCGGCTGCACTTGAGAAGGCAGCGACGGACACCAAAGGCATGTATATTTCCTTTGATATTGATGCCATTGCCTCGGCGTATGCACCGGGCGTGAGCGCGCCGGCTGCGATGGGTTTTACGGCGTATGAATATTGCAGGGCGTCGCTCATGGCGGGACAGCATCCAAAAGTGCGTGTCATCGACATTGTCGAGGTCAATCCGATGTATGACATTGACGGACGCACCGCCAAGCTCGCAGCACTGATAGCAGCGCATGCGATGGGCGGAATTGCAATGCGGTGAATTCGTTATGAGAATATTCCTGTGAAATCTCCTATTTTTGCAGAGAATTAAGGTTCGCCATCGGTGAATAAACAAGTATAGATAAAGACTCCTACGCAACCTCTACGGTAGTAACAAAGTAGCAATTTTACAGTGAATGCAATGAAGGCAATTGAACAGCTTTATAATACCTTACATGAACGCAGACGCCCTGAAGACGTTGCGGAAATGGTAATTGAATTGATAAAGGACGATTTGACAGCCAAGGAAAGAATTATTTTAGAAAAAGCAGCAAAGGGTTCATTAACCAAAAGTGTTTTTGGCTACACATCGATGCTTCAGACCTTTGCCGTAGCAAAAGGTGCTGGGAAACAGATTACGAAAGCTATTGAAATTTTCAAAATTGATGATGCATTCAAATCTGATTACAACAATCAGCATGACATAGAAGCATTTATCAATTACGTTTCGCCTATCATTCATAAAGCCATAGGTAAGAATGACTTCAAAATCGATAGACTAAATAAAATACAACGAAAAGAAAGTGGACTCGATTTATCGAAACGAAACTATAACAAAAAGTGGCGACTGCTCACTCGTATAGAAGAGAAGTTACTAAAGTTCATTAGGGAAAGTAAAAAGATTGAATTTCAAAAAATTGCAAAGCACGGTTTAGTTCATACGTTGGATTTTACAAACTTCTCGTCAGATCTAAATACTGCTTGCTTCATTGCATATTACAATTCACGATGTAATCTCAGAAGCGTTTTTACCAATCAAAGCCAAGAAAGACCGTTTGACGAAATAAGTGAAATGCTACTTAATAAATGCAAAGGAGAAGAGACCAAGTTCTTTGACTTTCTAAGAAGCACTAAAATAAATATAACAAACACTACTAACTGGTGGGCAATATCACATATTTATACAAGTCAGGAAGTTTTATTAAGGTTAACTGATGAACAGAAGGGTGTTCTTTTAGGTAAATGGACTACTATTTTGCAAGAAATTGCTGAGCTATTGGACGAAGTTTGGTTGGTAAGTGATATAAATAAACAAACTATGGTTGTGAAGCGAGGTAATGATTCATCAACGTGGAACAACACAGCAGGAGCTTGGAATAAGGCAAGAGACAATTGGATGAATTTAATTTACTCAATGGGATTAGATTATATTCTTGAAGAAATTTGTTTTGGTAAAGTTCTACGGCTTATGGCTGCTGATGTGGTCGCTTGGCACCTTTCAACCAGTGGGAAACTTGACCCAAACACAGATGTATGGAATAAGCTGCCTTTGCCATGGGAAGTATTTAAAAACAAAGACAGTTGCAACAAAGCACTAGTCGTTAAATATTGTAACGAAGCCGGACTCGACCCTGAAAAGTCAGGTTGGATAGCACCCAAAGTTCACGGAGTAGCAGAATTTAAGCCTACACCAGAACTCGTTCACGGAGTGGAGGTATCCAATCCTTTTTTAGCAACAGTTTTAAAAAGGCATAAATATTATTCAGGAAAAAAAGCTAAGCCATTTTACCCTGAAAATAATTAGGTAGGTTAGTTCAGTGGTAGAACTTTCGGCTCTCACCCGAATGGACGCAGGTTCGAACCCTGCACCTATTTTGGCTTCTGATATAGCTCAGTGGTAGAGCGTCCGGCTCCGGACCGGATGGACACAGGTTCGAGCCCTGTTATCAGAACAAATAGTAGGCGAAAAAAACGCCGTAATTAAGTTCTTAGCTAAATAATGGGCTGGAATACAATCCTTAATATTTGAAATTCTCTTTGGCTTTGGTACAAAATCCACGCTGATATTTTCAGATGTTCCTTCTTAGCCAATTAGCAAACTTTGACAACCTTTTATTTATTAAAAAGTTAACAAATACAATACAACTATATCATATTAATTTATCCGGTTCTTTACGCTTTATATTTTATGACCCAAAGGATACTCTTCCTCTTTCTCTACTTCTCTGCTTCTCTTGCTTCAGCGCAGGTTTTTCCTGAGTTCGGTGGTGAGCGAACGGGAATATCGATTGCTGCGGCATTGAAAATTGGTGTCGGAGCGCGCTCTGCGGGGATGGGCGAAACATTTGTAGCGATTGCCGATGATGCTTCGGCGCTGTACTGGAATCCTGCCGGAATTACTCAATTCAAGACAAATCAAGCACTTTTTGGTTATACTCGCTGGCTGAGCGGGCTCACGCATCAGTCGGCACAGGGCGTCTATCACTTGGACGAAACAAATTCCTTGGGCGTAAGCATGAGTATTCTCGAGATTGGCTCGATACCGGTGACGACGGAGTTTCAGCCACGCGGAACAGGTGAAACCTTCCGCATGCAGGATGTGAATGTCGGGCTGACGTATGCCCGGCAATTTACGGAACAGTTCAGCGCGGGCGTTACGCTCCACTATGTACACGAAGTCCTTGGCAAAGCAACCGTTGGCGGTGTGCTCTTTGATGCAGGCACGTATTACCGCACCGGTCTCGGCACGTCGCGGTTTGCCGTAGCGGTGTCGAATTTTGGCGGTAAAATGACACCGTCGGGTTCGGTGCCGACTGTGGGCGCGCTCCCGGATTTTAATGGCGGCACGCAGTCATCGTTTCAGTCATTCGACCCGCCGATTAACTTCCGCATTGGCTTTGCGATGGAACCGATTAACGAGGAAACATATCATCTGACAACGTCCTTGCAGCTCAATCATCCGAATGACAATGCGGAGAATTACTGTTTTGGCGTCGAATACTGGACGAAATTCCTCGGCAGTTTTCCGGCGGAAGTATCAGCGCGTGGCGGCTGGAAAATCAACGCAGGCGAGGAAAATCTGTCGTTTGGTGCGGGCGCTTTTTTGCCGATTGCCGAACCTCTCGGTCTTTCGATTGACTACAGTTATTCTAATTTCAAGACTCTCGGCGGGGTGCATCGGTTGAGCGCCGGACTCCGTTTCTAAGGTGGAGTAAAGCCCACAGCGCCTTTTGCTTTACCGTATGGTGATACGCTCAATTCAAAAAAAACACGTATCTTGCGTTTGAATTTCATCAGAAGCCGCATACAGCCGATACTTTAGCGGCTCGAAATTACATCAAGAAAGGAAAAAAAATGGACCCGATTCTTCGTCTCTTACTTATCATTACCCTCAGTTATCTAGCCGGCTCGATTCCTACGGCCGTGATTATCAGCAAGTTATTTTTTGGCTTCGACATTCGTGAGCGCGGCAGCGGTAACATGGGTAGTACCAATGCTTTCCGCGTTTTAGGTGTAAAATGGGGAATTTTCGTACAAGTCGTCGATATCCTCAAAGGAGTGCTCGCCGTCGCGGTAATTAGCCATCTCTTTACCGGCGAAATGCCATTTGTCAATCGCACACCATTTGAAGATATTACGGTGTTACGATTAATTGCCGGTGTGTCTGCCGTGCTTGGTCATATATTCTCAGCATTTGTGCAATTCCGTGGTGGGAAAGGAATTAACACTGCTACCGGTATGTTGATTGCAATTGCTCCCGTCGATGTCGGTATCGCGTTTGCGTGTTTTTTGGTGGTGGTAATTTTATCGGGATATATCTCGCTTGGTTCAATTGTGGCGGCAATAACGATTCCGACTGCCATGTGCATTCGGTATAATGTACTCCATGTTGACATAGCGGGCTATCATACGATGATTTTCTTCTGTATTGGCATTGCATTACTCGTGATATTCACGCATCGTGCGAATATCAAACGCCTGATTGACGGCAAGGAAAATCGATTCGCGAAGCTGCAATTATTCAAGCAGAAGCCGCGCGGATAAGCAGTACAAACGTTGAAATTTGTAATTTTGCAGGGCGGAAAGAACCACTTTCCGCCCTTTTTAATTGTCCTTCAGGGGAAAACCTAATTGTCCAATCAAGGGAAATCGCACACGCAGAGAGGAGAAGTATGTTAAAAACCGGTATAATAGGTGCAGGCGGCTGGGGTACAGCGCTCGCAATGGTCTTGGCGGCGAACCACCACCAAACTATGCTGTGGACACGTTCGGAGGATGTCGCCCAAGAGATTAATTCGCGCCACAGTAACCATGTATTTCTGCCGGATGTGACGATTCCACCATCTATTCGCGCCACCAACGACCCGTCTGATGTAGCCGATGCAGACCTGATTGTCATCGCCGTTCCTACGCAGTATATACGTTCCATTCTTACAAGTTATAATTTTTCTTTAGACGGAAAAATCATCGTCAGCGGCGCCAAAGGTATTGAACGTTCATCGCTCTTGCGGGTGTCGGAAATTTTGGCTGATGTTGCCGGTATTACTCCCGAAAAATTCGCTGTTCTCACCGGTCCGAGCCACGCGGAAGAAGTGGCGAGGAAGATGCCGACGACCGTCGTATCTGCATCGACTTCCACTACAGTAGCGCATGCCGTGCAGAAAGCGTTCACGACCAATGTGTTCAGAGTGTATTCCTCGGATGATGTCATTGGCGCTGAACTCGGCGGCGCGCTCAAAAATGTGATCGCGATTGCCGCCGGTATCATCGATGGAGTGAATATGGGTGATAATACGAAAGCCGCACTCATTACCCGCGGACTCGCTGAAATGACACGTTTTGGCACTGCGCTTGGCGCGAATCCGCATACATTTTCAGGACTTTCCGGTCTCGGAGATTTATTTGTGACCTGTAATAGTCGTCATAGTCGTAACAGAAGAGTGGGCGAGCAAATCGGTGCAGGGAAATCACTTGCAGAAATTCTTACCGAAACGCAAACCGTAGCTGAAGGTGTGAGTACGTCCGAGTCGGCCTATCAATTAAGCAAAAAACACGGTGTTGAAATGCCGATTGTAGAGCAGGTCTATCGTATCATTTTCGACGGAAAACCGCCGCGGAAAGCCATCAGCGAATTGATGACGCGCCGCGCAAAACCGGAGCAATGGTAAAAAGATAGCCCATGATGGAAATCATGGGCTATCTTTTTATACCTACGTGTCGTTGCTTTTCGAAGGTGTCTTCCCCGCCACATAACAAACACCTTACACCATCCTGAAATTGAGTTTACCGCATCGGCACTTCCATCAGCAGCACAGAACTTTCCGTGCTTGCGGTAATTTTTAAATCTGAAATTTCACTGATTCCAATACCGTCTCGGCGTTCTAATTTCTCACCGGCGACTTCGATCGTTCCTTCAATCACAAAGATATACACACCGCTGCCTTCATTGCGGAGTTTCCATTCGACGCTTGTGCCTGCATCCACGCTACCAACAGCAAAGTATGCATCCTGATTAATCCATAATGCATCATCGGTGTCCTCGGGCGAGACGACCACGCGGAGCCGGTTTTTACGTTCATCCGCCGAAAACGCGCGTTGATCATAGCGCGGGGCGATATTCCGAAGCTTCGGGAACATCCAGATTTGGAGCAAATTCACTGCTTCTGTCTCCGATGCGTTGAATTCCGAATGGCGAATACCGGTACCGGCAGACATTATCTGCACTTCGCCGGAAGTGATTTCGCCATTGCCGCCGGTGCTGTCACGATGAGCAAGCGCGCCGGTGATTGGAATCGTTACAATTTCCATATTGTCATGCGGATGCGTCGGGAATCCGCCACCACCGGCAATTATGTCATCATTGAGCACACGCAATACCCCAAAATGCACGCGTGAAGGGTCCATATATCCGGCAAAACTAAAGGTATGGCGGGCTTTGAGCCAGCCGTGGTCTGCGCCACCACGCGTGGCAGCACGATGAAGGATGATTTGCATAACCTCTCCAATGATAATAGATTAGAATATTTATTCGAACCTGTTGTATAAATCTGTCGTGGGTAGAGACGCAAAATTTTGCGTCTCTACGGTTTCTGCACATTGTAATCATCACGTGTAGAGACGCAAAATTTTGCGTCTCTACGGTTTCTGCACAATTATACCGGATTGGTACACCACGTATTTAAACAATTTCGGTTCTGTTTCACCCACGAATTTCAGCCACCGACCAGCCGTCATCCGGCTGTAAATACTCCTGCGAAAGGCGCAGAATATCATCGGCCGTGACCTGCTCCACACGCTCTATAGTAGCGTAAATACTTTCGTGGAAACCTTCTTCAAGTTCGCTCTTGCCGAGTGCCTGCATTCGTGAGGACATACTCTCTAAGGACATAATTATGCCAGATTTTGACTGTTCCTGCGCGCGGCGGAGTTCTTTGGGGGTAATACGTGTACTGCACAGCTTGGCCAATTCCTCACGAATCATCATCTCCGTTTTGGCTAATTTTCTTTCATCGGTCGCCGCATAAATCATCAGCGCGCCAATATCGGTCATCATCTGCACCGACGAATAGACCGAATAGGCGAGTCCTGCCCGCTCTCGCACGCGTTGGTAGAGCCGGGAGCTCATACCATCACCCAGGAGCGTATTGAGCACTGAGAAGCCGTAGCGGTCGGTGGAAAGCACACCGGGGATTTTTTTTCCAAGCAGTAAATGCCCTTGCTGGAATGATTTATTAATACTTATACGGTCGGCAGGCATCACTGCGGGCGATGTTCGCACACGCGACAAGCTTACACCTTGCACGTCTCCAAAATACCGCGCCGAGAGCTTTACTGCCTCGTCATGCGTGATATTCCCACTTACGGCAATGACAATGGTTCCGGCATGATAGCCGGCTTGGTGGAAAGCGCGGATATCGTCGGGCGATATCGCACTTACCGACTCGACCGAACCTGCAATAGGATTCCCAAGAGGATGATTTCCAAAGAGTTGCTGTTCGCCGGCGTCGAAGATTAATTCCTCCGGTTCATCATCATAAGATTTAATTTCCTCGATAATCACGGTACGTTCTTTCTCGATATCGGCAGGATGAAAGGCAGGTGTGAGGGTAATTTCAGCAAGTAACGCGAGTGTTTTACGGAAATGTGGCCTCAGCGCGCGCACATAAAAGCAGGTTTGTTCTTTGGCGGTAAAGGCATTGGTATAAGCGCCGAGCGATTCAAATTCAGCAGCAATCTGCCGTGAACTATGCCGCGCGGTGCGACGAAATGCCAGATGTTCGATAAAATGAGCGATACCGATTGTGGAGTCGGACTCATCCCGCGAACCGGTATCGACCCACACGCCGAGGGCGAAGGATTCGACGGTGGGTACGAATTCCGAGAGAACGCGGACGCCATTGGGAAGAGTCGTTTTTTCAACGGTAAAGCTATGAGACGATGGGAGATGTTGCGGCATGAAAAACTGAACTGATGGAACAAATAAAGCGCAAAATTACACAATCTGCCGACGATACTCTGCCACATAACGAATATAATTCGCGGCTGATTCCTCGAGATGAGCACGTTCATCGGGTGTGAGGTCGCGCACAATCTTCGCCGGCACGCCTGCTACGAGCGTTCCCTCCGGCACGGTGAACCCTTCACGCACAACAGCCCCTGCAGCCACGAGTGAATAATCACCAACCACGCTGCGGTCTAATATTTTAGCGCCCATGCCAATCAGCACGCAATTCCCAATCGTCGCGCCATGGAGGATCGCCGAATGCCCGACGGTCACATTCTCACCGATAATCAGCGGACAATTTTTATAATTCACATGGAGCATCGACAGGTCCTGAATATTCGTGCGGCGTCCGATTCGGATATAATTCACATCACCGCGGATGACGGTATTATACCACACCGAGCAGTCCTCGCCAATCTCCACATCGCCAAGAATGCGCACGCCCTCGGTCATAAACACCGAAGGATGAATCGAAGGCGTAATGCCATTATAGGTAATAATCGACGCGTTTTTTCCTGTTTCTAATTTCATGATTTATAATTAGTTAATTGATAATTAAGTTGTGATTTTTTTTATTCCTACCACACTACATTTTCCCGGCGATTATCACCGTATGAGTCTCACTTACGGTCTCGCTCCTCGGATATTCGACTCGAAAGACGCGGTGCAGTTCATAGCCCGCGGCGGTGAGCTGATGCTCAAGCTGTGGCAAAGTATGATAATAGAAGAACATTCTCTCGCCTCGGCTGCTCGTTTGGAACCCGGAGTTTTCGGGCATTCCCTCGACAAAACTGATATACATTAACCCATTAGTATTCAAAAACTTCGCGCTGTTATGAATAAGCATGGCGCAGTCTTCACCCGATAAATACGGCACGCAAAAGCCGGCAATAATTGCATCATACATGCCGGTGAGTGTACCAATCTGCCGGATATCGAGCACTTCAAACTCCGCACCCGGATTATTCGCCCGTGCCAGCTCGATCATCGCAGGCGCTATGTCTATACCGGTAAGGGAGATATCCGAACGTTTGCCAAGCATATACCGCGCGATATTCCCCGGACCGCAGCCGAGCTCAAGCAGGCGCGGATGCTCCATTGTAAGTGCATCTAGAATATAATCATAGGTTTGATTATAAATATCTAGCATCATGAATTTGTCCTGATATGCTTGCGCGACTGCATTCCAGGATTGATGCGTCTCGTGGTAGGTATCCATAGGTTGATGGGTAGTATTTTTTTGAATCATACGCGTATTCCTCCCTTACACCACCGTAATCACGACATTCCCAACTTTCTGTCCTGTCTCGACATAGCGCGTGGCATCGACGAGCTCTTCGAGCCGGTAGGTGCGGTCGATGACGGGTTTGTATGCGCCGATTTCGACAAGTTCCCTCAAAAAAATCACGTCTTCCCTCGTGCTCGTTGGGATGGGAAAGAGTACTTTCCGGCCGCCTAAAAATGGAGTGATGAGCGCAAGCCAAACATTCGAACCGTTTGTGCCGAGTTCGGTGGACATGTAAATGCCACGTTTGGTGAGAATGTTCTTGCATGCCGTGAACGAACTCTTCCCCACTGCATCAAACACAACATCAAATTTTTCATCAAGTTGCGTAAAATCTTCGCGCGTATAATCGATCACTACATCCGCGCCTAATGACCGGACGAGTTCGAGGTGAGGAGTAGCGCACACGGCAGTCACCCATGCGCCGAAATGCTTGAGTAATTGCACAGCCGCCGACCCTATCGCGCCCGTCCCGCCATTGACGAGCACGCGCTGTCCGCGGGTAATTTTCGCCGCGCGGATATCGCAGAGTGCGTAATGCGCGCCTTCACAGATGGGCGCGGCTTCTTCAAACGTGAAATTCCGGGGTAGTGGCGCAATGCATGCATTCTCCGGCAGCACGCAATACTCGGCGTACGCTCCAAAGGTGGCATCATTATACCCAAACACAGCATCGCCAACCTTGGTGGACGTTACGCCTCTTCCAATCGCCTCGATCGTCCCGGCGAATTCACTCCCCAAAATCTGATTTTTAGGTTTAAGTAACCCGCTGAATAATCGGGAGATAACATACTCGGCACTCCGAAAACCGCAGTCGGTGCGATTGACGGTTGTGGCGTGAATCCGTATCAGGAGTTCATTGTCCTTCGGCGTGGGCTTCGGCACCTCGGCAAGGTGGAGCACATCGGGAGGTCCGTATCGTGTATGGAGTATTGCTTTCATGGGGTTAGAGATGTTAGGATAAATACGTAAGCAGTAGTGGAGAATTGACAATCCATTCCCCAAAAATACAATCAGTTTTCATGACTTCACCGCCACGAGATGCACCATTCTTTTCACCACGTGATGCACCCGTACTGTCATTCCCTGCTCCTCGATGCAGGCGATAACACGCTCCGTGCGAAGCCGTACTTTGTGGTACGAACTCACTTTTTGCGTCCATCCGCCGGCGGATTTTTCATGGAGAAGGTCCGTAACGCGAACTGTATCATCACTATAGTCGAGAATGCAGGTTAGGATACGCGCGTCATCACTTTTCACGGGAATAAAGCGTTCATCTCCCGTAAGTACATGAGAATAATCACGAAAAGAGAGCAACAGCGAACCGCCCAGTGCCAGCGTTTGCGCGCAGTCCTCGATAAACTGCTGCACTTCATCCATACTCTCAAGATGCGCGAGCGTATCACCGCAGCAGACAATCAGCGCCGGATTGCGGTCGGCAAATGCTCTCACCTGCCGCATATCGCCATCAATAATTTCCACCGCATATCCACGGGAATCTTCCTCTATCTCTTGTAATAATTGAACATTACAATCGACAGCCACGACGCTGAATCCCGCGCGTGCAAGCGCCACACTTTGAATCCCATGCCCCGCACCAAGATCAAGCGCAAGCGCCCCCGGCACACCGGGCACAATGCCATGCTGCCGTAAAAACTCCCCGAATTCATCCACTCGGGCCTCAAAGTCGCCCATCATCCACGAGTAGATGTGCGCGAGATGGGTATTGTAGTGGTCTTGTGCGGACATAACTATATTAATTACTTATTATTTACCACTTACTACCGGCAAAACATCCAACCATAGCTGCAATCAAAATAATCCCGTTCGCAATCGAACCATACCTTGCATCCCGCCAAGAGGTGAAAATCAGCACTTGTGACACGGTAGCCACCAGCAAGGAGAGCGCCCACCAATACGAAAAGCCAAGCGCAAACACCACAGCCAAAGCCACCGAAAGAAGGAATGCAATAAGCCAGAGTATTCCCAACATCTTAGATATAGGCACCGTGAGCTGTTTCACCTCCGCCAAGCCAAATGCCTTGACAAATCCAAGAATATGGATCAGCCCGTGAAGGAGGACGAGGAGGATAAATGCGATGTTCATGTTTTTTTTGGGGGTTGGGAATTGTTGGATTGAATTATTCCTGCTTTGTCATTCGATAATCCTACCGCTAAAATCAAAAGTATATTTCCTGTTCGTAAAGTCGGTTGCTACTATATAATTGTCAGTAATTGTAAATTATCTACAGCAATATCTTCGTAAATAACTGTGAAGCTATGCGGATAAATTAACCGCAAAGCTCGCAGAGGTTTTCGCAAAGTTCGCTAAGTTCTACTTTGGCAGTTTGCAATTACAGGTAATTATGATAAACCTTAGTAGAAATATTTCATGCAAAGAATAAAACCTTATTACCTTTTTCTATCCATTTCTACCGTGAAGGATGCATGCTTTTATATAAATAAGGTTGTCCTTCAGGTTGGTGTCGCATACTACTAAGGTTTTTCTTGCCTAGTCGTTGAGTCCTTGTCTTTTGTTAAATGCTCAGTGCGAATGTTCGCTATAACCTCTCTATTTTCAAGAGATCTGTTGATTGTGTCCTTGACGTCATCTCACCATGTATCCAATCTATTGTGATGCAAAATTGTATGTTCCAATCATTGCATCAATTCAGTTTTACACCCTTTGAGTGGTCAAATTACACCCTCTAAACCCAAGCACGACCTTGGGCGAATGCAATTCGCCCCTACCGACTTACGACTTACCGACTTACAGACTTACGACTTGCCGACTAAATCCCCAAGTGCACCTTCAAGCTTCGGAAAATGAAAGGTATATCCATTATTCTGAGCCACTTCCGGCAAAACATGCTGTCCGCTAATCGCAATCCATGCCTGCTCGCCGAGGATGAGTTTCAGTACAAATGCCGGCACCGGGAACATACTCGGACGATGGAGAATTTTGCCGAGCGCCTTGGCGAAATCCGCCATTCGCACCGCCTCCGGCGCTACGATATTCATCGCGCCACGCACGGTGGACTGCTCAAGTGACCAGAGAATCATGCCCACGACATCGTCAGGATGCACCCATGAGAACCACTGGCGACCACTGCCTAAATGTCCACCAATAAACAACTTAAATGGCAGCAGCATCTTCGCAAGCGCGCCTTCGTGTTTGTCGAGCACCACCCCGATACGACCACGCACGACCCGCGTTTTCTTCTCGGCGGACTTCGTCGCTGCCTCCCACTCGGTACAAACCATTGCGAGAAAATCCTTTGCCGGGGGCGTGGTTTCGCGGCAGTAGTCGTCGCCTGCAT
>Ga0075156_10000536_pt1 | contig 19421 bp, 19 predicted proteins | sample JI81AbrownDNA_FD_70966 | JGI IMG/M metagenome (GOLD analysis project Ga0075156, IMG submission 70966) | Wastewater effluent complex algal communities from Wisconsin, to seasonally profile nutrient transformation and Carbon sequestration -... | ecosystem: Engineered > WWTP > Effluent > Algae...
ATCATAGGACTCGGGAAAACCCTTGCGCTGCATCAGATCTCGACGCTCGAGCTCGGCGTTCGGCAGCAAGAAGCCGTCGGTGGTCACCAGCTCGACGCGGGGGGTCTGCGGCCAGCGCAGCAACAATTCCTTGAGGATGCGCGCGGTCGTCGACTTGCCGACGGCGACCGATCCGGCCACGCCGATGATGAAAGGGACCCGCGTCGGCCGCTCCCCGAGGAACTCGCTGGTGGCCAGCCGCAGCCCGTGCGTTGCCTCGACATAGAAGTGCAGCAGCCGCGACAACGGCAGATAGACCTGCTCGACCTCCCGCAGATCGAGCGGCTCCCCGAGCCCGCGCAAGCGCGCGAGGTCGTCCTGAGTCAGGCTCATCGGGTGGCTCTCGCGCAACTGGGCCCATTCCGCGCGCCCGAATTCGGCATACGGGCTCGGCAGGCCATCATCGGCGCGGGTCAGCGACACGGGCGCCATTGTTGCGTATGCCGTGTGCTCCCGCCGCGCGCACCGTTCACCTGCGTGCCGCTGCCCGGGCGGCCACCTTGCGCCGTACCCTTGTCAGCTATGTGTGGAATCGTCGGTTATGTCGGCCCCGGACTGGACGACAAGGCTCTCAATGTCGTGATGGAGGGCCTGGCCCGCCTCGAATACCGCGGTTATGACTCCGCCGGTGTGGCTCTGGTCACCGATGGTGGCGTGGCCACCGAGAAGCGCGCCGGCAAGCTGGAGAACCTGCGCTCCGCTCTCCAGGCTCACCCGCTCGACGGCTCGCGCACCGGCATCGGGCACACGCGCTGGGCAACGCACGGCGGCCCCACCGACACGAACGCGCACCCGCACCGCGGCGGCAATCAGGACCGGCTCGCGCTGATCCACAACGGCATCATCGAGAACTTCCACGCCCTCAAAAAGGGCCTGCTCGCCGAGGGCGCGCACTTCGACTCCGAGACCGACACCGAGGTGGCGGCCAAGATCGTGGGCCGCGAGTTCGACCGCACCGGCGATCTGACCGAGGCGATGCGCGCCGCCGTCGCCCAACTCGAAGGTGCCTTCACGCTGCTCGCGGTGCACGCCGACCAGCCCGGCGTTGTCGTCGGCGCCCGCCGCAACAGCCCGCTGGTCGTCGGCCTGGGGGAGGGTGAGAACTTCCTCGGTTCCGATGTCGCCGCCTTCATCGGCTACACCCGCAACGCCCTCGAGCTCGGCCAGGATCAGATCGTCACGATCACCCCGGACTCCTATTCCGTCATCGGCTTCGACGGCGAGCCCGCCGAGGGCAAGCACTATGAGGTCACCTGGGATGCCGAAGCCGCCGAAAAGGGCGGCTATGACACCTTCATGGAGAAGGAGATCCACGATCAGCCGCACGCGGTCGCCGACACCTTGCTGGGGCGCACGGACGAGGCTGGTGCCCTGGTGCTCGATGAGCTGCGGATCTCCGAGGAGCAGTTGCGGGCCGTCGACAAGATCACCGTCGTCGCGTGCGGCACCGCCGCCTATGCCGGGATGGTCGCGAAGTACGCGATCGAGCACTGGGCCCGTATCCCCGTGGAAGTCGCTCTCGCCCATGAGTTTCGGTATGCCGATCCGGTCGTCAACGAGCGCACCCTCGTCGTCTCGATCAGCCAGTCCGGCGAGACGATGGACACCCTCATGGCGGTCAAGCACGCCCGCGATCTGGGGGCTTTGACCGTCGCCATCTGCAATACCCACGGTTCGACCATTCCCCGCGAATCCGATGCCGTTCTCTATACGCATGCCGGCCCCGAGATTGCCGTCGCCTCGACCAAGGCATTCCTCGCCCAGATCACCGCGGCATACATCCTCGGGCTCTATCTCGCGCAATTGCGCGGCGGCTCGTATGCCGAGGATGCCCAGGCGGTGATGCGTGACCTGCACGAGATTCCCGCAAAGATCGAGGATCTCCTCGGGCGCATGGACCGGGTGGAGGAGATGGCCAACTTCATGGCCGACACGCGCTCGGTGCTCTTCCTGGGCCGCAATGTCGGCTTCCCGGTGGCGATGGAAGGCGCGTTGAAGCTGAAGGAACTCGCCTACATCCATGCCGAGGGTTTCGCAGCCGGCGAACTCAAGCACGGCCCGATCGCGCTCATCGACGCCGGCCAGCCGGTCTTCGTCATCGTGCCGAGCCCGGATGCGCCGCACGAACTGCACAAGAAGGTCGTCTCCAATATCCAGGAGATCCGCGCGCGCGGGGCCCGCACGCTGGTGATCGCCCACGATGGCGATGAGGATGTCGTGCCCTTCGCCAGCGAGGTGATCCGCATCCCGCAATGTCCCCCGTTGCTGGCGCCGCTGCTCGCCGTGGTGCCGCTGCAGGTCTTCGCCCTGCACCTCTCGACGGCCAAGGGCCTCAATGTCGATCAGCCCCGCAATCTCGCGAAGTCCGTCACGGTCGAGTGAGCCGGGGATGATCGTCGGGGTGGGCATCGACGTCGTCGATGTCGAACGATTCGGCGAAACCCTTAGCCGCACACCGCGATTGCGTGAACGCCTCTTCACGGAGGTCGAACGCGATCTGCCGCTGAATTCGCTGGCCGCGCGCTTTGCCGCCAAAGAGGCCTTCGCCAAGGCGCTCGGTGCGCCGGTGGGCTTGGAGTGGCACGACGCCGAAGTGCACCGCGACGAGATGCGCCGGCCCTTCTTCCGCACGACCGGCACGGTCGCGGCTCGCGTCGCCCAACTCGGCATCAGCACCGTGCACCTTTCGCTCTCCCATGACGCGGGCATCGCGTCGGCGGTCGTCATCTGCGAGACGCTGCCGTGATCGCGGCCTATGACGTCGCCGCGGTCCGGGCCGCGGAGGGGGTGCTCTTGGCGACCCTGCCGGAGGGGGAGCTCATGGCGCGGGCGGTCGAGGGCCTCGCCGCCGTCGCCGCCATTCGCGTGCGGGAGCGTGGGGGTCACCGGGTCACCGCCCTCGTCGGCCCCGGCAACAATGGCGCCGATGCGCTCCATGCCGTGGCGCGGCTCGCCGCCGATGGTCACCTCGCCGGGGCTGTCCTGCTCGCCGACCGGGTGCACGAGGGTGCCCTCGCCCAGGCTCAAGCGGCGGGTGTCGTGCTCGTCCGCGAGCCCGATCCGGGTGATGCTAGCGCCGGAATCTCCACGGCTGCAACGGAACTGATCGGCGAGGCCGATGTCGTGCTCGACGGCATCCTGGGGATCGGCGCGCGCGCCGGCCTGCCGGCATACGCCCGGGCATGGGTGGGTGCGATCCCCGACTCGGCCTATGTCATCGCCGTCGATCTGCCCTCGGGTCAGGATCCGATGGGCTCCGGCGGCGATCCGGACGGAGTCTTCGCCGATGAGACCGTGACCTTTTCCTGTGCGAAACCGGTGCATCTGCTGCCCGCTGGCGAACCCGCGAGCGGGCTGCTCACCATCATCGACATCGGCCTCGACTTCGGCGTGGAGGTCCCGGCGCTTCAGCGGCTCGATCGCGTGGATGTCGCGAGCCTTTGGCCCGTGCCCGGCGTGACCGACGACAAATACTCCCGCGGTGTCCTCGGCATCATCGCAGGCAGCGAAAACTTCAGTGGCGCAGCAGTTCTCGCCGTCACCGCCGCGGCAAACGCCGGCGTTGGCATGGTGCGTTATGTCGGCACCGCAACCCCGCAGGGCCTCGTGCGGGCCGCCGTCCCCGAAGCGGTGCACGGCCTCGGGCGGGTGCAGGCCTGGGTCATCGGTCCGGGTCTAGAAGTCGGCCGGCGTGCGGCCGGAGCCAGCGAACAGCTCGCGGCGGCGCGGGCGGTGCTCGATGGTGAACTGCCGCTCGTCCTCGACGCGGGCGGCCTCGATCTGCTCACAGGCCCGCGGGCCGCGCCGACGATCCTGACCCCGCATGCGGGGGAGTGCGCCCGCCTCCTGACCCGCCTCGGGGACCGGGAGGTCACCCGGTCGCAGGTCAGCGCGGACCCCCTGCGGTATGCCCGCGAACTCGCCTCGGCCACAACGGCTTCGGTCTTGCTGAAAGGCGCCTGGAGCATCGTCGTCGGGCCGGACGGCACGGCATACAGCCAGAACGACGGGCCGGCGTGGCTGGCCACGGCGGGCTCCGGCGATGTCCTGGCGGGCTTGCTCGGAAGCCTGCTCGCCGCGGGGCTGCCCGCGACCAGCGCGGGCGCGCTCGCGGCACTCGTGCACGGCGTGGCGGCGCAGGAGGCGAACCCCGGTGGACCCATCCGAGCCTTGCGGGTCGCCGAGGCATTGCCTCAAGCGATCGCCGGCCTCTTGCGCGCGGGGATTCCCGACTAGTTCTTTGCAACCTTCGAGGGTCTTCCGGCGTCTGGGGAGATGAGTGGCCGCATCGAGGCGGTCACCGGAACGCAGGGAGATCGTCATGTCCCGCACGACCATTCACCGCCGTCTTGCCCTCGGCGCGCTGGCCGCCGTCACCGCTCTCGGCCTGACTGCGGGTGCCGGTGCCGCCGCGAACTCGCCCGGCGCGAGGGTGGCCTATGACATCCCGGATGTCTCGCCGAAGCCTTATCAACGCGTGGGCGATGTGGATCCCTTCGCGGACTTCGGGAACACCGCCAATCTCGCACCGACGGGCGCGCATTACTGCCAGGACGAGGGTCACCAGGGTTCGGGGATGCCCATCGCCGGCCGGTCCTGGATGCTGGCGCAGGACTACACGACGGATGCGGAGTCGCTGCACAAGAATCTGGCGATCGTCACGGTCACCGGCTGGAAGGACGGCCAGAGCGCCTTTGCCAAGCTCACCAAGGACACCCTGAAGTGCCGGTGGTTGGACCCGCAAACCCGCCTGACCTGGGGAGCGAAGAATCCGCAGCGCTATTGGCTCTCCACTGCCGGCAAGGTCTTCACGCAATACGAGGCCAATGGCGCCGTTCGCGTGGGCGATCTCATCGTCTCTGTCACCGCCCGCTCCACGAATGCCGCGACCGCCCGCCAGATGGCGACGCGGATGACGGTGGCCGTCGAGCGCAACCTGCGGGCCACCGACCTGGTCCGCGCCAACTGACCGCCCCCCCGGCATCCCGGCGGGTCGCCTCACCCCTCCGGGGCGGCCCGCCACCGGCGCCGTGCGAGAGGACACCTCGTGGGGGCGTCCTAGAATGACAATCCTCATGGACAGCACAGCTCCGGGGCCGAGGTCCCGTCCCCCGATCCTAGCTCCGCCCGGCGTCACCGGCTGGGTCGAAGTTGATCTGAGTGCTATCACCGACAATGTGCGTGCCCTGAAGGCACGCGCGGGTTCGGCCGAACTCATGGCCGTCGTCAAGGCGGACGGTTATGGGCACGGAGCCCTTCCGAGTGCTCGCGCCGCCCTCGCGGGTGGTGCCACCTGGCTCGGGGTTGCCCAACTGACCGAGGCCCTCGCCCTGCGAGCCGCCGGGGTCAGCGCGCCCTTGCTCACCTGGCTTTATGCCCCCGGGGCACCCTTGGATGCGGCGGTGCTCGCCGGTGTCGATCTGGCCCTCTCCACACCGTGGGCCCTCGATGAACTCCTCGCCGTCACCCGGCGCCTCGGGGTCCCCGCTCGAGTCCACCTCAAAGTTGACACCGGCCTGGGCCGTGGTGGGGCTTTCGGGTCCGGGTGGAGCGCCCTGGTGGCCGCGGCCGCGGCGGCAGCCGCCGAGGGCGCTATCGAGGTCGTGGGGGTCTGGAGTCACTTCGCGTATGCCGATGCCCCCGACCATCCCACCGTCCGCGGCCAGCAGCAGGTCTTCGAGGCGGCTGTTGCCGAACTCGAAAAGGCCGGTGTCACACCGCAATTGCGTCACTTGGCGAACTCCGCTGCCACCTTGACCAATCCGTCCGCGGCATACGACATGGTCCGGCCGGGCCTGGCGATCTATGGCCTGTCCCCGGTGCCGGACCTCGGCTCCAGCGCCGACTTCGGGCTGCGCGAGGCCATGCGTGTCATGGCGCGCCTGGTCAATGTCAAGGACCTGCCCGAGGGGCAGGGCGTCAGCTATGGGCACACCTATGTCACCGACCGCGACACGCGGGTCGGGCTCGTGCCGATGGGCTATGCCGACGGGATCCCGCGAGCGGCATCGAATGCCGGTCCGATGCTGCTCGGTGAGCGGCGGCTGAGCATTGCCGGGCGAGTATGCATGGATCAGGTCGTCCTCGATCTCGGTCCGGACACTCCGGCCGTGGCCGGCGACGAGGTCGTCCTCTTCGGGTCCGCTGCGGCGGGCGAGCCGAGCGCCGAGGACTGGGCCGTGGCGACGGGGACCATCAGCTACGAGATCGTCACCCGGATGAGTTCGCGCCTGCCCCGCTACTACCGCACCGAGGCGCCCTGATGGCCAACCGCCGCGTGACCGCGGCGACGATCGGGGCGGCGGCCACCGCGGCTGCCGTCAGCGCCGCCGGCGCCTCAGCCCGGCGCGCGACCCAGCGCCGCCAGCGACTCGACGGCATCGATGCCGTCGAGGTCGGCGTCGCCCGGCCCTTCGATTGGATCCCCGACCACGAACTGACGGTGGTCACCGGTGACGGCGCCCGCCTCCACGTTGAAATCGACGAGCCGGCTGGCTTCGAGGGTGGGCCGACCGTCATCTTCGCGCACGGCTATTGCCTGACTCTCGGCTCCTGGATCCACCAGCGTCGAGCGGTGGTCGACGCTGGCTATCGCTGCGTCACGTGGGACCAGCGCGGGCATGGCCGCTCCGCGGTAGGCGGCGACGACCACTTCACCATCGACCAACTCGGCGGAGATCTCGCCGATGTCATCGCCGAGACGGCACCGACCGGGCCCCTCGTGCTCATCGGCCATTCCATGGGCGGTATGACGATCATGGCCCTCGCGGACCGCGCACCCGAACTGATCCGAGACCGGGTGCGCGCGGTGGCCTTCGTCGCCACAAGCGCGGGCGGTGGCGGCATGGTTTCGCTCGGGTTCGGGCGGATGCTGGGGGCGGCGGTGCTGCGCATGGGCCCGGGCATCCTGGCGAATCTCGCAGCGCGGCAACGGGTTTGGAAGGCAGCTCGGACCATCGGTCGAGATGTCGAGTCCTATCTCGTGGAACGATTCTCCTTCGCGTCGCCGGTCTCGCAAGAGACCGTGCGCTATGCCGCCGACATGTTGCTCGGCACCGACCTCAATATCGTCGCCGCCTTCTTGCCAGCCTTCGAGAATCACGACAAGCGGGCCGCCTTGGCGGCCTTCTCCGGCGCTGAGGCGCTGGTGCTCAATGGCGAGGGCGATGTGCTGACCCCGCCCGATCACAGCGTCGCCATTGTCGATGCACTGCCGGCGAGCGAACATGTCGTGATCACGGACGCCGGGCATCTCGTGATGCTCGAACACCCGGCGCTGGTCGATGCGCAACTCCTGGCCCTCATCGAACGAGCTGCCGTGCCGGCCGCGACTGTGCCCGCGCCCCGCCGGGTGCTGCGGCAGGTCACCGATCTCGCGCGCCGCAAGGCCGTTGCGGCGCACCGTGCCAAGGCCCGGCGGTGATAGCCATGCCTTGTGGACGGGTGAGCTTGACGACGGCGGAGCAAACGCGCGACTTCGGTCGCGCCCTGGCTACCGTCCTGAGGGCCGGTGACCTCGTGATCCTCACGGGGGGTCTCGGTGCGGGCAAGACGACCTTGACCCAGGGCCTCGGGGAGGGACTCGGGGTGCGTGGGCCGGTGACCTCACCGACCTTCGTCATTGCGCGGGTTCATCCCTCGCTGCGCCAGGGCCCCGACCTGGTCCATGTCGATGCCTATCGACTGGGTTCGATGGCCGAGCTTGACGACTTGGATCTCGACACCGAGATTGCCGAATCGGTCACGGTTGTCGAGTGGGGCGAGGGCATGGCCGAGGAGTTGCTCGATAGCCATCTGTCCATCACCGTCCACGCCGATCCCGCCACGGAGTCGCGCCGGCTCACGCTGCGCGCCATCGGGCCCCGGTGGGCCGGGCCTGCCACGCGAGCCGTCTTGGCGACCTTGCTCGATGATGACGGAGAAGGATCATGATCGTCCTCGCCTTCGACACTGCCACCTCCGCGATCGGCGCTGCCGTGCACGACGGCACTCAGGTGCTGGCTGCGGTCGAGACCATCGACACCCGGCGGCATACCGAAGCCTTGGCGCCGGAGATCGAAAAGGTGTTGCGCGACAGTGGAATTGCCATGTCCGATGTCACGCATATCGGTGTGGGCATCGGCCCGGGGCCGTTCACCGGGTTGCGGGTGGGCATCGTCACCGCGCTCACCTTGGGCTATGCGCTGCAGATTCCGGTGCACGGGATCTGCTCGTTGGATGCCCTCGCGCACCAAGCGGCAATGCAGGCCGATGGTGAGTTGCTGGTCGCCACCGATGCCCGCCGCAAGGAGGTCTATTGGGCCCGGTATGCCGCCCGCGCCGGTCGCGCCCACCGGCGAAGCGAGCCGGCAGTCACCCGTCCAGCGGATCTCGATGCTGCCCTGCGCGAGCTGCCGAGCGCCGGGCGGGGACCGGTCCTCTATCCTGACCTCTTTCCGAATGCCCTTGCGGTGCTGGATGTTTCGGCTGCCTCCGTGGCGGAGTTGACGGTGCACGAAGTGGCGGACGGACGGCATACGGAAGCGGTGCCGATGTATCTGCGCCGGCCCGATGCGCAGGAGCCGGGTGCCCCGAAGGCAACCGTGGCGAGGCGGCCATGAGCGTGATCATCCGAGACCTCGCGTGGCCGGACCTGCCGCGCGTCGAGGACGTAGAGCGGCGGCTCTTCCCTCAGGATGCCTGGCCGTCGGCGACGTGGTGGGCCGAGCTCGCCGAACGCCCGCGGCGCGATTATGTTGTCGCGGTGGACGATTCGCGGGTGCTTGGCTATGCCGGTGCCGATCACGGCGGCGCGACCACGGACATCATGACGATCGCAGTCGATCCGGGGGATCAAGGTCGTGGCGTGGGGCGACTTCTGTTGCAGGAGTTGGAGAGTCGCGCGACCGGCCGCGGGGCCGAGGCGATCCTGCTGGAAGTGCGCGCCGACAATGCTGCGGCGATCCGACTTTATGACCGAGGTGGTTATGCCGTGATCCAGACGCGACGACGCTATTACCAACCCGGCGATGTCGATGCCCTGGTCATGCGACGCTTCCTCGCCCGGGCGACCTCGGAGGCGGCTGGATGAGCCGCGAGCAACCCCTCGTTCTCGGCATCGAGACCTCCTGCGATGAGACCGGTGTCGGGATCGTGCGTGGCGAGACCCTCCTTGTCGATGCCATCGCGAGCAGTGTCGATCTCCATGCGCGCTTCGGGGGCGTGGTCCCGGAAGTCGCGAGCCGGGCGCACCTGGAGGCCATGGTGCCGACGATCGAGCGGGCCTGCGCTCAGGCCGGCGTCACGCTGCGCGATCTCGACGCCATCGCGGTCACGAGCGGGCCGGGTCTGGCGGGCACCTTGATGGTCGGGGTCGCCGCCGCGAAGGCTCTCGCGTTGGCTCTGGGCCGGCCCTTGTATGGCGTGAACCACCTCGCGGCGCATGTCGCCGTCGATATCGTCGAGCACGGGCCCTTGCCCGAACCCGTGCTGGCGATGCTCGTCTCCGGTGGCCATTCCTCCCTGCTGCTCGTGCCCGATGTGACCAATGACGTCCGTCCGCTCGGCGCGACGATCGACGATGCGGCGGGGGAGGCCTTCGACAAGGTTGCGCGCGTCCTCGGCCTGCCCTTCCCCGGCGGTCCGCACATCGACCGGGCCGCACGGGACGGCCAGATCACCATTGATTTCCCGCGCGGTCTCAGCGCCGGGCGGGACCTGGAGCGCCACCGCTTCGACTTCTCCTTCTCCGGTCTCAAGACCGCCGTCGCGCGGTGGGTCGAGACTCAGCGCGCGACGGGCGCCGACATCCCCGTGGCCGATGTCGCCGCTTCCTTCCAGGAGGCCGTTGTCGATGTCCTGACGCGCAAGGCCGTGTTGGCGTGTCAGGAGCATGGCGTCGAGCATTTGCAGATCGGTGGCGGGGTGGCGGCGAACTCTCGCCTGCGCGCCCTGGCTCAAGCGCGCTGTGATGCCGCCGGGATCTCGTTGCGGGTGCCGCGTCCCGGTCTGTGCACCGACAATGGCGCGATGGTTGCCGCGCTCGGAGCCCAGTTGGTGACCAAGGGCCGCAGCCCGTCCGCGCTCGATCTGCCCGCCGACTCCTCCCTGCCCGTCACGGAGGTGACCGTATGAGGCGTCGCGCCCTCGCCCTGCTGCCCCTGCTCGCCGTCAGCGCCGCCTGCAGCAGCGCCTCCACCGGGCCGACCTCGACGACCTCGACCGCCGCGACCTCAACCGCCGCCAGTTCTGCGAGCACGACGACATCATCATCGTCCACCGACCCGGCACCCTCCTGCGCCGAGCGCATCGCCGCGGGGCTCACGCCGAGCGAGCGCGTCGGCCAATTGCTCATGGTCGGGCTCGACGCCGGCGCCGGCGCGAGCGGAGTCGACACCCCCGTCCGGGACTTCGGCGTCGGGGGTGTCATCCTGCTCGGCGGCTGGACCGGTGCCGAAAATGTGTCTGCCGCAACGAAGCACCTGAACTCCCTCGCGACCGGGCCAGGGCTCTTCCTCGCGGCCGATCAGGAGGGGGGTCAGGTCCAGCAGTTGCGTGGAGCCGGCTTCACCGCGATCCCGTCCGCGCAGGACCAGGCGGCCATGGGGGCTGAGTTGCGCGGCGCCGCCGAGGATTGGGGAGCCGAATTGACCGAGGTCGGCATCAACCTCAACCTCTCGCCGGTCGCGGACACGGTCCCTGCCACGTTGGGCACCGCCAATGGCCCGATCGGCCGATACCACCGCGAATATGGCGCGACGCCCGCTGCGGTCATCCCGCCGATGACGGCCTTCCTGCGCGGCATGCACGATGCCTCGGTGATGACCGCGATCAAGCACTTCCCCGGCATCGGTCGGATCCGCGGCAACACCGACACCGCGGCCACCGGCATCACCGACACCCAGGCGAGCACAACGGATCCCTTCCTCCAACCCTTCGCTGCGGGCATCGAGGCAGGCTCGGACTTCGTCATGATTTCGTCGGCGATCTATCCCAAAATCGCTGCGGGACAGGCGCTTTTCTCATCGGAGATTGTCACCGACCTGCTGCGGACCCAGATGGGCTTCGACGGGGTCGTGATCACAGACGATGTCGGAGCCGCGGCGGCCGTGCAGGCCGTGCCGATCGCCGACCGGGCCACCCGCTTCATCGCGGCGGGCGGAGATGTCGTGCTGACGGCGCGCCCGAGCGACATCCCAGTCATGCACAAGGCCGTCACCGACCGGATCGAGGACGACCCCGCTTTCCGCGCCCAGGTCGATGCAGCGGTGTTGCGGATCCTGACGCTCAAGGCCCGTTATGGGCTCTTGTCCTGCAGCGGCTGACGCGCCACCCACCCGCCGGTTCGGCTCAGGAGCACGACGTCAGCCCACGGGCCGTTTTGAGGGTGAGCACGCGCAGCACCGCGGCATCGAGCTTTGCCTTGAAACTCGAACTGGCTGCGCGCGCAGCCTTGATGGCGTTCATCATCGTCGGCACGCTGGACGAGCTGGCGGTCAAGACGATGTCACCCCCGGCATTGATGAAGCGCGTGGCCCGGGACCCGACCGGAACTGATTGCACGGCAACAGCATTGCCGACGTCATCGGTGATGACGACTCCGCGATATCCCAGTTGTCCGCGCAGCAGGCCGCCGATCACGGCGCTGGAGAAGACCGCCTGCTGGGAGGGGTCGATCTTGGTATAGAAGGCATTGCTGACCATCACGAAATCGGTCCCCGCAGCGATCCCGGCCGAGAACGGGTGGAGATAGGCCGAGGTCGCGCTCGTCGCCGGATCGGTGATCCCCGTCGCCGAGGTGTCGGTATTGTTCGTGACCCGTCCCAGGCCCGGGAAGTGCTTTATCGTCGTCGCGATGCCGCCCGCGTGCATCCCGGCCACTGCGGCGCTGACATCGACCGCGACGCGATCGGCGACATAGTCGTAGTTGCGCAAGTAGTGTCCGATCGGTCCATTGCTTGGCATGAAGTCTTTTGCCACGGTGTCGGCCACCGGTGCCAGGTTGACATTGACCCCGGCCGAGCGCACCTGCCCGGCCCACATCGTGCTCATCCGGGTGATCGTGCTGGGGCTCCAACTGGTCCCCTGGTAATAGGCCGTCGGCATGCTGGAGAAGCCCGTGCCTTGCAACTGCTGGACATAGCCGCCCTCTTGGTCGGCCGCGATGGCGAGGCGCACCCGTGGGTCGGCCAGGGCGGCCGTGTGCGCCGTGATCGCCTTGGTCGCGCTCACTCCGCCCCGGAAGCCCCCGAGCAGCACGACCCCGCCGAGATCGTATGTCGTGACATAGCTGTCCGCGGCCCGCGGGTTGTCGGCATACATCCCCATCCAGATCAGTTGCCCGATCCGCTCGCGGGTGTTGAGTTCCTTGTTGAGATTGCTGACGCAGGTGCTCTGCGTCGCGGTCAGGGGCGTTGTGGCAGAGGGGGATTGGGGCGGCGTTGCCGGTCCGGCGGCGGCTGCCGCGGGTGCCGCCGCGACGCCCAGGAGCATCGTCATACCGATCATTGCCGAACGAGGCGAACGGGGAGCACCCATGCCCTCGACGATACTCCGGCCTACGATCCGTCCCATGGTCGCGACCCCTGTCATCCTCGACGTCGATACCGGTGTCGACGACGCCTGTGCCCTGCTGCTCGCGGCCCGGCATCCGGCGCTCGACCTGCGGGCCGTGACCTGCGTTGGCGGCAACGCCCCGCTCCCGGACGTGGTGCGCAACACCCTGACCGTGCTGGCCACGGCCGGTCGCCCGACGGTGCCGGTGGCGGCGGGGGCCGACCGGCCGCTGCTGGAGGATCCGGTCGATGCCCGGCACGTGCACGGTCAGGACGGGATGGGGGATCTCCGGCTGCCCCTGCCGCCGCAACAGCCCGACCCGCGGCACGCTGTCGAATTGCTGCGCGACCACTTGCGGGCCGCCGCGACGGCGGGGGAGAAGCTCACCATCATCCCGCTTGCGCCCCTGACCAATATCGCCCTACTCCTGCGCACCTATCCCGAGGTGGCTGCCGGGATCAAACGCGTCGTCTTCATGGGTGGCGCTGCCGCGAGCGGCAATGCGACGGCATCCGCGGAGTTCAACATCTTTCACGACCCGGAGGCCGCCGCGATCGTGTTGGATGCGAGCGCCGACCTCGGCATTCCCGTGACGATGTATGGCCTCGACGTCTTCTATGCCCCGCGCGTGACCCTCACCCAGGCCGAGGAACTCATGTCCGGCAGCGACCCTGGTGGCGTGGCCGATCTCGCCGGGCGGCTCATTCGATTCCAGTGTGAGCGCTTCGGCACCGACAGCGCGACGATCGGTGATGCCGGTGCCGTCTGTGCGGTCATCGACCCGGCATCGCTGCGGACGGCGGCGCTGCCGGTGCGGGTGGAACTGGCTGGGCGATTCACTCGCGGTCGCACCATCGTCGATCACCGCGACTGGGGCGGCGATTTGACTCACGATCCGCACGGGCAGTCGGATGTCGTGCTCGATGTCGCCCTCGCGGTGGACCACGCGGCATACAGCAGAATGTGGTTGCAGGCCATGGTGGCCGGCGTGTGAGGGAGGCTGGCATGGGGCGAGTCGTCGTCATCGGGTCGATCAATGTCGACCAGGTCGCCGTCGTGGCGCAGCGGCCCCGGCCGGGGGAGACGGTCCTCGCGCTCGGGCACCGGCAATTGGCCGGTGGCAAGGGCGCGAACCAGGCCATTGCCGCGGCGCGCGCCGGAGCCGAGGTGATGATGGTCGGGTGCGTCGGCAACGACTCCGGCGGTGCGGCCTATCGCGAGCGGCTGGCGGCGCACGGCATCGATGTGAGCACGATCCGCGTCAGCCCGACGCTGCCGACGGGCACGGCCTATATCACCGTCGATGAGACGAGCGAGAACACGATCGTCGTCGTCGCGGGCGCAAACGGCGAGGTCGGGAACGACTGGCCCGAGGGCTTCCCCGCCCTCACGGACGCGGATGTCGTTGTCCTACAACTAGAAATCCCCCTCGGCGCCGTGGCACGGGCCGCCGAACTCGCCCGCGAAGCCGGGGCCCGGGTCATCATCAACACCGCCCCGTATGCCGAGCTGTCCCCCCGCACCCTGGCGCTTGCCGATCCGATCGTCGCCAACGAGCACGAAGCGATGGCCCTCGCGGACTCCGGTGCCGGAGTCGGCTCGCTGCTGATGACCTTGGGCGCCCATGGCGCGGTGTGGGATGGGGTGGGCGCGGCGGCACATGCCGTCCCGGGCGGTCAGATCGTTGACACGACGGGTGCCGGTGACGCTTTCGTCGGAGCCCTCGCCGCCGCCCTGGCCGCTGGTGCCCCGCGCGACGAGGCGCTGAATGCGGCGCTGGCAGCGGGAGCCGAGGCGGTGACCTACGCGGGCGCACAACCCGAGGGGACCTTGGCGTCATCGTGGACGCCGGGTGCGCCCCGTGGCGTCGAATCGGCGGAAGCGGGCCCCGCCGCATAGAGTTGCCGTCGTGAGCGAGCAAACCACAACGACCTCCCGCCGCGATATCGGCCTGGCATTCCTCGGCGACTCCTTCGTGGTCGGCGCGGGCGACCCCAAGGGCCAGGGTTGGGTCACTCGGGTCATTGCTCGCAGCCAGGCGCCGGAGGCGGACCTGACCGTCTACAACCTTGGCGTCCGGGGCGCGACCAGCAGCGATGTGCTCGACCGCTTCCGCTCCGAGGTCCCGCCACGATTCGAGGACCGCGCCGAGAAGCGCCTCATCGTCTCGGTCGGCACCGATGATGTCCGAACGGGCATGTCGGTGGCTCGCCACCGACTCAACCTCGCCACCGTCTTGGACGAGGCCGCGAGCAGCAATGTCTCGGCTTTCGTGCTCAGCCCGCCGCCCGGCCCCGACGCCGCGGCCAATGCCCTGCTCGAAGTCTTCGTCGACGCCCAGGCCGATGTCTGCAGCCGCCGTGGCGTGCCCTTCGTCGATGCCTATCGTCCGCTGCTCGGGCACGACCAGTGGGAGTCCGATCTCGCGGCGGCCACCATCCCCGGCCACCCCGGCCAGGCGGGCTATGGCTTGATCGCCTGGCTCGTGCTGAATGGCGGTTGGCGAGAGTGGCTCGACATCTGAGGTTCGCTTCCGCTGCGGGCTAGGGTCGGGCGGTATGACGCAGCGACCGGTCCGCATCGGCCTCCAACTCCACCCGCAGCACGCCGACTATGCCGCGATTCGCGACGCCGTAACGGCGGCCGAGGACCTCGGGGTCGATGTCATCTTCAACTGGGATCACTTCTTCCCGCTCTATGGCGATGCCGACGGTTTGCACTTCGAGTGTTGGACGATGCTGGCCGCCTGGGCGGAGCAGACGTCGAGGGTGGAACTCGGCGCGCTCGTGACGTGCAATGCCTATCGCAACCCCGAGTTGCTCGCCGATATGGCCCGCACGGTCGACCACATCAGCGACGGCCGCCTGATCCTGGGCATCGGCTCGGGGTGGTTCGAACGCGACTTCACGGAATATGGCTATGACTTCGGGACGCCGGGTGGTCGCCTCGACCGCCTCGCCGAAGCGCTACCGCGCATCGAAAAGCGTTGGGCGGCCCTGAATCCGGCGCCTACGCGCGACATACCCGTGCTCATCGGCGGCGGCGGTGAGAAGAAGACCCTCCGCATGGTGGCCGAGCATGCGGACATCTGGCACACCTTCGTCCAGGGCGCGGAACTGGAGCACAAGATCGAGGTGTTGAGCGGGCACTGCGCCCGCGTGGGGCGGCCGATGTCCGAGATCGAGATCTCCGTCGGGGTCGGCGGCCGGGGTCGCGAGGGCCGGCTGCCGGCGCCGCCGGAGCAGGAAGGGCGGCCGCTTTATGACCGCGGCGCCCGGCTGTTCACCGTCGGCATCGGCGGGCCTCGGTATGCCGTGTCGGTGGTCGAACCGTGGCTCGCCTGGCGCGATGAGCTGAACGCCGCCGGCTGACGGTTAGCGGTCAACGATCTCCAGGGCCAGGGCGATGTTGTTGCCGGCCACCCGGGTGAGCAGGATGGTCGCGTCGCCTCCCGCGCGCACTTTGAGCTGGCGCAGCAGGTCGCTCTCGTCGAGGCGCACCCCTCGCTTCTTGATCGTCAAACCACTCACGCCGTGGCTGCGCAGCCATGCGCGCAGCGGCTTGACCGAGAGCGGCAGAACCGCGCGCACGGCATACCGGCGGGCGAACCCGAGGTCGTATGCCGTGTCCGAAGTCACCAGGCCCAGGCCAGGTTCGAGTTCCTGGCCGCCCGTCGCCGCGGTGACGGCGCCGACGAGACCGGCCTGCACGAGGGCGCGATCGGTTTCATAGAGCCACGGGCCGAGGCCGGAGGTGGAGTCGAGCGTGGGGACCTCGGCGGTGGCCTGGTCTTCGGTGATCTCGATCGCCGGGGAGCCAGGGCGCACGACGCGGGCGGTGCGGCCGGCCGTGCGCACGAGGGGGCCGTGCCAGATGACGCATTCCAGGAGTTCACCGGCGCGCGAGACCCATTGGGCCTCGGCGCCGCGCGGGATGTGGTCATGCGGAAAGGACGGGGAGAGCTTCACGCCCGTGGCCGGAATGGCGGCAGCGATCTGCCCCACCAACTCCCAACTCGGGCTGATGTCCTCGAGGCGGAAGACCCGCCGGGTGCGGCCATGGATGTCGGCGACGCCGCTGATCCGGCGGGCGGGGTCGAGCCAGGCGCCCACCCGGTCGCGCGCGGCATCCGAGGGCGGGGTGAAGGCCTCCACCGTGCCCACCCGGGCGCGGGAGTCCGGCCAGGGCCGCAGGTTGAGGTCGGCGATGGCGGCGGTGACGGGGTCTGCGTCGATCGCCTGCACGGTCATCCCGAGCACGGCCATCGCCATGGCGTCGGCACCGATCCCGCAGCCGAGGTCGTGCACGGTGGCGATGGAGGCCTGCGCGAAGCGTTCGGCATGACCGGCCGCGATCTCGAGGCGGGTGGCCTGCTCAAGCCCGTCGGCGGTGAAGAGCATGTCGTCGGCGAACTCGCCGAATTTCTCGCGCGCGCGCGAGCGCAGGCGCTGCTGGGTCATCACGGTTGCGGCCTGCTCCGCGCTTAACCCGGCCGCGCGGAAACGCGCGCTGGCTTCGATGGCCCGAGCCTCGTCATATGGCGGGAGGTCGCGCAGCAGCGCTTGTCCCGATGGCGTCGCCAGCCACCGCACCCCCTCGACCTCCACGCCGCCATCCTAAGGAGAGCCAGCCGAGCTTGCCGCCGAGCGCTGAGGCGGCGGACGCAGCGAAACTGGCAGTCGAGTTGACCGAGTGCTAATGGGCGACATAGATTCTGATTGGCACTCTCACCATGTGAGTGCCAACCACGTGCCAGAGGGTCGACCCCCGCGACGGCGGCCCGAGGCACACACCGAACTGCACACCCATCCGCATTCTCGACACCTTAGGAGTCATCGTGTCGGTTTCCATCAAGCCGCTCGAGGACCGCATCGTCATCAAGTCTCTCGAGGCTGAGCAGACGACGGCGTCCGGCCTGGTCATCCCGGACACGGCCAAGGAGAAGCCCCAGGAGGGCGAGGTCCTCGCCGTGGGCCCGGGCCGCATCGACGACAAGGGCAACCGCGTCCCGCTCGACGTCAACGTCGGCGACCGCGTCATCTACAGCAAGTACGGCGGCACCGAGATCAAGCACGGCGGCCAGGAGTTCCTCATCCTGTCCGCCCGCGATGTTCTCGCGATCGTCGGCTGACGCCGCATTTCCCACAGCACCACCACGTATGCCGTGGGCTCGCCTCCCACGGTGAGCTCACGGCATACGCACATCACCGCACGACCAACTGAAGGATTTCCATGGCCAAGGAACTGGAGTTCAACGACTCCGCCCGCAAGTCGCTGGAGCGGGGCGTCGACGCCCTCGCCAATGCCGTCAAGGTGACGCTCGGCCCCAAGGGCCGCAATGTCGTCATCGACAAGAAGTGGGGCGCGCCGACCATCACCAATGATGGCGTGACCATCGCGCGCGAGGTCGAGCTCGAAGACCCCTATGAGAACCTCGGCGCCCAGCTCGCCAAGGAGGTGGCCACCAAGACCAATGACGTCGCCGGTGATGGCACCACCACCGCGACCGTTCTCGCCCAGGCGATGGTCAAGGAAGGCCTGCGCAATGTCGCGGCCGGGGCCGCGCCGAGCAGCCTCAAGCGGGGCATCGACGCCGCTGTCGAGGCGCTGAACACCCGCCTGCTCGACAATGCCCGTGAGGTCGAGGGCAAGGACGAGATCTCCTCTGTCGCAGCTCTTTCCGCGCAGGACACCGGCATCGGCGCGATCATCGCCGACGCCTTCGACAAGGTCGGCAAGGATGGGGTCATCACGGTCGAGGAGTCCTCGACCGCCGAGACCGTCCTTGAGTTCACCGAGGGTATGCAGTTCGACAAGGGCTACATCAGCCCCTATATGGTCTCCGACCCCGAGCGCATGGAGGCCGTCCTCGAGGATGCCTACCTCCTGATCAACCAGGGCAAGATCTCCACGATCGCCGATCTGCTGCCCGTGCTCGAGAAGGTCATGAAGACCGGCAAGCCGCTGGTCATCATCGCCGAGGATGTCGACGGCGAAGCGCTGTCCACTCTCGTGGTCAACAAGCTGCGCGGCACCTTCAATGCGGTTGCCGTCAAGGCTCCCGGCTTCGGCGATCGCCGCAAGGCGATGCTTCAGGACATCGCGATCCTCACCGGCGGCCAGGTCATCTCCGAAGAGGTCGGGCTCAAGCTCGACCAGGCCGGTCTCGACCTGCTCGGCCAGGCGCGCCGCGTGGTGGTCACCAAGGACACCACAACGATCGTCGAGGGTGGCGGCAAGGCGGACGAGGTCACCGGCCGGATCAACACGATCAAGGCCGAGATCGAGCGCACCGACTCCGACTGGGACCGCGAGAAGCTTCAGGAGCGTCTCGCCAAGCTCGCCGGTGGCGTCTGCGTCATCAAGGTCGGCGCGCACACCGAGGTGGAGCTGAAGGAGAAGAAGCACCGCATCGAGGATGCGATCTCCGCCACCCGTGCGGCGATCGAGGAGGGCATCGTCGCCGGTGGCGGCACCGCGCTCGTGCACGCGCTGCCCGCGCTGGACGACCTTGACCTGACCGGTGATGAGCTGACCGGCGCCAATATCGTCCGCAAGTCCGCGGCCGAGCCGCTGCGCTGGATCGCCGAGAATGCCGGCTTGGAGGGCTATGTCGCCGTCTCCAAGGTCAGCGAGCTCCCGATCGGTCAGGGCCTCAACGCTGCTACCGGGGAGTATGTCGATCTGGCCGCCGCCGGTGTCGTCGACCCCGTCAAGGTCACCCGGTCCGCGCTGCGCAATGCGGCGTCCATCGCCTCGATGGTGCTGACCACCGACACCTTGGTCGTGGAGAAGAAGGAAGAGGAGCCCGCCCCGGCGGCGGGTCACGGCCACGGCCACTGATCCGA
>Ga0075156_10000538_pt1 | contig 19398 bp, 11 predicted proteins | sample JI81AbrownDNA_FD_70966 | JGI IMG/M metagenome (GOLD analysis project Ga0075156, IMG submission 70966) | Wastewater effluent complex algal communities from Wisconsin, to seasonally profile nutrient transformation and Carbon sequestration -... | ecosystem: Engineered > WWTP > Effluent > Algae...
GAACTCCACCGGACGATCGGTCAGCCGCATGCCGGCTGCGACCTGCAACTGCGCCTTGACCAGGTCGAAGTCGTTGGTGACCTCGGTGATGGGGTGCTCGACCTGCAGTCGCGTGTTCACTTCGAGGAAGGCGAAGGCGCGGTCGGCCGAGTGGTACAGGAACTCGACGGTGCCGGCACCGCGGTAGTCGACGGCGAGGGCGAGCCGCTCGGCTGCGCCCTTCAACTCCTCGGTCTGCTCCCGGTCGAGCAACGGCGAAGCGGACTCTTCGATGACCTTCTGATTGCGTCGCTGAACCGAGCAGTCGCGCACGCCGAGCGCCCAGGCAGTGCCCTGACCGTCGGCGATCACCTGCACCTCGACGTGCCTGGCGCCGGTGACCAACTTCTCCAGAAAGACGACGCCCGAGCCGAACGCCCGTTGGGCCTCGTCTCGGGTGCGCTGGTAGGCGTCGGTCAGCTCATCGCCATTCTCGACCTTGCGGATTCCGCGACCGCCGCCACCGGCGGTGGCCTTCAGCATCAGCGGATAGCCGACCCGGTCGGCGGCCGCGAGCGCATCCTCCAGGGTGTCGACGCCGCCCCGCGACCAGGGCGCCACCGGCACCCCGACCTCCTCGGCGATCAGCTTCGAGCCGATCTTGTCGCCCAGTTTGCGCATCGCGTCACCGGAAGGCCCGATGAAGGTGATGCCCAGCGACTCGACCAGGTCGGCGAAGCCGGCATCTTCGGCGACGAAGCCCCAGCCGACCCAGACGGCGTCCGCCCGGGCCTTGATCAGCACCTCGGCGAGCAACTGATGATTGAGGTAGGGACGCTCCGAGGCCGGGCCGAGCGGGAACGCCTCGTCGGCTTCGCGCGCGAACATGGCGGTGCGCTCGGCATCGGTGTAGAGGGCGATCACTGTGATCGGCTCGGCATCGGGATGCTCGGCATTCAGGTCGCGGACGGCGTGGATCAGCCTCATGGCCGCCTCGCCGCGGTTGACGATCGCGATGCGCTTGAACAACCGGTGCCTCCTGAAGTCTGCTGTCCTGCGACCAGGCGGGCGCTGCCTGGGTTGCGGCGCAGCCCTACCTGCGAAATCTTCCATGTCTGCGCGTTCAAGGCGAGACGACCCGAGCGACAACTCGGAGATTGGACAGTTTGCTGCGGCGCGACTGTGGGGATGCACCAAGCACCGGCGGACGATTTTGGCAGGTCCCCACAACCTCTGGACGATGGCCAGACTGGGGTGACCGCAGCAGATCGGAGGGGTTGTGACGCTCGACCTGAAGAGGCAACTGAGTACCTACAGAGCGCCGCGCGGGCGGTTCGAGACCGTGCGGATTCCTGCCATGCAGTACCTGATGGTGGATGGCCGCGGTGATCCGAACACGGCGCCGGTGTACGCCGACGCCTTGGCCACCATCTTTCCGGTCGCGTACGCGCTGAAGTTTCTGAGTCGGGCCGAACTGGTGCGCGACTACACGGTGATGCCGTTGGAGGGGCTCTGGTGGGCCGACGACATGGACGCGTTCACCGTCGCCCGCGACAAGTCGCGCTGGAGTTGGACGCTGCTCAATCTGGTTCCCGACTGGATCACCCCAGAGCTGGTCACTCGTGCCTGCGAGACCGTGCGGCTGCGCGGACGAGGGCCACTGCTCGACGATCTCCGGTTGGAGACGCTGCACGAGGGGCTGTGCGTGCAGACCATGCACCTCGGTTCGTACGACGAAGAAGGCCCGCTGCTGGCGAGCATGCACGACCAGTTCATTCCCGGCAAGGGGTTCCGGCTGGCCGGTCGCCACCACGAGATCTATCTCAGTGATGCCCGGCGCGTCGCTCCCGAGAAGCTGCGGACGATCCTTCGCCAGCCGGTGCGGCCGGTCGGCGACTGAGCAGACCCGCGCAGGTTGTCATCGTCGGTCGCCCAATGACGGTCACCGGCCGGCGCAGGTCGGCACGTGGTGCCGTCCGCCCCTAGACCTGGTGCTGCTTGCGCAGCGCCTTCGCCTCCTTGGTTGGCGCCCGGGAGCCCCACCAGTCGCCCGCCTGCCAGCGGGCGGTGGCCAGCTGGTCGAGCGCGTCCAGAAAGTCGGCCAGGTACGTCTCGGGCTCGGCCTCGTACCGCACCCGCAGCTCCTCGACCAGCGACTCGGTTGCGTTTCGAACCTCGCGGCGTCCGCTCGCCGAATCAACACTCTCGCGGGCCTTTTCCAGAGCGGACGCCTCTGCGGAGAGTCGCTCCGCCGCCAGCTGGTCGGCCAACCGCTCACGCTCCGCCTGCTCCTCAGCTAGACGCTCGGCCTCCACACGCTCACGCTCCGCGTTGTCTGCCGCCAGGCGCTCAGCTTCGAGACGCTCGCGCTCAATCCGCTCCGCTTCCGCAAGCTCAGCTTCGAGACGTACCTGCTCAACCCGCTCAGACTCCACCCGCTCAGCTTCAAGACGCGCTTGCTCTACCCGCTCAGACTCCACCCGCTCAGCCTCGACCCGCACAGCCTCGAGACGTACTTGCTCAACCCGCTCAGCCTCCACCCGCTCAGCTTCAAGACGCGCTTGCTCTACCCGCTCAGACTCCACCCGCTCAGCCTCGACCCGCACAGCCTCGAGACGTACTTGCTCAACCCGCTCAGCTTCATGACGCGCTTGCTCAACCCGCTCAGACTCCACCCGCTCAGCCTCGAGACGCTCGTGCTCAACCCGCTCGGCTTCCACACGCTCGCGCTCAACCCGCTCGGCTTCCACACGCTCGCGCTCAACCCGCTCGGCTTCCACACGCTCGCGCTCAACCCGCTCGGCTTCCACACGCGCCGCCTCAACACGCTCAACCTCAGCCCGCTCACGCTCCGCTTCCTCCACCGCCAACCGCTCCGCTTCCACACGCTCGCGCTCAACCTGCTCGGCTTCCACGCGGTCACGTTCCGCTTCTTTCACCGCAAAGCGCTCAGTTTCCACACGCTCGCGCTCAACCCGCTCGGCTTCCACACGCGCCGCCTCAACACGCTCAACCTCTAGACGCTCGGCCTCAGCCCGCTCACGCTCCGCCTCCTCCACCGCCAACCGCTCCGCTTCCACACGCTCGCGCTCAACCCGCTCGGCTTCCACAGGCGCCGCCTCAACACGCTCAACCTCAGCCCGCTCACGCTCCGCCTCCTCCACCGCCAACCGCTCCGCTTCCACACGCTCGCGCTCAACCCGCTCGGCTTCCACACGCGCCGCCTCAAGCCGCTCACGCTCCGCGCGTTCCGCCTCCTCGGCGGCCAGGCGCTCGGACTCCACGCGTTCAGTCTCGGCCTGGGCCGCAGCCGCCTGAGCAGTGTCAAGACGCTGCTGCTCGGCAGCCCGCGCCTCATGCTCCGCCCGTTCGGCCGCCAGCCGCTCGGCCTCGCGCAAGGCGTGGGCAGCCTCCGCCCGCTCGAGTTCCAGACGCTCGTCCTCGGCCACGGCTGCGGCGACGCGTTCGCCCTCCAGCCGCTCGGCTTCGATGCGTTCGCGCTCAGCCTGAACGGCAGCCTGTTCGGCTGCGATGCGGTCAGCCTCCTGGCGCTCCCGCTCGGCCTGCTCAGCCGCCAACCGTGCTACCTCGAGCCGGTCCAGCTCGGCCCGCTCGGCAGCCAGTCGGTCAACCTCGGCCTTCGCGGCCTCCACTCTCTCGGCCTCGAGCTCGTCGGCCCGGATTCGCTCCGCTTCCAAACCGTCACGCCCGGCGATCGACTCCTCCGGTTCCGCCACCTGATCGAGCTCCGCCAGCTGGCGTTCGAGCTCGGCCAACTCGGCTGCTTCGGCGGCCTCCAACGCAGCCAGTTCAGCAGCCAGGCGCTCCAGCTCCTCACGCTCGGCCCGCTCGTGGGCGGTCTCCGCAGCCGCCCTCGCCTGCAACTCGGCCTCGCGTTCGGCCGCCTCGCGCTCCACCTCACGCTCGTGCTCGGCCATCCGCTCGGCCCGGCGGCGCTGGTTCTCGACGCGCTCAGCCTCAGCCGCCTCGGCGGCCTGCTGCTCGGCCAGTCGTAGCGTTTCGGCTGCCTCGGACGCCACGCGCTCGGCTTCTGCGCGTCGACTTGCGGCCCGCTCCTGAGTCCGCAGGAGATCGGCGGCCGCCGACTCGGCCCGCTGCGCCAGTTCGCGCTCGTTGTCGGCTCGTAGTTGCTGCTCCACCGCGTCCATCGGCCCGCGCAATGCGGCCAACCGTCCGGACGCCTCGCCGCTCGCGCCGATCTGCACCCCGAACACCTCCGCGGCGGGCAGCGGCGTCCACGACACCTGCGCACCCAGCGGCGCCCGAACCCGAGCGGTCGGACGCTCCTCATCACCCTCCCCGGCGATGGACGCGGCCAGCTCCGACCCATCGTCTGCCTCGGCGACGCGACCTCCGCCACGCAGGTCGTCGGCCAGGTCAGTCAGTGCTGTGACCAACAGCGGCTGCAACTCGGTGCGGCGTACCGAGAGTGTGCCGAGCAGGTCGACCAGCCGGCGCCGAAGGGTGAGTGCCAGCCCGGGTGCCCCGATCACCAGCACCCGGTCGGCGGCTTCGCTGTACAGCCCGAACAGCGGCTCACTCAACCGCTCCAGCATGGCTGCCGGCACCGCGGCAGGCTGCTGCAGCAGTGCCAAAGCCTCGGCGTCGTAGCGTTCGACTGCCCGCAAGACGTGCTCGACGGACGGCTCCGGCCGGCCCCCGGCCCAGCGCGCATCGGCCGTCGCCCGGTCGACGCTCACGGCCAGCCAGCCGTCGATCGGCCCCTCGACCGACGCCGCGGCGTCTGCTCGTGCGTTCGCGGCGGCCAGGTCGCCGGCGGCCATCGCAACCCTCGCCCAGGTGAGCAGCGCCCAGGTGATCGTGGCCGGGTCGAGGGCCTGGTCCAGGTCCAGTCGCTTCAACTGCTCCCGCAGGCCCAGCGCGGCAGCCAGGGTTTGCCCAGCACCCTCGGACAGCCCGGCCGCGGCCTGGATCACCGCGAGATGCACCAGCGCGGTCACCGACCGGACGGCGTCCGACTGCGGCGTGTACGGGCCGACCGGCCCGTGCAGAGCCAGCACCCGGGCGGATCGTACGACGGCCTCTTGCGCGGTCGGCGCGGCCTCGGCCCAGGCGTGGCCCGCGAGCCGGTGCGCGTTCAGTTCAACCAACGCATCGGCGACCTGAGCCTGTCGGGCGGGGTCGCCACCCGCCCAGTCGCGCAGACGCTGCACCTCGGACGTGAGTCTGCGGGTGCGTTGGGCGAACGTGTCGGCGGGCTGGTTCATGGGCTCCTAGCGTCGAGTCGTGCTCTGCAATTGCACCATGCCGCCGCGATCGACCGGCCCCGGAACGTCTGCTGGACCAGCGCCAAGGCTTTCCGACCACCTCGCGACGCGATCCTGGGCGGACCACTCGCTCCGAAGCGGGCTGGTTTGCGCCAATGATCTTGGTAACGACTTAGTCACGTTTTGCACTCGTGGGGGCACTTCCGACCGGTGGACGGCTTGCAGTGCAAGTTGTCACCCGCGCGAGTCGTTGACTCTCCGGCAGAGGCGTACGTAGCCTCAGGCGCGAGGCGCCCATCCTTGCGCCTCAAGCACCCTAGAAAGGCTGGGCAGATCTTGCTACGCCGCAAACTACTGATCGCCACGGGCGCACTTGCCCTGACGGTACCCACCATCGCTTACGCCGAGACCGGCGTCGACCGCTTCGACGACGCACCCGCCAAGACGGCGATCAAGTCCTCCGTGGTCCCCGGATATGTCGACAAGGACTCCAAAGTCACCGTCATGGTCGAGCTGTCGGGTGACCCCGTCGCAGTCGTCCAGGCCAACACCGAGGGCGTCCTCTCGTCGGCCCGCGTCACCCAGATCCGCTCCGGTCTGAAGAAGTCCCAGGATCGGGTCAAGGCCCAGATCAAGACGCGCGGCGGCAAGGTGCTTTCGCAGATGCAGTCCGCCTACAACGGCATGCGCGTCACCATGCCGCGCTCGCAGGTGCGGGCCGTGTCGCAGCTGGACGGCGTCAAGTCCGTCACGGCCGCACCGATCCACACCATCGACAATGCCGTCAGCGTGCCGTTCCTCGGCGTACCCGAGGTGTGGAAGAACACCGGCTTCCTCGGCCAGGGTGTCAAGGTCGCCATCATCGACACCGGCATCGACTACACGCATGCCGACTTCGGCGGCACCGGCACCGTCGACGCGTTCAACGCGGCCAAAGCCTCCAACAACTTCACTCCCACGGTGCGGGTCAGGGGCGGCTACGACTTCGCCGGCGACGCCTACGACGCCAGCGTGCCCGGTTCCGTGCCGGTTCCGGACGCCAACCCGCTCGACTGCAACGGTCATGGCAGCCACGTGGCCGGCACCACCGGCGGCGGCGGCGTGAACGCGGACGGCACCCCATACAGGGGCCCGTACAACAAGTCCATCTACCCCGGCACCTTCAAGGTCGGCCCGGGCGTGGCTCCCAAGGTCGACCTGTACGCGCTCAAGGTCTTCGGCTGCAACGGATCCACCGACGTGGTCACCGAGGCCATCGACTGGGCCGTAGCGAACAAGATGAACGTGATCAACATGTCGCTCGGCTCCAGCTACGGCGGCGCAGACGATTCCGACTCGATCGCCGCGCAGAACGCGACGGCGGCCGGTGTCGTGGTGGTCGCTTCGGCCGGTAACAGCGGCCCCAACCCCTACATCACGGGTTCCCCGGGTGCCGGACGCGGCGTGATCAGCGTCGCTGCGGTCGATTCCACGGCGACCTTCGCCGGTGCCAAGCTGTCGTTCGACGGCAAGACCATGGACGCGATCAACGCCAACGGCGCCACCCTGCCGGCCGGCCCCTACGAGATCGTCTACGTCTCGGACGACCCGGCAACGGGCGAGAACGAGGCTCTGGGCTGCAGCCCGGCGGCCTACACCTCGGCCGGCGTCAGCGCCAGCGGAGGCGCTCCGCTGCAGATCGCGGTGGTCACTCGCGGCGACTGCGCGCGAGTGGCGAAGGGCATCTACGGCCAGCAGGCCGGTGCCGATGCCGTGATCATGGTGAACAACGCCACCAGCTACCCGCCCTTCGAGGGCAAAGTCACGTCGAACCCCGACACGGGCGACCCATTCGCCCTCACCATTCCGTTCCTGGGTGTGCGCAGCACCGACGGAGCAGCACTCAAGGCGGCGGACGGCAAGAGCCTGACGCTGGCCGCGGGCACGCTGAACAACCCCGCCTTCCGGGCATACGCGTCGTTCAGCTCCGGCGGTCCGCGCAATGGCGACAGTGGCCTGAAGCCGTCCATCTCGGCTCCGGGTGTCAGCATCAGCTCGGCCGCGGTCGGCACCGGTAGCGGCGCCGAGGTTCTCTCCGGCACGTCGATGGCAGCCCCGCACGTCGCGGGCGTCGCCGCCCTGGCCCGGCAGGCCCACAAAGGCTGGACCGCGCAAGAGATCAGCGCCGCGCTGGTCAGCACCGCCGATTCCAACAAGGTGGCCGGCTACCGGCTCACCCTGGGCGGCGGTCTGGTCGACACCGCTCAGGTGGTCAAGACGAAGGTCTTCGCCGTCGGCGACGAGTACCGGACGAAGGCGGGCAAGGTCTCCGAGGCCACGCTGAGCTTCGGCTTCAGCGAGCCCAGCCGCAAGTACACGGGCGTCAAGAAGCTGACCCTGGTCAACAAGGGCAAGAGCCGTGCGATCTTCGTGCTGAGCAACGACAAGACCGCGCAGTCCCGCCCGGCGAAGGTCAGCTTCAGCCGCAAGATCGTGGTCGTGCCCGGCAAGAGCAAGCGCTCGGTGTACGTCACGCTCAGGGTGAACGCCGCCACCGTCGGCACCTCGCTGAGCACCACCGATCAGTTCGGGTTCAAGGAGGTCTCGGGCAACATCAAGATCGCCACCAACGGAAAGGGCACCCTGCGGGTTCCCTACCTGCTGGTGCCTCGCGCGGGCTCCAAGGTCGCCGCGTCGCAGAAGTCGGTCAAGTCCCCGTACGTCTCGCCCGACGTCAAGGTCAACAGCGACTCGAAAGCGTCACCGAACGCCTCCACCAAGACGCCGGCTGCGATGTACGCCGACGTGAAGCTCACCAACGTCAAGGGAGCGAACGCGGCCATCGCCGACTTCTACACCTGGGGGCTGTACGACCGGCGCGCCGACAGCACGCTGGGCGGCGGCCGTGGCTTCGACCTGCGGGCGGCGGGTGTGCAGTCCTTCGCCGATGGTGATGACCAGCTGCTGGTGTTCGCGGTGAACAGTTGGACCCGTTGGTCCAACGCCGCCACGAGTGAGTTCGACGTGGTGATCGACGTCAACAACGACGACAATCCGGACTTCATCGTGTTCAGCTACGACTCCGGTTCGGTACGAGCTGATGATCCCAACGGTGTCACCGAGGTGTTCGTCTACGACATCTCGTCCGGCGCGCTGTCGGCCTCTGGCTTCAACGCCACGGCACCCACCGACAGCAGCACGATCCTGCTGCCGGTCTACGCCAGCCAGCTGGGAGTCACCGGTTCGTTCCAGTACAGCGGCGCGAGCTACTCGTCCCTGGACACGTCCAAGTCGGACCAGTTCACGGGCGTGGCGGCCTACGATCCGTTCCATCAGGCGATCAGCAACGGCGCCTACGAGACGGTTCCGGTCAACGGTAAGAAGACCGTGCGCCTGACCATCGATTCCACCCAGGTCGCGGCCCAGAAGCCGCTGGGCACGATGGTGGTCGTATTCGACAACAAGTCCGGCCAGGACGAAGCACTGCTGCTGAACAAGCCCTGACCGTTCCACGCAACGCACGACGCCCCCGGGTTCTCCCGGGGGCGTCGTTGTGTGCTCAGCGGCTGGACGAGGTGGCTGCCGGCCCGTTCTCGCAGAGCTTCGGAATGTCGCCCGCTCCGAACCGATAGTCGAACTGTCGTCCGGCGGCCTCGACGACCACCCGGGTGCCGTTCACCTGTGCCTGGGTGTACTGGACGCCCGGCTGCGGGCACCCCAGCGAGCCGTCGTTGAACGTGACGCTCTGGGTACTGAGCACCGTCAACGGGTCGGGATTCGTGCCGCGGTTGCTCAGGTCGGCGCGGATCGCGACCAGGCGGACGTCGGAGAGGGTGGTCGGCGCACCCGACGGCACACTGATCGACGGCAGCGGGTCGGTGGTCTGGAAGCGACTCGCCTGCGGGCTGGGGCTCGCGCCGGGCGAGCCGGTGGCGCAGGCGCTCAACAACAGCAGGGCGGCGAGAGTTCCGAGGCGGCGCATGCCGTCAGTGTAGGTCGGGCCAGTCACCCGACGCGGCGCAGAAAGCTCTCCAGCAACGCGGCCGAGCGGGTGCCGTCGGGGTCGTACACGGCTACGGCCAAGTCACCGTGAAGGGCAACCGTCCAGAGCCTTGCGTCGCCCGCGGCCAGCACCTTGGCGCCCGGCAGGTCGTCCAGGCTGCGCAGCGGTCCCGACTCGACCGCCGTGCGCATCACCAGCCGAGCGGCCTCGGCCTCGTCTGAGGTGATGCCGTCACCGACCTCCGGAAACTCGGCCTCGGCGAACACGTTGGGTCGAATGCTGGCACCCCGGCCGACCGAGGCCGCTGCCGAGGCGAGCGCGTAGGTGGAGAGCCGAAGCGTGCCGCCATCCGTTGCCGACAGGAACACCGGCACCCCGATGCCGGCATCGCCGGTCAACCCGAGCGCCTCGACAGCATTGGCCAGGCCGCCGGGTCGAGTCTCGGCGAGCTGGCTGACCGGCGCGAAGGTTCCGGGATAGATTCGACGGCTGAGGGCGGTGGTCGTGCCCGGCGCGCTGGCCAGGGCCAGCAGGGCACCGTCCGAGGGGCGGATGGCGACCAGCGCGCGTGAGCCGCCCGATCCGATCAACCTCTCGGCGTCACGCTGCAGTGCGGCGTCGAGGGTGATCCGCAGCGGGCTGCCCGGCACCGCAGACACTCGGAACAACTCGCGGGCCTCTTCGGAGCGCCCATCGGGGTAGGCCTGGACGACGAAGCCGGTGACCCCCATCAACGTGGCGTTGCGCGCCTTCTGCAGGCCGCCCAGGCCGACCAGGTCACCGTCCCGGACGCTGCCACCGGAGGCCTTGATCAGCTCGCCGGTCGCCTCCCCCACGCTACCCAGCAGGCTGCGAGCGAAGGTGCGGGACAGCGCAAGTGGACGCGTCGCGTCGAGCACCCGAACCCCGGGCACTGCACGTGCCCTGCGGACCACGGTCCACTCGGCATCGCCCACCGTGCGGATCACCGCAGCCTCGACGAACGCCTTGGGTCCGTTGGCGGCGACCTTGGTGACGAACGCATCCGCATCTATGCCGACGACCCTGGCCAGTGCCTTCGCCGACGCCTGCTGCAGCTCGGCGGCGATCAGCGTCTTGTCGAGGCCGATCCGGTTCGCCTCCTGGTTCCAGACCAGTCGTTCATCGTCGGCGCCGATGATCTCGCCCCGCACGGGCGCCAGCCGGACGGCGCGCAGGCGGTCGGCCGCCTTCAATCCGGACGCGATCAGGTCGCGGTTCCAGACCGCCGTCCAGCCTTCCGTGCCGCGGAAGAGCTGAACGTAGGCCTCCTGCACCCAGGCGGGTTTGCCCGCATGGATCGTCCATTCCGCGCGCCAGCGTGCGCTGCCGCGCCTCTGCTGCTCGTCGAGTTGCACGTCCTGAACGTCGATCACCGGGCGCAGCGTGCCCATGCCGCGCAGGGTCGCGTTCAGATCGTCGATCTCGTTGGGACCGGCCGTGGCGCCGAATGCTCCATCGGTCAGCGTGCGGTTGAGCAGGGCGTCGGCGGCACGCTGCGCGGCCACCCTGGCCGCTGGTGTCTGGTCGGTCAGCGCTCGCCAGCCGAAGAACCCGCCAGCCAGGGCGAGCACCAGCACCAGGCCGCCGATCAGCCACCAACGAGCGCGCGTGGGCCGCGCCGGCAGCGTGGGGGCGGATGGTGTTGCCATTCGTCGACAGTAGTGCCCGCTCGAGGTCGCTCGAGGGACGGTGCTCGGGCGCCCGTCTCGACGGTCGACCGGGCCCGGCTTCGGCAGCGGTGCGGTGAACGTGGCGGCACTGTTGCGCGCCAGGCACCGACCTCCAGGAGTGTCGTCAGGCTGCGCCGGGGTCGATCATTCGTGCGGGTGCCGGGCCGGTGCTGTGGCGCACGATCAGTTCGACCGGCAGCAGTACGTCCGCCGGTTCACCCAGCGTGGGGTCGTGTCGATGGGCCATCGCCTGGCGCAGCGCCCTGGCCGCGGCCCGGCCCTTGGCGTCCACGTTCTGCGCGACGGTGGTCAGACCCAGCCCGGAGGCCACCGGATGGTCATCGAAGCCGACCACCGAAAGCTGCTCGGGCACGGACAACCCAACCTCGGCGGCGGCCGCCAGCACCTCGGCGGCGAGCAGATCCGAGATGCACAACACAGCGGTGGGCCGGTGGCGCCGCAAGAGATCGATCAGAACGGCTCGGTTGTCGGCGAACATCCGCACGTGGGTGAGCACCGGCTCGCCGCCGCCCAGCCCCTCCTGCCAGCCGGCCAGCCGCTCGCCCGTCACATGATGCTTGGCCGGATCATCGCCGTCGTGGGGTGTGACCAACGCGACCCGGGTGTGGCCGAGCGAGGCGAGATGAGCCGCCGCCTGTCGCGCGCCACCGCGATCGTCGATGCGCACCCGCACCCCTTCGTTCCAGACCATGTCGACCGCGACCACGGGCACGCCCCGCTGCCGCAGCCACTGCACCGGCGCCGCGTCGGGCGTGCACGAGTAGGCGATCGCGCCGTCCATCGCCACGTCGTGAGCGGGCACCGAGGGCGGCAACATGGTGAGCGCCAGCCCGTCGCTGCTGAGTTCGTCGGCCACCGCCCCCAGGAAGCGGGCGGTGACGGCGTCGGAGAGGGCGAGCCGCAGCGGCTGCGTCCACAGCACGCCGATGGCCCCGGACGTGCCGGTGGCCAGCGACCGTGCCGCCGGATCGGGACCGTGGTAGCCGAGCTCGGCTGCGACGGCCATGATGCGCTCGCGCAGTTCGCCGGAGAGCTGATCGGGGCGCGAGAAGGCGTTCGAGACAGTCATCCGGCTGACCCCGACCCGGTCCGCGATCGACTGAAGCGTGACCCTGACCATGTGCCTCCGTTCAACTTGTGCTAGAGCCCATCCTGCCACTATCTTTACCGGTACAGACTATACCGGTAAAGGGGCTTCGATGGACGGGCGCAACGCAGGCAACGACTGGTGGCGGCACGCGGTGGTTTACCAGATCTATCCGCGCAGCTTCGCCGACGCCAACGGCGACGGCGTGGGTGACGTGGCTGGCATGCGCAGCAAGATTCCGTACTTGGCGGCGCTCGGCATCGACGCGCTGTGGATCAGCCCCTGGTACCCCTCTCCGATGAAGGACGCTGGCTACGACGTCAGCGACTACCGCGACATCGAGCCGTTGTTCGGCACGCTCAGCGAGGCTGACGCCCTGATCGCCGAGGCCCATGCGGCCGGCATCAAAGTGATCATCGACATCGTCCCCAACCACACCTCCGATCAGCATGCGCTGTTCCAGCGCGCCCTGGCCGCGCCCGCCGGCTCGCTCGAGCGGGAGTTGTTCGTGTTCCGGGACGGCCGGGGTGACAACGGCGAACTGCCCCCGAACGACTGGCAGAGCACCTTCGGCGGGCCGGGTTGGACCCGCACGCCCGACGGCCAGTGGTACTTGCACCTGTTCGCACCGGAGCAGCCCGACGTCAACTGGCGCAACCCCGAGGTCAGGTCCGAGTTCGAGCAGACCCTGCGGTTCTGGTTCGACCGCGGCGTGGACGGCTTCCGCATCGACGTTGCGCACGGCTTGGAGAAGAACTGGGATCTGCCCGACCTGGACGGCATGCCGTTCCCGTTGGCCGAGGGCACCGATTACGACCACCCGCACTGGGACCAGCCGACCGTGCACGACGTGTACCGGCAGTGGCGGGCCATCGCCGACGAGTACTCCCCTTCGCGGGCGTTCTGCGGCGAGATCTGGGTGGGGCGTCCGCACCGACTGGCCGCATACCTGCGTCCGGACGAGCTGCACACCGCCTTCAACTTCGAGTTCCTGATGGCCCCCTGGCTGCCGATGAACCTGCGCGGCGTGATCGACGCGACGATCGCCTCGCACGCCGCGGTCGGCGCGCCCCCCACCTGGGTGCTGGGCAACCACGATGTGGCTCGGCCCGTGTCCCGCTACGCCCGCGAGCAGAAGGCACTCGAGCCGATGGCGCGCAATCTGGTGCACTTCGAGCACCTGCCCGCCGACTTCGAACTCGGACGACGGCGCGCCCGCGCTGCCGCCCAGTTGATGTTTGCGCTGCCCGGCGGCGCCTATGTCTACGAGGGTGAGGAGCTGGGCCTGCCCGAAGCCGAGGACATTCCCGCCGAGTCGCTGCAGGATCCGATCTGGACCATGTCGGGCGGCACCGACAAGGGTCGGGACGGCTGCCGCGTGCCACTGCCGTGGACCGCAGAGGGTCATGCCTACGGATTCTCGCCCGAGGGCGGAGCCGAGCCGTGGCTGCCGCAGCCCAGCGACTGGGCTCCGCTGGCTGCCGACGCCCAGGACGGTCGTGCGGGCTCAACCTTGGAGTTCTACCGTGCGGCCCTCGCGCTGCGCCGGCAGTTGCCCGAGTTGGGCGACGGCACGCTGGAGTGGCTGGAGTCTCCGGCCGACGTGCTGGCCTACGCCCGTCCGTCCGTCGGTTCGTCGGCCGGACTGCAGAGCTGGACCAACTTCGGCCAAGAGCCGGTCGCCGTGCCGGCCGGCGAGGTGCTGCTGAGCTCGGCAGACCTGGTGGACGGCCTGCTGCCGTCCGACACCACGGTCTGGGTGCGGGTCTGATCGATCATTGGCGCTGTGTGAGCCTGCTGACCGAGAGGTAGGGGCAGCCGCTCACTATGGTGTTCGACAAGCTCGACCGGTTGGTTGAGCTTGTCGAAACCCGGCCGGTTGAGCTTGTCGACCCCCGGCCGGTTGAGCTTGTCGACCCCCGGCCGGTTGAGCTTGTCGAAACCCGCCCCGGCTGTAGGTTCTCGCCCAACTTGTCGGTTTCTCATTATCTTGTCGCAGGCGTGTCGTTCTCTCAGTATCTTGTCGGGCTGGAAGAGTCCGGGGCATGGGTAGTGCTGCCGCCCTGCTGACGTCTGAGTGCCGCTACCGGTCTCGTTCTGGCAACTGGGTGACGACGTGTTTGGGTGATGCCGTGGCCACCGACATGGTTCGGGGCTTGCCGGCGCGCGAGTTTCCGACGTATCGCGGCCAGCGCAACTATCCGGGTTGGCTGTGGATGTCGACGACGGGCACGTTGGTGGGCTACGAGAGTCTCCGCGAGCTAGACCGGCTGTTGCTCGCGGATTTCGATCCGGCCGTGACTTGGGTATCGAGCCAGCCGTTTTGGGTGTCGGGCCGCGACGGGTCTGTGTTGCGGCGCCATGTTCCTGACTTCCTCCTGCAAACGACGAACGGATTCGTCGTGGTCGATGTGAAGCCGGTTGAGCTGCTGAAGGATGCGAAGGTGGCCGCTGTCATGTTGTGGACGCGCAAGCTCTGCGACGCGAAGGGCTGGCGCTACGAGGTGTGGTCGGGTGACGATCCGGTGCTGCTTCGGAACATTAGGTTCCTGGCTACTGCCCGCCGCGGTGAGCTAGCCGCCGAAGACGCGATGGGGAAGGTTGCCGAAGCCGCCCGGGCTGGTATGACCATTGCCCAGGTGGAGGCCGCTGCCGGCGTCGAGATTGACCAAGCCCGTTCCGCATCCTTGGTGTTGCTGTGGAGACGTCGATGGTCGATCGATCTCACACGCCCGTTGACGGGTTCGTCGCTCATACGGGACGTGGCATGACCGTCGGCAATGTCGAGGTGCGGGTGGGTGGCCGGATCTGGTTTGACGGTCAGGGCTGGGAGGTTTGTGAGTTCGTTGATGGAGTAGTGCGACTCACCGACGGAGGCCGAGTTCGCGCGGTCAGCGTCGCTGCGCTTCTTTCCAGCTTGCACGACCTACCCCGCGCTGAGGGGGACAGCCAGTCCACCGATGAGCCGACGGACATGTGGACGATCCCGGCGATCATGTTGGCAGCTTTGTCCACCCGGCAACTCGGCGTGCTGGAAGCCAAGCTTGCGGTGCTGCGTCGAGTCCTTGAGCCCGACCCAGATGATGAACGCAGCCTTGGGCAGCGATATGAGGATCTGGCGGTTGAGCTTCGGGTGAGCCGGCGCACATTGGAGCGCCAAGTGTCCCGTCTCAGTGAGCTCGGCCCGACGGGATTGGTCGACGGTCGGCTGCTGCAGGACGTGCGGCGCGCGGTCGATCCCCGCTGGGACAGTGCGTGCCTGCAGGTGTTGGCCGCCTTCGGCAAAGCGAGCAATCCGACCAAGCAGTCGGTGATCCGCCGCGCCAACGAGGCATTCCGGGCCGCGGCACCCGATGGGAAGGTGCCCTCGACGGCGGTCGCCTACCGTCGACTTGAGGAGTTGGACAAGGGCCGCTACACGTTTGGTCCGGCGAAGCAGCGCCGATCGGTGGCGAAACGGCCGAGCGGGGTGTTGGGTCGGTTGCGGGCTGATCGGCCGGGTCAGTACGTGTTGATGGATTCCTATCGGCTGGATGTGTTCGCGATGGAGCCGGTCACTTTGCGTTGGGTGAACACCGAGCTGACGGTGGCGATGGATCTGTTCGACCGTTGCATCACCGGGTTGCGGCTACGGCCGGTCGCCGCGCAGAGCCCGGACGTCGCAAGCGTGTTGTTCCAGACCGTCACACCGCAGACGTGGGGCTGGCAGCACGGCGCACCGCAGGGCCCTTACGGCGGGTTGCCGGACGGCATTGTGTTGGCTGACCCGGGTGAGGTGCTGCCGGACACGATCGTGGTCGACCACGGCAAGATCTATCTGTCGGAGCACACCCGGGCTGTGTGTGAACGGTTGGGGATCTCGATCCAGCCGGCCATCCCGGACAAGCCGACCGACAAGCCGACCTTGGAGCGGTTCTTCCGGACGTTGCGGCAGTCGCTGCTGGAACAGTTGCCCGGCTACAAGGGGCCTGATGTGTGGTCGCGCGGCGAGACGGTGGAGTCCGAGGCGTTCTACTACGTCGCCGAGTTGGAGCAGTTGATCCGCGAGTGGGTCGGCCGGGTCTATCACCACACGGCCCATGACGGGTTGGTGGATGCGTTGGAGCCGCGGCTGAGGTTGTCGCCTGCGGAGATGTTCGCCCGCGGTGTCGCCGCAGCGGGCCGGATCCGGCTGCCGGCACGCCAGGATCTGATCTATGACTTCCTCGAGGTGGAGTGGCGCACCATCCAGCACTACGGGGTTGAGATCGACGGCCGCCGCTACGACGGGCCTGGCCTGAACCACTACCGCGGCGTCCGCTCCCCTTATGGCGGTGCGCACCCGGGCAAGTGGCCGGTGATGGTTGATCGTGACGATGTCCGCACCGTCCGGTTCCGTGATCCTGCCACCGGCACCTGGCATGGCTTGGAGTGGGAGCATGCAGCAGGCATCGACGCACCGTTCTCGGCTGACGCGGCCCGCTACACCCGCACGGTCGCGGCCCGCACCGGCCGCCATGTCGACCCGAAACAGGCTGTGGCTGACCTTCTCGCCGACTGGGCGGCCGGCGAGGTCACCTCTCGCCGGGACCGCAATGTGGCGATCCGGCTCGCCAGTCAACGCGCCGTCATCGCCGGCGATGACTCTCCGGACGCCACCTTCGGCGAGCGGGACCGGGTGTCGGTGCCTGGGGTGATCGATTTGCTACAGCGCAGACAGGACCGCGACATTGGCCTGAAGAGCGACGACGAGGACGTGTTCGCCGCCTACTACGCCGCCCATCCCGACGTGGACGGGTTGGAGGTGTTCGACGAATGAACCCGTGGGCATGCTGGCTCCAACACAACGGACCGGGCCGGTTCCAGCTCGCCTCGAAGACGGGTTGGGACGCGTTCGTCAACGCTGCCCCACGCAGCGACCTGGAGGTGTTGACCCGCGCAGAAATGGCCCGCCTCGACCAGGACAGCCTGGAGGATTACAACGAGGCGCGGATGGTGTGGAACGCGAACCTGCCCACGGTGAAGACCCACCAGCTGGCCGCCGCGTTCGCCGTGTTCGACCAGGTGATGGCCTCGAATCGTCGCGACGCTGACCGGCTCCGCGGCTCTGTCGTGTTGGATGCTGCACCCGGGTTGGGCAAGACCACAATCGCGACCCGCTACGCCCGCGACTTCCATCGCCGCATCATGCGCCGCAACCCTGCCCGGACAGCTTCGGGCCATCAACGGCTACCGGTCGCGTTCGTGCCCTTGTCGGCCGGCATGACCCTGAAAGGGCTGAATCAGAAGATCCTCGCCTTCTACGGACATCCGGCAGCGAACAGGGCCTCCTCGTCGCGCCTCGGTGCTCTCGCGGTCGACTGCGTCGGCTCGTGCGAAACGCAACTCGTTGTGATCGACGATCTCCACTTCATCGACTTCCGGCACCGCAACGGCCAAGAAGTGTCGAACCACCTCAAGGGTTTGGCCAACGAGATGCCGGTCACCTTCATCTATGTCGGGGTCAGGCTCAAGGAGAAACAGTTCTTCGACGAAGGCATCCTGGGCCCCGACGCCGTCTATGCCCAAACCTCACGTCGCGCCACCCGCTGCGAGGTCGCCCCGTTCGACATCGGCACCACCCCGGGGGCACAGGCCTGGACCCATCTGCTGCGGGCGATGGAGGCACACATCAAACTCGCCGACGCCTCCCCTGGCATGCTCACCGAGCATGCGAAGGTGCTGCACCGCCGCACCCAGGGCCACATCGCCTCCCTCACCAATCTGATCGACCGGGCCTGCTACCTCGCCATCGCCACCGGCGTTGAGACACTCACCGCCGAGCTGCTGACAGCCTCAACCGTCGACAATGCCGCACACACCGCCGCACCCCGCAACTGAACCCCTCCACCGGGAGGCGACACCACAGGCGCGTCCCTCGCTGCGCGGGATCCCCGCCGGCTACGACCTCGACGCTGTTCCCATCCACCTGCCACCCCATCCCGGCGAGTCCACCATGTCGTGGACCCGGCGGCTCGCTGTCCGCTACGACGTGCCCGTCCGCGACCTCCTCCGCCACGCCGGCGCACGCCGCAACATCACCAGCAGCCGCGGCGTCGCCACCCGGCTCCGCACCTACCCAGGCATGGCAGCCCGGCTCGGACTGACCCCGGAACAGATCCGGCCGCTGGTCAAAATCCAGCCACTGGCCAACGCCACCAACACCTACGCCGACGCGTTCGGTCACCCCCAACCCGGCCAGTCGCAATCCCGCTACTGCCCCCTCTGCCTCACCGAGCCCGACCCGTGGTGGCCAGACCACTGGCAATCGCCACTGTCATGGATCTGCCCCATCCACCACAGCTTCCTGGTCAACACCTGCCCGGACTGCGGACAGCCGCCACACGCTCGACGCGGCTGGATCGGGCGGGTCATCGACCTGCACCGTTGCCCCTCCCAACTGCAGAGCGTCGATCACGCCGGACGGCGCCGGCTGCGGGACTGGTGCAACGCCGACCTCACCACGGGACTCACCCAGCCCGCGCCGGACGCCGCAGTCGCGAGCCAACAACTCCTACACGACTGGGCCGCCGAGTCGTCGACGACCCCGGTGATGGTGGCGGGTCTGGTCGTCACCCATCGCCTCGCTTTTCAAGCCCTCGTGGAACTCATCGACGCAGCCTCCCCCGGCTTCGGCCTCCTCAACCTGGCCAGCGAGCCGACACACGCAGGACCCGGCCTCGCCGACGCCTACCACGTCCTGACCGCAGCCGATCTGACCGCAGCCGCCGAGCACGCGACCATGCTCAGCTACAACGGCGCGCACGCCCCGATCCGGCCCAACGAGCGCCTCAGCAGTCACCGCTACAGCCCGGTCCTTGCCGCCATTCAAATCGCCGGCATCCGCGACCATCTCGCCCCGATCGACCAGATGACATTCCGCACCGCCCAGCACGCACCCCGCTACCCAGCCCGCCACCTCGACGACCCCAGCAACATTCGCCGGCTCCGACTGCCCGAACACGAGCCCAGACTTCCCGAACCCAACCCGGCCTGGATCCCGCAAACCATCTGGCCGCTCAGCGTGCCCACACCCCTCCTCGGCTGCACCGACCCGGCCCTTCGCAACAGCCTGCTCTCCATGGCGCTGGCCAAGATCGGCAACCAAGACACATGGATGACGATCTGTCTCCAACTGAACCTTCCGACCACCCACGCCACTCGAATCGGCAGCTACCTACGCCACACCCACACCCGCGGCACCTGGCCTGCCGTCCACGCCGCGCTCGACAATCTGATCACCGTGCTCCAGGGCGGATTCAACTGGTCGTCGCAACACCTGATCGTGGAGGTGCTTGGTGGCGAGTTCGAGGAAGCCGTGGCCGGAGTTGCCGGCTGGTGCACGGCGGCAGTGGGCGGCGGATCGGGCGT
>Ga0075156_10000539_pt1 | contig 19393 bp, 16 predicted proteins | sample JI81AbrownDNA_FD_70966 | JGI IMG/M metagenome (GOLD analysis project Ga0075156, IMG submission 70966) | Wastewater effluent complex algal communities from Wisconsin, to seasonally profile nutrient transformation and Carbon sequestration -... | ecosystem: Engineered > WWTP > Effluent > Algae...
AGAAGTTCTGACATTTGGTCGACTTCCGCCATGGTCTTCACGTGAAATGCTAAATGAATGATCCCCAGGTATTGGTCAATTGGATTGTTTAGATTATCAGGAATCCCCGCTTTGTACATCAGCTCCAGGCGAGTCCCACCCGCAAAGGTTATAAAGTAGCTCTCAAAGCCAGTGCCGGCATTGGTGTACTTATTCGAGCAGGTTCCGTTAAAAAATGTAACATAAAAATTCTTGAGTTCTTCCAGCCGATTTGTCCAAATCGCCACGTGCTCCAGCGTCATTTGATTAGCGTAACACTTATAATCTTATCGCCAACTTCAATTTTATGAACAACATCCATTCCGGATTCGGTTATGGCGTAAATGCTGTACCGGCCATCCAGATGTGGTGTTGGTGAATGCGTAATAAACCATTGGGTGCCTTCTGTATCTTTACCAGCAGAGGCCATTCCTACAGATCCTTCCGTGTAGTGCCTTTCCGTAAATTCAGACCGGATGGAATAATCTTCGCTGCCCCAGCCATCCCCGCGGTTACATCCTCCCTGGATAACAAAGTTGGGTACAACACGATGAAAATTTTTGTCGTCAAAATATTTACTAGTAACCAGTTGGACAAAGTTTGCCACAGAACCTGGGGCTTCTTCGACCAGCAGCCTCAATACAATATTTCCTTTATCCGTTTTTACAAGAACCTGCTGATCTTTCGGGATCGTTTTTACAAGGTCCCAGTCAATTGGATGGTTGAACTCGTTCTTTACGGGGTCCGCTTTCTTTCTGCCTTCAAAGTATGCAATCGCAGCCTCTAACGGCTGCAGTGCTTCGTTATCTTTTGGAAGTGAAAGCTTTTTCTTTGCCTCGTATAAAAAGCTATAGTCAGTGATAATTTCTTTATACCCGAGCTTGGGAGCTCTCAGGGCTTCTGCAACAAGCCCGATCACTGCCGCATCTCCCGTCTGGATTGCTTTAATGTATATCTCAGCGAACTTCTTTTTAAGCAATGGGTCGAACGATGGATTCTCATTTACATAGGTCAACGCACTTGCCGCAGAGGATTTGATTACCGGTATGGCTGATTGCTGCAACTCCTGATCAATAAATTCCCAGGCATGTTGAGACTTGCCTAGAGCCGTAAGCAGAGCAGCCTTACTGTATGGATTAGATTCTGTCTTATATCGCTCAATGATTTCTGAAACGAGTTCAGTGCTGTCGGATCCTGCGAGAGATGCCTGGTACAAATTCCCGCGAACGCGTCCTCCTGCGGTTCCTTTAGCTAATGAAGCAATTTCCTTTGCTTCGGTCGTTGTGGCTTTCACAAGAATAACTTCAGAGGCGGCTATAGCTACATTTACATTTTGATCGTTTAATGCTTCGTATAAAAACGTTTTCACATCGTTGATGGGAAATTCCTGTAGCGCTTTTACAGCGCTTATCCGTACCCGATAGTCGGCATCTGTTTTAAGAATTTTTTTTAAGGCCTCTTGCGAGGCTGTTGTTTTAACTTTTCGCAAGGCAAGTGTTGCGCACGCCCGAACCAAGGCAGATTTATCTTGGTGCGCTGATTCGATAAGTTGATTTTCTGCTAGTTCAACCTGTCGTGCTCCGCGCATATAAAAATTTGCCGCAGCAAGTCGGGTTTGAAGGCCATATCCCGGTTTTAAGTACTCAATTGCTTTAAGCGTAAGGGTCGAATCAGCCTGACCCCGTGCGCCCAATCTATAGTAGGCCCACGCAAACCCTTCCTGAACGAGCGAATCTGTAGAGGATACTGCCAGTTTATCCACTTCTTCCCGTATAAAAGTTTTGCCGCAAGCTTCAATAATTTCCCGCAGTACAGCAGGGTCTTTTTCTTCCGTTGAGCCTTTCCACAACGCTGCGGCTGACTTCTTGGTTGTAAGCTGACCAAGTGCTATGGCAGCTGCCTTCCTTACCTCAGGATCAGAATCAAATCGTAATACATCCAGGAGACGAGTGATAGCAAATGTATCCTGAATTGAAGCGAAGGCTAAAACTGCTGCTTTACGATAGGTTGAGTTTTTGTCATTGAAAAAATTGTATAAACTGTCTGACTGCCTGCGGTCCTGCAAGTCTGCAATCTTTACAAGTGTGTTGTCTGAAAATTTATTTATATCCTTCCCGCACGCAAAGAATATGCATGCCAGGATCAAAATTCCAACGCGAATTTTCATGAGAATTTTAAATTGAGGAAATGGAGGCTTTAGCAACAACGTCATCAAACTCAATACCTGAAACCTTGATGCAGTACAGAAGCAGGCGAACTTCTTTCACGTGAACGCTTCCATCCACTTCAGACATTTTGTAGAGGATTACAAAAGCCTTCATTTTTTCTTCATCCGAACACAGGTTCATGTATTCGATGCCCGTCTGATAAATATCGCGGCCCTTCTTTTCTGAAATAGCTGTTTTAAATTCGTTGAACGTACTATCGGGAATTCCTTCTCTGGTTTTTATTTTATGCAGCTCCTTAGTTTCATTTTCATCCACCACACCATCTGCGCTCATCAGCAAATGAACTAAATACAGTAAGCCTAACTGATAGTTTTTGTTCATGGTAGGGGATTAAAGTCCCTTAAATATAAAAGAAAGGATCGGATGATGTTTCAGGAAAGTACTTGAAACACAATAAATGACGAAATATATGCCAGCGCAGACATGTAGAGTAACTGGATGGTGGGCCATTTCCAACCATTTGTCTCCCGGTAAACTATAGCCAGTGTGCTCATGCACTGCATGGCAAATGTGTAAAATACAAGTAACGAGAAGGCAACGGGCGCGGTAAAGCGTGGTCCACCGGTTTCAGGGTTAACCTCCTGACGCATTCTGTTCTTGATTGTAGTTTGGTCATCATCCGTGCCAATGCTGTAAATGGTTGCCATTGTTCCTACAAAAACCTCACGCGCAGCGAAGGAGGTTATCAGGGCAATCCCGATTTTCCAGTCAAATCCGAGGGGTTTAATCACCGGCTCAACTGCTTTGCCAATAATCCCGGCATACGAGTGCTCAAGCTTATAGGCAGCAATGCGATTTTCCAACCCTTCTTCTGTAAGTCTCATGTTTGATGATTCATTCAAAACATGCTCACGTGCCTGGTCGAGTTCATCGCCCGGGCCATAGCTTGCCAACACCCATAGCACAATCGAAATGGCCAGAATAACTTTTCCTGCTTCCAATACGAAAGCTTTTGTTTTTTCAATGATTGTAAACCCAACATTAGACCATTTTGGCCAGCGGTAGGCGGGCAGTTCCATCACCAGATAACTGCGTTCTTTCACGCGAACAAGAAACTTCATGATCAGCGCAGTAACCATCGCAGCTGCAAACCCCAGAAGATACAATCCCATCAAGGCAAGGCCTTGCAAATTGAATGTGCCCAAAAGTAGTGTATCCGGCACCACCAGCGCAATGAGAATTGTAAACACAGGCAACCGTGCAGAGCAACTCATTAATGGGGTTACAAAAATTGTTATCGTTCGCTCTTTCCAGTTATCAATCGTACGGGTGGCCATGATTGCGGGTATCGCACACGCCACGCCCGACATGAGCGGCACAACACTTTTCCCGCTCAGGCCAAACTTGCGCATGATCTTATCCATTAAAAAAACTACACGCGCCATGTAGCCTGACTCTTCGAGAATAGCAATGAATGCAAAAAGAATGGCAATCTGTGGAACAAAAATCACGATCCCTCCTATTCCCGGTATAATTCCTTCTGTTAGCAACCGCGTAAGCATTCCTTCTGGTAGCGCATTGTTCATGTAATTGCTCAATGCTGCGAACGTTGCATCAATAAAGTCCATTGGAACAGTAGCCCAAGCAAAAATGGATTGAAAGATGAGGAAGAGAATTGAAAAGAAAATCGCATAGCCCCATACCTTATGCGTGAGGATATAATCCAGCTTGGAAGTATACTTTTTCCACGAGAGTTCACCAGTTTTTAAGGTAACGCGATCAAGCAGTGTTTGAATAAAGGCATATCGCTGAATTGTTTCAGCGCCTTGAAATTTCCCCGGGAAAAAATTATGCTGACGACCTAGATCTTCAATATAAAGTCGGTCATCTTTAGTAAGAAATTTAAGCGAGCCCGGCTGCTGCAAAAATTGATATGCTTCGTAATTGTTATCAAGAGTGAACTTTTCCCGGACAGTTTTAACAGCATCTTTAACATCGTCATAAACTGTAAAGACATGTTTTGCGGGAAGTTCAAGAGATTTACTAAGCACCTTTGTTAGTTCATCCAAGCCTGTACCTTTTCGCGCATTGATAGGAACTACCGGAATTCCCAACTCCTGTGATAGGGCGTTGAGATCATAGCTAATGCCTGCTTTCGTAACCAGGTCCATCATGTTTAGCGCAAGCACCGTGGGCAATCCCAAATCGATAATCTGCGTTAGCAAAAGCAAGCTTCGTTTCAGATTGGTTGCATCTGCTATAACTACAATCTTATCCGGGCAAAGCGGAGAGGCATGATCCAGCAGGATTTCAGAGACAATACGCTCATCGAGACTGCGCGGATACAAGCTATAAATTCCAGGAAGGTCAATGATCTCTGCCGCAGTTCTATCTGGCATCTGTGAAAATCCTGAACGTTTCTCAACCGTAACGCCTGGGAAATTGCCAATCTTTTGGTTGAGTCCTGTAAGGAGATTAAACAAGGAAGACTTCCCCGAGTTCGGGTTGCCGACCAATGCAATCTTCATCCGGGAATCTGACATTACGTAAGGATTGAAATCGTAGCGGCCTCTTCGAGGCGCAGGGACAGTTCGTAGCCCAATACACTGATGCAAACCGGGTCACCTAACGGAGCTGAAAAATTGAATCGAATAGGTGCGCCTGGTAAACAACCCATCTCCAGCAGCTTTACAGATAAAACCTCATCCGAGAAACCGGAAATAATCCCGACCTCACCAGGCTTCATTTGCGCCACATTCTTTGCTGTTTCCTGCACTATTTAGATTAATTTTAAACAAAGATATGTGCTGAAGAGTTGGAATCCAATGTTTTGACTACTAGCTCAACCATGAAAAAGAAGGTTTCGAAAAAGGAGAAGACGAAAACGGTAGAAAAAAAACAGCCTCCCGAACAGGAGGCTGAAAAAGATGATGGCTTTAATTTTGGTGGTTTACCCAATCGAAATCTTAAAAAGAATCTAGGATGCGGATAGTTATTCTACTAACGAAGACTTGGCAAAGTCTTTTAATCGTTCATCGTCAATTACCAGGTTATAGCTGCCGCGTTTTATGTCGGCCGATGTTGCCAGCTCTTCTGCTGTTGCAGTATTTTTAAGTTGATTACTTTTTCTGGCCCCGCCTCCGGTAATATGATCAATAGCCAAACTCAGTAACGCTTCATTCTCATCACCCAGCGGATAGAGTATAAGTGTGTTATCAAGATCTGCTACGTTCGGCTGAAAACCATCGCCATAATCAGACTGATTCAGGCTGTTATACGATTTAGCCACAATCGGCTGCATGCCCCAGGTATTATTTTCGTCATCCTCTTCATAGATTGAAATTGAGCCCACATTCTTTCCAACCGTTACATCCCCAATTAAAAAAACATCCATGAAAGGCTTTAATCCATTAATGAGTAACTCACTGGCCGATGCAGTTCTTCCGCTTGTGAGGATATAAACTCGCGTGTTGTTTAATGAGCCAATGTTTTCCGTTTTGTCCGCGAAATTTCTGATGACTATGCTGGTACCATATTGCTTAATTAGCGCAGCCTGAACTTGCGGATTGTATTCTCTTCGCGTAAACACTTTCGTGCTATTCACTTCATTACCGATAAGGCTGGCCAGGTTTATAGTTGCACCTTCAGCGCCTCCGCTGTTATACCGGAGATCAACCACTAAATCGGTTACACCTTCATTTTTGAATTCCATAAAAACAGCATCCATTTCAGCGTTGTAGGAATTACTGCTTGCCGTGGTACCTGTTGCAAAAAAATTATAGACATAATATCCAAGTTTTTTACCCCCGCCCAGGTCAATCACTTTGTGCATGAAATTTGGATTTTCTGCAAATTCAGCGGTTGTAAGTGATATTGTCCCTTTGTCATCCCATCCCTCTGTCTCCCAATTATAGCGTTCATAGGTAACGGTGTGGCTCTCGCTGAGTTGGCCTAAAACGGTTTGATAGTTGGTTAATGTTAACAATTGACCGTTGATTTTTGTGATCTTATCACCACGCATCAAATCTATGTTCTCTGTATCAATGAGTGAACCTTCTTTGATGTACATCACCTGAGCAATAACGTTCTCATTGGTTGTGCTTTCACGATACAACTTGATGTCGTAACCCGCTTCTTTATTAACTCCTTGCAGTGAATTTAACAACTCGATATAGTCTTCCTGAATCCAGGAAAAACGGTCTTCATTGGAAAGCAGTGTTTCAAAAAACGCATTCGGTGCCAGCGATGTATCCGGCTTCGATGGGATCTCGTCATTCCACAAATAGTAAATCTCCATGTTGTCCTGAATCCACAAATTAACATATGCATTTGCCGATAGTACAGGCGGCTCTTTAAGTTCAGCGGGATCATCTTCCCTACAACCCGCTATAACGCTGAACGCGATCAATAAAACCGGCATACCCCAGCTTAGATTAAAAAACTTTCCTCTTTCTATCCTTTCCATTTCTCTTCCGTTTTCAGTTTTATGTAAAATAAAGTTATATACCTTCTGTCACAAATATTCTCTTCACGCGCTCACTTGTGTTCGTTAAGATCTCGTACGGAATCGTATTAATTTTAGATGCTACTTCATCTACACGCAAGCCCGGGCCGAAAATGATTACCTCATCTCCCTCCCTGGCTTCGAGGTCCGTTAAATCGATCATCGTCATGTCCATGCAAACATTGCCGACTACCGAAGTCCGTTTTCCATTCACAAGCACTTCACCCACACCCCCGCTGAAGCTTCTGCTATACCCGTCAGCATAGCCGATGGCTATAGTGCCAATCCGCATCTCTTTTATGGCTTTACCCTTCCTTCCGTAACCAATGGTTTCGCCTGCCTTTACAGTTCTAACCTGTGAAATCACTGTTTTTAACGTATTTACAGGCTGTAAAGTATGTTTTTCTGCCGTTGGATCAACCCCATATAGGCCTATACCCAGCCTCACCATGTCGAATTGGAATTCCGGGAATCTCAAAATTCCTGGTGTATTCAGCACGTGTAGCATGGGTGTGTACCCAATTGCAGAAGATATCAATGCAGAAATCTGTCTAAACGATTTCACTTGCTGGCGCGAAAAGTCGTCAAGTCGGGCTTCGTCTGATCCGGATAAATGCGTAAAAATTGAGGCGACCCGAATGGCAGGATTTGTCTGCAAAAGTTGGATCAGCTCGGGTATGTCTGATTCATCAAAGCCCAGGCGATGCATGCCTGTGTCAATCTTAATGTGAATATTCCACGCGCGGCCATTCAGAAATGAGATAAACGCTTTCAGAATTGTTAATCCATACAGTTCCGGCTCAAGATTAAAATTTATCATTGCATAAAATCCTTCTTCTGTTGGATTCATAACCATTACAGGTGTGCTGATGTTATTCTTTCTCAACTCAACACCTTCATCTGCATAGGCAACACCCAGGTAGTCCACGTTATGATATTGCAATACGTTTGCTACTTCAATGCTTCCGCTTCCATACGCGAGTGCTTTAACCATTACCATTACTTTTGTGGCCGGCTTAAGCTTTGACTTGAAATAATTAAGATTAAAAATAAGCGCGCTAAGATCAACCTCCATGACTGTGCCATGAACCTTGCGCTGCAATCGTTTTACAATTCGTTCAAATTCAAACACTCTTGCCCCTTTAATCAGGATTACCTCGTGACTAAAAAAATCGGGATTAAAAGCATTCAAAAATGATTCTGTTGAATCGTAAAATTGTGCTTCTATTTTGATCTTGCTTTTGTGCTTTGAAAGAATTTTCCCAATACCAATGAATTTATTTACACCTCCTCCATTAACCAGTTGTGCAACCTTATCGGTTAACTGATTTTCATTCATTCCGGATTGTAAAATATCCGATAAGATCAATGTCTTTTTCGCTTTTTGATTTTGATTCATCAGCAGGTCCAAACTTAACTGCAAACCCCCCAAATCATTGTTATAAGCGTCATCAATTATCTGATTTTGGTTGATCCCTTCCTTTAGCTCAAGCCTCATCGGCACGGACCGAAGCGAACTTAACCCCCGCACAATTGAATCAGTATCTGTACCCAGGTAAAGTAAAATTGTCAAGCAGTGAAGCGCATTTTCGACAGATGCGGGATCCATAAATGGTAGAGAAATCACAAAACTTTTGTGTTTCCAAGTGACCAAAAAACCGTTTTCATTTTTAGCGATGTGTACGTCTGCAGCGGGGGAGAATCCCCAGCTGAACAGTTTAATTCCGGAAGACTTCAATTGATTAAACAACGCATCCTGATCAGCACAACAAATTAATGCCTCAGCGTGTTTGAAAAGCTTTACTTTCTCTTCAATCTTTTGTTCACCTGACGTAAATCCTTCATCGTGTGCAGTGCCGAGGGTTGTAAATACCCCAAGAGTTGGCTTAATAATCCGCTCAAGTTTTTCCATCTCACCGGGCTGCGAAATCCCCGCTTCAAAAATACCCAGTGTGTGATAAGGCTGCATCTGCCACACCGATAATGGAACTCCGGATTGTGAATTATAGCTTCCCGGATTTTTTACAATCGTGTAATACTTGGCCAGCAGTTGATAAAGCCACTCTTTAACAATTGTTTTCCCATTGCTGCCGGTTATACCAATAACCGGTATTGAAAATTTTACCCGATGATCTGCTGCAATTTTTTGCAGTGCATCGATAGATGATTGAACCTGAATGATGTTTGCCTCAAGATACGTATCGAATGGAACGGCATCTTCAACAATAAATTGACGAATACCATTTTTATAAAGCGAATCGATATGCGCGTGACCATTGTTATTTTTTCCCTTGATGGCAAAAAAAACTGAGCCATCCCGTACGATAGCTTTGCGGCTATCCAGTATAAGATCTTGAACAGGTCTGTCAGCGTGCAACTGCAATACAGTTCCTTGTGTGATTTCTTTCAATTGAGAAAATTGCAGCATACTAAAAAAGACGTGACCCGTTTGGAACCGGTCTTTCAGGTGAACTTAAAACAATCTGATTCTCTGCATCCGGAAAACCGGTTATCAGCACTTCTGAAATAAAATTGGCAATCTGCTTCGGTTCAAAATTCACAACGCATATTACCTGGCGTCCAATAAGGCTCTCGGGATTATAGTGTGCCGCAATCTGGGCGCTTGACTTTTTTATACCAAGTTCTCCCAAATCGACCCAGAGTTTAATGGCTGTTTTTTTAGCTTCCTTAAAAGCTTCGGCTTTGGTAATTGTACCCGCACGCAAGTCGACTTTCGTGAAATCTGCCCAGGAAATTGTCATAGTTGTATAAATAAAGCAGAAAATATTACTTGATCACTCAAATATGAGGCATTATGACTTATCTTTAATTTCCCAAACGAAATTCTAACCTTCTGTGTAACAATAGAAGCAAATTTTGCGTTTAGGCACCATTACCTGATGAAGCTTAAATCCCGTCATATCGCATTTTTGACGACAGTGCTTTTCACACTGCTGTTGCCGTTTAATGCGCTTGCCCAGGAAGATAAAGTCAGTTTTGACGCTGAAATCACAACAAAAGAGTCAATAAAACAGGATCCGGAAACTTCTTCAGGAACTCCTTCAGGCACTGATAATCCTGAAACCCGAACTAACAAAAGCTCCACAGCTCCAACCACACAAGAACCTGTCATTATTCGGGAATCTGAAATGAAAAATGCCAAACCTGCCGTAAAAGCAGTAGAAAAGGTTCAAAAAGAGGAAGAAAAAGTCCAAAAAGAGGAGGATGACCCACTCTCTTTTAACTTCCTTTATTACATCATCGAAAAATTTAAGTTTTCAGACATCGTAGAGTAAGCCAGTAAATTCTGATTGTTGGTTTTTTAATTGAATTCATATATTTGCAACATTGTTGCAAGTAATGATTCGTGGTTCCATTTTTCTTCTTTTTTGGGGGTTAGGTTTTTCTGCCTTGCATGGACAAAACTGCACGCTTGTTCTCAGCGGTGTCGTTCAGGACAAGGGTGGCAATGTCCTACCCGGGGCAACCGTGCTCCTTTCCGGTAAAGCTATTGTCACCTCAGCAAATGGCACATTTGAATTTCAGGAACTTTGCCCTGGAAAAATTGAGCTAACGGTTCGATACATTGGCTATCAGGAATCGCAATTTGAAATAGGCCTCCCGCTCAGCGAGCAGCTTGTTGTTACCCTCATTCCTTCCGAAACTACACTGGATGCTGTTGAAGTTAGCGGAAACATAACTCATTCCGGACTTACCAATGCAACATATAGACTCACGCAAGAAGAACTCGACCACTTCGGTGGAAGATCATTAGGTGAAGCATTGAATCGTGTACCCGGAGTGAGTGCGTTGCAAACCGGGCCGGCAATTTTTAAGCCCGTTATTGACGGATTGCACAGTCAGCGTATTCTCATTCTTAACAATGGTATACGGCAGGAGGGCCAGCAATGGGGTATTGAACATGCACCAGAAATTGATCCGTTTATCGCATCCGAAATAAGAGTTGTTAAGGGCTCCGAAGCTGTGCGCTACGGATCAGACGCCATCGGTGGTGTGATAATTGTCGATACGCCCCCCATGCATCAGGCTCAGAAGTTTGGCGGTGAATTGAATGCCGGAATTTTTTCTAACGACCGGATGGGCGTTTTCTCAGGGTTACTCGAAGGCGGTTTCAAAAAATTTGAGAACACCAACTGGCGCATACAAAGCTCGGCTAAAAAAGGCGGTGACTATTCTGCACCTGATTATGTGTTGTCAAATACGGGGGTTCAGGAATTAAATTTTTCTGGTGCGCTTGGATGGCAAGAGGATGATCATGGAGCTGAGATTTATTTCAGCAGCTTCAATACTGAAATTGGGATATTGCGCGCTTCGCACACGGGCAGTCCGGGCGATCTGGATAGTGCAATTCGTAGTCCGCAGCCTTTGTATATTGAAGATTTTACATATGCTATTGACCCGCCCAGTCAAAAAATTAATCATCAGTTACTTAAGGTAAGTGGTTTTAAAAAAATCTCCGGAGTTGGAACGCTGAATGTACTATATGGCGGACAACTTAATCAACGTAAAGAATACGACATCCGAAGACAGTCTCAGGCAGGCAAAGCCGCACTGTCGCTCAAGTTGTTCAGTAACACACTTGATGTTTTTCTTGATCATCGGATTGCCAGGATGGAAGGAAGCATTGGCATCAATGGAACGTACAAAGATAATTCGAATGTGCCGGGCACAGATATTCGTCCCTTAATTCCGAATTATAAACAGTTTAATGCGGGTCTGTTCATCATTGAAAAATTGAGAAAGAACAACTGGCTGCTGGAGGCAGGTGCAAGAGTAGATCATCAATATTTACAAGTACTTACATTCATCAACAATCAGGATCTGGTAAAGCCTGCGTTTAACTTTACCTACGTCTCCGGCTCACTCGGAGCCTCGTATTACATGAATGACTTTGCGCGGATAACTTCCCATCTTGGCGTATCGATGCGGCCTCCGCATGTAAGTGAACTGTACAGCGAGGGTTTGCATCATGGCGCTGCTGCTATCGAACGTGGACTTATGAATCAGGATGGCTTCCAAACTGATCAATCGCTCATCCGAAAGGAAGTTTCAACCAAACTCACGAACGGTTTCCAGTTTATCGGGAAATCTTTTTCACTTGAGGTCTCAGCATACGCTAACCATATTTCAAACTATGTGTTCTTAAAACCCACAGGATCTCAGCTGACCATTCGAGGGTATTTTCCGGTATTCGATTATGCCCAGACAGAAGCGATTTTAACAGGTATTGACGGGCTTGTTCACTGGGATTTGAACAAGCATGTTGAATATGCGGGCACATTTGCATACCTGTATGCAAAAGATGTTACCCATAACGATGTACTTACCTTTATTCCGCCTGCACAGATGGAACATGCTATAACCTGGCATCAGCTTACCAAAAGGAACCAGGATTTCTTCATCACCATTAGCGTGCCGGTAGCCTTTACGCAAACGCGGGCTCCGATAACTGTTTACCCCAGCGAGGTGGACGAATACGAGGGCAGTAAAGTTTTTGATTTCGCACCCGCGCCTGATGGCTATGTTTTATTAAATACCGAGATCGGAGTTAAGTTTCCGCTAAAAGATCGTACGCTTTCAATCGCGCTGGAGGGGCAGAACTTACTCAACACTTCATACCGGGTGTATATGAATCGCCTGCGTTATTTTGCCGATGAACCCGGCATGAATTTTATGCTACGGGTGAAATATAACTTTCACAGTCACGAATAAGTACAAATCTAAAGACTACCACAATGAAGAATCAAACTTTACTCCGCATGTTAAACAGACTTACACTTTTTTTATTTGTTATCACAATTTCGCTCATCGCGGCTTGCAGTGATGATCCGGAATCCACCAATGAAGAGGAGGTAATAACGACTGTGTTAGTCGCGCTTGATCCTGAGGAGGCGGCAGGCGAAGATGAGGGTGAAATCATAACGCTCAGCTGGGATGATGTAAACCTGGATGCAATTGTGGATGCGAGTGAAGTGACAGTAAGCGGACCTTTGTTTACCGATAAAACATACGATGCAACTATTCAAATCCTCAACAAAAGTGGTGATTCGGAAATTGACATCTCCCAGGAAATTGAAGAAGAAGCAGAGGAACACATCTTTTGCTTTGCAGTATCAGACGCGGGCATATCCATTACCATCCAGGATGAGGATAAAAATGGCTTACCTCTTGGACTGAAATCGATATGGAGCACGACATCATTGGAGAGTACCGGCACAGTGACCATTACGTTGCGTCATCAACCGGGTGTTAAAACTGGTGACTGCCCGGGAGCAGGAGAAACGGATGCAACGCTTACGTTTCCTGTAGCGGTAACGTTTGGGGGCGAATAGTCTATAATTCCTTCTTGATAAGGAATTGCTCTAAGTCTTTCAGGTTAAGAATGCCTTCGTAGTAAGCCTTACCAAAGATAACTGCAAATACACCCATTTCGTTGAGGCGCTTTATATCGTCAACACCACGAATACCTCCGCTGGCCAACACACACATTTCCGGGAACTTGTCAATGATACTCTTGTAAAATTCAAAAGCTGGGCCCTCCAACACACCATCACGCGACACGTCTGTACTTTTAACATATTTCAATCCGCGTGAATAGAAATACTCAAGATGTTCGAATAACGTAAGTTCGGATTTACTTTGCCAGCCGCGAAACAACAGATTCATCGACTTAATGTCGGTCACATCTGCTCCAAGTGTGATTTTCTCGCGACCGTAGGAAATAATCCACGAAGCAAACAGGTCGGGATTCGTTACAGCAATGCTTGATGCTGTTATAAAATCAGCCCCTGATTCATACGCCTTGCTAATATCGCCATCGTTGGAAATGCCGCCTGTAAAATCAATTTTTAAATCTGTGTGGCCTGCAATGGCCTCAACCACATGATAATTAACAGGACTTCCGCGTTCAGCGCCATCCAAATCTACCAGGTGAATCACCTCAATGCCATGGTCTTCAAAACGCTTGGCCAGATCGAGCGGGTTTTCATCATACGCTTTTTCACTGGTGGGATCACCTTTGCGCATTTTAACAACTCTGCCTTTCCGGATTGCTATCGATGGTATTACTTGTATCATTTCACTTGTTCGGATCGCTAAAATACCACAACCCCCTGAAACATCATCAGTTTTTCTGAATTTACTATCGTTGAACGGCAGGACTTTTGCGCTGCAGCATATAAAATATCCGTACCTTTAATTACCTCCGTGAAAACAGGAAACCGTATGAACCGACTGAGCGTAATCGTTTGTTTACTGCTGATTTCGCAAACAGCTTTCTCACAAGCCAAGATCCGCAGGCTACCAAACTCGATTAATAATCCGGCTATAAATGTTTTCGCCCCATTCATTAGCCTGGATGGAGTATCTATACTATTTACCTCGGACTTTGTTTCGGATGAGGGAGCGCTCGTTTACTATAGCCAGCGGGAAGATGGCGATTGGAAACAACCCGTTGAGCTTCCTAAACATCTCAACACCAAATTAAATCTACAGAAGGGTTACTCCTTAAGTCCGAATGGTAAAACACTTTACATCACATCAGCAAAGTCTGGCGGAGTAGGGGGGTTCGATATCTGGTCCAGCAACCTTACGGGCGGTGTATGGTCACCACTTCAGAATCTTTTTCTTCCGATAAACACAAAAGGGAATGAAGGTTGCGCGACTTTCACTCCGGATGGTAACACAGTCTATTTCATGCGTTGTGAAAAGATGGATATGCAAAAGGCCGACAAATGCAAAATATGGATGGCACGGAAGAAGCCGGGCACCGCACAATGGGATGAGCCAATTGAGCTTCCGGCAAACATCAACACCGGTAATTCACAAACGCCACGCATTGCCGCTGATGGTGAAACACTCATCTTCTCGTCCGATAAAATAACGCCCAATAAAGGTGGGATGGACCTGTACATTACAAAATTAAGAAGTGGCAATTGGTCTAACCCAATGCCGATTGATGCAGCAAACACAGAAAAAGACGACCAGTATGCAAGCATGCAGGCCCAGGGACGATATGTTTTGAAAGAAGCACCCGGAAAGTATAAAAGTGAAATCGTAGAATATCTTCTTCCGGATGACCTGCGACCAAAAGGAGTAATGAAAGTTGAGGGATTTGTAAAAGATACGGAAGGCAAACCTACGCCCGCCTATCTTTCTGTTTTTGATCTTTACAATAAAAAGCGAGTTCTCAGCGCAAAACCGGAAAAGGATGGATCATTCTCCTTTTATTTAATTGAAGGGAGTGCATATGAAGTATCAATTGATCATGAACTGGGAACGTATACGTATTTCTCAAAAGAATATGACCTAATGCACAACGAGGTGCTCCGAAATGATAAGGTTAATGTTACGTTAAAGGTTATTGCTCCGGGAGACGAGCTTATGCTGCCTGGTCTTCGATTTATTCCACACACGCTCGAACTTGATAACAATGCCGAATCTGAATTGAGAAGACTTACCCGACTAATGAAAAACACACCGTTTGATTTTGAGCTGCAGGTATTACTACAAGGATATCTTGAGGATTCTGTTCAAACATCGCCCGACCTTACAGAAATTATTGTTGATTCAACCAATGTTGTGCTTCAAAAAGTTGATTCGGTCGGGCAGCTTTCCACACAGGACAGCCTTGTGGTTAAAACACGCTATCACAACGATCGAACACAAAAAGAAGCGAATGCTATTATTGACAAGCTGGCCGCTTCAGGCATTGATCCCCGCAGGTTAACGATGTTTGTTAATGCCCGGCAGGAAGATAGTATTGAAAACCGAAAGACTGTAATTAAGATTGTAGTCCGAAAGCAGAGAAATTAATGCGAGAAGGGAACAGCCACAACCGTGTTGTCCCACAGTAAAACCATTTCCGCCTGATCACCAATTTTTTCGAATGCAATGGTGAATTGCTCAAAGGTTCGGTCTTGAACCACAGCATGAACAGGAATATTCAACACATCAAGTGAAGGATTCCGATCGGCTTCGCCTTTGTGATTGATGCCCCATTGTCCGTACTGAGAATTAAAAATAACTGTCCATACCGTACTATCGGGAATTGTCCACACTGTATACTTCCCGGGAGCGAGTGTCTTCCCTTCCACAGTTATAGACTTATTAGTTTCAAATGTTGTGGCCTCGTTCGCTCCAGTGCGCCAAACTTTTCCGTAAGGCACAAGCTCTCCAAAGATTTTACGTCCTCTTTTCGAGGGGCGGTTGTACAGCACTTTTATTTTCAGATCCCTTTCCGAGTAGGTCACCTCTTCTTCCGGGCTTAGCGATTTAGTTTTCTTGCGCTGAATTTGCTGAACCAGCAGGAGCACTGCGATCAGGGCTACACCCACTGCCAAAAAAATTAAAAAGCGTTTCATCCTTAATTTCAAATCAGATTTTATCCCGTAATACAGCTTAAAACATACGATAATTTCGAATGTTTTCTATAAAAAGTAGCGGAATCGTCCTATTTTTGGCATTCTAACGCTACCGCTTATGTTCGATGCATCCTGGACTCCTTTTTACGTGGTAATCGCCCTATTTGTTTTGGCGATTATTTCCCCGTGGATTTTCCCAAATAAAATGGTCAGCAAAAACAAGCACGACAATAAGTTTTAACTGGCTGTAGCCACCATGAACATCTGCGTTTTCTGCGGATCTTCTCCCGGAAATAATTCCATTTATGCCAATGCGGCCAAGGAACTTGGCCATCTCATCGCAGCGGGTAATCATACGTTAATCTATGGAGGGGGTAACATTGGGCTGATGGGCATCGTTGCCGATGCCGTACTTCAAGCCAATGGCAAAGTGATTGGCGTTATCCCTAAATTCTTACTGGATCGTGAAGTAGGGCATACTGGACTTACATCGCTTGAAATTGTTACCAGTATGCATGAACGCAAGAAAAGAATGGCTGATCTTTCCGATGCCTTTCTTGCCATTCCAGGTGGCTGGGGAACACTGGAAGAAATTGCTGAAATTTTAACGTGGAAACAGCTTGGACTTATAACACAACCCGTTGGCGTGCTCAACGTAAACAAGTTCTTCGATCCACTGCTCATGCAGATGAAATCCATGGTTGACGAGGGATTTCTTCGGAAAGAAAATTTGTTATCGATCAAAAGCAGCGATTTACCTGCAGAAATACTCTCCGCATTAATACCGTAATCAGGGGTATACTTCTTTACGCTAAATTTGTTTTAACTTGAAGTGAGACTTCCTATGCGAAATCTACTACTACTTGTCTTCTTTAATTTCTCTCTAACTGCCTCCATGGCTCAAACGTTAGGGTTTAGCTTTCCGGAAGGCCGGAAGAGAGCGGATATTCCCATTCAAATTCATAATAACCTGATCGTAGTATCGGTAACCCTTAACGGAACGCTTCCACTGAAATTTATTGTCGATACCGGAGTCCGTACGGCAATTCTAACACAGAAAATGTTTTCAGACATTCTGGAATTAAAGTACAGCAGAAAGTATACGATCGCTGGTCCCGGAGGGAACAAACTTGTTGATGCCTTCATTACCAATAACGTTTCAATGTCAATGCCCGGATTTAATGGCATGCCAGGCATCGAAGGCAAGGGTCACACGCTTTTAGTACTCGAAGAGGATATGTTAGAATTGCGGAACTATCTGGGCGTAGATGTTCATGGAATTCTGGGGTATGAACTTTTCAGCAGGTTTGTCATTCGGATTGACTATAAAAAGAAAATTATGACACTGTACGCTCCGGAGAAATTTCGAGCCGGAAGGAAGTATCAGGAGTTACCCATGGTTATAGAGGACACTAAACCCTTTATTCTAACTCCGATAAGTATTGATCCCAACAATATCCTCACGGCAAAGCTTTTAGTAGATACCGGAGCAAGTCACAGCCTGCTCCTTGAACCCACTTCCGATAAACGTATTGTTGTACCTCAAAGCAGAGTACGAACGGTGTTAGGGAGAGCAATCGGTGGTATAATCACCGGAAAGACCGGGCGAATTGAAACTCTTGAGTTTGGAAAGTTTTCGTTACACAACGTGCTCACCAATTTCCCCGATTCAAACAGTTACCTGGATACGCTAAAGCATTCTATTACATTTCGAAATGGTTCAGTGGGGGGTGAGATCTTAAGCCGATTCACCGTAGTTTTTAATTTTCCGCAAGGCAAGCTGTACCTCAAAAAAAATGCAGACTTCAAGAAAGAATTCTTCCTTAACCTAAGCGGACTTGAAATGAAAGCAAAGGGGTCGAAGCTGGATGTTTATGAAGTGATGGACGTTCGGGATTTGTCACCTGCCAGGGAAGCAGGTATTTTAGCGGGCGACTTGATTATTTCTATTAATGGCATGATGACCAAGGATATGAAACTCAACCAGCTTAACGCATTGCTTAATTCGGCTCCCGGAAAAAGGGTTCGTGTTGAGATCGAGCGCAACAAAATCAAGCAACGGCTTGAATTCAAGTTACAAAGCCAGATTTAAAAACATATTTGCCTAAGTTTTACTAGTTTCCGTGATTGATCTCCGGAAATAAAATAATCATAGCTGGTGGCGGACTTGCCGGTCTTGTTGCGGCAATTCGTCTTGCGCGAAAAGGTTTTGAATGCACCCTCATTGAAAAAAAAACCTATCCTTTTCACCGTGTTTGTGGTGAATATATTTCAAATGAAACCGCTGATTTTTTAAAACGGGAGAATCTTTACCCGCAGGAATTTAATCCTCCTCAGATTTCACAGTTGCAACTAAGTGCGGTTACCGGGAAAAGCACCATTACAGCGTTAGGTCTTGGCGGCTTCGGTATCAGTCGATTTACGTTTGACCATTATCTGTTTAGTCTTGGGCTGAAAGCGGGCGTTAATTTCATGTTGAACACGGAGATCGAATCCATCGAACGGGAAAATAACTTCATTGTTAGAGCTGCTGAAAAAAATCTCTCTGCCCAAATTGTTATTGGCGCCTTTGGCAAGCGGTCGCGACTGGATGTTCAGCTTTCACGAAATTTCATAAAAAAGCGTTCACCCTATGTCGGTATTAAATATCATGCTAAAACAAATCATCCTGACGAAATCATTGCCTTGCACAATTTCCGGGGTGGGTATTGCGGAGTAAGTAATGTGGAAGGTGGGAAAACCAATATTTGCTATCTCAGCCATCGTGATAACATGAAAAAATTCGGCAGCATTGAAGCATTGGAAAAAAATGTGTTGTTTGAAAACCCGCACCTTAAAAAGATTTTTAGTGAGGCCCACTTCGTTTTTCAGAAACCGGAAGTAATAAATGAAATTTCATTTGAAACGAAGGAGCCTGTGTTCAATCACATACTTATGGCCGGAGATGCGGCCGGTATGATCACTCCGCTCTGCGGAAACGGAATGGCCATGGCGATTCACTCTGCCAAGATTTTAACAGACCTGATTATTGAGCACGGAAATGCCAAAAGCTTTTCTCATCAAACGCTGGAACGGGCATATTCAAATGCCTGGCGGAAAACTTTTTCAAAACGACTTTGGATCGGCCGGCAAATTCAACACAAATTATTCGGTACCGAGTGGGGTTCAAATCTTGGAGTTAACCTTGCCTTGCATTCAACGTTCGTTGCCAACACGCTAATCAAACTGACCCATGGAAAGGTTTTTTAGCTTTATTACCTTTGGGTCGTGATTATGATAAGATCCGTTTTTCTGCTTGTTATTTCTGTGCTTGTCGCACA
>Ga0075156_10000540_pt1 | contig 19364 bp, 16 predicted proteins | sample JI81AbrownDNA_FD_70966 | JGI IMG/M metagenome (GOLD analysis project Ga0075156, IMG submission 70966) | Wastewater effluent complex algal communities from Wisconsin, to seasonally profile nutrient transformation and Carbon sequestration -... | ecosystem: Engineered > WWTP > Effluent > Algae...
GTGCCTCCCAGAAAGGAGTATTCACCAGATGTTCCAAAGTTTGGGTTTTCTATGTCATAACGGTTGTAACGTGAATTGGTTACAAAGGGTGGTTCCCCTACACCCGCATCGCCTGGACGACGGTAGGCCAAATTATCTTCGTAATCTGCAAATTTAGCATTTCTGACTTGGTGACCAGATGGATCATTTCTTTCTAAATAGGATAAAGGCTGTAAGGTTTTTTCACCTACACCAAAGTAGAGGGAATTCGGATTTCGATCGTAAATTAGATCGGCTCGAAGTCTCCACTTCGTATCAAAAATATACGGAGCATCGATACTCGCCCAATGATAAGGCGCATTTTTTGTAGTATTAAAATATTGAGCAAAAACTCGAAAGCGGTAAGGAGTGTATTCAAACAACGGATTTTTACGATCACCATTGTAGAGATAAATGACCCGCGCTCCATAACCGACCCCAACATTGGGATCAGAATTGATCAATGGAAGACCAGTAAAATACCCGCCCTCTTTTTTCTTTTCTACATCGCTTTCCGACATCCTTTTCTTTTCATCAATTTCGAAAGGCAAATCGGTTCGTGGCGCCCGAGTGGACTGTGCCAGAAGGGCAAAATTAGAAACCAGTAAAAAAATTAGACTATATTGAATCAAAGTTGAACTCATTCTCCACCTATTGCCTGAACAGGCTTGGCAATGGTCACGATTTGATTTGAAAATGTCAAATAAATTCGATAATTTATGTTTTTTAAGCTTTAATCTTGTCGAGTATGACAATTGCCTCATCTTGTTGTACGATCTCACCTACTTGGTGCAATATTTCGCGAATCGTACAAGAAAAAGGGGCCTTGATCGCATTTTCCATTTTCATCGCCTCCAAAATCAAAATCGTTTCTCCGGCTTCGAAATGCCTTCCGATCTCTGCATGCATCTGGATGATTTTGCCAGGCATTGGACTTTTAATTTCTGGCGAGGTGGAATGTGCGAGTGCAATCTCCCGTTCTTTTCTTCGAAAAGACCAAGTCTCCCCTAGAAAATGCAAGAAGATTTCAGAGCGAACCTGAAGATAGGTCAGTCGATTTCCGTCCTCAAATAAAATTTCACCTGAAAAAGGCTCTCTTTCGATTACCGCCTCAACAGGCTCTAATTTGATTTTATAGACTCGCCTTCCATCATTTAACTTTAAAAAGTTTTCGGAGACAAAAACAGAAATAGCACCTTCGGGAGTCTCGAATCTGTGGTTCATTGGTTGGACTCCTCGGAAACGATCCATGGATCAGAATCTTTAGTAATTGAACTGGCGATACCCGCAAGTGCAAGTCGAGTATGGAGATTTACTTTTTTTTCATTTAAACTAGGTTCATGAGAGGCAATAAAATGTGTGGATACATTTCCAAGTCGATAGCCCTCGGTATCAACAAGGGCCCTCAGGAAACTAATATTTGTTATGGGGCCAAATACGATCGTCTCTTCTAAAACTTGAATCATTTTATCGATCGCTGACTCTCTTTGTTCCGACCAAACAATTATTTTGGCTATCATGGGATCGTAATAAATTGAAATCTCTGATCCCGAGACAACTCCAGAATCAACACGAATGTGATCACCCTCGGGAAATGATAATGCATGTATTTTTCCGATAGAAGGTAAAAATTGATTGGATGGGTCTTCTGCGTAAACTCTAACCTCAATGGCATGACCGTGTTGCACGGGAATTTCGGGAACTCGTTGCCCTTCTGCTACTCGTATTTGTAATTCGACTAAATCCAGCCCAGTTGTCATCTCCGTCACTGGATGTTCTACTTGAAGACGAGTATTCATTTCTAAAAAATAAAATTCCCCTGATTCACCTAAGATAAATTCAACGGTTCCGGCACCCTCATACGAAACTGCTTTGGCTGCTTGGACCGCGGCATCGGCCATTTTCTTTTTTAGTTCAGAGGGAAAGTTTGGTGCAGGACTCTCTTCAACTACCTTTTGGTGGCGACGTTGTAAAGAGCAATCCCGCTCGTGCAAATGGATGACATTTCCATGCGTATCTCCAAAAATTTGAAACTCTACGTGCCGAGGATTGGTAATATATTTCTCGAGTAAAATGCGGTCGTCGCCAAAAGACGATATAGATTCTCTCTTTGCGGACAAAATGTTCGCTTCTAATTCCTCGATTGATTCAATTCGGCGCATTCCTTTTCCACCGCCACCAGCACTTGCCTTTGCCATGATAGGAAAACCAATCTTTTTCGCTTCTATCATGAACCGTTCCATGGATTGATCTTCCCCCTCATAACCTGGAACGACCGGGACTTGGTATTTTGCGACTAACAAGCGAGAGCCGATTTTATCCCCCATTGCTCGAATGGAAGCAGGTTTTGGTCCTAAAAACTTTATTCCTTTTTGGATTAATTTTTCCGCAAACTCTGCATTCTCGGATAAAAATCCGTAACCAGGATGAACTGCATCGGAACCTGTCTCCGAGATGGCATTTAAAATCGCATTTTGATTCAGATAGGATTGTTTTGGTTCCGAAGATCCAATATAAATAGCTTCGTCGGCTAGCCGGACATAGAGGCTATCTCTGTCTGCATCGGAATAAACTGCAACGGATTTGATGCCTAAACGTTTTGCCGTTCGGATCACTCGAACCGCAATTTCACCTCGATTGGCAATTAAGATTTTTTTAATAGAGGACATGAATAGATTCAAATTCTATGAACTCTTTAAATAAATCAACCACGAATGGAAGGGAGTTGACCAGATATAAAAATAGGCTTTGATGGAAAGGTATGAAACGGCTATGGCAAAGTCTCTCTTTTTCAGATAAACTCCTTTTGTGTTACCTGACTTCTTTTCTCACTCTGTTTTGTATCTTCCGAGTTTTATTTTTTTTCCTGTATTCCTATCGGATAACCCATTTTGATTGGTATTCCATATTCCTAACATTTGGAATTGGAGTACGTTATGATCTTGCCACCACGGCTATGCTTCTGGGTTTGGCTTTCATTCTATCCAAAATTAGCCTTCTGAATCGGTTTCTTCTCTTTCGTTTTTTTTGGACTTTTTATCCGATTCTATTATTTTTGTGGAGTGCAGGCCACCTTACAGGGGATTTGCTGTATTATGAAAATGCCAACAAACACATTGGTTATGAGGCAATCATCTTTTTTGCTGATTTACCACTTCTAATTTCTTCAGCCCTAAAAGAGAATCCATTTACGATGAGTCTCATTTTACTCGGCATCGTCTCACTGAGCACCACTCTCCTTTTCCTGTATTTTAAAACTAAAATCTACAATCAAACAGAAAAGGGTTCCTTCTTTCAGAGTCTCATCAAACTGGCACTAGGTTCTTTTCTTATCATTATTTTTATTCGTGGCGGGATCCAACAAACCCCACTTCGTGCAAGCAATGCCATTGTCGGGGAAGACACATTTATCAATAACATAGCATTGAACGGTATTTATACGACCATTATGGATTTAAAAAGCCAATCCATACCTCCATTACACAAAATGGAAGCTACAGACGCGATTCAGGTTTTTCAATCGGAAGCCTCTTACGCTGGAACAGAGTTTATCGGTGGAATCGAATTTCCTCTCCTTCGCAAACAAAATCAAAACAATCCTGGAAAAGTTCCAAATATAGTTTTGATCTTTCAGGAATCTTGGACAGGTAAATTTGTCTGGCCGATATCAGATGGAAAGATTTTAGGTAAGGAACTCACGCCTTATTATAATCAGATGGCTAAAAAGGGTCATGCTTTTAAAAATTTTTATGCCAATGGTGGACGCACATCGAATGGCCTCATGTCGGTCCTAACAGGAATTCCAGATCGACCCGGTTTAACGGCTGTGAGGTCACATCAAATCCTAGGAAACTTTTCCGGACTTGGGACTGTTTTCCAAAACTGGGGTTACGATACCATTTTTATCACCGGCGATGACCTTCAGTTTGACAATCTTGGAAAGATTATTCCTCACTGGGGATTTAAAAATCTAATCGGGAAAAAGGAAATTGCAAAAACTGAAAAATACCAGATCGGAGCTTGGGGGTATGATGATGAAGATATCTTTTCTATACTTCATGAAGAGATGAACAAATCTTATGCGAAAGGAAAACCATTTCTCGGAACTGCTCTGACTATGACGACACATTATCCTTATAAGGTTCCAGATAAGAAATTCGAAATTTTTGACCCTTCCATGCAGGACTTCGATTATTTAAATACTTACCATTATGCTGATGCAGCACTTCAAGAATTCATGAAAAAAATGGAGAAGGAACCTTATTTTGAGAATACAATCTTTGTATTTGTAGCCGATCATACACACCATAGATACTTAAGCTACTATGAGGACAGAAATGTTCCCTTTCTTATTTATAGTCCCAAATTCATAAAACCGAAACTCGACGAAACTATATCTTCTCAGTTAGATGTTTATCCCACCATATTAGGATTAGTTGGCAAAGAGACCGAGTTTTCGGCGATGGGGAGGAATCTTCGCGCCAAAAACCTTGGTCCGGGGAAAGCTTACTTTGCTTACGGAGCTGCATTCGGCTGGATCGAAGACAACCAATTCGTGTACCAATGGGTTGATGGAGATAAAAGCCTGCATTTTACCGCCAAACCTCCTTACATGGAAAACAAAGAGTGTAACGCTTCAAAAATACTTTGTGCGAAATCTCTTTTAAAAGCGAAAGCATACTTTAATCTATCGATTGACCTTATGAATCAAAACAAGATTTTCCCTGGAGAAAATATAAATGTCAACCATTCGAAATAAAATACAAAACGTACCCGTATGTTTGGAACGGAACATGAGTGTTTCTTTTTGGTGGTTTTTTGATCAGTCACCAGAAATAGCAGTGATCGAGTCTAAAATCTACGATCGGTACCACGATATCAGCTTACTCTTAGAAATTGACTTAACAAAACAAACAATAATTGACTGCGAAATTGAAGAGCGACGCACACCCTTTCCAACATGCCCTGGTGCGATTAAAAATTATGATTTTTTGCAGGGAAAAAAGTTAAATCGGCCTGCCTTGGAAATAGCATTAAGGGAACATATACCGTATTCAAAGAACGGATGTATTCGCATTGATCAGTTGTTATACTACGCCGTTGATAATTTTGTTTCTGCACTTGGTTACGAGCTGAAAAGCCGCCAGATACCGAGAGAGTGGAACGAAGAATACCACACCAGGGATTCAAAACCCTTTGAAGAACGCAGCGCAGCTGTGCATCAGTGGTGGATCAAAGACCGTGTAATGAAAAATAGCTGCTTTACAATGAGCGAAGATTTTACAGATACAGTGGCCAAAGAAAAATTAAAGGACGCTTTAAGTATTACTCCATTACTACTAGGACTTAGGAAGGGAAAATAATTCATGAATCCGAAACTTCAAAAAAATTCTATTAGCGAAATCTTCGCTTGGGTTCTATTCATCTCATGTTCCTTCTCAATCTATGGGAAAGATTCCGCAAATATTCCAGTCTATAAAATCGCATTTGGCTCTTGTTTGGACCAAAGTTTAGACAAAAATATTTGGATACCTATAATAAAGTCGAGGCCTGATTTATGGATCTGGCTGGGAGACAATATATATAAAGATACTATCGAGATGTCAGAAAAGAAATTGGCTTACGATTTACAAAAGTCCAATGAACAGTATGTCCGACTTAGAGAAAAAACTAAGATCATCGGAACCTGGGATGACCATGATTTTGGTGCCAATGATGTTGGTTCTGAATACCCAATGAAAAAAGAGAGCAAAAACTTATTTTTGGATTTTTTAGATGTGCAAGCAAACTCGCCCATGCGTCGTCACGAAGGAATCTTTTCTTCTGAGCAAATCATCTTCGATAAAATGACTATTAAAATCATCTTACTTGATACCAGGACATTTCGTACGGAATTAAAAGTGAATCCATTGCCAAACCTGGGAGGGAAAGAGTACATTGGAAATGAGGATCCGAATGCGACGATCTTAGGCAAGGAGCAATGGTCTTGGTTGGAGAAGGAGCTCGGTGAAAAATCAGATCTATATATCATTGTTTCCAGCATCCAAGTGTTAAATGACACTCATCGATTTGAGAAATGGAGTAACTTCCCCAAAGAAAGAACAAAATTACTAACTCTATTAGATAAGTATGCTGCCAAAAAGACCATTATTTTATCGGGTGACCGTCACATTGCCGAGATTTTTGAAGAAAATCTTCCATCGGGAATAGAAATCGCAGATATAACATCTAGTTCCATGAACAAACCGATTCCCTCACGATCAATGGAGAGAGAAGACTCACGAAGAAAGAGCAAAATATTCGCTGAAGAAAATTTCGGCCTTTTAGAAATTTCCAGACAAAAGAAAAGCATCAATATAAAACTATCAATTCAGGGATTCAGTGGACCAGCGATTCTTCGCAGTTACCTGTTCCCTCTCGCGGATCCAGATAGAAGTTTTGAGAAACAGAGAAAAGTGAAAAAAAGATAAGTCTCATATCCTTGTTATGATTGCATCAACCAAGATGAATGAATCTTACATAGAGGGAACAAACCTACTTTTAGAAAGTTAGGGCACCCCAGGGAAACTATTCACGTATTGAATTTTAAAGTCCGGAAAGGAACTCACAATTTGAACTTTAATATCAGCAAAAGAATTCACAATTTGCCATTTTCCACAATCACTCGGAAACGAGGATACTTGCTGAACTTTCAAGTCTGGAAATGAGTTTACGATTTGAACCTTAAAATCCGGAAATGAGTTTACAATTTGTACTTTTCCAGAAAGCTTTTTTCCCTTATAATTACAATCAGAACCCACCTCCCCTGCGAATGCAGGAGAAATAAAAAATAGCATCACTAAATATAGGAGAATGTTCATGATCTTTGCCCTCAAAGACTTTTCATTTTTATCATACAAATTTATTTGCAAGAAAATTCTGAATTAAAAGTGGATTTTTATAAGGGAATTATAATTCTTCTGACATGGCAAAAGATCCAGCAATCCTCTTCACACAATGCCTCCAAAATGATTTTGCTTCTCTGCTCGATAAATATGATCCTCTCCCGAATGCGCTTCATGTCGGTTATGCGGAAGCAAATCGCCTTTTAGGAGAAATGGCAGAACATGGCCCTGTTTACTCACTAATAGATTGGGCCTATCATACCAAAAGAGATTCTCTTGAAATCATTCACATCCGCGACTGGCACAGCGCCACTTCTCCTGACCAAAAAGATCATCTGATTCAATTCGGACCCCATTGCATCGAAAATTCCAAAGGCGCAGAATTTGTTTTTCAATCCCGGATCGACCAAGATCCCTCGCGACATTATATCGTAAATGCTTCTGGTCTTAACGATTTTATTGATACAAATTTAGATGAAATTCTTCAACCTTACAAAGGAAAAAAAATCAAGGTTGGCATAACGGGAGTTTGGACTGAAGCAAAAGTAACGTTTCTTTGTTACGATTTAAAAACCAGATATCCCGAATTTGAAATCGCTGTATGTTCGGCTCTTACGGCTAGCTCCTCTCTATCGATGCATTTCATTGCACTTGATCAATTAAAACATATATTAGGTGTAAATATTTTTCCATCCATCGGCTCATTTACTCAATTTCTTACCGGATCACAGCCTGATTTAGAAAAGAAAATTTCCACTCATTCACGTGTATCTGCCAATCATCTAAAATTAGATCCAAAATATCCCATTTCAGAAACAGACAAAAAGATATTACTCTACCTTTTCCGAGACTGCAAAGAAGCAGAGTTTAAAACATTGGATGGGGGGTTTTCGGGGAATGTGGTTATCAAAACGAAAGCGATTGATTTGTTTGGACACACTCAAGTACCATGCGTCGTAAAAATCGGGAATCGAGATTTAATCGCCAAAGAAAGGACTTCTTTTGAAAGAATCCAAGAAGTTCTGGGTAACAACGCGCCTTCCATAGTCGATTTCTGTGAATTGGGCGATAGAGGTGCGATCAAATATCGTTATGCGGCAATGTTAGACGGTAATGTCAGAACATTTCAAAAGATGTTTGGAGCTAACAATGACTATTCTGCAATTGACAGAGTTTTGGATACTGTATTCAAACACCAACTCGGCAGATTGTACGAAGCAAGCAGTATTGAAAAATTAAATTTACTCGAGTATTACGATTTCCAGACCAAATATAGCAAAAGTGTTCGTTCCAGAGTTGAGAGTTTGATAGGAAAGCCTGCGGATGGGGATCAAATTGAAATTACTTCCGAACTTTTCGCGATAAACCCTTGCAAGTTTTATGAGGAGGACCTTCTCACACTAACAGAATACAATGCAGTAAACCACAACCTTGCCTATGTTCATGGCGACTTAAATGGCGCGAATATCATATTGGATGCACAGGATAATGTTTGGTTAATCGATTTTTTTCATACGCATCGTGGGCATAACATTAGAGATTTGATGAAATTAGAAAATGACATCCTCTATATTTTTACAAAAATTGAAACAATGACTGAGCTAAAGGAAGCGATTCATCTTACCGAAATCTTGTTAGCACAAGAAGATCTCGGTATCCCATTGCCATTTGAAATTCCGGAAACTATCAAAAATGAAAAATTGCAAAAAGCATATAGAGTCATCGCTAAGTTGAGATCTTTTTATCCAGATTTGATTAAACTTGATCGAGATCCTTACCAATTGCATGTAGGTCTTCTACGTTATGCCATGCATACCTTATCTTTCGATGAAAGCAACGAACTTCAAAGAAAGTGGGCTTTAAATACAGGCTGTTGTCTCATTGAAAAAGTGAGATCCTACATTCAAAAGTCGAAATCCCTAAGAATTGATTTTATCAAAACGAATACAAAAGAGCCGCAGAATGATATCAATCGAATTGGTTTGACGATCTTACCAGGTAGGAAAGATCGTGGAAGATCATTGGAGGATGATATCAAGGAAATGAAACAGCAGGGGATTACCCACATCATTTCTCTCATTACAGAACAGGAATACAGTGAGTATGGTGTATCCAATCTTAAGGAAGATTATAAGAAAGCCGGTCTGCACGCCCATTATCTACCAATTTTTGACCAACGTGTTCCTACAAAAGAGTCGCTTATCGAGACTTTGAAATGGATGGATCAAACACTGTCCGTTTCATCGAATCAAATCCTCATTCATTGCGTGGGTGGACTCGGTCGTTCAGGAACGATCGCCGCCGCCTATCTTATTTGGAAACAGAATATGGATACAGAAACAGCCATTCAAATCATCCGATCTTCTAGAAGTGAACGGGCGATTGAATCGAGAGAACAGGAAAATTTTTTACAATCATTTGCCGAGTCTCTTTAAGACTCGGGGTTTTTATATTTTGTTAGGTTGGTTTGTATTCTAATCTTGCTTTTTCTGTCAAAAGATCCAGCTCTTTCTTTTTTTCACACATAACATCATAAAGATGGTTCTGGAGATCTTCATACTTATTAAAGTCGGAAGGATTAAAGATACCCACTTCCATGTATCCTACAGTGTTGCCTTTTCGATAATCTTGGTAGGTTGTAACACCTGATTTAACAGCCACATAAATAGGGATTTTTTGATCAAAGGCAATTTTCACCATACCTTTTTTTAAATGTTGAATCTCCTCTTTATAAGAATTATGGCCTTCCGGATATACAATGTACGAAGTTGTAGCAAGACCGATGATTAAGTTTTTAATCGAAACAGCAATAGACATAGCTCTAGAGTTATCAAATACGAGAGAACCCATTGCCAACATCCACCAGTATGCGAATAATGTCTTTTTAATCACTTGATTTGCAAGGTAAGGTCGGCCAATCGCATAACAATCATAAGGAAAATCTATTTCATTCACATGATTTAAAAAAATGAAATGTCCTTTCGTCGGAGGTTTCATATCATTAAAAAGAATTAGATTCGTTTTAGTAAGATTTCTAACATCCTCTGCCCAAACACGAGATCCTTTTAAAAATGCTTCTATACGTTCTTCTTTTTTACCTCTTGCCGCATACCAAAGACCTTTGACCAAATAAGGACTCGCCTTACCGAAAATAAGAAGAAGCACACGTAAATAAATTTTTATGACAAAGTGTCCATACTCTGCTGTTTGTCCTTTGAGCGCTTTAACGAGAAAATCATCTAATATTGGAATTTTAGCCACAGTTGACATTTAGACGAAGACACTTGTCTAGGGAAATAAAAAAAGCCCGGAGAGTCCGGGCTTTCGAGGCAGAGAAAACAGTGTTAGTTACGGAGTAGTTGCACCGGTACCAGTCGCAGGAGCTGGTTTATTTGGAACGTTGAGTGCTTTTTTTCGTTCAGGATCATACTTAAAATAAACTATATTCTCGGAGTCGATGTCATATACACGTCCCCTAACATCCGCATGGTCTACGCGAAATTCTTCAGGCACTCTTACATCGAACATCGCTTGTAGTCTTTGATCATACTTTATGTAAGGATTTTTTGTGAAATCGTAGGTTGAGCCATCTACTTTTACAGGCTCTCCCTCAACAAGTTTACCAGTTTCGTCTTTTTTGCCTTCGGCTTTAGCACCGGAGTTAAAAAGATAATAGTTATCATAAGGATATTTTAATTTGAAGATATTGATCGCATTGGCTTTCGAGTCACGACAGAGGCTAATGGCTCCAAAATAATGTTCAATGCGGTATTTTCTGTGACTTGGTTGAAGCTTCTGGTGTTTTTCTAAATTCTTTTCCACTTTCAACGCAGTCACTCTCGCTTCTTTTGCCAGACCCAAATGACGATATCCAAGTTCCATATTTTTTTCAATGGTGTACTTATTAAAAACGTAATGTACTTCCTTTGGGTCGTACATTCTTCGTGAGAAAGGTGCTTCACGAGGAAGGTCTACAACATCATGACGGAAATATGATCCTCTTCCATATTCAATGGAAATATCAAGTAACGCTTTATCTAGTTCGTTATTGGCATTTTTTCTTTCCATCGCCATCTTCATCATTTCTTCGGCACGAAGAACATACAGTTGGGAGAGTTCTTCGGTAACTTTCTCAACACCTAACTGGCATTCAAGAAATCTTTGGTAAGCAGAAACATAATTCCCTTCGAAGTAATATTGTAATCCCTCTTGGAAGATACGTTTTAATTCTTCGTATTTTTTAATCCTAAATCCTTCTTTGCCCTCAGGGGCTTTGATTGGAGTTGGTTTTCCTTCTGGGTCTTCACCACGGAAGTTTTTGATCATTGGTTCTAACTCTCGTAAGTACGTGAGTAGTTCAATGCGCTTATTGTAAGCTTTGTTGCCGACTGACTCAGCAAACAACATTGTCTGCGTTGCTAAGGTCAGGATTAATATCAGAATGGAATGTTTCATTGCTCTGCCGCTCATACCTTTCTGTAATTTCCTTCACATGAAGAATCTTACAAGTAATTTCAGGGTGGATCCCTACAAGGATTATCGGAGATTTCCGATATTGGATTGACAGAATGTATTTAAAAATCAGGCTTTTATTTGATTTTTACGATGTCTACAGCCGCAGCCCAATCAAAAAAAGTTTCCTTTCGCGCCAAAGAAGTAACAGCTTGCCCGATCTGTGATGAAAACCATCAAAAAGAGCAGATGTTCCAGGGTGGAGGTAGGCTCATTGCAGGAAAATTAGCCCAAGATTTACGACGAACTTACGAAAAGAATAAAAAATTTGGTCGAGTCAGCCCTTTGGACTACGTAATTTCCGTTTGTCCTCGTTGTTACTACGCTGCGTATCCGAAAGATTTTCCCACTTTGACAAATGCGGAAAACGAAGCCATTCGCATGCAAACCGACATGAGAAAGTCCTACATTGAAAAAATACTTGGACCTCTCGATTTCATGCAAGACCGACATCTTGCTACCGGTGCGGCCTCCTATTTACTTGCCTATGATTGTTATCAATTACGGGCACCTTCCATCGCTCCGACTCCCAAACGAGCTGTCTGTGCGATCCGCGCTGCTTGGTATTTTGCCGACCTCCATGAAGAATTTCCGAATCTAGGTTATGATAAAATCCGAGACCTAATGTACCAAAAAGCGGCCGTCATTTATGGAACGACACTGGAGCTCATGCAAAGTGGCCAAGAACCTGTGGATTCAGCAGCCGGAATGTTAGGTCCAGATACAGACAATAACTGGGGATTCGATGGTGTGATCTATTTGAATGCATACCTTACAAAAAGATTTAAAGACCAATTGGCCCCAAAACCAGAAGACCAAGTTGTCCTTTTATCTCGCGCGAAAAGAACCTTAGCAAGGTTATACGGATCTGGTAAATCTTCCAAAGGAAAACCAGGACCAATTCTCGAAATGTCTAGAGAATTGTATGATGAATACAATATACTCATCGAGGAATTAGGCGGAGAAAAGTAAAATTTGCCCAATTATGCACTTTGTGTCGAGTACGATGGTGCCTGTTTCCATGGCTGGCAAAAACAAAAATCCTCCAAATCAGTGCAAGAAACACTTGAAATTGCTTTCAAAACAATTCTAAGAACGAATCCACATACCCGACTAACTGTTGCTGGACGAACTGATACCGGCGTTCATTCGATGGGTATGATTTGTAATTTCAAAACAGAAAAACCGATTCCGAATTTACATAAACTCATCGTATCTTTAAATGCACTGTCTGACGCCGGCGTATCGATCCGGCGTGCTATGGAAGTTCCCGATGCGTTTCATTCTCGGTTTTCTTGCACTTCGAGGGAGTACATCTATCAAATCTATTATTCGAAATACAAGAGCGTTCTCGAAAAACATCGATCTTTTTGGGTAAAACACCGTGTTGATTGGGACAAAGTTTCCCAGGAAATACCTTACCTTTTAGGTGAAAAAGATTTTCGATCGTTCACAAAAGCTAGGTCCATGAAAGGTAGGCGAGCTGTAAGAAGGATACAATCCTTAGCCATTGAACAAGATATTTTTATCCCTGAAATTTACCGAATTCGGATCCGAGCAAATGGATTTATGCACAATATGGTTCGAATTACTGTAGGAACTTTACTAGACATCGGAAAGGGACGTTGGGAATCTAGATCCATTGAGTCAATTTTAGAGGAAGCCGACCGCACGAGAGCCGGGGTCACTCTTCCCCCCTACGGTCTTTATTTTGTACGAGCCCATTACCAAGATTATCCAGAAATACAAACTCTCTATGATGCCCTCCCTCCTTAAAGGATTCTTCTTTTTTTGTATCATCTTCCAGACGAGCGCCTTATTTTCGCAAACTTTAGAAGATTACAACAAACGTAGATACGAACTAGGCGGTTGGGTGGGCGCCGGAAATCCTTTCCCCGGATCAAAAACAATCGAACTATTGGACACAACCCTTGGAGGAGGTGCCTATTTTCGAATGCCATTCCCTTATATTTTCTATACAGAAGTGGGTACTTCCTACGCAGTTTTCCTATCAAAATCAGAACGAGGACTGACAACGATTCCATTGTATGCCGCCCTTGCTTACCGAATTCCTGTAGAACTCCCCATTCAGTTTTTTCTGAAAGCGGGTGGTGGACAAGCATACGTTGTGGCAAGACCTTCTGATACCGCGCGTTGGGATCCTCTTATTTATGCAGGTTTAGAAGCGAGTTTCATTGCCGGCAAAAGAATCAGAATTGGTGTGAGATTTGACTACAACCAAATCAGAGAAACGAATTTAGATCTTCCTGGATCCTATCGCCTTCCCCTAGCTAGTCCGTATGACGATCCGAGGTTACTGAATCCGAATTACTACCGACTGGAAAATGCTGAATTTTTCTATTTTGGTCTAATGGTCGGAGTCATGATATGAAAAAATATTTGTTCTACTTCTTCTTTTTTTTCCTAGTATTGAATTGTAAAACAAAATTAGACTTAGGAAACGAAACGACTCTTCCCGTACTTTCTACACTCTTCAATAACAGAATGTTATTGTTAGTAAAGGGAACCTATTCAACAGACAGTCCTCTGGATTGGGCTGAGTTAAATAATGGTTCTGGCGCTCTTTATGTGGATAACCAAACAGACGGAAATGATCCGTTAATGAACCTGACAAATTTACCGACGGTGGCAGGACTTCCGATTTTTGTAGACATCGGTGAAGTCCGTATTTCCAGTAAGTATACCAAAGGTATCAATGACTTAACACAAATTAAAGATAGCTTAGACTCCACTAAATTCTGGGATTATATCGGAAACGAACGACAAGTTTATTGCACCATCCCCTACTCTTTTGAAGAAGATACGTGCAGGCAAAACAATGGCACAGTCAAAGCGTATGATTTTTTTAACGGTATCGGAGCCCAATACCCATCCAATGATCCCTCAGCTAAAACTGAAAGTGCCTATGGCCTAAGTGCGTTTGGAAGACAGTATTATTATTCTGGAATCTACTTTCGGTCGCTCGTAACTGGCTTTGCCAATGATGCGGGTGTTCCCATCACCACAACTCGTTTCGACAATCGGCCTGTTTTCGGTCTCAATATCGTCCCCAGAAATAATTACAATCCTGGAACTTCTTCCCTCGCAAAAAACAGCATCGTTCCAAAGATGTTCCCCGTTCTCTACTCGCAAAAACCGACTCAGGCCGATATGGAAATTCGTGAAGGTTTTGATCCTTACATCCTGGAAGTGAGAGCAAATATAAAGGAAAATCTGATGTTGCATTCTTACCTTTCCGCACGCGGGCAAGTGATTACCTATGTTGGAATCAGTGACATATTCTTTGATCACAAAGGAGAAGGCGACGCTGGGGGAAACCTCATCTCACGTGCGAGAATTATTTATCCTGAGACTGCCTCGAGTTTAAGCATCACTGGCGGGACAGGGTCCCTTCTTCATCATTACGCGGTTTTCCGATCTACTGAGACTGAATTGACGAACATTTTGCCTCTAGCGGCGACACCAGCGAAAACGACTGCAAAAATAAAGTACTTAAATGCCGGTCTCTATACGCTTGCTTGTATGGGTGACATAACAAGAGTAGATGGTTTTCCGGAAACAGTCGTTCGCCAAACTACCTTTTCTATCCCAGAGACACCTTACCGGCAGACTTACTCTGTCGATCTAGCCTGCCCATAATTTTAATTTAACCTTTTCCGCAATTTTCTTCCAATAAATTTCGCTTAAATTTATTTTTATCTTTTTTGTGTACAACCGTTCTACGAAAATAATACTAATAACATAGACTATGAGCTCCAGATTCAAAATAATAACCAACCTCTTTGCGAAAGAAGATTCTAAATCACTAAACTCTGCCTTTCCCATTCGATTTAAAATGCTCCTCATTATATCGTTTGTTCTTCTTGTCTCTGTATCTGGAGTTATTTTCCTCGCTTCGTACTTTTTTCGAAAAGATAGTGAGGGCGTAGTCAAAGAAAATAATATTAAAATTAACGATATTTTAGCCTTAAAGGTAAAATCAGACCTTCAGTCCATACGCCAAGATGTTCACATAACTTCGGCGGGGATATTACGAAATCCTAAATCGGCCCAAGTCATAGCAAAAGAGCTGTTTGCTTTTGACCAGAGTTTTATATTGATTGGGGCCTACGGTCCTGGGCTCCAGCCAAAATTTGAGGTATTAAACGAGGATTTTTTAAATAATTTTGACTACCAAAAATCTGAAATTCAAAATCTGATGGGAACGATCAAGGAGAAGGTAAAAAAGGCTTACTCAGGATCCACTGTCATTTGGAATGCGAGTCCCTACTTTCGTCATCCCATGCTTTGTCTGGCTTTTCCATTATCTGAGACAAAAGATACTCAGACGATTCTAGTAACACTTGTTAAATTAGATAGATTACTGAATGCATTCCAAACATCAGGAACAACAGAGACATTTTTAATCGGAGAAGATGGTAGTGTTCTCGCTCACCCTGATGCAAAGATTGTTTTATCGGGTTCTAAATTAAATGACCTTCCGATTGTAGAAAGAATGAAAAAGTCCCTTGTGGACAACGGACAATACCGTTACGAAAACAAAGATGGTGACTATTATCTCGGTTCTTTCAAAAAACTAGGAATCGGCGGCGTCGGTGTTATCTCCCAAGTCGAGGAAGAAAAAGTATTTAAGGCAGTGAACGATATTCAGAAAAGGAATATGTATCTCCTCATTATCTTTTTAGCACTAGCCTTCATCGTCGTTTATATCTTTGCGAAGTCTCTATCAACACCAATATTATCGTTAGTTGATGCAGCTCGAATGATCCAAGCAGGTCAATTCCGTCTGAATTTAAAAGCTACAACAAGAGATGAGATTGGTGTACTCACAAGATCTTTTGTTTCGATGGGACAAGGTTTGGAGGAAAGGGAAAAACTAAAAGATTCCTTTGGGAAATTTGTGAACACGGACATTGCCGAGCTTGCTGCCAAAGGGCAACTCTCAATCGGTGGGGAAAGGAAAAACTGTGCGGTTTTTTTCTCAGACATAAGAAGTTTCACAGCGATTTCAGAAAAACTCGAACCAGAAGATGTTGTCGAGTTTCTGAATCAATATATGAGCGAAATGGTAACCTGTGTGAAAGAAACAGGAGGGATCGTCGATAAATTTATCGGCGATGCCATTATGGCAACTTGGGGGGCGATTCGTTCCTCAGGAAATGACTCCTTAGATGCGGTAGAAGCAGCGGTCCGAATGCGGGAGAGATTATTGATTTTCAATAAAGGTCGAGGAAGCGTTAAAAAACCGATCATTCGCATTGGTTGTGGAATCAACACTGGTTATGTGATTGCTGGTCAAATTGGTTCCTCGGATAAAATGGAATATACTGTGATAGGAGATACTGTGAATCTTGCATCGCGTGTCGAGTCCTTGAATAAAGAATCTGGTACAGATATTTTGATATCTGAATATACTTATGATGATGTTAAGAGTAAGTTTAATACAATTAGTATGGGAGAAATCAAAGTAAAAGGTAAAGCGAAAGCCCAAAAGATTTATGCTGTGCTCGGGAGAAAAGGGGATCCGAAATGCCCGAAAAATTTAGTCGAGTTACGCAAGTTAGTAGGTATTCCTACTCCAGAAAAAAAGTAATAATCAGAATATGAAACTAGACAAAGCCGATTACAGAGTTTTAATTCTATTCGTATTTATCGCGATAGCTTTTACGTCCCTATTTTATATTGACATCAACAAAAAGATTGACATTGGGGATCGCGAAGTCATCGGAACGATTCATTTTAAAAACAATATTGTACAAAGAAAATTAGAGGATCAAGTCGTTTGGGAAACACTTGAAAACAATAGTCCTTTAACAAACAAAGATACAATTCGTTCGGAAGCTTTTTCAGATGCGATCATCCGGCTGAAAGATGGAACTGAAATCAATATTGATGAAAACTCAATGTTTAATCTAGATCTTTCTGGCGATAAACCAAGCTTAGAATTTTCTCAAGGTTCTATGCAGGTCAAAAATAGTGCCACAAAACAATCCAATCTAGTGATTAAATCACAGGGGAGTGAAATCGATGTAGGAAGCGGAAATCTTAAAATCGAGAAAGAAGCAAAAAAGGATTTAAGTTTATTCGTCGAAAATGGAACTTCAAAAATCACACATAACGGTAAACAAATCGAAGTAGAAAGCGGGAAAAAAGCAGATTTAGTCGAAGGTGCTGAAGTAACCGTAAAAAAAATTCCAGTTAGATTGCATCTACCCACTTCACAACAACTTTACCTTGGGGAAAACGGGAGGGAGGCTCCTGTTAGCTTTGAGTGGCAGCTTGATGCAGGTTATACGGAATCTCAACTCGAAGTGTCAAGATCTCCGTTATTCAAACTACAACTGATCAAACAATCCGTAAGCGGGAATCACTATCGGACTTCACTTAAAGAAGGAACATACTACTGGCGCGTGAAGGGAAAAGATCCGAAATCGAATAAATGGGAATCAAGTGATACGGGTAAGTTTTTTGTCGCAAAAGATGAGCCACTTCGGTTGGATAGTCCGGCGAATCATACAGAATTAAGTTATGTTTCAGAACCTCCTCTCATTAACTTCAGCTGGCCAAAGATTTCGACTGCTCGTGGTTATAAATTTGAATTATCTGATAATGCGCAATTCACTCATCTGGTAAAAACTTTGGAAACAGAGGCAAATACTGTTTCCATCGACGATTTAGGTGCAGGTGAGTACCACTGGCGAATCACAGCACATTCTTCTTTCCCGGGTTCCCCTGATAAAAAAGCAGGACCGAGTCATTTTAAAGTCAAAAAAAATGAATCCTACCCTGCGCCACATCTGATCCGACCAGCTAACGGAACGGAGATTACTCTTGAGGAAATTCAAAAAGGCCAGGCGATCATGATTTGGGAAGGCAATCCCGAACTAGTAAAATATAAGGTAGAGATTTCGAAAGATCCTAAATTTGGATCAACACTCCTCTCAAAGGATATTGTTTCCAACTTTTATACTCCAAACTGGAAAGACTTTGGACAGGGAAGTCTTTTTACGCGCGTTAGAGGGTATTCGGGTGATGGCAAGGAGGGAGAAATTTCTCCTGTTGCCAAATTCACGATTGTAGAGAAAAAAACTCCCGATGAGGTGCCAAAGGAAGAAGAACCGAAAAAAGAGGTGAAAGAAGAAAAACAAAAACTGGTTCCTTTAGAACTCGTCTCTCCGTCAAATACAGTCGTCGAAATGAAAGGAAAAAAGAGTATTGAATTTCATTGGAAAGCAGGTCCTGGCGCAGATCGATACGAATTTGTTCTCTATCAAGTCGCTGGTCAAAAAAGATCCGCCGTTTTTCGATCACAGGCTCGAACATCACCTGTAGTCATTCGCGACTTATCATTGCTTGATGAAGGTCCGTTCTCTTGGGAGTTGATAGAATATAGAGATGGTGAAGCCACCCAATCCAGGAAAGGAAATTTTATAATTACTTTGGATCAACTAAAAACTTTAAAGGCCGCTGACATTCAATTCATCTCACCAAAAAGACTTTATAAGGAAGGCAGATAATCATGAAGTCTAAAATTAGCAAACTATCACTTGTTAGTTATTTGATACTTTTATTTGGTTCGAATTTAAATGGAACAGAATCTTTTAAATTCATTGCCTGGAAACCAATTCCAGATGCCTCAGGCTATCAAATCCAAATCAAAGATAAAAAAGGAAAAATTCTAATCGATAAAAAAATCGAAAAAAACCATTATTCTGTCCAAGAGTTAAACATTGGAGATTATACAGTTCGAACAGCTCCGCTAAACATCTTTCAGAAACCTGTCATTTGGTCGCCTTGGCAAGACATGGAAGTATTATTATCTGAACTTCCTAAGGTAGACTTTTATAAAGATAGACCAACGATTAAAATAAAGCCGATTGATTCTGACGAACAAGGTGAGGTTGTCGATGAGTTAGTGGATGCTTTGAC
>Ga0075156_10000541_pt1 | contig 19364 bp, 3 predicted proteins | sample JI81AbrownDNA_FD_70966 | JGI IMG/M metagenome (GOLD analysis project Ga0075156, IMG submission 70966) | Wastewater effluent complex algal communities from Wisconsin, to seasonally profile nutrient transformation and Carbon sequestration -... | ecosystem: Engineered > WWTP > Effluent > Algae...
CCCAGCCACATCGACAGCATGCCCCATAAGAACGCTATTTCCCGTCCATGTGGGATAAGCGGTTCCATTCAACCATCCCACCTGATTCTGCAGCCAAGACACATCCCAACTTCCATTATTCAATTGAACACCCACAATATTGCTTTTGACCTTAAGCACTGGTATCTCAATGGCAAAATTGGTTGACGCATACTCAGTTTGCGAAGCGGAGCTTAATTCCGTTTTCACGTCAGGCGCAAACCCAGTCACCGGAATAAGGAAACCACCTGATCGAAGATTTGAAGTGGAAGCATCATCTCTGCCTCCCCCACCCGGACCAACTGAGCCAAGGGGAGTGAAAGTGAAAGAGGCGCTTGTATTGTAAAAATCAACCGCGTCGGCAGGGTCATAAAATCTTTCAGTCGCAAATGGGTTTGGCGGTACAGAGAAAGATTGCGGAGTTGTCCGATCACCAGGCAAGCTGGACCACTCCACATTCGCGACATTGGTTACATTTCCGTCGGCAGGAATTAAGGCATTTCCCACAACACCAAAGCGGATAATACCCCGACTGCCCGCCGGCAAACGGGTAAATCTGCTCCATTCCGCAATAATCGTACGTGTAGCGGTATCGTACGCACAGGTAACGTCCGGGTCCTGCTCTCCAGCGGTGCAATCAAGAGAGTTTGCAACAAAGTCCAATCCTGTTGGTAATACATCTGTAACCACCACGTCAAAAGAGTCCGCGTGGCTTACAGCTGTATTGGTAACGACCAGCGTGAAAGTTGCACCCGAGCCATTCGCAATAAAGCTTACATTAGCAGACTTATCGATAGCCAAATTCGGCTCCACAATACCGACTGTCGTTTGCGCTGGACCCAAGTTCCCTATAGCGGAACTCCATGCCGCGCTATTATTGAGGTTTACACCATCAACATTTGCGGCAATATCAAGAACAGCCGCACGATAGGTAACAACCAAATTCACGGGTGCCTGGCTATTGTTCGTCAATGTTCCAAAATCATATGTGGCGCGGCGGTCAATATCCGCAGGCGTGCCGCCGCCCGCATCATCCACTGTCGGGTTTGCACATATTGAAGTAAAGCCACCAGCTATCGTCGTGGTCAGCCCCGTGCCCGTAATTGAGTCGCAACCAACAAATGCCAGGCCTTGTTCCATTGTGTCAACAAGTGTTGCAGCGGGATATGTTCCCGGCGGGATCACAACGCTTACTTGATACGTAACAACTTCACCGATGGTAACGCTTAATCCGGTTGTAGATGGTTCACTCGTCCCTGCAATCGCCTTTAGAAAACCGTTCGTTAATACAAAGCCGAAATCTACCGAAGGATTAGACGTGGTGCCAGTGCTGTTCGTAACAGTAGTGCTTGGTCCCGTTACTCCTGGGATCAGAGAAACAACATTGCTGGTCACCTGACCACCTGCAACACCAACGCCATTATCATTGTTATCAACATTATTGTTCGGCAAATTTGTGTCTGCATTGATATCAACCGTGCTTGCGTATCCAAGCGGCGGTGTGACTTTTACAATGTAATCGCCAGCAGGCAACCCGGTAAAAAGATAAGAACCGTTCGCAACAGTGGTAACGCCACCAGGACCATCGTCAGCCGTCCCGAAAATTCCATCGGGGCCGACATTGATCTCAGTACCATTACTAGAATATAGCTGTACAGTTGCGCCTGAGAGCAGAGTATCGCCCGCATCATAAACGCCACTGTTATTTACATCCACAAACACGATATCACCCAACTCGGCGCGATAGAATCCAAAATCCACAGTGCGATTGCTTTTATCGTTCGGCGCTTCACCCGCAGGGTTGGCAGGGTTGCCATCAACATCATTGGTCGGTTCGTTGGCAAGCGGTCCCAATGTGACGGCACTGCTTACAACTGCCCCAGCGAACGGAGCGGCCGTTTGCAAAGTCCCGTTGTCATCGCCATCCACATCATTATCTGCATCAGGCGCGGCAGTTTCCCCAATCACTCCTGCCCCATTGATCGAGGTACCGCTGCTCCAGTAACCTTGCAAGGTACCGCCTGCCGCAAATTCACTCGCTGGAATCGCCACTACATAATCCCCAGCTGGCAGGTTATCGAAACGATAATATCCGCCATTCGTTGTCGTTTGCGAGGAAATGAAAGTTGTATTACCCAAGGCATCCACACTATACAGTTCCACATCCACGGCATTGATACCCACTTCAGAACCGTTGATCGTACTGCTGTTGTCTGTGTCAAACCAGACGCGATTGCCCAGGCTGTAGCCGCTGCCCGCATTGACTGTCAACGTAGCGGATGTGGGATTGTTATTACTGACCGGCGAACCGCCAGCCGTTGCAGTTAATCCTCCGATCGGAATAGTGTTCACGTAAATACCTGGGACATTACTTGTTACACTAATCGTAATATCACAGCTTGAATTACCCGCCAGAGAACCTCCAGACAAGGCAATGGCTTGAGCTCCAAATGGAGCAGATAAAGTTCCGTTACATCCATTAATGGGCGCAGGAGCTGATGCACCGGCAACTTCCAGACCTGTGGGAAGAGCACCTGGCAAATTATCCGTCAGTGCCATGCCTACAAGAGGAATATTACTGGTGTTACGAATGGTAATCGTCAAGGTTGAAAAGCCGCCGGCAAGGATGGCGTCCGGATTAAAGCTCTTTGAGACACTGGCACCCGGAAGATTCGTCAACGAGGCTTCCGTAGGCTGGGTACTGCTGACCCCATTCGCAGTAGTAACCGCACCGGCAGGGATCCGATTGGTAAGGTTCCCATTTACAGCCATAACAACCCGCAACGTTATCGTGCAGTTTGAGTTGGCAGGCAAGACACCACCGCTAAACGAAAAAGAGGAATCGCCGGGGTTTCCAGTTAAAACACCGCCACAAGTTCCAACGTCAAATGTAACGGGGTTGGCTAATTCCATGCCTGTACCGAGCAGAGCCATGTCATCTGTGAATGCAACACCTGTTAATGTTATGTTATTCGGGTTAACTAACTGAACACTCATGGTTGAATATGCGCCGCCGTACACGAGTACAGGATTGAAACCCTTCACTACACCAATGGTCAAAATTTCAGTCCGCAGAACAGCCACCGCGTCGGCCGTTGGATTTATCGTTGCGTTGGTGCTTAGGAGTGTACCTGAAACATTGGCAACTGGAATCGTATTGGTGCGATTGCTTGGATTGGAGTTACTGTCATTTCCCTGAACCGTAACAGTGATCGTACAGACTCCGGGAATAGCTCCAGCTTGAGCCGGGACGGTTCCGCCTGTCATTGTGATCGTTTGCGACCCCGGAACAGCTGTAATGCTTCCACCAGCGCATGTGGTGCTGGCGTTTGGAACAGGCGCAACCACAACGCCATTTGTAGTAGACCCTGGTAATGGATCCGTAAGCGAGGTATTTATCAAGGGGGATGGATGAGTATTTTCAAGTGTTATCGTCAGCGTAGACAGCCCCCCCGGGTTTACCGTGGGTGGAACAAAAGCTTTGGTTACCGAAAAGTGTTCCGGCGAATTCACAGTCAAAGTATCTGTGAGGTCGCCAGATGGATGACGATTCTGATCATTTGAAATATCTGTTGGAAGAATGGTATTGGTAACCGTCCCCGGAGTACTGCTGGTCACCCAAACATCAATACGACAACGAGCTCCCGCAGCGATGGTCGCGCCGGTGAGGGTAACGAAGTTTGCACCAGTGTTGGCTATCAATGTGCGGGGCGGATTGGGACCGCAATTGCTCACCGCAGCAGGCGTGGAATTGGTGATCGTCACACCTGCTGGAAGATTATCCGTGATTGAAAAATTTGTAAGGCTGGTATCTGTAGGGGCAAAGAGATCGATTCTTAGCCTTGTATTCTCGCCAGGGTTAATAGGATCGATCGAAAATGATTTGACACTTCCATCCATACCGGTACCAAGCGCATACACGCTGACATCTGCAGTTGCAGGAATTCCATTGGTCACACCAGGGTTGCTACCAATGGAAATTGCGCCAGCGGGAATGGTGTTGGTATACGTTGCAGCAGGCGCACCGCTTGGTGCAGTAACATTAACAGTAATCGTACAGGAAGAATTAGCTGGAACTGTACCACCCGTCAAAGTGACCGTCGTAGCTGTGTTTGAAACCGCCCCCGGAGTACAGGTGGTTGAAGAGGAAGCAGCAACGTATGTCAGGTTGGTATTAGGGGCGGTGGGCAGAACATCTGCCAAGTTCACGCCGGTGTAATTAACAGCCGAAAGATTTTGGATGGTGATCGTTAACGTATCCGTGCCGCCCGCTTGAAATGAACTGGAATTAAATTGTTTTGTAACGGTTACTGGCTGCACATTCAAAGCGGCGTTAGCTGGAGCAGTGTTTGTAACCCCTTGATCTGTTCTAATCGAGCCGGGGCCGCCCGGGCCAGCGGGAATAGTATTAACATACACACCTTGAGTCGCCGAAGTCACGTTTACGGTCACTACACAATCCTGACCCGGCGTAACAATTGCACCGGTCAATGCGATCGTGCTTCCTCCAGCAACCGCGGCTAATGAAGCTGAAGGGCCACAATTAGCCAGTGGTGTTGCCCCAAATGCCGGGTTGGCAAGGACAACATTGGCCGGCAGTGTGTCTGTGAACGATGTTCCGGTCAGGTTTGTGTTCGTATCGTTATTATTGATCGTGATACTCAACGTGCTGACATTGCCCGCAGAAATCGTGTTTGGTGAAAATCCCTTGCTCAATGTGGGCGGTGTGACTGCAATGACTGTCAATGTTGCACTTGCAGGGGTGGTATTGGTTATATTTACGGAAGTGCCGTTATCATTCCCATTGGCGCTCAAATTTTGAGCAGGAATAGTGTTAATCAAGTTACCGGGAACTGTGGACGTAACATTGACCTCCACATAGCACTCCCCAGGTGTGGATTGAACCTGTTCAAGAACAAAGCCACCGCTTAATGATATTGTAGTGGTGCCCGGTGTCGCTATAGTGCTGCCACCGCAGGTATTCTGAATAACGCCGGGAACTGCAATGACCAGGCCGGGTTGTACTCCCACCAAATTATCGGTCCAGCTTGTATTGGTCAACGGGAATGTGTTCGGGTTGAACACTGTAATCCTAAGCACTGACACTGCTCCAGCGTCTATCAATATCGGTGTAAATTGTTTGTTGATCTCTGCCGGAATAGCGATTGCGTACGCTGTTTGCACCGGGTATATAAACAAAGATCCTGCCAAAGCAAGAAATAAAAATAAGGACCTAAACCATCTCGACATACCATGCCTCCTGAAAAATTATCCTTGATTAACATTCGCTGATCTTTAAATTAAAAAGCAACGAAAACAGACTACGGCCGGTTTCGTTGCTTGCTCATCAGCACCAGTTTCCTAATCAATAAAGGAAATAAGCGACCAATTTCAGGAACTGAGTCATCGCATCCGTATATTACAAATTTACAAACAATTATGATGATTATGTATTCATAAACTATCAAGAAGGTAGTTTAAAAACTACAAAATGCCATATTTACCTCAAAAATATAATCTTTAAAGGCTTTCCTAAAAAAAGGCTGTGGAGTTAGGTTAATCAACGATGGGGTTTACGAAAAGTATTTAAAGGAATTGTTTTTCGATTTTACAGGGAATACAATAATATGTCAACAAATCAGGCGATTGCTTGTGAAAAAGAGGGCAATAAAAATATAGAAAGGTCTTTAAGTATACCTTTCTATTTAATTCTTGACTTAGTTTTTATAGCTGACGCAAATAGTTCCGCTTATGCCAGCTTAATTTTCGGAACAGGACAAGTACCGGAAGAAAGAGTGTCTGCGCCGATCTGAGCTGCACGCAAGTTGAGGCTTTTTACCAGTTTTTACATGCCTTTTTCCGTGAACAGGTCTACTTTTCGACCTGTGGTTTATCTACAGAAGAATGATAAAGAAATATTTTTAGTGGACGAGGCATTGGCATTGGTACTCCGATGAATTGAATATAAATGAAAAGAAGACAGCACCTGTGCAGGATGCTGTCTTCTTTATCATCTCATCTACTTTAACGCATGTTCACGGCGCTGGTCACACTGGTGTCGCTTTGTACCTTTACTAACACGGCACGTACAGCCGTGCGGTCAGCATAGGTATTTGTAGACTCAACATAGGTCTTACATGTGATCAAGGTCAGCCAGGCATCCTCTTCATGCTGCAAAATGGAGGTGCTATACGGCTTGATTGTACGGTTTTCGCGCACCTCATAAATATAGGCTTCTCCATAGGCGTGGACAATGATCCTGTCACCCCAGTTGAGAGTATTCAAGTTTGCGAACGGGCCGGGGGTTCCGTTCGGAAGGGTGACATGGCCTGTGAGGGCGCTGTTGCCCTCCCAGCCGGGGAACGCGGTTCCTTCCAACCAGCCAGCTTCCTGAGACAACCACGTGAGATTCCAATCCTCATTCACCAACGGAACACCGACGATAGGCATCTTGATTCCCAGACTTGGAATCTCCATCCAGACATCGGTAGCAGCATAAGATTTATCCGCCGATTGTTCAGGCAGGATAGTGACCACGTTCGGGGCGAAGCCGGTAGCTGGTAACACAACTGGCAGTTTTACATTGTTTGATGACTCTCCCTCGCCGGTTGAAGCAGCAGACTCGTTGATCGTCAAGATATCTGTCACTGCATAAATATTCACAGCATCGCTCGGGTCGTACCAGCGCTCCGTGGATTTTGTGTTATGCAACGAACGCTGTTGGGGAAGTCCGCCAACACCCGGGTCAATATCGAGGGATGTCCATGCGACTGAAGCGGAGTTCGTTGCCGGGGTTCCCACGAGACGGGCGGTGAAGTTGATCACTGCCACCTGACCGCGCGGGAAGCTATTCCAAGTAAAGGTGAGTGTATTGGTTATTCCCGGGCAATAGGCTGGCGCTACCGGACTGGTAGGTATCCAACCGCTATAAGTAACGCTGCATGGAACATATTCAAGGCCGGGCGGCAGAATATCTGTTACTTCAATATCGAATGCGTCTGCGGTGCTCTGCGGAGATGTGTGATTAATAGTGAGGGTAAATTCGATGGGAGTGCCCAGCGGGACACCATTTGTCAGGTTGGCAGACTTTTCAATCACCATGTCAGGCTCAACAACTTTCACACTGGGGGCGTTGGAGGAAAGCGAGCCACCAGTCCATGTAACTGTAGCGCTGTTGTTCAACCCGTCACCATTTTGATTTTCGATAACATCCAGAACAATTACTCGATATTCAAGGACAAGTGTTGAGTCCGTGGCTGGGGCGGGAATATTACCTATGGTGAAGATTACCTGCCTGCCAGCATTTGCCGGGTTGCCCGCTGAATCACCTGGGTCAGTGATCGAAGAAACGACCGGCGAACATAAACCAGGAGTTCCTGCAATATTGATGGAAGAGCAATCCACAAACGCGAGACCTTTCTCCATGCTATCTGTAATCACCACATTGTTCAAGGCTACGCCAGCCACCAAATCCATGGTAATACGGTATGTAACAATCTCGCCAATGGTGACATCCGTACCACCGGTGCTTGGTTCACTTGTACCGGCAACTGTCTTCAAGAATCCGTTAGTAACATTGAAGCCAAAGTCCATTGAAGGGTTGTGAGTAATAGCGATGCTGTTGGTTACGGTTGTGCTCGCACCAGAAACCCCAGCGATTAGTGAAACCGGATTGCTGGAAACCTGCCCAGCACCCACCCCAATACCATTGTCGTTATTATTTAAATTATTATTCGGTGTAGTCGTATCTGCATTAATATCCACCGTGCTGAGATATCCTGCAGGCGGAGTTACTTTTACTATGTAATCCCCAGCTGGCAAACCGCTGAACAGATATAAGCCATTGGCGAGTGTGACCATTCCATTGGCAGCATCATCTGCCGTACCTAAAATCCCATCAGGGCCAACGTTAATCTCAGTGGTACCATTGCTAGCAAACAACTGGACTCGCGCACCAGCAAGGGGCAAATCACCGCTGTTATAGAGGCCATTATTATTTACGTCAACAAAGATCAAGTCGCTCAACTGCACCTGATAGAAACCAAAGTCCACCGTGCGATTGCTCTGACTATCGGGTTCTTCACCCGCATCTGGGTTGGGAAGTTTATCAGTTTCACCAACAGGCTCATTCGCGGTGGGTCCAAGCGTGACTGCACGTGAAGAAACGTAATTCACAATATTGGCAGCAAAAGTAGTTACACCATTGTCGTCACTATCAGCCGGGTTGGTGTCCACATCGGGACCAATACCGTCCGTTGCTACGCCGTTACCCGCAATACTTGTGCCGCTGTTCCAATAACCGTCCAATGGACCACCAGCGGCAAATTGAGTGGACAGAATAGCTACCACATAGTTTCCGGCAGCCAAGTCATCAAAACGGTAATAACCATTTGAGTCGGTTGTTTTGAAATTAACAAATGTGTCGCCCGCATCATACACGCCGGCGGTCACGCCATTATCAACAAATAAATCAACTCTTACATTTGCGCTTCCTATTTCAGCACCGTTCATCATGCCGTCGTTGTTGGTGTCAAACCAGACACGGTTACCAAGGCTAAACCTAAACATTGCATCTGGAATAAACCCAAAGTCGAGCGTCGGGTTGAGCGTCGTACCAGTACCATTGGTGACAACATTGCTCAAGTTCACAATGCCTGGAGTAAGGGGAACTGCATTGCTGGAAACCTCTCCATTTGCGACACCCACACCGTTATCATTATTATCGTAATTATTATTGGGTGTAGCAGTATCACCTGCATTACCGGTATCAACTGTGCTACTAAACCCAACAGGCGGCGTTACACGGACAATATAGTTCCCCTCCGGCAAACCACCGAAAAGATATGTGCCATCCACTGAGCTACTAATCACCCCGCCAGTTGCATCATCTACTGTACCCAAGATGCCATCCGGACCCACGTTTATCTCTGCAGACCCATCGCCGCTGTATAATTTCACGACAGCATCAGGAATAACAACATCTCCTGCAAGGAATAAACCATCGCTATTAATATCCCAAAATATCTGATTGCTCAACTCCAAACGATAAAAACCGAAGTCTACAGTACGATTGCTTTGATTATTAGGAGCCTCGCCAAGGTCAGGATTGGTTACAGGATCATTGTCGTTTATCGACTCGCCAAGGCCTGGCCCTAAAGTAACAGCCTGGGAAGAAACGTAATCAATAGCATTGCTTGTTAGAGAGGTGATCCCGTTATCATCATTGTCTACATCGTTATCTGGGTCAACAGCAGTGGAATCCACAACGGAACCATTGTCCGCAATATTCGTACCGCTGCTCCAATAACGGTTCAGCGGACCACCAACGCTGAACTGGCTACTGGGAATTAGAACCACGTAATTGCCAGCGGGTAATCCATCGAAACGATAATAGCCCGTACTATTGGTAACGTCGAATGAAAGGAAAGTATCTCCAGCATCATACGTACCATTGCCGTTATCTTGATACAACTCCACGCGAACATTATCAACACCAACTTCACCTGCACCTATCGTACTGTCATTATTAGTGTCAAACCAGATACGATTACCCAAACTGTACAATGGGGTAAAGCCAAAATCAAGTGACGGATTAATAGTAGTTGCAGTGCTATTGTCAACAGTGGTACTTACTCCTGCAACACCTGGTGTAAGAGAAAATACAGAACTGGTGACCTGTCCCGTGCTCACGCCATGACCATTATCATTATTATCAAGGTTTAAATTAGGATTGAGACTGTCATCTTCAGCAGGGACGTTGCCATTGTCAATTGCGCTGTACCCCGTTAACGGAGTTACTTTCACAATATAACTACCTTCAGGCAAGCCGCCAAACAGATAAGTACCATTGGCAACGGTAGTAACCCCGCCAGCCGCATCATCAGTAGTGCCTAAAACGCCGTCCAGACCAACATTAATTTCAGTGACTCCATCACTCGCATATAGTTTTACAGTAGCGCCTGCCAACGGAGCATCCGCCACAGTAAACATTCCATCTCCATCAAGATCGGAGAATATTTTATCGCCCAATTGCTGGCGATAAAAGCCAAAGTCAACGGTACGATTGCTCTGCCCGTCCGGCGCCTCGCCTAAACTCGGGTTTGTTACAGGATCTGTCTCCAATAACGGCTCGACTATACCCGGGCCAAGAGTGACTGCACGACTGATCACATTACCACTCAGTTGGCGAGCGCCGTTATCATCCAAATCTACATTGTTATCAGGGTCCGGGGCAACTACTTCACTCAAACCACCAGAGCTGACAATCGTAGTGCCACTGCTCAAATAGCCAACGAGAATGTCATTCAATCCGTTGTCAATGAAATTATCTGCCGGGATCACTACAACATAATCTCCAGCAGGTAAATTATCAAAACGGTAATAACCGCCCCCTAATGTAAATGTAGAGCCAAGCACTGCTCCTACCGGGTTACCTGAACCATCCGCAGCGTAAAGCTGAACTAACACATCGTCTACCCCAACTTCCAGGAGGAGGTCTAGAGAGCGGTCGTTATTGGTATCAAACCAAACACGGTTGCCCAAGCTGTAGCCGGGGACAAAACCAAAATCCACACTTGGATCAGAGGTAGTACCGCTTGCATTGGCAGTTGTAATATTGACACCAGTCTCACCCGGGGTCATTGTCAAAGTTCCACTGGCTACCTGCCCCATGCCATTCCCAATGCCATTGTCATTATTGTTCGTATTTGTATCCGGGTCCGCAGAATCGACAGCATCGAATGTGTCAATTGTGCTGGAGAACCCGCTTGGAGGAGTCACTTTTACTATGTAGTTGCCTTGCGGCAGGCCGCTAAACAGATAAGTACCACTTGCAGTGGTTAATACACCACCCGGTATATCATCCGAAGTCCCTAATATGCCATCCAAACCAACGTTAACTTCAATATTATTATTCGTATACAGACGTACTACAGCACCAGATAGCGGCGCATCGGTTCCGACATCAAAGGTTCCGTTTTGATTGACATCAAGGAATATCTGATCTCCGATATCGGTGCGATAGAAACCAAAATCCACTGTACGATTACTTTGATCGTTCACCGCTTCGCCCGCAGGGTTGGTTGGATCAACATCTGTATCATTAGTCGGCTCTGAAGCAACAGCCTCAAGCGTAACAGGCTTACTAAGCACAGCATAGTTGAATGCCCCGCCAATTTGCCGAGTTCCATTGTCGTCACTGTCCGTATTATTGTCAGGGTCAGGCGCAGCAGTTTCCGAAATAGCACTATTTGCCAGAACTGTGGTGCCCGAAGACCAATACTTATATAATTTGCCTGTCAAAGTAAAATTGGAAGCAGGAAGTACTACAACGTATGTCCCCGGGTTCAGATTATCAAACCTATAATAACCGCCATTAACAGTTACTTGTGTTCCAATGGCAGAACCGGACGGGTTGCCGTTGACATCTGCAGCAAACAATTGCACCGTGACATCATCCACACCCACTTCTGCCCCATTGATCGTGCTGCTATTATCCGTATCGAACCAGACACGATTTCCAAGACTGAAGCCCGGCAACACAAACCCAAAATCAAGAGTGGGATTACTTGTTGTGCCAATCACATTGGATACACTATTACTCAACGCGGCGCCAAATCCCCCGGGGGTAAGGGTAACGGTAGCGCTAAATACTTGTCCGGCGCTAGTCCCGACACCGTTATCATTATTATTAATATTAGCATCCGGATCTGTAGAGTCAGGAACACTAAATGTGTCTATTGTACTTAAATAACCACCTCCAGAAGGAGTTACACCCACATAGTAATCACCTGCTGGCAAAGCGCTAAACAAGTATGTGCCACCGGCCCCGGTAAGGACACCACCCGTACTGTCATCCCCATTCCCAGAAACGCCATCCGGGCCATACCCATCATCTGCAGTTCCACGGATTCCGTCAGCGCCTGTAAGTAGCTCAGTTCCATCGCCATCATATAACTGGACAAGCGCACCAGACATAGCGGCATCACCGCCATCGAATGTGCCATTCCCATTCACATCAATAAATATCTGATTTCCAAGCTGCATACGATAGAAACCAAAATCCACAGTCCGGTTGCTTTGATTGTTCGCCGATTCACCTGCAGGGTTGGTCGGATTCGCATCTGCATCATTTGTAGGCTCGTTGGCAGTCGGCCCCAAAGTGATGGCCTCGCTCAAAACATCACCACCCGGCTGCAAAGTACCATTGTCATCTACATCTGTATTGTTATCGGGGTCAGGTGCCGCAGTTTCGCCCACCACACCCAAAGCACCCAGAGTAGTCCCGCTGCTCCAGTAACCAGCAAGCGGGCCTCCAGTCTGAAGTTGAGCCGAAGGAATAACGACAACATAATCACCTGTGGCCAAATCATCAAAGCGATAGTAACCGCCATTCGCAGTTACTTTAGTCCCAAGAACGCCGCCAGTCGGGTTGCCGCTAATATCCGCAGCGTACAATTGGACAGTCACGCCATTGATACCAGCCTCTGTACCGTTGATCGTCCCGCTATTGTCGGTATCGTACCAGACACGATTACCCAAACTAAAAGTTGACGATGTAACAGTTAATGTATCAGAAGCGGGATCATTATTATTAACGGGTAAACCAGACCCCTCTGTTAGAGCAGCAAGCTGACCAACCCCGATCGTATTAATAAAAATACCTGGAATGGCACTTGTTACATCAACTTGTATTACGCAAGACTGAAACCCATTCAGGTTTCCACCGGATAAAACCACTGCTATATCATTAGGTGATGCAGTCAGCGTTGCGCCAGAACAAGTTGTAGAAGCATTGGCAGGAGTCGCCACGACCAAACCGGTTGGCAAAGCCGTGGGCAGGTTATCCGTTAAACCCATATCAACAACATTTATATTAGTTGTGTTAGTAATGGTAATGGTCAATGTTGAAGGATTTCCCGCCATAATCGCGCTGGGGTTAAATGATTTTTTAACACTCACACCGGGCAAATTAGTAAGAGATGCCGCTACAGGCTGAGGGTTGCTAACCCCATTATTGGTTGTAACATCCCCAGCATCTATTTGATTCGTTATGGTTCCCTCGATGTTCATGACGACTCGAAGGCTGAGCGTACAATTTGAATTTGCCGCCAATACGCCACCGCTAAATGAAAAGGATGTGTCGCCCGGGGTTCCTGTAATCACACCGCCACATGTGCCTATGTCAAAAGCGGGGGGGTCAAAGATTTTCATATTTAACGGCATATTATCGGTAAAAGTGATGCCGGTTAGATCAGTATTATTAGGATTAAGCAACGAAATACTCAGAGTGGAGTGCGCTCCACCGTACACAAAGACGGGGTCGATGCTTTTGGTGATATTAAATGTTAGCGGCTGAATGCCCAGATCGGCTTGCGCCTGGGATTGCGGTCGAATTGTCACTCCCACGCTTTGAACAAGGGCTGACACATTGGTTACCGGTATTGAATTTGTAAATGAAGTTCCTGTGAGCGGAGTGCTGTCGTTTCCTTGAACATCCACTGTAATGGTACAAGTACCCGGCACGCCTCCTACTTGAGCAGGTATTACCCCGCCAGTAAGCGTAATTGCCTGGGTACCATTATTGGCAGTAACAGTTCCAGGCCCACATGTTGTACTGGCATTGGGGATAGGCGCAACCGTTAAGCCGTTAGTAACTGTTCCCGGCAGGTCATCAGTTACTTGCAGATTAATTAACGGGGCATCTGAGGTGTTTACAAGTGTGATCACCAATGTTGAATGCCCGCCAGCTTGAACAATGGTCGGGTAAAACGCCTTGCTCATTGTCATCCCTGTCACTGTCAGCGTAGCAGTGTTGCTATCCGTTAGATTTGTTCTTCCTTGGTCGCTCGTGATCGTAGTGGCCGGGATCACATTGCTATAAGTACCTGGCACAGTGGAAGTTACCCAAACATCAATATTACAACTTGCATTTGCTGCAAGAACATTCGCCGTTAAGTTCGTAAATCGGATGAAATTTGTACCAGCGACTGCTGTGAGAGTTCCGCCCGGACAACTCTCTGTCGGGGCAGGCGAAGCTGCAATCACAAGGCCTGAGACCAGGTTATCTATAACTGTCAGCCCAGAAAGAGCGGTATCAATAGGAGCTGTGATCGTAATCCTTAAGCGGCTCGTGGAGCCAGGTGAAATCGGATTCGTCTGAAAGTTTTTACTAACTCCCACCGGGAGCGTGTACGCATTGACAACTGTCAGATCAGTTCCCGTTCGGATTATGCTTGTATTTTTGGGTCCTTCTGTTGTTGAAATGGCATTTGCTGGAATCGTGTTTTCATAGGTGGTTCCGCTACCAGGCACGGCTGATGTGACACTAAAAGCAATCGTGCATGTGGAATTTGCAGGGATGGAGCCCCCTGTCAGCGTTACCGAATTTATTGAATTGGTTATTGTCCCGCCATTGCATTGCGGGGTGGCAGGTGTACCAAATACCGTTAAATTAGCCGGCATCGTATCTGTAAAATTAACACCAGTGAGCGGAGTGGCGCTGTTATTTGAAAGCACGATCGTAACGGTGCTGCTTCCGCCAAGGACCATGGTTGTTGGCGAATATGTCTTGGTGCCTGTGAGGGCGGCATTAACATTAAGGTTGCCTGAAGCAGGGAATAAATTTGTAACTCCGGGAACGCTTGTCGTTAATGAATTTGCAGGAATAGTATTTGTGCGTGTACCGGAAATGGATAAATTCGCCAGCACAGTCACAGTTATCGTACAAGTTGAAAGCGTAGGAGGCGTTGCACTGGCTGGAATGGTTCCACCCGTTAAAGTTATTGACGTGGCATTATTGGTTAAAGAACCACCACAAGTGGTAGTGGGCACTCCGGAAACGGTCAAGCCGGTGGGTAGATTATCTGTAAGACTTACATTCGTATAAGGAGTGCTGCTGGGATTCTGAAGCGTGATCGTTAACACACTGGTTCCGCCGGCAGTGATCGTACCTGGCGCAAATATTTTTTGAATGGAAACAGGCTGTACATTCAAGTCTGCCGAAGCGGGGCTGCCATTCGTTACGCCCTGTTGGGTCGTTAGCGAACCAGGTCCTAAGGGGCCGGCGGGTATCGTATTTGTATATATTCCTGCTGTTCCGGTGACATTGACAGTCACAAGACAATCCTGGCCTGGCGTCACAGTTGCACCGCTAAGCGCGATCGTGTTCGTCCCCGCCGTTGCAACCAAGGTATATGTTCCACAATTCAAAACAACGGGTGAAACCGGAGTCGCGAGCACAAGTCCCACGGGAAGAGTGTCGGTATACCTCACATTCGTCAGGTTCGTATCCACATCATTATTATTGATACGAATGGTTAATTGACTGACTTCACCAATATAGATTGTATTAGGAGCAAAGGATTTGCTCAATGACGGAGGAGCTACTGCAACCACAGTCAATGTGGCACTGGCAGGCGTCGTGTTTGAAACTGTTACTGGCGTAACGCCATCGATGCCTTGTGAAGTCAAATTACCTGCGGGAATTGTATTGATACGAGCGCCAGGTAAAGTAGCGGTGACATCCACCTCAACATAACACTCTCCAGGATTTACCCCCACCTGTGCGCTTACAGCGCCATTAGCAAGCGAAATTGTAGTTGAACCAGCAGCTGCAGTAACGACAGCACCAAGGCCACAGTTATGAGTCACATTGGGGGGATTGGCAATACTTAAACCAGGCTGCACTCCAACCAAATTATCCGACCAGGTAGCATTCGAAAGCGGAAACGTGTTCGGGTTAAATATGGTAATTCGTAGTCGTGAGACTCCACCCGCATCAATGAAATCCGGTGTGAATTGCTTGTTTATCTCGGCCGGAAGGGAAGCCGCGTAGACAGGGGTAACCGGCCCAAGCACCAGGGATGCAATCGTAATCAAGGCCAAAAACAATAATCGCATTGACTTATACATAAGTTCTATCCTTTAGTAAAATAATTCGATTTAAGAAATAAAAAGCCCATACCTGTAAAAAGCAACGAAATTGGCGTACAGCCTCTGCTTCGCTGCCCAGATCACCAATAAATATTCTCGTTTCCCCTTTTAATACAATTAAACTATTGTATTGGGCACTGGCGTCCGTATATGTACGTATATTAACTTTTATTTTATGGTCAATTAGTACCATGGTCAATCTTTAGAAATAACAAAAATGTCAGGAATCGAACTTGTATATACTTTCCCCACTAACACAACTCTTACACCGCTCCCGGAAGCCCGGTGATAAAATAAAAAAACATGTCCATCATTCCCTCCATGCTTCCGGACTTTCGCGTCCGCCAAAGAGATTATTTACTTGAGATCTCGCGCGCCCTCACTCAGGAACTTGACCTTGAGAAGTTGTTGGCACGCATTTTGCGGATCTCGATTGAAATGCTCGCGGGTCAGGCGGGACTCATCGCGCTCAAACTACCCGACGGCTGGCGCGTCGCAACGGCACATGGCATCGCTCCGGCATTTCTCTCCTACCTAACCCCGCTCCTCGCCGAGGAAAAAGTCCGCGAGCTGGATGTGCTTGAGCTCAACCGCATGTTAAAGGAGCTGACCTATACTGCCAGCATGGGGTTGCTCAATGGCACGGGACTCCCCCTCGCCGCCCATGGACAGGTCATCGGCGTAATCTTCATCTTCCGCAACTATGCAGACCTGTTCACTCCAAATGACCGCATTCTCCTGCAATCTTTCGCGGACCAGGCTGCCATTGCAGTCTTCAACGCGCAGCTTTACGGGCAAGTAACCTATGAAAAGAAGCGCCTAGATGCACTTCTCGATTCCGCGGCGGATGGAATCCTCATTTTGGATGCAGACTTAAACATCGAAAGATGCAACGGCGCATTTGAAAAACTCCTCGGAGCCGAGCGCGACTCCATCGTCGGGAAAAATCACAAAGACATCATTAAGTGGAAAAAAGAACCGCACGGCAAAACGCTTGAAGAATCCGTGACGGAAAGTTGGCCGCTGACTCCAAACGCCACCTTATATGTAGAAGGTGACCTTGAACGTCCATTACCGCCGCCTCTGCCAGTGGGCATCACCTATGCCCCGCTGCTTTCAGAAGAGAACAAACTCCGCAACGTGATCCTCAGCGTGCGTGATATCACCCACTTCAGAACCGCAGACGAGATCAAGGCAACCTTTATCTCCATCGTGAGCCATGAATTACGTACACCTGTTGCGTTGATCAAAGGCTATGCATCCACACTGCGGCGCGACGATGCCAAATGGGACAAAGCCACCATCAGCGATTCGCTCATGGTCATTGAAGAAGAAGCGGATCGTTTATCGAAGATGATCGATGATCTGCTGGATGCTTCGCGGTTGCAAGCCGGAGGCCTCAGCTTGAATCAGGCCGACGTAGCACTGCCCAGCCTTGCGTTAAGAGTGAGCGAGCGTTTCACGTCCCAAGCGCCCAAGCATCGCATCGTCACAGACTTCCCTCCGAACTTCCCGATCATCCTCGGTGATGAAAGCCGTTTGGAGCAGGTCATTTCAAATCTGGTTTCCAACGCACTGAAATACGCACCCACAGGCGAAATAAAGATTAGCGGCACAACAAGGCCCGGACAGGTCGTGATTTGCGTAAGCGATGAAGGTCCTGGTATCGACGCGAGAGACATCCCGCATATCTTCGACCGTTTCTATCGTTCGACGAAGGCCGTCAAGCAGACCAAAGGCGCAGGGTTGGGACTTTACCTCGCCCGCGAAATTATCGAAGCACATGGCGGACGCATCTGGGCGGACCCGAAGCCTGACTCTGGCGCGAGAATCTGTTTCTCACTTCCGACATGATTCAGAATCCAAAAAAGGGGTTCTGGAAACATGTCAGGTCTTAACCCCAAATGGTAAAATCAAACCGCAAACCTAAACGAAAAGGATAAACGCATGGCCACAACAATTCCCGCACGCAGCAAGGTCAATAAGAAATATACGTGGAACGCCGAAAGTGTTTATAAATCTCCCAAGGAATGGGAAGCCGCATTGAAGGCGGTGATCAACGATATTCCCAAAGTGAAGAAGTTTGAAGGCAAACTCGGTGAAAGCGCCGCCACCCTGCTAAAGGGATACACCGCCATCGAAGATCTGATCCTGCGCGCGCAGACCATCTATATGTACGCGCAATTTGCCTACGCCGTAGATACGACCAGCCAGGCTTCTGGCGCAATGGTTGGAAAAGCGGGCGGCATGTATGGCCAGGTGGCGGCTGCGGTTTCCTACCTCAACCCTGAACTGCTCAAGATCGGCAGGAAAAAACTCAACGCCTGGATGAAAGAAAATAAGAAGCTGGCCATGTACAAACAAGCCATTGACGACCTCTTCCGCCAGCAGGCGCATGTGCGTTCTGGAGAAGTGGAAGAAATTCTCGGCATGTTGGCTGACCCGTTTGGTGGGCCGTCCAACAGCACCAGCATGTTGGTGAACGCCGATTTCAAATTTGCCCCCGCTGTGGATAGCAAAGGCAAGAAGTACGATGTGACTCAGGGCAATTTCTACTCCACCTTGTTGGAACACTCGGATCGCAAAGTCCGCGAGACGGCATTCAACAGCTACCACGACAAGCACATTGAATTCAAGAATACGCTTGCCACCAACCTATCCAGTTCCATCAGTGCCAATGTGTTCAACATGCGCGCGCGCAAGTTCAATACAACCCTCTCTGCTTCCCTCTTCAATAACAACGTCCCTGAAGAAGTATTCCACAACCTCATCGACACCTTTAAAAAGAATTTGCCCGTCTGGCATCGCTACTTTGAAATCCGCCGCAAGGCATTGGGCTTGAAGGAAATTCAATACTACGACATGTGGGCGCCGATTGCCAAGAAGAAGACCACGCTCTCCTACGAAAAAGCCGTGGACTATATCAGCGACAGTCTCGCGCCGCTGGGCAAAGATTATGTCAACACACTGCGTCAAGGCACACTCAAAGACCGCTGGGTTGACTCCACCGTCAATCAGGGCAAGATGAATGGCGCGTTCTCGTATGGCGCACCGAAGACCCATCCCTTCATCATGATGTCCTTCACTGATGATATCGGCAGCATGAGCACGCTCGCACATGAACTCGGTCATTCCATGCACTCGTACCTCACATGGCAGAACCAGCCGCTGGCATATTCAAATTATTCGCTCTTCGTGGCCGAGGTCGCTTCCAACTTCAACCAAGCCATGATGCGCGGACATTTGCTCAAGACCATCACCGACAAGAACTTCCTGATCTCTTTGATCGAAGAAGCGGTTGGCGGCAACTTCTTTAGATATTTCTTCCAGATGCCGACTCTCGCTCGCTTTGAACTGGAGACTCACCAACGCGCCGAACGCGGCGAACCGTTGAGCGCCGATTCAATGCAAAA
>Ga0075156_10000543_pt1 | contig 19357 bp, 19 predicted proteins | sample JI81AbrownDNA_FD_70966 | JGI IMG/M metagenome (GOLD analysis project Ga0075156, IMG submission 70966) | Wastewater effluent complex algal communities from Wisconsin, to seasonally profile nutrient transformation and Carbon sequestration -... | ecosystem: Engineered > WWTP > Effluent > Algae...
ATTGCAGACCTGGCATAGAAGTCAAGAAATTTAGCCCATACAATTAGCAGAAGCGTAAACTTATAGTGGGACATCGTTATTCTTTTATTATAAGCACAGCAATGCAAGCACAAAGAAAGAAGATGGTTTATAACGAAATGGCGGTGATATTAATCCAATACTTTGGCGGGCCTATTTCTTCCAAGCCAGGAGCCAATGCCTGCCGCAAGCAATGCGACCAGCACAATAATTCCAACCACCAACCCGCTGCTTTTACGCGAAACAGGCGCAACTGGCACAGGTGTTGAGGTTGCAGTCGCTGTCGGCGAGGCGGGGAGCGTAGGCGTGGAAGTTGGGATGCCCAATGTTGCAGTTGATTCTGGTGGTGTAGGTGTTGCAGTATCGGGGATAGGGCGAAATACCAATATCTTTTGGCCTTCAAATATCTCGTCGGTTGCAAAGCCGTTCAGGAGTTTGATTTGTTCCACCGTAGTGCCGTATGCTAGAGCAATACTCCACAATCCTTCATTCTTTTTGACAACGTGGTAGATCTCGCCATTTTCCAAAGGCGTACTGAGTGAAACTACAATTGCAGGAGTTCCAAACCCGCCTGCAGTGGCAATCACAAATTCCAGTACAACCGGAGCAACTGTAGGACCAGACAGTGTTGGAGTTGTTACTGCGGAAGTAACAGATGCGGGAATGGAAAGCGCATCGCCTTTTAGCCCCGCCACAAGAACGTAATACGTGATGCCAGTAGCAGTGGCTTCCCCAACGCCAACATCTTCATAAGTCTGTGAAAGCATCGTTTCTAAATTGGCAGTATCACTTTTCCAAAAAGTGACGATACCCTTCGCAGACAGGCTTGCGCCTGAATGGACATTCTCGGCAAAAGAGCCGCCAGCAGAAAGATCCCCGCCAACTGGATACCCGGCAGCAATGGCTCGTTGATACGGGCGGGTTCCATCTTCACTAAAGTGTGTGATGATGCCTTTCGTTGCCAAATAGTCCGCGTGAGATTGGGCAACTTTCATCAAAACAGGGTCCACCTTGTATGGAGAAAGCGCATTCGTAGCGCGCAAAGCATTGACCTCATCAATAAGTTCCTGCGCAATTGGATTCGGGGAAAAATGTTCGGGCTGGGCAATCACCTGCTCGGACGGAATCAGGCCAAAGATTAAGGCAAGAAGCGGAATCAGCATCCAATAAGAAAATCGTTTCATATCGAAATTATACTTTGTGCCTTTCCAAAAAAATGGAGTTTGGGTAAAATTATATATAATATATAATTTTAGGAGATAGTTACCCATGCCAGGTTTCACCCCAGGTCGCCGCTATCAACCGCCTTTCATGCCGTTCAAACGCCAGCCGTTCAAAAAACGAGTCCTTGCAAAAATTGAACTCGCTGTGAAAGGGCCGCTATTTGGGTGTCGCATGTGCGGCAACTGCCTTCTCCAGGAAACCGCCTTCATCTGCCCGATGGAATGCCCAAAGGGATTGCGCAACGGGCCATGCGGCGGCTCGACCCCGGAAAAATGTTACGTAGACGAATCGCGTCCCTGCATCTGGTACAAGATTTACGACCGCTCATTCAAACTTGGCCGCGAAGCATTATTGCTTGAAGTGCTTCCTCCCATGGATTGGGAAAAAACAGGGACCGAAGCGTGGAGCGACGTTTTTGTGCAAGCGAAAAAAGTTGGGGTGAAAAATATTGCAGCGGCTCTTTCTTCGGGTGAAACTGGTTCTGTTTCGAAAACATTGGATTCCATCTTTCGGCCTGTCCGCCAGCCAGACTGGTGGCAGGGTGATGCGGCATATCATGCGCCAAAATATACCGAGCCCGTTTCCGAGCTCGAACGCAGACTCAAAGCTGGTGAATTCGTTGTCGCTGCCGAGGTCACGCCGCCCATTTCCACAAATACCGATAAATTAAAACAAAGCATCGAACTGCTCAAACCGTATGTTGCTGCGCTCAATTTTACAGACAGCCCTTCTGCAATTCCGCGCATGTCGTCCCTCGCTTGCAGCAAATTTGCATTGGACATGGGTGCGGAACCCGTGATGCAGATCACAGGGCGAGAGAATACACGCGTGGGGCTGCAATCCAACGTAATGGGTGCGGCAGCATTAGGCGTGCGGAATATTCTCTGCTTGACAGGTGACAGCATGGTGCTTGGCCCCAGCCCGCGCGGACGAATGGACGTTGTGGATTTGGATGGCATCCAAATGTTATGGATCCTGCGCAGGCTGAGAGATGAAGGTAAATACTTGGATGGACGCGAGATCAAGGCTCCCCCACAGTATTTCCTTGGCGCAGCCGCCTCTCCATTCGCATCCAACATGAAATTCCAAGCCTTGCGTGAACAGAAAAAAGTTAATGCAGGGGCTCAATTCTTCCAGACAAATGTTGTCTTTGATGCAGATGCCCTCGATGAATGGCTGAACGAAATGGCAAAGCGCGACATTCTGGAAAAAGTTTACATCATGGTCGGGCTAACCCCGCTCAAAAATTATAAAACTGCCGCCTATATGAACGAAAAAATACCCGGCGTTTTTGTCCCTGAAAAAATCCTCAAGCGCATGGAAGCCGCCAAAGAAAAAGGCAATGAGCAGGAAGAAGGTGTACAGATCACACTGGAATTGGTCGAAAAGATTAAGGCCAAGCAGGGTGTACACGGCATTCACTTGATGGCAGTTGGCTGGGAGGAGATCGTACCTCGCATTGTCAAAGAGGGATTGGGGCGTTAATCCCGAAACACAAGCCGTAAAGCAAACAAATCCAATAAATGGCTGCCATACCACTTGGCAGCCTTTTACTATTTTTCGGTCCAACAGTACCAGGGGTGCAAATCAGATTAAATATACCGTTATAATCGTTCAACAATCTGAAAGGAACGAGTATGAAGAAATATATTATTTTTCCATTTATAGCAATCATTATTATTAGCTGCCAGTCAGCACTTACCCCGCCAAATGACCCGGAGCAAGTTCAACAACTTTCAAAAGCAGCCACTCAACTTGCACTCACCGGCTCTGCCATGCAAGCCATAGAGCAGACAGCTACCCAAAGCGCAATTGAGCTTTTGAATCCCCAGACCCTGACTCCAACAGCTATTGCCATAAATAACGAAACAGCAGCCATACTATTCCGTGATGAATTTGATAAGCTACTTGAGACCGGCTGGCAATGGACAAACGAAGTTCCTGAAAACTGGAGCTTAACCGAAAATTATGGTAATTTGCAGATCAATGTTGTGGGGGGCTATGTCAACCTGCAAAATGCCTCCAACATGCTAACTGTCCCTGCTCCTCAAGGGGATTTCTATATTGAAACAGCTCTACTCTTTGATCCTGATACTGATAATCAATTTGCTGGTTTAATCATGTACGAATCGGATAACGAATATGTGCAAACAGGAGTGTCCTATTGCAGCCCCATTAATGGGTGCATAGGAAAAGGCCTTTATATAGATATTTATCAGGAAGGAAAACTGCTTCTGCCCCGTAACGCGATCGATTTTACACAAAATCGCCTCGCCTTACGAATGGTTCACACCGCAGGCAAAATTACTTTCTACGCAAGTTTGGATGGCAAGGTATGGTATCGAATATCTGACTTTGCAACGGATATCGATATAAAACAAGTTGGGTTAATTACAGGCCAAAGCGTGGGCGATCTCCCCATGCCAGCGCTTTTTGAGTATTTTGAAATTGGTGCGCTTAAATAACTTCCCCAGCCCAATGACGATCTCATCCTTTGAAATTCGCGTATGCTTATCCTGCGGGCTGCGCTTTCCTTTTGCGGGGGTACATTCCTTCGGCGGCAGATGCCCGCATTGTATCGGGGAAACAGTAGTTGTATTGAAAAATAAAATCAATACGGAAGCGCCTTCTGCTAAAACAGGGAAGCTCGCAAATCAACCTCAACTAGCTGTGCTACTCGATAACATCCGCTCGGCGTGGAATGTCGGCTCTATTCTGCGGAGCGCAGACGGCTTCGGGTTTGACCAAGCCTATTTATGCGGAATCAGCCCCACGCCCAAGAATGAAGCGGTGACAAAGACTTCGCTTGGAGCGGAGGATTTTGTCACCTGGTCTGAACATAAAAATGCAGTTGAACTAGTCAACAGCCTAAAACTGGAAGGGTGGAAAATCTATGCGCTTGAGGAAACAAAAAAGGCGACCGATATTAGAAAGATAAAAACTACGCCAAAGGAAAAAGCTGTGTTAATCCTCGGCAGTGAAGTGACCGGCGTAGATCCCGACCTGCTTACTCTGGCAGATGAGATCATCACTATTCCCATGCGCGGGGGGAAAAGATCCTTCAATGTTTCCGTTGCTTTTGCAATAGCGGCGTATGCGCTTCGGTATGGCGCAACTCAAAAAGCTACTTCAGGATCGAAGATAAAACCTCGAACCACTTCTGCGTGATGATGTCATACCCTGCCTGATTTGGGTGATTGCCATCATCGTACAGAGTAGCGGGATTGGTGAAGATATCCGTTGAATAAAAGTCCACTGTTAACGCGCCATACTTTTTAGCCTTCTGCGTGATGGTTTCGTTGTAGCGCTGCACCTGAACTGACATGCGGCTCAACTCATCTGCAGTGATGGAAGTGAATGCTTCTCCTTTTAGAGCAACGGGCCGCTGGGACTGATCGTCCAGCAGGGCAATAATCACTTGTGCGCCAGCAACGCGTAATTCCGAAAGGATGGTATCAAGGTTGGAAGAAAACCGTTGAACATCCTGAGTCTCTGCCTCATCGTTTATATCTCCACCATATTCATACAAATACCAAAGATCGTTGCTTCCTATCCATACAAAGACAACCGAAGCACGCCCTTGTTCGCTAGTTGACCGAATCTCGTCCACTGTGCGCTGAAGCTGGCCTAAAAATCCCTGATCTCCAGCGATCAAGGCATCTGAGCTCCAGCCAGATTGGCCAAAATTCGTGATTGTAGAACCGGGTCGAACTGCATTCACTAATTCAATGATTCGCCCGGGATAACCGCGTCCTGTCTCATCTCCATCACCCTTAGTCAGGCTGTCACCCATGGCGATCATGCTGATTGGCCCAGCCGGAAGGGTTGAAGCGGGTAAATAAACCATCGTGGGCGTCAATGTTGGCGGAATCGGCGTGGCGGTTAGCACTGGAGTCTCTGTTACAAAGGTAGGCAAGGCAATCTCCAGAGTAGGTCCGGGAGTCCAATTCGCTGGAATTTCCTGCAAACAGGCGGATAGTAATAATGCCGTCAAAATATAGATGCGTTTCATTTTTTACATCACTCCATCTCTTAATACCTTTGGCTGAATTTTCCGTTGATATCTACCCAGCTCTAATTCAAAGCCCATGCGTTTTAGATAAGATTCATGGCGCGAACTGCCAGGCGCAGAAACCAAGTGCTTGATTCCTTTTTGCCAGAAATAATCTGCGCTTTCATCGAACAGAAATTTGCCTGCCCGAAAATCCCGATAACCCGGGATGACAAAGTCCAGAAAAATTTGGGCGGTATCGTCTGTTTGTTTGACAATGACCAGACCCACAGGAACCATGTTGCGTAAAATGAATATTACCATCTGGTCTTCACCAGGTTTGAAAAGATAGGTTGGGATAAGCTCTGATATTTCCCTGCGGTAGAACTCAAGAAATCTCATCAAGTAGGCGCTATCCGGACGGATTTCCATCAACGTGAAGTAATCCTTCTGCTGTACCATTCGCCAGAGGTTATATGCATTAACTGCCAAAGTAAGAGTATTCAACAAGGCAATGGGCAACGCTCCGATCAACAAACCGTAAGTGATGAAGAAAAGCGCGCCAACCATATTGATGATTCGCAAACGCTGCAATGATTTCATTGTAAGAGAGAATGCCACCAACAAAGACCCCATGTAGCCGATCATTTCATATAAAAGAGATAAGTTCATCATTTTCTTCCTATTCAAAAGTTTACAAGCGGGGCATTATACACCGTTTACATCAGCCGAATTTCAATACCCCTGCCCCCTTTGGGTCATTCAATCTGCAACCTTTTAAAATAGCGTCCGTACATTTATAAAAAGGAGTAAAAATGACAACACAAAGACAAGCTTTAAGAAGATCAAAGAGTAATCGCATGATCGCGGGTGTATGCGGCGGGCTGGCTGATTTTTTTGGGATCAGTTCCTTCTGGTTCCGCCTCGCATTTTTCATTGCGTTCATCCCGGGCGGCGTGCCTGGCATCTTGGTCTATTTAATCGCCATGATCATGATCCCATCTGAATAACTCATTCTACGCGTACAACCCCATCAGCCAACAGACCCTTAGCAAGGGTCTGTTTTTGTTTATCGTCTTCTGAAAAGAATAAACCTTGATATGGAAAAAGTGAGTGACCGACTCGAGCACATCAACTTATGCCATTGCAGTTCTCAAGTACAACTCTTCAACCTTTTTCCTGGCCCAGGGAGTCCTGCGTAAAAACTTCAAACTAGATTTGATGCTGGGCGCATCCGTAAAGCATTTGACAGGGATACGCCTACCCATTTCCTCCCAACCATATTTTTCCACAAGGCGGACAAGGATCATTTCGAGTGTGATGCCGTGCAAAGGATTATTCGGCTGTTCGTTTGTCATGGTTTTGGCTCCAACCCAATCAACTGTGAGACTGTAACAAGGGTAAGCTCCTTGCTTTGTAGATATTCGATAATAGATGGCAGCGCTTCGGCAGTATGCCAGCCGCGTCCGTTTGCGTGCATGATAATGATGGAACCTTTACGTGCAGTGCGCTGAACTTCAGCAAGGATGGTTGCCGAGTCAAATGCGGGGTCAGGGTCACCAGAGACAGAGTCCCATTGGATGGTGTGCAGCCCGTGTTCTGCAATGACTTGCAGACTTAAGTCATTGTACGTCCCTGCGGGGAGACGGAAAAGACGGGAACGTCTGCCTGTCAGTTGAAAGAGCATATCCTCGGTCATCTCAATTTCCTGGCTCATCTCTTCGGCGGATAATGTCTCAAAGTTGGGATGACTCCAGGAATGATTGCCCAGCTCAAAGGTTGGGTTTGAAGCGAGGGCTTTTGTCTCCTCGGGGTGAGTCCGCATCCAGTCGCCTCCCATAAAAAATGTGGCAGAGACTCCGTATCGCGTGAGTACATCCACAATCGCAGCATCATACCCTGCGGGATATTGCGGGTTCTGACAGAGATCAAAAGTGAGGGCAACGTATGGCTCGACCCAATCACCGCTAGAGATGAGAACAGCGGGCAAAGTGGGTGTTGGCAGCGAAGCAGGCGTGAATGTTGCAGTTGGTGTTTCCGCAGCCGTAGCCGTTGCGCTTGGTGATGGCATAGCGACGGTAGCTGGAGCAGGCGCACAAGCCGCAAAAGAAAACAGTGTTACAAGCAGCAGCAAAAAATAGATTTTCATTTTTTACACAAAGAGCGGTTCCATTTTGAGACGCTCGGTTAATTCGTGCATCTGTTCATCCGTGGGACGGGTTTCAAAGCGATGAGCGGCGCTGAGCGTGCGCGGCAGGATGTTAATATCTCCAGCCGTGTTAAGAAATACCTGCGGGTTGCCAAATATCCAATGCACAGCCAGATCAATATCCGCTTGTTCTTCAAGTGGACGATACCATGTTGTGCGGTTCTTCTGCACATCGTTCCACGGAGAACGGGTAATGCCTTTAATGGTCTGTACTGCAATGTTTCGTTCTTTGCAAACCGCAAGTACCTTTTTGAAATTTTCAGCGTAGCGCGGATTCTGCATCATCACATGGTTGTACGGCAAAAGCACAGCGTCAAAATCAAACTGTTCAAGCGAGCGCAAATGAAACTCCGGCACTGGCACACCATGCCCGGTAACCCCAATAAAACGCGCCAGCCCTTCTTCGCGCGCCTGAGACACAGCCTCAATGACTCCGTCCTGTGCAAAGGCAGTTGACCAATCGGGCTCCTCGTGCAATGCGTGGATTTGGATCATATCTACTTGATCGACATGCAGCAACTCCAGCGAGCGGCGGATCTGGTCATACGCGGCTCGCTTCGTGCGTTGGTCTGTTTTTGTCGCGAGAAAAAATGGTTTGCCGTGCCGCCGAATCCAATCCCCTAAAACCTGTTCCGCTTTGCCGTAGCTTGCAGCGGTATCTACGTGATTAATCCCATTTTGCAGGACCAAATCCATGGTGGCATCGACATCACTTTGAGGCGTGTCCCAAAATGCGGCCGCGCCGAAAATAGTTCGAGTACTGGTGTGGCCTGTGCGGCCAAATGGCAGAGTAGGGATCATGCGTTCCTCCAAAAAATCCTTTATCGTTTGTCATTCGTTGTAATTAATGGCACTGGTAATTTTACACCTATGCCAACATGAAAAAAATCCCCCGCATTCTTGCGAGGGAAAGAGAATACCAAAATCAATTTAGATGGGCTGGGATACTACGGGTTCACAAGGTGGAAGCGGTCTGCCTCCCATTTGATCGTGGATTTTGGAGCCTGTGTTCGGCGACATTCATTCGCCACAAATGTGACAATCTCCTTATGCCGCCCGCTTGCCCACGGATATTTCGCATCCCATTTATCCTCTGTGGGAAACCAGATTGTTGCTACTACACTGCCTCCGCCAAATTCAAAATAAAATTCGCTTACATTTTTCTTGAACAGTCCTTCAATGTATTGAACTGTACCGGAAGGCCCTTTTTGAACGATGTTAATTTTTGCCATTTTCAAGATTTCCTTTTAATAATTAAGAGTAGCACGATCCAATCCTCTACACTTGTCTGAAAGATAGCGAGAGAAAGCACATTATTCCGAGCTAAAAGCCTTTGCTTCATCTGTCAACAAGTAAAGGGCGGGAATCCCCACAAAGAGGCTGAGCAATGAGGCGGGATTTCCAAACCCTAAAGAAATAAGTTTTATCAAGACCCACCCTACGACCAAAGCTGGACCAGAATACAACCCAACGATTCTTGCCCAACTTCTACCAGCCCATAACCCAAAGGCAGAAGCGCAAAATCCCAAACCTCCCGCCATCCATAAAATCCCAGGGAGAACGTAGCCGCGTAAATCTTGAACCCAGACATCAGGAGCATTGCCGACATCCATACCTTTTACAAAATAACTCCATCCATCCCATGCAATAAAAAATCCCATAATCCCCGCCCACAGAATGAAAATCGTCATACCCATTGGCCTTGATTGGTTTTTCACATTTCCTCCGTTTTATTTTTTTGCTCTATTATATTTAAAGATATCATTGACAACACTCCCCCAAATGACCTGTCTATTTATAGACTCTGTCTTTACCAGTACCTGTGTAAAAATGATCAGAGAAATATTTTTTCATTTTTTAATTATAATTGTCAAATTCCTGGAGGAACATCATGCCTTATGTCTATCGTCTAGATACAGAGATAAAAATCTTCTACCAGCTTGTTTACGGCCATTGCACATTTAGCGATCTCTTCAAACTCTCTCTAAAGCCGGAACTCAACCCGTCCATACGCCCCAGAGTAAAGTTCATTATAGACAATTTACTTGGAGACCTTGAAACCGACCAGGAAGGTATGAAAACTTTTGTCAAAGCCATGGAGGAGTTGAAAAAAACAGGCTTTGAATTGGAACCCACAGCATTCCTCACGAACAAAAAAGGAATCTTCTTCTTCATCAAATCTCTCGAGCTGCTCGTAGACGATGATGTTGAAAAACACAAGGCCTTCTCTTCACTTGATGAGGCAATCGTTTGGCTGGGTGAAACGGAAAAATCTCAAGCGATCCACCGCATTCAAGATGAACTGCTGCAAGAGATACAAACCCAAATTAAGCCATCACCCTAGAACAGCTATCCAAAATCGCTTGATTTATACAGCCAAGTCTCGCGGTCGCATTTTTGAATTTTTCTTCAACAAAACATCCCTCACCAAAACCAGCGGATGCGTCGCCTCCACCCCTGCCCCTTGCCGAATCTGCAATCGACACGCCGAACCTGTCGAAACCAATTCCCGATCTCCCATTTTAGCTTCCCGCACTTTTGGCAACACGCCCAACTCCCCCACCTGCATCGAAAGCTCATAATGCTCGGCATCATAACCAAACGTCCCAGCCATGCCGCAGCAACCCGCATCGATCAAGTCCACATCAAAACCAGCCATCTTCAACATCTCAACCGTTGCAGAGGTGCCTGACGGCAAGCCATCATCCGCAAGCCCTTCGGCACGCTGATGGCAATGCGGATGAAAAGTCACCTTCGTTTTTTCGCCAATTTCGTTTTGACTCAACCTATTGCCTATGCGCAAAATAAATTCATCCACCAACCAGACATTTTTTGCAATGGATTCAATTTCCGCGCGGCGCTCTGGCAATAAACTGACATATTCATGCTTGAGACAATACACCTCAGGCGGTTCGCATCCCACCACGCTGACATCTGCCCCGCCTCCCAGAGCTTTAATTTCGCTGATAATTTTTTCTGCGTGCTCGCGAGCCTCGTCAATAAATCCCTTTGAAAGAAATGAAGCCCCAGCGCCAACAGACGGAAGCACCTTCACATCGTACCCTGCGAAATCCAAAATATCAAAAGCCGCCTGCGCCACCTGCGGCTCCAGATATTGAGAAAACACATCCGACAAAAACAAAACCGTCTTTCTCTCTGATTCTGCATGTCTGTGTGGTTTGGCCTTTATATTTGAAAACACAGGAAACGGACGTTTATCTGTAATGCCAACTACCTTTGCAATTAATGCACTAGACCATCTCATTTGCATAAACGCATTTGCCAGCGGAGCAACAGGCGCAAGCAATTTTGCAGCTACATGAAAATATCCAAACAAATAATCATGCAGCGGTCTGCGATGTGTTTTGTAATATTCATACATGAACTCATATTTCAGCTTCGGCATATCCACCCCACTCGGACATTCCGAAGTGCATCCTTTGCAAGCAAGGCACAGGTCAAGCGAAGCATGAACAGCAGACGATAGACCATCGTCCGTCGTCTGTGGTTGGCTTATAAATTCCCGCAATAAATTCGCTCTGCCGCGAGTGCTAAATGCCTCATCCCTCGTCGCCTGATATGACGGACACATCACCCCTGTTGTCTTTCTGCAAACTCCCTGTCCGTTGCAATGCTCAATTGCGCCAGCCAAACCATGCTCATGCTCAAAATGCAAAGCAGATGTCCATGTCTGCGCATGATATTTCTCGCCATAGCGCAAATGCGTATCCATCGGCGGCGCATCCAGCATCTTTTTCGGGTTCAGTAAATTGTGCGGGTCGGCAGATTGCTTCAACATGCGCATCGCCGCAGAAACTTCCGCGCCATACGTTTTCTCGATCCACTCGCCCGATGAAATCCCGTCCCCATGCTCGCTGCTCATCGAACCGCCAAGACTCATCACCAAGGCAAAGACCCGCTCGCCAATGCTCCGCACTGCACGCACCCCTTCGCCGCTTTGCAAATTCAAGATCGGACGAATGTGCAAACACCCCGCAGAAGCATGGGCGTAAATTCCACCTTCCGTTTTATGCTCCGCCAAAATCTTTTCGATCTCGCGCACAAAGTCACCAAGCCGTTCCACAGGCACAGCGCAATCTTCAATGAACGCCGCCGGCCTTGCCGCCTGCGGACGCGAATCCAAAATTCCCAAGCCCATCTTGCGGATATTCCAAACGCGGCTCTGTTCTTCTGCGGATTCTGCAATGGTTAGCACATCCCCAAGCCTGCGTACCGCCTCTTTCAACGCCGACGGTTGATCTGCGCTAAATTCAATTACCAACACTGCGGCAGGATCGCCAACCATCCATCCCATTTGCCGTGCATACGCAGGGACGCTGCGCGCAAGCTGAAGAATCATTCGTGGAATCAACTCAATTGCACTCGGGTGAAACTCCAACAGACGCGGCACATCATCACAGGCATCCGCAATGCTTGGATATGACAGCACGCCCAAAATCGTATGCTTCGGCTTACGCACCAAATTCACTCTAGCGCGCCGCATCACCGCCAGCGTACCTTCACTCCCTGCCAGTAATGAAGCCAGGTTGACCACAGACTGCGGACGATAGACCGTAGATTGCAGACCATAATCATCCGCACTCCATTGCGGCGGAGTAGATGGACTCCACGGCAATAGATAATTCAGCCGATACCCCGCCGAATTTCGCCATGATCTGGGATAGCTCTTCTTTATTGCATCTGCATATTGCTCGCGGATTCTTTCAGTGGCAGATAGAACTTCCCCCATCACACCCACTTCTCTCGTCTTTCTTCTTTCCTTTTCCCCAAAGATTCCCCATTGTGCCAATGCCCCGTCACTCAAGATCACATCTGCTTCGATCAAATGATCTGCTGACATGCCATACAAAATCGAATGTGCGCCTGTTGCATTGTTTCCGATCACGCCGCCCATCGTGGCGCGCTCTGCCGAAGCTGGGTCTGGGCCAAACATCAGTCCATGCCTGGCAGCTTGTCGGTTTAGAGCAGCAAGGATGACACCAGGTTCAACAACCGCTGTATGGGTCTCTGGATCTATTTCAACTATCGAATCAAGATAGCGCGAGCAATCCAAAATCAACGCTTCGCCAATGGCTTGCCCGCCGAGGGAAGAACCCGACCCGCGCGGCAGGATGGGGACTTTATACTTTACAGCCAGTTCCACTGCAGTTTGAAGATCATCTTGTGTTTTTGGAATTGCAACCCCAAGAGGCTCGATCTGGTACATGGAGGCATCAGTGGAATAAAGAATCTTAGAAGCAGAATCAAGCCGAAGGTCGCCTGTGAAGCGTCTTTTTAGTTCATGCAGAAAATCAAGAGGAAGAGTCATACTTGGATTCTAACGCAAAGGTCTCCGATTGTTACAATCGGAGACCAAAGAATTTGGTATTTATTTTTAAACTACGCGCGGTTTCGATATAAAGACTGGCTGGGTACAGATAGCATTGCCGCCGAGTCAAGCGATTGACCCAAAAACTCAACCAACGCCGGAACAACCTGCTCGGGCGAATTCACCGCATCATTATATTTGACGTAATGCACACGCATGTTCGGCTGGCGGGGCAGCCAATACTTTATTGTTTTGAGATGAGAACGAAACTGCGCATCCATCTCTTCATCAGAAATGCTGGAGGTCTCATTCCTGCGTGCGAGCATTTTCTTTTGAGAAGCGAGAACTTCGTGGATCTCGCGATCCATGAAGATAATGTCATACTCAAGATCGGCGGGTAAAAACTCAAGCAGGTAGGAAATAACCTTCACGGTTTTCCCCGGTGCATCGTAGATCCAATTGATCTCGCCGTCTTTGAGTTTCTTGCTAACTTCGACTTCAAAATAACCGTTGGGATTATCTTCATCGGCTTCGCGTTGGCTGTCTGTGACGATGGGCAAGCCGCCTTCTGCAAGCATCTTCATCATCATGGATGTGCCGGATCGGGGCAGGCCGGAAACGATAACAACCTTCCTTCGCTTCTCTGCCGCTTTGGGACGAGAAAAAAGACTCTTAAGCATTACAGATACCCCAATCCCTTTAAGCGTTCTTCGATATTACCCTGTCCCTGACGGTTTTGTTCCGACGGCGGCTTGAGGTGAGATTGATCAAGATTCTTGTTGATCATCAGCAACGGCATGTCGCGGAAGGACACTTCTGGAATGTTGGCAACATCGCGATTGGCAAAGAGAACTCCGGGGACAGCTTCCGGGTCAATGCAGTGGTCGGCGCCCCAGTGATCGTGATTTTCTTCAATGGCTTGAGCTGGAGCTTTGCCTAAACCCGTCTCGGCAGAGGCACGGTAATTGGGAGCGTACCCAACAACCATATCAGGGCCAAGACGAAGATAAGGACCGCTGTTGAATGCTTCATGTTTGAGCAATACGGAGGAAACCACATTCTTGCCATCAGGTCCGCGCAGAGCTAGGAGCTTGGCTTTGATCTCTGCCAGCATGGGTTCGATCTGATCAGGGTTGAGCGTACCTTTCCCTTCACGACCTTTGACGTTCAAGTAAATGCTATTTAAGCCAAGCGCATACGCAGAAGACTCATCCCATTGGACATTGGCTAGGCCTGCATTGGCATCATCTGAATAATGGATGTATTTATTTTCAGCTAGCCAGCGGTTGAGATTAACTTTGTGCTGGAACAACTTAAATCCGTGGTCGGATGCAACAATGAAGCGGGACTTTTCCATACCAAGGGATGTCATTTTGGCCTGGACATCTCCCACGAAACCATCCAACTTGCGATACCAATCATGGACAATATCTTCACGGTCGCGCAGGAACATGTGCTGAACACGGTCGAGGCAGTCAAACACGCCGCCGAGCACACCTTCCTTCATGTGAGAGAGGTGGTAATAATAGATCTTTTTGCGAGACTCAAAAATAGAATTGCACAGATCGAGGAATTGATCGTCTGTGATGCAGCCTTCTTCGAGAGCGGTTGTGTCTTGCGGCCAACCCAAAGTAAGGAAAGGACCTGCGTTACTCCATGTCTCTTTGAGGAATGATTTCGGTGCGCCATAAGGCCATGCAGAATGGAGAGGATGAATCTGCAAGGGTAAAAAGTAAATGCTAACCTTGCCGCGTGTTTGAGTCAGAATGGCTTGCGTAATAGCTGTTACATTGACAAGGAAACCAAGCTTGAACTTAACCTCAAAGATGGGACTCCACTTTCCGAATGACAGAGGCAGTTCCAAAGTCCCGATGCGAAGCGTTGCTTGAGAGTCGTCGATCACATCCAGTGTGAAATCCAGTTTGGCAGGCTGAATCCCTTCACGGGTTTTTGTGATCGGTCCTTCGAGAGCGCCAGCAAATTTCCCTTTTGAAGTTTCGCGCAATGCGAGCACGCGAGTTTTATCTTTTTTCTCGGCAGGGTCAGAGGTTGCGTATGAACCAACCCCTAATTGTCCGCGCACGTCTGGCGTGCCAAGGCCGGGGATGGTGGAGATGGGAAGTTCCAACCGCGCAGGAAAAAGTGCAGGCCACCACAAAGCAATGGCAGGGTAACCCATATCCGCGGCTTCTGAAAAGAAAGTCTTTGCTGTGTAAGGCGGAACAAATTGCTCGCCAATTGCGCTGACTTTTGTGGGGAGAATCGAAACGTATGGAATATAAGTTGAAGGGTCGCGATGGACAAAGTCAAAAATACCGTGCGTGCCGGGGTCGGCTCCTGTGGCAATGCTCGTCCATGAAACTTCAGTTTGCGGAGGGGCACACACTTTTAAACGCGAATAACCTGACTTCCCAGCGAGCGAAGTCAGGTTAGGCATTTGGCCTTTTTCGGCCAGAGTTTCGTATGTGCCTGGGTCGAAGGAATCAAAACCAACAAGCAGGCTGCGCATTGTTATTTATTTTCTTCCTGATTATCCTGGTCTTCCTTGCGGCGGCGCAGTTTGGCAATGCCTGCGCGGATCTTGGAGGAGAACAGAAGAAATACACCTGAGAACATGGCAAACACAACTGCCAAAACTTGGAACAACATTCCACCGGTATTAGGGTCAATATACATGGTTTTACTTTACGCTCCTTTATTTGTAATTAAGATTATAACGAGTCTTGAATAGCCTGTCTATAAACTTAGGATTTCCTCATAATTATAGACGGGCTTGGGAATTTCGCCTCTTACTTCGCCTTTGCCTGATTCGCCACTGCGGCGGCTTTCTTCGCTGCTTCTTCGGGGTCGCCGAGATAGTAGTTCTTGATGGGCTTGAGATTCTCATCCAATTCATAGACGAGCGGCAAGCCGGTTGGGATATTCAACTCGGTAATGTCGGCTTCAGAGATATTATCGAGATACTTTACCAAGGCGCGGATGGAATTCCCATGTGCCACGACCAACACGCGCTTGCCTGATTTAATTTCCGGTGCAAGTGTAGAATGCCAGAAAGGCAGAACACGATCCAGCGTAATCTTAAGCGACTCGGTGGCTGGCAGCTGTTCGGGAGTCAAAGAGGCGTAGCGGCGGTCAAATTTCGGGTGGCGCTCATCGGTCAATTCCAAAGCAGGAGGGGGAACATCATACGAACGTCGCCAAACTTTCACCTGCTCTTCGCCGAACTTCGCGGCAGTCTCGGCTTTGTTCAATCCTTGCAATGAGCCGTAGTGGCGTTCATTCAACTGCCAGGCGCGGATAACGGGAAGCCAGTTGCGATCCATTTCATCTTGAATGATGCCGAGGGTTTTGATGGCGCGCTTCAAGACAGAAGTGTAGGCAATATCAAAATCATAACCGCCTTCGCGCAAAAGGCTGCCCGCTTCGGCGGCTTCGGCGCGGCCAAGATCAGTGAGGTCAACATCCGTCCAACCGGTGAAGCGGTTTTCAAGATTCCAGGTGCTTTGTCCGTGACGGACGAGAACAAGTTTGTACATGGTTCAATCCTTTTTATTGCTTGCGCAATTTAATTTTTATTTCCCGATTGCGCGGGAGATTTTTTAGGGCAAAATACTGCAACGACCTGAGATTATAGCCCAACTCCCATCCTCATAGTAAAATTGGAGAATGCCCAATGATGATGTCACTCCAGTACGCCAGCAATATTTGGATATCAAACGCGACTATCCCGACACGATCGTTTTCTTCCGTCTCGGCGATTTTTACGAAACCTTTGACGAAGATGCCGAAATCACAGCCCGCGAACTCGACATCGTTTTAACCTCACGTCCTGTCGGCGGCGGCACGCGCGTTCCGCTTGCGGGCATTCCATACCATGCCGCTGAAAATTATCTCGCGCGCCTGATCGAAAAAGGCCATCATGTTGCCATCTGCGAACAAGTTGGTGACCAGCCCGCGAAGGGGATTTTTCCACGCAAAGTAGTCCGTGTGGTCACTCCGGGGACTGTGACCGAGCCCGGCCTGTTGCCCGGAGACGCGAATAACTACCTCGCCTCGATCTTTCTTAACGATGGAGCTGCTTCTGTTTCTTACACAGATGTCACCACTGGAGAATTCGCCGTCACCGAGCTTCCGTTCGAAGCCTTGCGTGCTGAACTAACCAGACTCCGCCCCGCCGAAATCATTTATCCCGACAATCAAACTTTACCTGACGGAATCACAGGTCACTTGTCTGCTTTGCCCTCATGGAAATTTGAAGCGGGCAAATGCAATGAGACTCTGCTCAATCAATTCAAATCATCCACACTAGATGGGTTCGGGTTGAAAGCAAACAGCCTCGCTGTACGTGCCGCTGGCGCAATCGTGTTGTATCTCAAAGAGACTCAACCTGACGCATTGACTTTACTCAATTCTCTGCGATCATACAGCTTGAACGAATTCATGACGCTGGATGCCCCCACGCGCCGCAATTTAGAATTAGATGAAACACTGCGCGGCGAGAGAACTGGCTCCCTGCTTGGGACTCTCGATTTCACAATCTCCCCAATGGGCAAACGGCTCATCCACCAATGGGTCAGCCAGCCTCTTTTGCATGTTGAGAAAATCAAAGCCCGCCAAAACGGCGTGGAATATTTCGTTCAGCAGGGAATGATCCGCGCCGAATTACGTGCCGCGCTCAAACCACTTGGAGATCTGGAACGCCTCGTCAACCGCGTGATTGCAGGTCAAGCCCAACCGCGCGATCTGGTAGCGATGCGGAACACGCTGGAGCAACTTCCAGTTATTAAAGAAGTGATCAGTAGGCAGTCATCAGTCATCAGTAACCAGTGGTTAGTCTGTGAAGATGAGCTTTCGCTGTTGCAGAGCGCAATTGATGACGACCCGCCTGCCACGCTGCAAAACACAGGCATCATCCGCGCTGGCTATTCAACGGAATTAGATGGAGTCATTGAGGCATCCAAACATGCACGGGATTGGATCGCCAACCTCGAAGCGGTTGAAAGAGAAAAAACAGGCATCAAAACTCTCAAAGTCGGCTACAACAAAGTCTTCGGCTATTACATTGAAATTTCACGCGGGGCGGCAGAGCGTGCGCCAGAGCATTACATCCGCAAGCAGACATTGGTCAATGCCGAGCGCTTCATCACACCTGAGATGAAAGAGTACGAAACATTGGTGCTGAATGCCGAAGAGCGCATCCGCGAAATAGAGTTGCGCCTGTTCAAAGAAATCTGCGCCGAATTGGCGAAGGCCGCGAATAAACTACTGTCCACTGCAAGGGCGCTCGCGGAGTTGGATGTTCTTTCTGCTCTAGGTGAGGCAGCTGCTCTCGGAGGCTACACCAAGCCCGAAGTCCACGAAGGAAGCGAATTGGAAATCCACGAGGGTCGTCACCCTGTCGTGGAACAGTTGTTGAAATCAGACAGATATATCCCAAATGATGTCATCTATGAAAAAGGCGAGATCGTGCGGGTCATCACCGGTCCGAACATGGCGGGTAAATCCACCTATCTGCGTCAGGCGGCACTGATCGTGTTGATGGCGCAAATGGGTTCTTTTGTGCCCGCCGTCTCTGCAAAAATTGGGCTGGTTGATCGCATCTTTACCCGCATCGGCGCACAGGATGAAATTCACGCGGGGCAATCCACATTTATGGTGGAGATGGTCGAAGCCGCAAATATTTTGCATCACGCCACTTCACGCTCTTTGCTGATATTAGATGAGATCGGGCGCGGCACATCCACGTATGACGGTCTTTCGATTGCATGGGGCATCATTGAGTACATTCACAATCATCCGCAACTGCGAGCAAAGACTTTGTTCGCCACGCATTATCACGAGTTGACCCAACTTGCAGAATTGCTGCCGGGTATTCGCAACTACAACGTAGCCGTCAGCGAAGCCGATAATAAAGTTGTCTTTCTACACAAGATCATTCCGGGTGGAGCAGACCGTTCGTATGGCATCCACGTGGCGCAGTTGGCAGGGCTGCCTTCGCCCGTCATTCAGCGGGCAAATGAGATCATGGCTGAACTCGAAAAAACATCAGGCCGCGCAGTGAAGATCAATCCGCAGTCTGCACAGCAGGTGGCACTATTTCCTGAAACCAATCCACTATTGGATGAGATCAAAGGGCTGGACGTGAATTCGCTCTCTCCCATTGAGGCATTGAACAAGTTGTTCGAGTGGCAGAAGAAGTTTACGAAGTAGAAAGAACTGCATCAACAAGGCTATCAGGCTATCCTAATCTGGCAGTCTTGTATTTACCAGCAATGTAAATATTTTTGATAAAAAATGACATCGAAATAATCACGACGACCCAATAACGATAGGTAATATTATTACCGACAAACAGGCTAAACAGCAGCAAAATATTCATACCTCTTTGTACCCAAACCAGCCGCTGTTCTGACGACAATTCAGAGTTGATAAAAAACAGAGTCAATGCAAGGGCTGAATAGTCATAAAATAAGGCGTAGGGTATCAAAGCAAAATTTACAAGAAGCACTATCGCCGCCAATCTAAGAATCGATTTCTCGCCATATATAGCTCGAACGATGATAAGAAGTCCCAGTACAGCCGCAAT
>Ga0075156_10000546_pt1 | contig 19278 bp, 22 predicted proteins | sample JI81AbrownDNA_FD_70966 | JGI IMG/M metagenome (GOLD analysis project Ga0075156, IMG submission 70966) | Wastewater effluent complex algal communities from Wisconsin, to seasonally profile nutrient transformation and Carbon sequestration -... | ecosystem: Engineered > WWTP > Effluent > Algae...
GAAAGCTGTATACCATGGGTTATTTCTAAACAATTGGATGCAAGGTAGGTGTCAAGAACGATGACAGAGAAGGTGAACTGTACATCAGAATATCTGCACCTCAACATTGCTGCACATCTGCACATCGGCGCAATACACTTTCTCATTTTGGAAATAAATCGATTGATGACGTCATAACATTTGAAGAGCGACCCATTTTGGCGCTTAAGATCAATCAACTGCTTAGCCACGCACCGACAACTAAATGAATCTTCCAATAGCAACCGTCTTCTATCCATGGCGAAACACTGATGAATACTTGCAGGTTGGTCACTGGCTCCTAGAGGCAAACTGTCCTGTTGCGGAAGGCAAATTATTTGAAGAACAATATCAAAATGTCCAAAAAGCCTTGAAAAAGGTTCTCGTGTGGAGAATCCGCGCAGGAGACATTGAGGGTTTGCCACATTGCCTTGAAACAACAGCCTCCCTGGCTGAAATTCTGATTAAAGAATCTGAGCTGATGTCAAATCCAGCTTACACTGAATCTCAAAGACGAACATCAATTTCTTCATACGAAAGACGTCTGATTTACGCTACTGCTATATCTCGGGGCGTCAACGGTGTTGCAGATGCAATGCAACCCCAAAGAGGGAGATTGGTTATAAAGAAATTTACAATCAAGGATCTTTGTAAGCGAGCAGGCCTACCAAAGTGGATTGTTATGTTTCGCCACGATGTGTCTCATGGAGCTCTTCCTAGCTTGGCGAATCTCCAAATTTCAGCCCGAACCCTTCTGGACTATCTTCAAAGCGCATATTGGAAGCCTTTATCGGAAGAGCACTGGCGACTTAAAAGTTTGGCTCATGATATATTGATAAAATTCAAAGCGCTTGCCAAGATGGATTTCAAGAATCAATTAATCCAGGAAAAAATTGGTCCATTCTGTGTTTCGGAAGGTGAAGATAATAAGCCCATGTCCCCAAATAAGCGACAAAAGACAGAAATCAAACAGCGCAAAACTTCTCAGAACTATGCGGAAGAATTGATAGCGCAAGTTCCGCTTGAGGTCGGCGAAGATATCACTCTAGCTTTTCTAGTTCGAGGCATAGATTCGACTAGATTGGTTAAGACATCTTCCTTGAATAGTCGTGGAGCGCTTATCCCCGGAAACGTCGTCGAATTTCCCGAAAACCAAAAAGGTGTATCTAGTATTAGAAAAATCTACGCTCCGCTCCTCATCACTGTTCAAAGAAGTTGGACTGGCTTTGCGCGTGTATTAGTAATTGAGATTGTTGACTACATGCTGGCACTCAGCAGCTCAAACGAACAAAATGAGAACGGAGTAACACCGACAGGAGGAACCAGTCGAAAATTGTACTTTTTGCTTTCTTGGGTTGAGTTTATGCTTTCTTTTGAGTGGAATGCCAATTTCTATCCCGAGCTACGGTATGCACTTGATACCCCTAAGGAGAAGCTTCCTGCACCTTCGGTAATTTTGCTAACGAAAGAATATTTTCCATTGAATTCCTTATATGATCGTTGTGTCACAACCATGCCGCAAAATCATGAAGAGACCACCGGATATTTGTTTTTGGCTAAGCTAAGAGATATCTTGGCAGAATGTTTAGATCCTAGACATGAAATCAATGACGTAGATCCACCATCTCCACTATTGCATAAGTCCGAGGAATTAGAGGAAGCACCTTGTGAGATTTCTGAGAAAATTCACAACAAAAACCTGGACTTGGCAGACATTGAAAAGTGGCTTGAAAACGAAGGTAGCGAATTAGACGATTTCAAACACGGTAGTAAAGAAGTGTTGAAAGCTAAGTTTGAAAGAACCATTGAGTCAATCAGTAAAACTGGCATCCAGCTTGATGCATGTCAACAGCAAGTTGATACTAATGACAAGGGACAGCTCACGTCGTTGAATGAAATTGAACGATGGTTATCCCTAGACAATAGAACTATTGCACCATGTGAGGCTTCAGAATACTCAGCAACTCTAAATAAAAATCAACTCGATGTTCTTAACAATCAACCCTCAGGACGATACGATAGAAAAATGGGGAACTCAGCAATGTCTTTGGAAGAGATGGAAAAGTGGGTAGAACATTCTGTATCAACGGATTTGCCTATGCAGCAATTTGGTCACAACACAAATTGCAACAGTGTTGATGAATGTAACATCCTAGCTTCAACACAAAAGTCAAGGTGGGAACGCTGCCAGACGTGGGACCTTTGCCCGTTAGGGACTCTTCCAGGTGTACCGCCATGGTGAATTTCAATATAGAGCTACGGTTTAAGACTAGTTCGTTGTTTTTAGTTATTACAATTATACTCTCATGTTTTCTACTTTGACGCGAATCGTATGTTGTGCCGATAGCTGGACATCGTACCTATTAGATTCTCTAATCCATTCCTTGATTGTTCCCCATTTGCCATTTAATTCTGGACGAGAAGATAGTCCGGTAATCTGAGCAACTGTTCCGGGGTCCAAAACCACATTTCCAGGCCTGAGTGAAACTACTTTCTTCAGAACACTGACATATATGTTGTATCGTTCCTTCAGTGGATTCCATGCCAGGATTGTTCCAGTTTTTCCATTCAGCTCCGCTTGCGTTTGGATATCATGAATACGGACATGGACATGTTGCAGAATATTGGATGGTTTGACACTCATATTCTCGTTTGTGTCTTCGATTTCAACTAGGTATCGATCCGTTTGTGGCATGTACTGACGAATGACACCTCTATCCCCATTTCGGTCAGGCGCGTTCAACAATCCTTTAAGTGAGACGACTGTTCCTGGAGGAATGGAATCATACGATTTAGGTTGTGGGGCGGAAGGTCTGCCCGATCTGCCTCCCATACCCATACCCTGTATTCCAGGAATGCCACTCAATCCTCCCATACTTCCCATACCTCCCATACCATTCATTGCACCCATGCCTCCTTGTGAGAACATCATTGAGAACGGGTCTGGTCCATTGCCGAAACTTCGGGTAAAACTGGGACCACCACCTCCAGAACTGGTTGAAAATGAAAAACTGGCTCCTGGTCCTCCCATTCCACCTCCGAACCCACCACCAAATGGATCAGAGCCACCAAAAAATGAACCAAAGAAGGCTTGTGCTTCTTCAGGGCTCATGTGGTGAACTCCTGCGCCTCCTGATGCTGGACGGAATCCTCCGGGCATTCTCCCTCCACCTCCGGTTGGAATTTCATTTTCATTTATATTGTCTGATGCGTTTGCACCCTCGACTCCATACAGATCGTATAGTTTTCTCTTTTTAGGATCGGAAAGGGTGGCGAACGCCTCGCTGATTTTCTGAAAATTTTTAGTTGCTTGATCATTTCCAGGGTTTTTGTCTGGATGCCACTGTGAATTTCAAACCAGATGAGAATTCAAACAGGAAGTGAGCTGGGTGTTATCATTAATGAATGCACGAGTACGCCAGGGAAGAAATATATGCGTCAACCCTAGAATCAAATTTTCTGAAATTGGATTTTGAAAACACCTACCTTGACTGCTAGCTTTCTATAAGCTTTTTTCAAATCAGCTTCTGTAGCTGACTTGGAGCACCCCAATATTTCATAAAAATCGTCAGAGTTAAGATTAGGCTTCGACATGTTTTTGTTGTTTACGTTCGTTTTAGAGCCACGATGGCTTGTAGTTTGTTGTCGTTTTGAATCAGGGTTGCTGGAGCTTGGGGATTCTGTTGCTCGTTTGCTATGATGTTGGCGGTTGCTTTCAGATTTATTTTGCGCTTTTGACATGAGAACATCCGGTTAGATTTACATCAAATGATTACGCAACCTAGTCCGTGAGATAAAGACAAGACTTTCCTTTGTTGTTGGGGGCGTTCGAAAACTGACCCAGGGTGTTCTGGATTTTCTTCGATTTTACCAACCTTGACATAAATATAATTGTAACGAACACGTCTTTTTGTCAATCAAGTCATTGATAGTTACTCTATGCTAGCTACAATAATTGATCTGCCCAATTGAAAATCAATTAATTTCAGATTGATTGCAGAAATTACTACCAAACCTAAAATGCACGATTCAAAAACGGTATCAAAATGGTACATAAAGTTCGGATGCCAAAATTTTGCTTCGTAACATGTATTCTTAAAACCTACTTTAATCACTATTCCTGTTTCTGTACTGATTTAATGATTTTTAAATTGAAATCCCTACAGAACAACGCCGCTCAACGCGTGATGTTTCCTACGGTAGATACAAATTTGCGCTACAAAGAGCAGAGTTAGGTCCTTATGGACACGAAGGCTTGATGCAGCTGTCATGTTTCAGCTAAATGAATCAACGCAAGCTGACTCTGAGTTAATTGAAAAAACAAGTATCAAATGTCCATTTAGTCGCGCAATAATTGAAGATACCAAGTCTCAGTGAGGAACACCGTCAATAACTGGAGATAGCTAAACATGTCTTTCAAAATACCTACCCTCGAGGAAGCTCGAAAAAAGCGCGAAGAATCAACGATCATACCAATATCTGCTAGACAACATGCGCGACAGAATGGTAGCCCTAATCAGGCAACAAATGCAACCAATCCTTACAAAAGGCCATTAACCGCATCGACAACTGATTTTGTCCATCCTCCGATAAACTCACCCTTGAAAGAAGAGAAGATATCTCGCAAGTCGCGATCCAATCCATATTCGAAGAAAGATGCCAACTTGGTGTCTGAGATCAAGCCAACAACCTCCTTGAAAGATAAAACGTACACTGATAGCAAAGAAGTTCGCAATCCTTATATGCGTAAGCACTCTCTAGAGAAAGATAGTAGCCCACTCGATCATGCACAAAAAAGACAACAACAATCTACCGAAAGTCCTTTAGGAGCCACAAAATCATCTATTTACCATTCTCCTGAAATTGTAAACTACGGTCCGACTGCAACGTTCAGTCAAGCATTTGAATCTATAGAGGACACGACACACTATGAGCAAGAAGTACAACGACTCCAAGAGCAGGGAGATACTATCGTAAAAACAAATACTGACCGCATACATCAACGTGCAATTGATACTGCCAATGCTGAATCCACCCTAAGTTACACAGACGACCTTAATGGTGACAACGTACCTGTAACCGCAAGAGACCAACAGGCACATCTTCAAGTCCATGTTTTACATGTATCCAAACGTCAACAAGGAAATCCTGTTCTGAGGCACATTCGAAACGTTCCAATTCAAATTTCTAAAATTATTCCAGATTACATCATGGGACCAAATCGCTGTGCATTCTTCCTGTCATTAAGATATCATAGCTTACATCCAGATTACATTCACCGAAGAATCGCTGAGGTTGGCCATGATTTTCAGCTGCGTGTTTTATTAGTCCGTGTTGATGTTGATGATAATGCCGAGGCAATTCTTGTAATCAATAAACTGGCTGTATTGAATGATTTGACACTTATTCTTGCATGGAGCGATCAAGAAGCAGCCAGGTATCTTGAAACATTCAAGGTGTACGAGAGTAAAGATGCATCATCTATTCAAAAACGAGAAAAAGAAACATTCGTAGATCAAGCCTCTGAGGTATTTGGTGCAATCAGAAGCGTCAACAAAACAGATGTCTCCCAATTACTCGCACAGTTTTCTACGATACGGGGGCTTATTGTAGCTAATATGGATGAACTCAGTTTGGTGCCAGGCGTTGGAGAAAAGAAGATGCGAAGGATTTATGAAACGTTTCACAAACCTTTCTCGTCTGAAGCTTCTCGACGACGCAAGGAGCAAAAAGCAAACACTCTAGAATGCAATTTTTTGCCAGCTGAATTTGCTGACAAGATTGAGCAAGAGGAAGGTAAAATTACTCAACCTCAAACAGAAATATAAGTGATTGAGCCATGAGGTCCGATTGAAGCTCTATCATCTATACAAGAAATTTTGTAATATGCGAAATTCTCTTGTTGGTAGTTTGAGAGATTCCGTGGCCCCACAGGCAGTTTTTTGGCAAAACAGCACACATGATCTAGTTGGTCTAGAATTGATTTGAAGACAAAACGCTCGAGTTAGAATATATCCGTTATGAAGGTAAACATCGAAATCTCGAATTTTATGATAATTGTCAGATTACTGTAGAAACTTCTTAAATGGACAATTTCATTAGTGTTTTTGGGCGAGTTTGGACAATTTTATTAGTTTTTTTGAGCGTGCAGATTTCCTAATAATGAAGCAGGCAAGTTTATGTAGAAATTAACTTGTGTTTTCTCGTGATGAAACTCTATCATGGTGCTTGTCTACAAGGGTTGAGTACTACCGGAAGTCGTTTTGAAATGGGGCTGTAGGTAGTCATAGTCTAAAAATTGTGTTTATCGGCTACGCTAACTTGAACCGCTCCAAATTCACGGACGCGAATTTCAACTATAATTTGAAATCTACAAGAAATGCCTCTTTTTAGGGGAGGGCTGAGAACGAAGTAATGCATGGACTGCTACCTGGGAGAGGTGTATTTGTTTTATATATTCCAACTTCTGTTCTTTCGTGAAATCCTGAGCGGTATCGTCATTCATTTTGGCTATTGGTACTTAGTCGACCTTCGTACTTTCCTGTCTCACACAAATCGATTTCTCGAATGTCAAGAATTTGGTCGAGCGAAGTGATGGAAGAAACATGTCAAAATGGCAACTCGGAAGCAAATGAGAGCTCAACAATTTTCCAAGCGAAAATGGACGCTCCTCGAGACATACGTGAATGGATTGACTTCGGAATGTTCATCTACCTTATAATAGTTCTAGGAATTTTGAACATAATGGTCATCCAACGGGCGATTGACAATGTTCTATTGGCTCAACTCTCATCGAAGTTGAATCAAGGTCATCCACGTAAGCGTCCTCGTACTTCTAAACGCGATGCAGTACCACCTGATCGTAAGAGGCCGCTGCAACAACCTTTAAGCATTATTGCTGAAGAATCGCAAGTACAAAGAGAGGCATCCAGTGCCAAACTAACATTAACAGAAGAGCCCAAGGCTTTTGTTATACCTAATAACTTGATTGACTTGAGTGGTGCATACAAGTTGGAAAGGAAAGAAAATTTTCAAGGTGAGCTATTACTTTGCTCTTTCTGTCCAAAGTATGTTTCCATCAGTTTGGAATTTACCTCATGATTGAATTTGTGACATTAGAATTTCTAGCTTCGCAAGGAGTAAGCTGGGCTCTCAGAAAGGCAGCAGACAAAGCTAATCCCACAAACAAAATCACTCACGATATGGAAAACCACACCGTTACCATTGGAGTTGAAGGCATTATCACATCGTCGACAACTTACGTCGTAAATGGTCCTCCAATTGAAACTAAAATTCAGTCAAAAAGCTTCCAGGATACAATGAAATATTTAGAGACAGGAGACGGAGTGATTGTAACTAAAGTGAACGAAGAAGATGGTTACTATATAACAGTCAAACGCCAATTATCAAAGTGTCGACAAGAAATGACGATAACTAGTACTGCCGTTTGGCCTGATAAACAAGTCGAATCAATTCAATACTATAGCCGCATTAAGTGATATTGTACCGACTTTAACCATGAGAGTTTTTCATAGGGTGTCATCTTACCTGTATGCTTTATCATAAAACAACAATTAATGCTACAATATCTCCGCATGTTCGATACCAGATAGTTGAACAAACATGTTTGATCTGTCATGTTATTCTTGCTAAGTTGTTTTCAAGTAATCTGTCTGATTTGAACTCCTTCCAGAGAGCATTTCTTCACTGCGCTAATTTCCCTGGTTTTTAATGTTACGTTTGAAACGCTTGATATAGTGTTAAAATTAACGCCACATTGTGAAGAGCGCCATAATTGTGTTGCGATAAGTGAGAGAAACTTTATACTTCCACATCTATTCAGAAAGTCAGATAAACTAAAGCTGAACATGGATGACAAAGCCTTCTATAAATTTCACGAGGTTCCGGTAAACTGGTCCATTCAAACTTCAACTAATTTGAGTGATCTCTTTCACAAATGGAACATTCTTCCAGGACTAATACTAAAAAAATTTACTGTCGAACCTAGATTTCTTCGTGAATCTGAATATGAAGCGATCATCCAGTGCTTTTTCAAAGACCATATCATCGCAGACGTCCTCGGATGCACTTCAGTTTCATCAAACAAGAACTTAACAATTAAGCGACTGAATTGCAACGCAACTTCTATGTCGTTCTTCAAACCTCTTTATGGCTCAGGTATGTTCGTCTTGGCTAGATAGACCTGCTGGGCGCTCACTTTTGATTTCTTCTATCTAAAGCAGATATGGTGGGTGTCGAAGGACACATTATGAGCTGCATGTTGGAGGACTTTAACGGGTTCACGATTTATGACAAACTTCGAGAAAGTTTGCTTAATGATGAGTCTGAGCATAAGGATTTATTTTCGCAAAGCGATCAGAATGAGTTCTTGTTTCATTTATTTCGAGTTGTTTGTGTCGGTGGTTCTATGTGCCAAGGAGAACAAAAGTTTGAAGAATACAAGAATGCTATCAAGGTTTTGTATAAAGAATTGCTTACTGTTCACAAGAGCTCGCAAAGCGGCAGAGTCGAAATAACTTCTGCCATGTTTCACATTGTGGAGGCAGAAAAAAAAGAACCATGCCTGTTTCCACACAAAAATAAATTCAATTGGTGCTATGTGGTACTCACAAAGGAAAGTAATTCCATAACAGTTGTCTACAAGCCCTACCAACCATTTTGGTAAACCATGAGATGCATGCAAAACCGGAGAGAATTTTATTCGAACAATATTAAATATCTCATATTCATTTTTCAGATTAAATGTTGCTTGTAATCATAGCCTTTCATATGGTTTTTAGTCTCTTTGTTTACCATCTTTGTCTCCGCTTCAAGGAGATCATGTTGAACTGAGTATGCTAAGAATGAACAACATTTCGAATGAATTTTCTACATTAAAAAAAGATATTCGATGAGATATCATCATACATTAGAGGGTTCTCAGGAATTCGTATCTCTACTCACATTCAGAACCTTGTCATTCTCTTTATTTTCAGATCGATTCTTTCTTGCTAGTCTTGATTGAACTTGCACTGCAAGATCGATGGGCATCATTGGGTCACATTTGGGATTCGAATCATGGGGCGACACGAAGAATGATGGTTCGGGCATCATGGTATTCTTATCTGCTGCTTCTGATTGATGACATTCTAGGATATTATCTCTGGTCTTCGAAATCACAAGTTTTCGCAGTTCCATACCTGTTGGCGCTGAGCTTGCTTTTGACTTACACGTTATCAAATTCCTCATCTGTCCTCCAGTGAGCGCAGTGTTTAATGATTCTGGTTGATCAACATTTGTATTTAGTACACAAGGTAGGGCCGTTTTTGTTTCTGGTGCTAAAGTGTCAAGTCGTGGATTTTGTTCGACCATGTTGGGAACAGAGAGTTTTCTTAAATCTCTGAAGTAAGAGACGTCGCTGCGAACTCCAGGCCTGGGTGGTGCAATTTTTGTTGATGTAGAATGTTGTGGCATCGAATCTGTTTTTGGTTCACTTCGACTTGTTGACCATAGATGCCTTAATTTTGATCTCATATGGATCGGCAACATTCTCGTTCGATCGTTACAATTGAGTGGGGGGCGACGTAGATTACGAATATAATCAATCCTGTCTAGATCGCTGATTGCGATTTTTTGTTCCGGAATATTGTTGGTCATTAAGATCTCCGTCAGAGAAAATTCGACAACTTTCGTGGATCTGTTGGTTTTGGTGAGACTTGAATCATAATCCAAAGCTCCTTTCGCAGTACAGGTATCAATGAATGTTGGCAATCCTTGTTTTTCAAGCGAGTGAGATGGAAAATTTTCTGCAGTATTCTCTGTAATCTCTGAAAATTCACCCAGTGTCCATGCGCAGACCGATACGTTTTCCCAATCTTCGTTGCATTTACCTAATTCATCCATTTTGTCTCAAACAATCCGCCTCCCACGCATACATCATAATCGTCAAAACTGACTTTGCTTCGATAAAAATCCTCTATCAGTCTGACAATTGTCACACTTCTGCGGTTCACGAGCAGGAAATTCTTTATCTTTTGTTAAAACGCATTCTCTTTTGATGAAATCCTGTTTCTACAAAACCTCTCATCTCGCCATACACGTATTCGATATTTTGAAAAAGGCTTTAAATTTGTTATTTTATGATTTTGCCGTCTTCTTTGTGTTGATATGACGGGAATCAGAAAATTGCTTGGACATTGATCAGCAGGAATTTGGAACATAGTCCACAACGCTCGTCGATCCGTTAACGGTGACTTTTAATTTAGTGTCGCTTTCCTAAATGTTGTTTCTCTTAATTATGTGTTTCACTACAATCATGTATTCAGTACGTATTCATTGATGTCGATGAGTATCGGAGGCGACAATTTCGTGAGTTGCAGGACAGAATAGTAGACATTTGTGCGCCTTGGTGTCTGCTTGACTGTAGAATTCAATCAAATTGCTCCAATTTCGGTAATTAACATCGAAGTACAGCTTAAACATGGAAAAGCGCGCCAATATTTGACTACTTTACAAAGAGATTCAAGAATCGATAATTTTGAGGTGATGAAGTTCTTGGACTGCGGTAGATTTCGTCCATAAAATTTGGTCTTGCCTGATAAAGTTTCCGCCATTCTTGGTTTAGATTTCATATTGCTTGAAGCTTGGTGATTTCATTATCGGCTTAGATTTCGTCAAAAAACTGCAGGCTAAAGGCAATTTTTTAGCAGGGTTTACTTGAGTAATGCGTTCAAAATATTTTGTGGAAAGAATTAAGTCAACTTGAGTCTTCACACAAGACTTTCAAGTTTTCTCCAAATCAATTCAGGCAATGTCTCATTTTGTTCCTTTGGTATTACTATGGTGAAAGCCTACGACGACCATGATGAGAACTTTCTTATGAATTCAGCCAGTTGTTAGACATTTATGCCAGCATTGGAGTGATTCAAGGAAATCCTTTAGAAATTATTGACCTAATCATTACATTGAATGGTCGCACCTTGAACCTGCTAGTTGAAAAATGCTCAGAATGTTGCCAAAAGACACACTTCTGTCCATAAACAAGAAGTTGAGTTACCATATAACACCAAGACCAATAATAGGTTTTTGAGCAATTATGTTATCAGGTCTTGAGAAATCAATTCAATATTATAGCGTACTTTATTTTGTCTTACGTAAATAGCAAAATCCTCTAGTGAGATAACTAACAAACACGTCTAGTAGACTCATTGAGTTTATAATGTAGAGTGAATGATATTCTTATCCCAGTCCTGATCAAAGTAAATCGAATTTATGTCTAATGTATATGCATTCAAAGGACGACCGTGAGAGGAGTCGTTAATCACATATGCCCACAACCACCTCTGAAATACATGCTGCCCTGAAGATTTTGGTTTCACAAACAAAGCGACTTCTGATGTCATCCAAGCCCAAGGCATTGATAGTCTTGAGAAGCTCAAGTTGCTGGATGACAAGGAAGTAAGGAGATGTATGATGGTTAGGTACATTACAGCAGGTCTCAAGACAACAACTTGTTACCATTACAAAAGTATAATTCTATGTGATGCGGGCTTGCAGGAAAACTCTGTTGCTTGTGACAACTTTTTTCAGACCTTCATCACCCACAAGGAAGCTGAAACCCTAAATGTGACAGTAGCCCATTATCATCATCATAAAGTTGGCAAGTATGGGATTAAATCTGGTGCAGCGAAAATGGAAACTTCCGACCGATATTACAACAAGAGCAAGTGGCAAAACCTACCACCAGAAAAGTGCAAAGTAAAATTTCTCTTTGTGAAAAAAGGGCACTATCCACAAGAAAGCTAAGAAATCTTAGCAAGAAAAGCAGGATCATCTTTTTAGATCAGACTCTTGCATCATTGAACACAAACAAGAAAGTTTTGTTGGAGGACAAATCAGAAAAATGAAGCTTAAAGGCAGCAGAACAATACTACAAGCAACAGGAGGAACAAGTCATTGAGGAGAAATGACTGCAGGTCATACCTGGTATCTCTAGAATCTCAAATCGCAGCGCCAGCTTCATAGAATCTCTCAAGCAGTTAATGTGTTAAATGGAAAGCCATGCTTAAACTTTGTGTAAGCGGCTCCAAAATTGCTTTGAAATTGCGGATTTAGAAAGTCCTGTAAGAATTAGGGGATACAGCTCAATTGCGGATGAGCCTACTCAATTAAAAACTGTTAGTGCTTTTGTTTCTCTTACTAGTAGCAACGGCACAAACTACATGATAATAATATACCAAGTGATTCTTATTCCAGATGTTGAAGTTTTTTAATTTGCCATATGTAATTATGAGACAGTGTCATTAAGGTGAATGGTGAGCCCAAATCCATGCTTAGATACCCAATGGATAAATGTCATGCTCTTAAAATTGCAGACTTGCAGATCCTATTGTCATTAAAAGGGGTCGTGTATTATTTTCCACGTCTCAAAACCAACCATTGAGGAATCGGAACAATCTCAAATGGATAACAGAATTGAATTGACCCATGAACATCCTACTTGGGACCCCCATTCATTGAGATTTGAAAAAGCCGAAGAAGCAATGTTTGAACAATATGGTATCCTCAGAGAGCCAAAAGAAAAAGGACCAGATTAATGTTTGACCAGTATGGTACCTTCCAGAGCCAAAAGAAAAAGGACCAGATTACTTCTTGGCCACTGTAGATACCATATCAAATAATCACCTGTATGATTGTCATCCATATAGAATGATGGTCTTAAATGTCGCCAGTCTGAAAGCGACAATATAGGAGGCAAAGTTTATGCCATCCAATTATTCCAAAGGAAAAGACTCTCTTGTAACTGCCAGGAGAACTTTGGAAACCACCACCCAGGATGGTGTGCAAACATCCTGCATGACATACTTCACAAAAGATTCAGAATAAATGATCGCAAATTAACATACAGAAGGCTGTACCAGGATCTGTTTACAGACAACTTGAGGCCTCTGTGTTCATTTGGATGAGAGTATTCCCAATGCAAATAACGTGTGATGCCGATGAGGGCCTGTCTTTGTTGGATATGAGGGATGGGATCCCCACTGCTACAGTGATGGACAATGCATTAGAAAAAACAATGGGAGTATTTAGGAAGAAAAATAATAGTGAGGTTGTCAATCAAATCAAATGTTACTCAGCTTGGCAAACACTGCCGAGGATTCAGTATGTGATATTAAGCACGGAACTGGGAGGAAGATGAAGGCATCAGTCCCTCCACCTGCTGTGGAACCACTTTCTTGAATTGGAAAGTTAGATGCTATATTGTTGGTCTGTTAATCTGTAAAAATTATTGTCAAGAGCATTCTACCCAGTGTAATGTGGACAGGAATCAAATCCTTCTGTTCCGAGCTATCACCGACCACCAACACAATAAGAATGCAATTGCAGACAAAACCGATTTATCTTCATGGATGGAAAGAAATATCACTGGAAGACAACTGCCAGATAGTCCCTAGCTATTGAATGGAGGGAAGGATAGTGAAGAGAGCCTGGAGGTAGAGACAGAAAATGGGAACTACCTCTGTTAGGAACTTATTTACAAAGAGATGAAGTTGTTGTGTGGCCTTCAGCATCCATGAATATGGGAAGAAACCCCCACCACGATTCAAAATGATGAACTGTCGCATGATATTTGATATCAAGCTTGATGCCTTTGTTGGAAATCAAAACTGGTGTTTCAAGGGAAAATTTAAACATTGCTTTCCCGATCGTTATGCTGTACGACCTGCAAGTAGCCAGTGATGTGCAGATTGCATTTTGATGGTGCTCTGTGCTGAACAGATATATGCTCCATTTGGTGTGGAATTCGGACCTGATGCTGGCAAGACTGCCATAATAGTGCACACCTTAGATGGTCTATAATCAGCCAGTGCTTCATTCCAGAGACACTTGGGAGACTACATGCATACACTAGGATATAATCCTTGTATGGCAGAAGTGAACCTATCACATATGCTGGTCATCAGGCCAGGCAAAAGGTTTCAAATACTATGCTTAGCCTTGTTGTGTGTTGATGCTTGACTTTGTTTTAATCATGATGCAGAGAAGGCACTACATCAGATAGATAAATATATACCGATGAAAATAGGGTCAATCAGAGACCCTGATATTTATTCTGATCAAAGTTGCAATTAGTCACACTTTGCAATAAAGTTAGAGTTTGGAGTGCAATCCCAAGCAAGTATGTGTAAGCATTTCGTCCTTGAAAATTACCTTGAGAAGACAGGGAAAGGCGTAAAGTTACCAAAGAGAGCAACAGCACCATGGCCGAATGATTATGATTCTGTGTTGGGTGATTCTCCAGAGATATCACCTTATCTGGAATCACACTATAATCTCTGATAGTTATTATTCACGGGATGGTGCAACTAGGACAAGTTGATACGATTATAAGTATCACATCTGTACTCTCACATGGCTCTGTCATATGAAGACCTTTTTTTGCTGTTTATCATATTTTGCTTATTGAGAATTATAGGTGTTGCATTTTCTGGGGCATCATTTATCTATGGTGACAACATGTCAGTTATCCACAACACACAGAAATCTGCATTGAAATTGTAAAAAATAATAATGCGCGGAGAATCCTGCGGACTTGGCGACAAAGATAATGGCTAATGTACAGAAACAACAACATTTGGTTAACATGTTACTTTATGACATATTTGATTGGAAAGATGAAAATGACAAGGATAGTGCAAACAAAAAGAATAAGAGAAGTCGCAATCCAAAGAAGAATGTCATGAACATGGCACTAACTCCCCTGCACAACAAAAGATGTCTAGAAATGCATTAAGTGAAGGTTGAGAGGTTTTTCTTGCCAAGAGGGCTATGCCATTGCCACAATAAATACAATCATTTTGGTGACATCCCTTCCTGAACCCTTAGGGCCTCTATCCTAAATGATGTATCAAGGTTGAAAAGATAAACATTGTTGCTGTGTAGAGGATAATCATGCAATAATCTGTTCCTGGATAATTTTTGAACGAGTGAGCTAATCCCATTTTTAACTCTTCTTCAGCATATAGCATTTTTGCTGACTCATACCCTTCTCTGTGCTCACATACTCACTAAATTTGTGACATAAAATAGTTTGATGTCAAAATGTCTTGTCTTTTTCCCAAAACTCATCTTGCCATTCATTTCAAGTTTCATCGTGCTTGTGTTGTCTTGGTTAAGAATATTCAATTGCACCTCAAAACCTTGCCATTGAATGAATTTCTTGGTCCACAAAATCTTGGCTATCACATCATCCACTGAAACTAGTTCAGCCTCAGTTGAACTGCGTGCATTTACTTTCTGTTTTGTGGACAGTGAAATTACTGCTCCACTTCCCATAGTAATGACTGCTCCTGTGTGGCTCCTCATATCCTTGTGAACAAGAAATGTGGCATCCACATACTATCGAGTTGTTTGGGTGTTATCTGCTTCCAAAATGAGAACATCATCAACAGTATCCTTGAGGTAGCTCATTAATCTAATGAGCTTGATCCAATCATTTTCATTCGGTTCTTGACATCTTGTACTTAGAAATGCTATTGCAGGCTGGAAATCACTTCTTCCTCATTTAAACAAAAACATACCCTTCGTCACAAATGTATGGAAGGTTTCTTTCCCTTTTGCCCCAATTGATTTGAACTTTTATCAACCTTGAATAGGTTCTTGGTCCAAAGAGTTGAATTTCTGCCTTGAATTTTCTGTGAAAGACCCTCTACCATAGACTTGACTTACTCAGTCATATCAAATTTTAGAACCCCTGGAGTAGTATAGTCCAGCATCATTCCCAAATAATTGTGCTTGGTACCCTTTTTGCCTTTACTTCTCCAATGTTGTTATTTGCATACTTATCCTTGAGCCAATCCAAAAACTCATCATTAACCTTATTATCTTCATGGCTAGACTTGATATCATCCACATGCCTTGTTATTGTTGCTGTTTGCCGTTGATGATTCAATTGGCCACACACATGTATCTTGTAACAAGTCTCCTAATTCACTTGGATCAATTTCATCCATATAATTTTCTTGTGAGTCTGTGTCTTCATCATCATCTTCATAAGGATAATTTCCTTTATTTTTATTCCTTTTGTTGTTGTTGTTATTGTTATTGTTTGTCACTCCTGCAATCCAAGTGGAGTAATATAGAATCACATTGGTTCGGGTTGTAAGTTTCAATCCAGTAGGCATTTTATCTGATTCTGCAAGCATATGAACCATATTAATGACACCCTGTGTAATTGGAATCTATGTGATGTGTTGGCGAATAATTACACTGTTTGTTGTCAAGTGCCATAACTCATGACCACCTTGTGAGCTTGAAATTGGCCTCAAATAGATGCAATCCAATGAGCGAGCTTCATTAGTGTTGCTGTGAGTTGGTTCATTATGTGCTTGAACATACTCTCCAAAAACATATTTACAGTTTTTGTCGAAATTGATGTTTGCTGGAGCAAAATCATTCAAGGACTGTTGTATTTTGAGACACCATTCTGATCAGGAAAATAATTAAGTTTCTTAGTCCATTCAAGCACCAAGTACTTTGTCAATGTTCTGGAAAGATGTACATAGGGCATGCAATGTAACATGCACATACTCTTTCTTGGATGACTCTGTTGTCTCTTCCTGCTTCAGGAACATGTTCTTGAGGGTTTGAGTAGTTCATACGTATAGGAGGAGATTGCAATACTGCAATTGGATCCATTGATGCTCAAAACTCATTGTTGCAACAGATATCTACCACCCGGAAACCTCCTATGCTATACGAACTTATTACATGCATGATAAGATTCAGCCATTGTTGATGACATGTAGTGAGTGGTCCAATAAAACAAGTGTTTTGAAATTGTAGTAAGATATTTTAGACTGTTAACAGTCATTCCATCCAATGTCAAAATTACATCTTCTTGTACCTGCACTTATTCAGATGGTATGTCAATCATATCATCGACTACTGGAATTGATTTCTTCTAGAAGTACTTCCTTTTATTGTTCCTTTATCTGGGCCAAAAATCCTTTCCGCTAAATCAATGTCTTTTGCTGTGATTGGATTGTTTGTTATCATATTCATCCTAATTATAGTCTTCATGTCAGGAATAGAGGGATGGCCTAGTGCATGGTATAGACTACATGCCTTCTTTGCAATTTTTTCAAACTGTTGTGCACTTTAGAACTTTTTGTTGTCTTCCTAGAGGACAATAGTTGCATCTTCACATTATCATTTTGAATTTCTGCTGGCTTTCAATAGTACAACTGATTAATGCTGCATTTAAATTTTATATCCATGGTTGGCAGTTAACCACGAATGCATCTTCTTTTCAAGTATCAAATGTAAAAGATATTATACACCATTTCTGACATGCTTATGATGTTTGTAATGGATTTTGGGTTGAACCACACTTGTAAAAATAAAGGCACTTCACACTTCTTTGTCAAACATATCATTCCTCAATCAGTATGTAGGTCCAATACTTCATTGGTATCTTGGATGTTATGGACCATGTTGGGATTGCAAAAGATTGTTGAGGTGGATTGATTGTCCAACAGGATCCATTTCTTCATCTCATCTTTTTGTAACAAATTGAAATGCGCTCCTATCCATCCAATGATCCTTTTGTCCCTGTGTTTTCATAATTGTTTTTGTTGGAATAAGTGTCTGTTGTTAGAGTGCTAGCTGTTGTTGTGTTTCCAATCTGTAACAAACTTAATTCTTCAGACTTTGACTTATTTATGGCCAATTCTTCCTTGGGTCTGTTCTTATGGCAATATTGGGGAGATTTGTGACCTCCTTTTCTGCAACAGTAACATTTCCCTTCCATTTCAGCAAAAGTAAGTTTTGGTGATTCATCACCTTCTTTATCCTTGGTGGATTTTTGGTGATTTCCTTTGCATTCTTTTTGTTTGTCTTGACATCAAATCGATGGTTACTCAATATGTTGTTTGCCTCTGCTAGTGTTTTTGGATATTAATCATTGCCAAGCGACTCCTGTTGTACCAAGTTTCGCATGATAGAAGCATACTTTAATTGATCAGAATTCTCCAAATACAAGAATGAAAACAGTCTTGCATTGGCCTCTTTGCAACATTTACAAAACTTGCCATGTCCTTGTCAATGTAATCTTCCATCCCTTTGATGTACTTGGTTAAGATCAAAGCACCTCCTATATGTGACTCCAGCACATCCTTTGCTGTTTTGAATCACTGAGTATATTCTGCAAAGGTTTCTCCTTCTCTTTGTTTTGTAGTCATCATTGCTTTCATAAAATCTACTATTATATACATTTCATATTTTGTCTCTTGATAGTCCATGGCATGTTCTCGAATTGCCTTTAACAGTTTTATTGGGTTGTCAAATATTTTTGTTTCATAGTCAACTCTTGCACTTATCTTGTTTTGCATTATTTTTGCATACCTCTCCCACAATAGGGCATAGGCCTTGATCTTGTTGCTGTTGTATATTCATTTCTTTTGATGCATTCATCATAATTGGCCTTTTACTTCATCTCATATTGCTTATTTTCTCTTGTTGCAATGTTAATATCAGCATCAGTACTCATTTGCAATGTTGGTTCCCATTTCGATTGATCCATGGCAGTCATGGTTCAAATCTCTTTGGAAATATAATTTCCTTGCTCAAACGTTTTCTTGATGTGGTTGATTATAAACTCAGTTGTGTTTTCATAATCTGATGCTTGATGAGTAGATCTAACATAGTACCAATAGTCTTCTAACTTTCATGGTCCCTTGACTTTGCTTCCATCTATTTGTTTTTGGCTGTTAGGCTTCTTCTTATGCTGTCATCTGTCAACCATTCTCTTCAATCTTTTTTCTGACTCTTTTAAAAATTATGTTGAAATTACTTCCTGAACCCCTAGGGCCTCTATCCTAAATGATGTATCAAGGTTGAACAGGTAAAAGAGGATAATCATGCAATAATCTGTTTCCTAGATATTTTTTTAAAAAGAGGGAGCTAATCCCATTTTTAACTCTTCTTCAGCATATAGCATTTTTGCTGACTCATACCCTTCACTGTGCTGACATACTCATACTTCAATCCCATGAAATCTTTTTGTACTCCAACAATTTACACTGAGCAGAGATTAATCTAGGGGACCAAATTAATGTCCAAGTGATAGTTACACACAGAGAGTGATACGTATTGATACAGTATGCAATTAGGAATCAGTAATTAAGTGGTGTGGCAAGTCACAAGTGATGCAAAACAGTTGATAGAGACTGTGGAGGACGTTTATGAATTAATGATAAA
>Ga0075156_10000547_pt1 | contig 19261 bp, 16 predicted proteins | sample JI81AbrownDNA_FD_70966 | JGI IMG/M metagenome (GOLD analysis project Ga0075156, IMG submission 70966) | Wastewater effluent complex algal communities from Wisconsin, to seasonally profile nutrient transformation and Carbon sequestration -... | ecosystem: Engineered > WWTP > Effluent > Algae...
GAGTCAGTACCTGACGAGAAGGCTCCCGGGCTCGAGTGTCACCGACAACCGGTGGACGGCCGGGAAGGCGTCCCCGTCGAGCTGGACGGCCGTGGCGTGGGAGGGCTCGACCACCGCCGATCGGACGCGCGAATAGGCCAGGCCGCGCCCGCGCTCGGGCGTCCCCGTGAGGCCGTGGTAGGCAGCGCTCACCCACTCGCGACCGGCCGTGGACGCGACGAGGACGTCCAGCAGGCCGTCGTCGACCCGGGCGTCCGGGACGACGGTGATGCCGGCGGGGAGGCGTCCGCAGTTGGCGAACAGGACGGTCCAGGCGGTGACGTCGACGGGGACTGATGCGTCCCTGACAAGGGTGAACGTCCGATGGGGGGCAGCCAGATGACGGGCCCCCGAGTGGAGGTAGGCGAGCCAGCCCAGGCTCGCCTTGGCCACGGCGTGGGTGGCCATGACGGTGGTTGCGTCGTTGCCGATCCCGGCCACCACGAGGAAGGGGTGGCTGACGCCGTCGAGGGTTGCGCGTCCGAGGTCGACGGGGCGCGCCGGGCGGGTCAGGAGCGCGGTGACCGCGTTGTCGACCCCCATGGGCAGGCCCAGGTTGCGGGCGAACAGGTTGGCCGTGCCGAGGGGGAGGATGCCGAGTTCGACGCCCGAACCCGCCAGGACGCCCGCCACTTCACGGACCGTCCCGTCGCCGCCCGCGGCCACGACCAGGTCGGCGCCCTGCTCGATCGCCGTGCGGGCCTGCCCCACTCCCGGGTCGACGACCGTGGTGCCCAGGACGCCCAGGGGCGGCAGTCCGGCGTCCGAGAGGCGACGCGCGAGGGCCCGGCGCGCGCGCTCCGCCCGGCGGGCCGTGGGGTTGACGATCAACACGACGCGACGGGGTGTGCGGGCGCTGGTCATGCGTCCAGCATCCCAAATCCTGCAGGCGGTGCGTTGACTGTGCAGTTCGCGTGGGTAGACCAGCGCCATCTGCACAGCGAGTGGCCGGGTGGCGGGCACGGGACGGCCGTAGCCTTGGCGCATGACCCGATTCCTGCGTCGCGTCGCCCTCGCGCTGCCGATCCTGCTCCTTCTCTCCTCGTGCATCCGGCTGAACGCCGACTACGTCATCCACAGCCAGGACGTGATCGACGTGACCCTCGACTACGGGCTGCAGAAGTCGGTCCTGCAAGAGCTGGGACAGGCGATCACCGGTGACCAACTGTGCTCGAACATGGCCGACGCGCGTCCGCAGGGGTCGGCGATCGTTCCCTATGAGGACGACACCTTCGTCGGCTGCAAGGCCACGTTCACGGGCTCGCTGGCGACCATCGATTCCACGGGGACGAACCTCAAGCTCGCCGATGGCGTCTGGACCTTCGAGCTCACGGGCTCAGACCTGGAGGGCACGGGCCAGAGCGGTCAGCTGACTGAGGACGCCTTCGCGGACTTCAGGTTGTCGGTGACCTTTCCCGGTGAGGTGCTCAGCCACAACGGGTCGAGCACGGTCGAAGGACGCACCGTGACCTGGGCGGACGCGGCCGACCTGCTGACGTCCGAAGGGCTGCTGGCCACGGGCAGGGACGCCGGCGGTGCCGCCGCCGGGTCGGTGAGGACGGCGCTGTTCGCCGGCCTGGCGATCGCCCTGGTGATCCTCGCGGCTGTGATCGCGTTCCTGGTGATGCGCGGACGCAGGAAGGACGCCCGGGCGGCCGCTCTGGCAGCCGCGCAACAGGTGGCGTATCCAGGTCAGCAGTACGGCGGCGAACCGGCACAGCACTACCCCGCACCGCCGTACCCGGCCCAGCCGTATCCGCCGCTTCCCGAAACCCCCTCGCAGGAGTCCCCGTGGGAGCGACCGGCGTCCGACCCGGCCTCGGGCGAGCCGGACCAGCGCCAGCCACACGTTCCGGGAGAGTCGAATCCCGGCTGACAGCCAACTCGTCGCAGCCTCACAGCGTTTGCACAGGAATGAGAGGTTGATTGGTGGTGTTTCCATCAACGTGAGCACGAAGAGTGAGGTAGCGCGATGAGCGAGCAGCGTCCCGACGAGGGTTTCGACCGGCAGGTGCCCGAGTCGACCGGGAGATATGACAACCACGATCTGGACGCGCCCGCGTCCGACCCGGGACACCCGGACGGCACGTCCGACCCCGGACACCCGGACGACACGTCCGTCACCCAGCAGCTCGGTGACGTCCAGTCCCAGCCCTACGAGCACACCCAGGTCGACCAGGCGTACCAGGCCGATCAGGGTTACTGGGCGAACCAATCGTTCTCGGCGCCCACCTACGACACCCCGACCTACGACACCCCGACCTACAGCACCCAGACCTACGGGACGCCCGGCTACTCCGCCCACGACCGCGCCGCCGCACCCCCGCAGGCATCCTGGACCCCACCCACGTGGACGCCGCCTCCCGCAGGGACCCAGGCGTCCACCCAGACCTCCCCGGTCGCGGGCGCCCAGAGCAGGACCCGCCGGGGCATCGGCGTCGCCACCCTCGTCGGCGTCGCGGCCATGGCTGCGACCCTGGGGGGCGGCACGGGGTTCGCCCTCAACCGCTACCTCGAGCCCACCACGGTCGCAGCATCCAGTCCTGCGACCTCGACCACCGCAGCGCCCGCCGCGACCGTCACCCAGGTCGTGCAGGGCAACTCCTCGGCCCCTGACTGGAAGGTCACGGCCGAGGCCATCAAGGGGTCGGTCGTCTCGATCATCGTCACCGACGGCCAATCGGGCGGACAGGGCTCGGGCGTGGTGCTCGACACCAAGGGCAACATCGTCACCAACAACCACGTCGTCGCGGACGTCGCCAACGGGGCGCAGGTGACCGTCATCATCGGCGACAACACCTACGACGCCACCCTGGTCGGCACCGACCCGTCGACCGACCTCGCCGTCCTCAAGCTCGTCAACCCGCCGTCCGACCTGAAGCCGATGGCCTTCGCCGACTCGTCCGCCGTCGCCGTCGGCGATCCGGTGATGGCCTTCGGCAACCCCCTCGGCCTGGCCGACACCGCGACGACCGGCATCGTCAGCGCCGTCAACCGCCCCGTGACGACCACTGCCTCGGGGACGCAGAACCAGTCGACGGGCACCGACACCGTGGTGACGAGCGCGATCCAGACGTCCGCGGCGATCAACCCCGGCAACTCCGGCGGCGCCCTGGTGAATGCCAACGGCGAACTCATCGGCATCACCTCGTCGGGCGCAACGCTCACCAACTCGGCCCTGACCCAGTCGGGCAGCATCGGCCTGGGCTTCGCGATCCCCTCGAACCTGGTCAAGACCATCACGACGCAGCTCATCGCGTCGGGCACGGCGAAGCACGCCTTCGTGGGCATCAGCACCAACGACGCGACCGCCAGGCTCAATGGCGAGACCGTGATGGGTGCCAGCGTCGAGAGCGTGTCTGCCGGCACTCCGGCGGCCACCTCCGGTCTGCAGAAGGGCGACGTCATCACCGCGATGGACGGCATCTCGGTGGCATCCTCGGAGTCGCTGGTCGGCCTCATCAGGACGATGCAGCCCGGCGAGGTCGTCGAGTTCACGATCATCCGCGGCGGTGAGGAGATCAAGAAGCAGGTGACCCTCGGCAGCCGCTGAGCGGCGGCTGGTTAGGGTGGAAGCATGATCCAGTTCCGCGCCAACTTCTTCTCGGACGTCCTCGGCATCTCGACCTCGGCCACGATCCTGCTGCCGCAGGAGACGTCGGCCCAGATCGGCCTCACGGGGAACGTCCGTGAGCGGACGCCCGTCCTCTATCTGCTCCACGGCTACTCCGACGACGACACCATCTGGACGCGTCGCACCTCGATCGAGAGGTACGCGTCCGACCGCGGTCTTGCCGTGGTGATGCCGTCGGTCGACACCTCGTTCTACTGCGACGAGCGCTACGGCAAGGCGTACTGGACGTACGTCTCGGAGGAACTCCCCGCCCTTGTCACGCGCACGTTCAACGTCTCGGACGCCCGCGAGGACACCTTCGTCGCCGGCCTCTCGATGGGCGGCTACGGGGCCTTCAAGCTGGCCCTGCGTCACCCCGGACGCTTCGCCGCCGCCGGCTCGCTGAGCGGGGCACTCGACATGGCGACCCGACACGTCCAGGAGGAGCCGGGGCTCGACCACACGGCCGTCTGGGGTGACACGCCGGTTCGGGGCACGGGGGACGACCTCGTCCACCTGCTGTCCACGGCCGACCCGGCGTCCCTGCCGCGGATGTGGATGACCTGCGGCACCGAGGACATCCTCGTCGACGACAATCGCGCGTTCCTCGCCGCCGCCGAGGCGGCGGGCGTCCACATCGAGTCCGACTGGCGCCCCGGCGAGCACGAGTGGGGCTACTGGGACGCGACGATCCAGGACTTCCTGGCCTTCGCGCTCGACTGAGCGTCCGACCGATCGCTCGTCTGATCTCTCGACCAAGCGTCCGGCACGGGGATCAGTTCGTGACCTGCCACCCCTCCAGGTGGTCGGTGCGGTTCACCCAGTCGACGTGCACCACGTCGCCCCACACGATGTGTCCGTGCGTCACAGCCGTGGTCGACGTGTTGTCCATGAAGAACCACGGCGTCCGCACGTCCGGGCCCAGCCCGCTCAGGGCGCGCAAGAGGTACTGGCCGAACCACTGGTGGCACACGAGCGCGACGACCTCGTCGGTGTCGACGTAGCGTCCGATCATCTCGTCGGCCACCCGGGCCGCCCGGGACGCGCACTCCGCGTCCCCCTCGCGTCCCCCGTCGTACCACCCGGTCTCGTCCGCGCAGTCCGGCAGGGCGAGATGGGGGCTCAAGCTCCTCAACCCGGACGCCGACGACCCGCGGTGCGTGCGTCCGTCGTCGATGTGGTCCTCGTAGGGGCCCCCGTACTCGAACAGTTCGGCATGGCCGTGCAGCGTCAGGTCGAACGCCGCCGCGATCGGGCTCGCCGTCTGGATCGCGCGCCGCATCAGCGACGTGTGCATCACCGTGGGGCGGGGCGCGCGTCCGCTGAGCATGTGCGCCGCCAGTCGTGCCGCCTGCTCGTGCCCCAGCTCGGTGAGGCCGGGATCGGGGACGCGTCCCTCCCAACTGCCTGTGGTGGCGAAGAGGTGGTTGTTGGCGCTCTGGCCGTGGCGGATGATCAGGAACTGCATGCGTCCCAGTGTGGCAGCCGATGGCTCGGTGAAACCATCGCCGTGGAACGCGGGCCGGCCCAGCGGGATCAGACCCTGGCAGGATGCGGGGCGGCACATCGGGGGCCGTGGGTGGATGGGTGGACGCGGCGGGGCGACCTACCGTGGGGACGTGCCCACCCCCGAGCGCCCACGAGAGGCGAGCCGACGCGCGCTCCTGCTCGGTGGACTCGGCATCGCGGCCGTCGCGGCGTCCCAGCTCGGTGGGTGTTCACCCGGCGACGAGTCACCGTCGCCGACCTCGAACACCGAGCTTCCCGGCCAGCACTGCGTCCCCCGCGGCACCTTGACGAGCTACTCCCGGATCGCCCGGAGCGCGCTGGTCTACGAGATCACCGGTGAGACGGCGTCCTTCTTCTTCGACGAGGACTTCCACGGCGCCGTGACCGACTGGCTCACTGACTGGTCGGCGTCCCACGCCCGGCCCGACCAGGTCTGGTCGTACGGTGCCTACGTCGACGGGCAGCCCGAGTGCGACTCGTGGCACGCGGCGGGACGCGCGTTCGACATCTCGCAACTCACCCTCGCCGGGGACGCGGTGGTCTCGTGCCGCTACGACCTGTGGGGCGCCGACACCGCCACCCTGGACGCGGAACGTCGACGCTACTGGGCCCTCGCGGCGTCGCTGCACGCCCGCTTCGCCTACGTGCTGACCTACCTCTACGACGAGGCCCACCACAACCACATCCATCTCGACGACTCGGTGTCGAGGGGTGCGCGTCCGACCTTCAGGACGACCTCGCGCACCCAGTGCCAGTCGGTGCAGGCGATGTGCAGCTATCTGTGGGGACGTCCGGTGGAGCTCACCGGACGCTGGGACGCCGCGACCCGCGAGGCGACGTCGAGCGTTCTGGACGACCTCGGACGCCGTGGCACGCTCGCCTCGGCGGGCAACTGGGTGGCCTTCTGCGAGGCCTCGGCACTGCGGGTGTGACACGCGCACGGCGGCCGGCCTCAGAGACGGTCGAGCACCGCCCGCGCGGTGGCCTCGTCGACCACCAGATCGGTGGCCACCCGAGCCCGCAGCGCCCCCACCAGGGCCGGGGCCTTGCTCGTGCCGGCCACGATGCAGATGCGCCGCGGGATGCGCTGGAGTTCGGCCGGGGTCAGCCCGGACGCACGGGCGTTGAGGGAGATGTCGGCATACGACCCGTTCTCGCGCAGCAGCACGGTGCACACGTCGCCCACCACGCGTTCGCGGCGGATCTGGGCCAGGTCGTCGGTGTCGAGGTAGCCGGCCGAATAGACGTGCGACGGCACCGGGCCGTCGAGTGCGCCGACCCCGAAGACGGCGAGGTCGATCGTCCGCTGGACCGTCAGCACCGAGCGGATCGTGCGCTCGCGCCACATCAGCTGCTTGGTCTCGGCGAAGTCGAAGAAGGCCGGGACGGGGAAGTGGACGACGTCGGAACTGAAGGCGTCCGCGACCTGCGAGATGATCGCGCCCACGTAGGGGATGCCCGAGGTCACCCGGTTGGCCCCCCCGTTGATCTGCACGACGGTGGTGTCGTTGACGTCCCTCGGACGCAGGTGTGGCGCCACCGCGGCCAGCGTCGTGCCCCAGGCGATGCCGATGACCGAGTGGTCGTGCACGGACTCGCTGATGAGCTGTGCCGCCGCCCGCGCGACGCGATCGAGCCGGTGCACCTCGGCGGAGCCTTCACGGACCGGCACAATCACGGTCCGGACGCCGAAGATCCGCTGGATCGTCGTGGCGAGATTGGAATGGACGCCGATCGGATCGGCCAATGTGATGCGCACCAGGCCCGAATCGCGGGCGTCCTTGAGAAGCCTTGAAATGGTCGACCTCGAGACGCTCAACTGGCGAGCGATCGACTCCATCGTCTCGCCCTGCACGTAGTACATCGACGCAGCCAGGTACAGGTCGTCGGATCGCTCGTGCATGCCCCTCACTACCCCTCTGCACGTTTGTTCACTGTGGTGGCGCAATCGTGCACCCCATGATGGAGTGTTGCACATCGCCCGTCACGAACCCAGCAGGGGCTCACGTCCCCGACATGGAAGCGCACGGACACGCGGGGCTCGCGGCACAGATCCGAGAGCGTGACACGACCCCGGAACAGAATGGGAGTGCGTCCACAAGGGGCGCCAAGACATGGTGCTGACGAGCACCGAAAGTGAGATACACGTGACTCTCCTCGTATCCAACGGGACAGCCTTCATGTCCGAATTCATGGGGACGATGATCCTGATCGTTCTCGGTTGTGGCGTTGTCGCCAACAACCTCCTCAAGGGGACCAAGGGCGAAGGCACCGGCTTCCTGCATGTCAACTGGGGGTGGGGTATCGCGGTCATGGCCGGTGTGTACTTCGCCCAGCCCACGGGCGGCCACCTGAACCCGGCCGTCACCCTCGGCATCGCCACCAAGAACATCGTCGCCGGCAATTCGTCGGCGAACAACTGGGGCCAGATCATGGTCTTCATCGTCGCCCAGTTCCTGGGCGCCTTCGTCGGCGCCGTCCTGTGCTGGCTGGCCTACAAGCAGCACTACGACACCGACATCGACCCGGCCCTCAAGCTCGGCACGTTCTCCACGGCACCTGCGATCCGCAACCCGCTGTGGAACACCGTCACCGAGGTCATCGGCACCTTCGTGCTGGTCGGCTGGGTTCTCATCGCCGGCCTCATGGATCCCAAGGGCAACTCCTTCATCCCGCTGGGCGTCACGATGCTGATCGTCGGCATCGGCGCGTCCCTCGGTGGCCCCACCGGCTACGCCATCAACCCTGCTCGTGACCTCGGCCCGCGCATTGCGCACGCCGTTCTCCCGATCAAGGGCAAGGGCGGCAACGACTGGGGTTACGCCTGGGTTCCCGTCGTCGGTCCGCTGGTCGGCGCCATCCTCGCCGGCATCATCATCCCGCTGACCTACGGCAGCCTGGTCAAGTAGTTACCACCCGACGTTGCGGGGAGGGGTCATCCCCTCCCCCTCCGTCCTGACATCGGACGCACGCCACTCGGAGCGGGCGTCACAGCACCACCACCCGGGCAGGACGACCTGCCCCTCACAACGACGTGGAGAAAACATGACCGAGAAGTACATCCTGGCCGTCGACCAGGGAACCACCAGTTCGCGCGCGATCGTCTTCAACCACTCCGGAGAGATCGTCGCGACCGGCCAGAAGGAGCACGAGCAGATCTTCCCGCGCGCCGGCTGGGTCGAGCACAACCCGATGGAGGTCTGGGACAACGTCCGCGAGGTCTGCGCCACCGCCCTCGCGAAGGCCGACATCGACAAGGAATCCATCGCCGCCATCGGCGTCACCAACCAGCGTGAAACCACAGTGGTGTGGAACAAGGAGACCGGTGTCCCGGTCTACAACGCGATCGTCTGGCAGGACACCCGCACCGGCAAGATCATCGAGGAACTCGGCGGCGCCGAGGGCCAGGACAAGTACAAGGCCCGCGTCGGACTGCCCCTCGCGACCTACTTCTGTGGCCCCAAGGTGAAGTGGATCCTCGACAACGTCGAGGGTGCCCGCGCCGACGCCGAGGCCGGCAAGCTGCTCATGGGCACGATGGACACCTGGACGATCTGGAACATGACCGGCGGCATCGAGGGTGGCGTCCACGTCACCGACGTGACCAACGCGTCGCGCACCATGCTCATGGACCTCAACACCCTTGACTGGGACGCCGAGATCGCGGCAGACATGACCATCCCGATGAGCATGCTCCCCGCGATCAAGAGCTCCGCAGAGGTCTACGGCGTCGTTCGCGACCATGGCGTCCTCGCGGGCGTCCCGATCGCCGGCGACCTGGGCGACCAGCAGGCAGCCACCTTCGGCCAGGCGTGCTTCGAGCCCGGCATGGCGAAGAACACCTACGGCACCGGCTGCTTCATGATCATGAACACGGGCGAAGAGATCGTTCCCTCGAAGAACGGCCTGCTGACCACCCTGTGCTACAAGATCGGCGACAAGAAGGCCGTCTACGCGCTCGAGGGTTCCATCGCTGTCACCGGTTCGCTGGTGCAGTGGCTGCGCGACAACCTGCAGATGGTCTCGTCGGCACCCGAGATCGAGGAACTCGCCAACAGCGTCGAGGACAACGGTGGCGCGTACTTCGTGCCGGCGTTCTCGGGCCTGTTCGCCCCGTACTGGCGTGCTGACGCACGTGGCGCCCTGGTGGGCCTCACGCGCTACGTCAACCGCGGCCACATCGCGCGCGCCGTCCTGGAGTCCACCGCGTACCAGACCCGTGAGGTCCTGGACGCCATGGAGGCCGACTCCGGCGTCAAGCTCGCCGAGCTCAAGGTCGACGGCGGCATGACCGAGAACGAGACGCTGATGCAGTTCCAGGCCGATCAGGTCGGCGTCCCGGTGGTTCGTCCCGTCGTGGCCGAGACCACTGCCCTCGGTGCGGCCTACGCGGCCGGTATCGCCACGGGTTACTGGAACGGCGAGCAGGACGTCATCGACAACTGGGCCGAGGCGAAGCGTTGGGAGCCCAAGGCTGCCGACGACGAGCGCGAGCGCCTGTACCGCCTCTGGAAGAAGGCCGTCACGAAGACCTTCGACTGGGTCGACGAAGACGTCAAGTGACACCTGCCTGACCGACGCCCGGTGAGCGTCACAGCATGAACAGCGAGGGACGGACCCGTGGGGTCCGTCCCTCGTGGTTGTGTGAGGCGGTGTGTGTCAGGCGGTGCGCGGGCCGCGGATCAGGCCCTCGTTGACGAGGGAATCGCGCAGCATCTCCGAGCGTGCGTCCAGGGTGGCCTGCGGTGCCTCACGCGACAGCCAGTCGAACAGCACCGAGTGGCCCCTGTCCATCAACGAGGTCGCGACATAGACCTTGCCGCCGGTGGTGACCAGCTGGAAGTCGGGGGAGCGTCCGTTGAACATGTACTTCACCCGGACGACGTCCGCGCCCTTGACGACGTGCATCGTCGTGATCTTGCGGACGCGGAGCTCGTCGACTGTCGCCTGCAGGAACGCCCTCGTCTTGAGCCACTGCGAGAACACGTAGAGGGCCAGCAGCGCGATGCCGGTCGCGGCGAAGGTCACGCTCGCCCAGTTGCGGCTGATCGCCGCCGTGATGGCCAGCAATGCGCCGATCGAGCCCGCGATCGTGGCGTGGCGTCCGAAGTCGAACAGGTTGACCAACGGCGTCGTGGGCTGGGGCGGGGGTGGCGACGACTTCTTCGGCCCGGACGCCGCCTTGGGGATGAGGTGGCCCTCGTCACGGGGGTGCGGACGGTTGAGCTTCACCATGACGCCTCCTGGGTGCCGGTCAGTGGGGTGGTCAGCAGGTGCTTCGGCGACACGCTCACGCCGACACCACGATCTCGGCGATCGCCGCCTGGTACTTGTTGCCCCCCACGTTGGGCAGCGACGTGGCGTACACGAGCAGGTAGCGGGTCGTCACCGGCGCCGACGGCTCCAGCACGACGGTCGTGCCCCCGGTGGGTTCGACCGCCACCCGCGTCCACTTGTTGATGCCGCTCATCGGCACGGGTGAGGCTCCCGACGCAGGGACGCGGAGCTCGAGCGAGGTCGGGGTGCCGATCATCTTCAGGGTGACGCGTCCGACCTCGACGGGCGTGCCCAGGTCGAGCACCAGCCCGACGCCCGGCTTCAGCCCACCGAGTCTTGCCCGGTTGAGATAGGTGAGGGTGTGCCACGCGGTTGCCGGGTCCTTGTCGTAGGCCAGGGCGAGCTGGTTCGGGTTCTCCTGGTCGTTGCCGCCGTCGCCCGAGGGGTCGAAGTCGTCGACGCCCGAGATCGGGATCACCGTGCGAGCGACGGATGTGGGCGACCCGGAGGTGTCGTCCTTGTCGCCCGAGAAGGCCTGGATGAGGGCCGCGACGATGGCGAGGGCGACGGCGAGGATCACCAGGGTGAGCCAGCGGCGATTCGTCCGGCGTTGGGGCGCGGGTGCCGCGTTGTGAGCGCCGTCCGGGGACGCGCTGTCTGGGGACACTGCGGGCTGGACGCTGGTCTGGACGCGCGTCTGGCCCGTTGCAGGGCTCACGGCTGTCGGGGGACGCACCGGTGCCGGGACGGGCGTGTACGGGGCCGTGGCGTCCTGGTCCCAGACGGTGTGGGTCGCTTCGCCTGATTGGGGGCGTCCGGGGACGGCCTGCGTGGCGTCCATGGCCGCGGCGGCAGCCGTCGCAACCGTGTCATCAGTTCTTCCGGCCGGGTCAGTGGTCGATGCGCTGTCCGGCGCCGACCCGCGAGCGATCGCCGCGTTGTCCGGCGCCGACCCGCGAGCGATCGCCGAGTGCGCGGCGGCGAGGGCCCCGCGCGAGTCGGTTCGCACCGTCTGGCGCGTGTGGTGCAGGCGCCGCTCGAGGTCGGCGGACGCGTCCGCCGCTCCGAGCGCCGTCGACAGGGCGAGCATCAACTGCGAGGCCGTCCGGATGGGCTGCTGGTTGTTGCGGGGCACGTCCGAGAGGACACGGTCGGTGATGGCGTCGAGCACAGGGGCGACGCCTGCGTGGACCTGTCGCGGGGTGATCCAGCCGTGCGGGTCGGGTTGTGCGTGCGCGAGCCCGAAGTCGGGCCCGACCTCGCCTGTCTCCAGCGGCCATTCCGACACCAGCCCCGCGTACAGGATCTTGCCCAGCGCGCGGACGTCGCCGGCCTCCCGCTCCGACCACGTGCTCGCGCGTCCCGGCTCGGGGTGCAGGGCCGCCTCGATGAGGAAGCCCGCGATCTTGACCCCACCGGTCGAGGTGAGGATGACGGTTTCAGGGTTGAGACGCTGGTGGAAGAGTCCTGCCGCGTGCTGGGTGGTCAGGGCGTCCGCCAGTTCGCGGACGATCCAGGCCGCCTCCAGACCGCTCAGCGGAGCCTCCGCGAGCACCTGCGCGAGACTCCGGCCCGGCGCGAACTCGCAGACGATCACGGCGGGTGCCTCGACGTCGCCGTCCGCGTCCACGGCCTCCTCGGACGACAGGGCGTCCAGGACGTGCAGGAAGCGTGAGTCCGAGACCGTCGCCGCTTTCCTGGCGGCGTCGAGCGAGACGTCGGTGCGCCGGTCCTCCGCCGCCAGCAGGTGCACGAGGACTGCTCGTGACAACTTGGTGTCGAACGCCCGCCACGTCACCGTCCCGCCGCGTTGGGCCAGCGGTGCGTCCAGCCGGTAGCGCCCGCTGAGCACGTGCCCCACCTCGACCCGTGGGGCCGGGGGTGCGTCGGGCCCGCCGGTCGGCTCGCTCGCGTCCCAGTCGCTCATGACGTCCCCTCGTCGACAGTGGGTCCAGTCTGCCCCCCGGAAGCAACGGCCGACACCCTGGCCCGCTCTCGTTGCACCTGCTTGATGCGGACGCTCGTCGCGCCCAGGAACACGATGCCGGACGCCATCATGATGATCCAGCCCACGCGTCCCAGGGACGTGGCCGTGACCGTGAAGCTGCGAACCGGGCCGATCGGGCGTCCACCGACGGTGCGCAGTTGCGCGTCCACGGCGACAGCGCCGTTGGTCTGCGCGTTCGGCTGGAACATCACCGTGACCGACTCACCCGCCGTGACGAGGACGGGCTCGGTGTCGGGGATCGAGAGGCGCTGGGGGTTCTCGGCGACGAAGCCCACCGTCACCGTCACCGGGACATCCAGGTCGTTGGTGATCGTGAGCGGCATCTGCTGCGTGGCCTCGCTCATCACGAACGACTTGCTGATCGACAGCGTCACGCCCTGCGAGCCGAGCACGCTCCCCATGTCGGCCAGCGACAGGTCGAGCCAGTCGGACGCGGCCTGTGCGTCGGTGCCCCAGTCGATCGAGAGCCCCTGGTTGAGCACCTCCGTGGCACGCTCGCTCGCCAGGGTCGTGCGCCCGGTGAGGTCGGACCAGTCACCGATCGTGGTCGTCGACCGGCGCACGGAATCCATCCAGTCCGGGTCGACGCCGGCCTCGACCACCGCGACCAGCGCCCCGGACGCCGGGGTCGTTCGCGTCAGCAGGTCGGGCAGCGGGACGCGGACGAGGCCCGGCACGGCCACCCCGTCGAGGGCCGCGGACGCCTCGTCGTCGATGAGGGTCACGACCGGACCCGTGGCGGGGTCGCCCAGTGCGAAGGCGGCGAGCATGCGTCCGATGACCTGGGGATGCGACGTCGAGGGTTCTGGCCCGGGGCCACCTGCGGTCGCGGACGCGTCCACGCCGACCACGACCTGGGACGCGACCGCGAGGACGCCGCTGGCCGGCGACGTGTTCGTGGCCAGGACGACGGCTGGGCCCACTGCGCTGAGGGCGGTCGCGAGGGTCTCGCCCAGGATGCCGTCCCGGGGCACCACGGCGAGGGGCAGGGCGGACGCGAGGTTGGATGACGGCAGCACAGCCGCTGCCCGCGCCAACGCCGAGGCGTCCTCGACCTCCGCCGCAGCCCTCAGGTCAGGGTTCCCGTACGGAAGGCGGTAGCCCACGCCCGCCGAGAGCAGTGGCCTGACGTCGGCCAGCCAGACCACGGCGGCCTCGGTGCCCGCGCCGGCGACCAGGTCGTTCCCCTCGTGCACCTCGTAGGGGGACGTCATCACCTGCACGGCATCGAGCAGGGCCGGGTCGACGACGAAACTGGCCCCGGGACGGCGGGCCGCGTCCAGGAGCACCCTCAGCCTGCCACCCGCCGCGAGTTGCGTGGCGAGGGTGTCGTCGGCGAACGTCTGGTCAGGGAGGCGGGAGGGACGCGCGGTCAGCATGACGACGCTGGTGTGGGTGAGGGTCGTGCCGTCCTTCAGGTAGGGCACGAGCAGGCGCCCGCGCGCGAGGGTCTGGTTGGAGCCGCCGTCGGGGACACCGCGGACGTGGATGCCCACCGGGTACACGGCGTCGAGCGTCGGGAACTCCAGGGCCTCGTCGAGGCCCGCAGAACCCTTCGGGGCGCTGGCCGTGGCCTGCACCGAGAACGTCCGGGACTCGCCGGGTTCCAGGGTCGGGTCGTCATCGGGGGTGAGTCTGTAGAGGTTGCCGTTCTCGGTGCCGAGCAGCCGGCGTCCGAGGGGGACGTTCGCCGGCGACGCCAGGATGGTCGCCAGGTCGTCGGCGTCCGTGATGGGTTCGACGCTGCGCCACAGGTGGACCCAGGCGTTGGTGATCGCCACGTCGGACGTGTTCGTCACCTTCCCCTCGATGCGCAGGACGCCGGTGGGTCCGATCACCGACGGGGTGACCGACGTGAAGTCGATGCGCAGGTACTGCGGCACGTCGTCCGCCCCTGCGGGGGTGGCGAGGGTGGCGCCGGCCACGGCGAGCAGGAGCGCAAGGACGAGCCGAACCAGGTGCGTCACGGATCGGAGGTGACCCGGACGCGACGATGTGCCCCGTGCGGGACGCTCGTCGGTGTCGTGGGTCACGCGTCCATCGTAGGCGTGGTGGGCGCTGCGCCCGCCTGACGCCCCGCCCACCACTCGAGCAGGGCGGACGCCGCCCCCTCGGCGCCCAGGGGGCCCTCGTCGAGGCGACGTTCGAGGAGGTAGGCGTAGGCGGCGCCGACGTCGCGTCCCGGGGGGATCTCGAGCAGGGCCATGATCTGCGTCCCGTCCAGGTCGGGTCGGATGGCGTCGAGCTCCTCCTGCTCGGCCAGGACCGCGATCCTCGCCTCGAGCTGGTCGTAGGCGGCCCTCAGGCGTGCGGCCTTGCCGCGATTGCGGGTGGTGCAGTCCGACCGGGTGAGGATGTGGAGGCGTTCGAGTTCGTCGCCCGCATCCCGGACGTACCGGCGCACCGCAGAATCGGTCCACATGCCGTCGCCGTAGCCGTGGAAGCGGAGGTGCAGCGTCGTCAGGGCCGCAACCGAGTCGATGACCGCGGTCGGGAAGGTGAGGGCCTTCAGCCGCTTCCGGACCAACTTGGCACCCACCACGTCGTGGTGGTGGAAGCTCACGACGCCCTCGGCCTCGAACTTGCGCGTCGCGGGCTTGCCGATGTCGTGGAGGAGCGCGGCGAGCCGGGTGACGATGTCGGGGGCGTGCCCGCGGGCCTTCTCGAGGGCGATGGCCTGGTCGAGCACGGTGAGCGAGTGCTGGTAGACGTCCTTGTGGCGATGGTGTTCGTCGCGTTCCAGGCGCAGGGCGGGCAGTTCGGGCAGCACGTGGTCGGCGATCCCCGACCCGACGAGCAGGTCGAGGCCGGTGCGGGGAGTGTCCGACAGCAGCAACTTGATGAGCTCGTCGCGCACGCGCTCGGACGAGATGATCTCGATGCGTCCGGCCATGTCGCGCATCGCCTCGCGCACGTCGTCGGCGAGGTCGAAACCGAGGCGGGACGCGAACCTGGCCGCCCGCATCATGCGCAGCGGGTCGTCGGAGAAGCTGCGTTCGGCGGTGGACGGCGTCCGCAACTGCCCGGACGCGAGGTCGGCGAGCCCGCCGAAGGGGTCGATGAAGGCCTTGTCGGACAGGCGGATGGCCATCGCGTTGACGGTGAAGTCACGCCGTTGCAGATCGCCTTCGATGGTGTCGCCGAAGCGCACCTCGGGTTTGCGCGAATCGACACGGTAGGTGTCGTCACGGAAGGTGGTGACCTCGATCAGCCAGTCCTGCCCACCGGCGTGGTGGGAGGCGCCGATGGTGCCGTACTCCTTGCCGATCGTCCACACGCTGTGGGTGAAGCCGCGCAGCAGCTTCTCGATCGCGTCGGGGCGGGCGTCCGTGGTGAAGTCGAGGTCGTCCCCGAGCTCGTCGAGGAGGGCGTCCCGGACGCTGCCGCCGACGAGGTACAGCTCGTGGCCCGCTGCGTGGAAGCGCCTGGCGAGGTCGTCGACCACGGGCGTCACACGCAGCATGGCGGCGACGGCGTTGGTCTGGGCTTGGGTCAGGCTGGGCACAGCGTCTGATTCTATCGTGGGAGCGCCGGCGTGCCGATCGTGAGTTCTCCCGGGCATCGCGTGCCCGGGACGAGGACGGCGATGACTGGGAGAATGGGGCCACACGAGTGCGAGGGGGGTCGGTGATGAGGGTCGTCGTCGCGATCGACGGGTTCAAGGGGTCGCTGCTGCCGCGTGAGGCGGCGGACGCGGTCGTGGCCGGGGTGATGTCGGCGCAACCGGACGCGCAGGTGGTCACGGTGCCGCTCTCGGACGGGGGTGAGGGTTTCGTCGAGGCCTTCCTGGCGGCGGGATTCGCCGAGGTCCCTGCCGCCTGCAGTGGGCCCACGGGGGAGCCGGTCGTGACGCGCTGGGCCCACCGCGACGGCGTGGCCGTCGTCGAACTCGCGGACGCCTGCGGCCTCGGACGCCTGCCGGGCGGTGTGCTCGCGGGCATGGACGCGTCCAGTGAGGGTCTCGGCGAGGTGCTGGCAGCGGTGCTGGACGCCGGGATCCGCGAGATCGTGGTGGGCATCGGCGGGTCGGCGTCCACGGACGGTGGAGCCGGGATGATCACCGCCCTCGGCGCGCGACTGCTCGACCTGGGCGGGGAGCCGGTGCGTCCGGGTCTACGGGGGCTGGCCGACCTGTGGTCGCTGGAGGTGAGCGACGTGCGCCAGGACATCGCCGAGGCCGACATCACCATCGCCTCCGACGTGACCAACCCGCTGCTCGGTGCGTCCGGGGCGGCGGCTGTCTTCGGCCCGCAGAAGGGCCTGACGAGCGACGACATCGCCGCCGCGGACGCCCGACTCGCCCACCTGGCCGACCTCGTCGAGGCGTTCGAGGTGTACCGGGACGTCCGGGGGGCCGGCGCGGCCGGCGGCGTGGGCTGGGCCTTGCTGGCGCTGGGAGGGGTCATGCGTCCGGGCGTCGAGGTGGCGCTCGAGCTGGGGGGTTTCGATGCGGTGGTGGCCGGCGCCGACCTGGTGATCACCGGTGAGGGATGCCTGGACGCCCAGTCACTGCAGGGCAAGGCGCCGATCGGGGTGGCGCGGGCGGCGCGGCGGGCCGGCGTCCCGGTGGTGGCGATCTGCGGCCGGACCACCCTGGACGCGGCGACGCTGGCGTCCGCGGGGTTCGCGCGGGTGATCGCCCTGACTGAGCTGGAGCCCGACCCGGACGCCTGCATGGCACGGGCGTCCGAGTTGGTGGAGCAGGCGGCAGCGGCGCTGCTCGTGTGAGGGTCGCACCACCCGAGTCCCCACGAACATTCAGGCGGACGCACGCGTTCGGGTCGCGCCGACGCTCGCGATGACGACGCACGCCATGGCCAGCAGGTCGATCGGCGTGAGGCGCTCACCGAGCACCACGAGGGCGGCGAGAGCCGCGGCCGCCGGTTCCAGGCTCATGAGGATGCCGAACACGGCCGTGGGGATCGACTTCAGGGCCGTGAGCTCGAGCCCGTAGGGGATCACCGAGCTGAGCAACCCGATCGCCAACCCGGTCGCCACGATCCCGGGACGCCACAACTCGTCGCCGCCCTGGCTGATGGCCCACGGGGCCAGGGCGACCGCGCCCAGGGTGCAGCCGATGGTGAGGGCGTCCAGGCTGGGCCAGGTGCGTCCGACGTGTGATCCCAGGACGATGTAGCCGGCCCAGCCGGCCCCCGCGAGCAGCGCGAAACCGACCCCGGCCAGGGTGGGGGACGTCGGGGCGAGACCCAGCAAGGCCACGCCGCACCCGGCCAGCGCGACCCAGACCAGGTCGACGCGGCGCCGCGACCCGAGGACGGCCACGGTCAACGGGCCGAGGAACTCGATCGTCACCGCGACCCCGAGCGGGATCCTGCTGAACGACTCGTAGATGGCCCAGTTCATCGTCACCAGGCACGCCGACCAGGCCAGCACCAGGCCCCAGTTGCGTCTCACGGCCGGACGCCCGGTCGGTCGTGACCGCACGATCGCCGAAACCAGCAACAACACCGCGGACGCCGTGACCAGCCTCAGCCAGGCCATCGACGTCGGCGGGACGCGTCCGAAAAGACCTTTCGCAAAGGCGGCGCCCACCTGCACCGACGCGATCGAACCGAGCACGAACCACACGGCCGCCCGTGACGTCCGGGAGGCCTGCGTCACCTCAGGCGTCCCTGGCCGACTTGCGACGCTCGAGTTCGTCCAGTTCCCGGTCGAGCCGGTCGAGTTCGGCCAGCCTGCCCTTGCGCCCCGACACCAATGCCATCACCGCGACGATGCCCAAGCCGACCACCACCGTGAAGATGACCGTTCCTGCAATGAGGAACAACAACCCGCCGCCCATGTCAGTCCTTCCGCCGTGCCACGTCTCGGAATGCACAGTCTGTTGGTATGCACAGTTTCCCTGACGCACAGTTTCTCTGAACGCACAGTCTGTCAGGTCGGCCGGAGCCGACCGACGGACGCTCACGCCGGTCCGCGCACCCCGGCCGCGTCCAGGGCCAGCTTGGCCCGCTCGCGCAATTCGCGCTGCACCTCGCTCTGGTTCCGGGCGACGCACTTGGCCTGCATCCGGAAGGTCATCGCCGACCCGACGATCGACTCGACACCCAACACGTGGGGGGTGTCCAGTAGCTTGTCGGCCCAGGCGGGGTCGGCGTCCAGTTCGCTGACGACCGACTCGAGGACGCCGGCCACCTTCGCCGCGTCCTCGGTGTAGTGGACGGGGATGTCGATCGTGGCGCTCGCCCAGCCCTGCGAGAAGTTGCCGACCTTCGCGATGTCGCCGTTGCGGATGTACCAGACCAGCCCGGTGCCGTCGCGCAGGCGGGTGACGCGCAGGTCGACGTCCTCGACGGTCCCGGTGATGTCGCCGATCGTCACGAGGTCACCGACGCCGTACTGATCCTCCGCGATCATGAACAGCCCGCTCAGCAGGTCACGCACCAGGGTCTGCGCACCGAAGCCCAGCGCCACGCCGCCGACACCCGCGGACGCCAGCACCGGCGCCATCGGGATGCCGAGGATGCCCAGAATGGTCAGCGTCGCGACGGTGGCGATGGTGAAGCTTGCCACGTTGGCGAGCAGGGCGCCCAGGGTCGCAGCGCGTGCCGGCTGCCGCTCGCCGCCGAACTTGGAGAGGATCTCGCCCGTGCGTCCGGGCAGGAAGTCGAAGCGATGGGTCGAACGGTCGACCGACGCGCGCACGATGCGACGGATCACCTGCTGCACCAGCCACCGGGAGACACCGGCGATGGCGAAGACGACGACGACCTGCAGTGGGGTGTCGGGCCAGACCCAGATCAGCGACTCGTGCAGGGTCACGACAGGAACGCCTTGATCAACGGTGCCGCCGT
>Ga0075156_10000548_pt1 | contig 19224 bp, 22 predicted proteins | sample JI81AbrownDNA_FD_70966 | JGI IMG/M metagenome (GOLD analysis project Ga0075156, IMG submission 70966) | Wastewater effluent complex algal communities from Wisconsin, to seasonally profile nutrient transformation and Carbon sequestration -... | ecosystem: Engineered > WWTP > Effluent > Algae...
GTCTGGGTGAAGCGGGTCTGTAGGTCAACGATGTCTACTTCCTCGATGGTCGCGCCTACTTTGATCGCATCCGCGATCGAGAGAGAGCCTTGCGCCATCAGTTGGTTGTACAAAGCCTGAAGGTTGGCATCTGTAAATTGACCAGGATCAAGCGCGGGGTCGGCAAGAGCGTAGCGGTCCATCAGCAATTTGACCTGGTCCATGTGAGTCTGTTCGCTGGCTGCGATACTCTGAAAAGTGGGCAGTCCCCAAAGCGTGAAAAGCTGGTTGTACACATCGCGCGCGAGTTTTTCTTCTTCACGCATAAACAAAAGAGCTGCGGCTTCTTCAGCGCTCAGATCAGAAACAGGGATCGTGGTGAGTTGAGCGCTTTCGCCTGTGCCGCTTCCATTTCCGTTCCCATTGCCGTTTCCGCTTCCAATTACTGGAGCTGCATCCGAGACAGCGGGTGTCGTTGAATTGGGAGATGCGAATGCATTGTACGCACTTGCGCCCACGGCAATTACGATGATCGCTGAAAGGACGCCGATAATGATATTTTTGAAATTGTTTAACATTTTTTCTCCTTACAAGTTTTAGCTTGCAAAATTGTTTCGATTAGTTTCATCACAGGCTGTGACGATGTTTGCATGATAGCTTCGCAATATAAAGAGGATGTAAATATTGTTTCAAGATTTTGAGAAGGATGTCTTTACCAAATCTTCATATTTTCTTTTCCTTCCCCATAATTTGAATTGATAAAACTGAAACATCAAATTAAAGGAAAGACATCATGGAAGAACAAACTCCTCAAACTGAACCCTCGATCTTTGAACGAATGCGAAACAGACTCACCCCCGATGGCGTGCCCAGTGATGACCGTGGGCGTATGCGCATGGTGGTGGATAGTCTTATCCTGCACATCCACCCAGCCAAAGTGGAAGTCACATCCATGAAGTGGACATACACGTGGGGGCTTGGCGGCCTCTCAGGGCTGCTCATGACCATCCTTGGACTCACAGGGATGGTGTTGTTGAATAACTACACACCCGCCGCACCGCAAGCCTACCTTGATATTCTTGAGATTAATTCAAATGTCTGGTTCGGTGAACTGATCCGCAATGTTCATCACTGGAGCGCGAATTTGCTTATTGTGGTGGCAGTGCTTCATCTGATTCGCGTGTTCGTTACAGGCTCCTATCGTCCGCCGCGCGAATTGAACTGGCTTATCGGCGTTGTGATGCTGTTGCTTGTCCTCGGTGCAAACTTCACAGGCTATCTGCTTCCTTGGGATCAACTCGCGTATTGGGCGATCACCGTCGGCACCAGCATCATCAGCTACGTTCCGCTCATCGGACAATGGCTCAGCCAACTCGTGCTTGGCGGACCCGAAGTGGGCGCGAACACCCTGCTCAACTTTTATTCCATGCACATCTCATTCATCCCGCTCGCGATCTTCGGCTTGATGTCCTATCACTTCTGGCGCGTGCGAAAAGACGGCGGGTTGACAATGCCAAAATCATCAACGCAAACCGAAGCACCCAAACCTGAACGCGTGACGACTATTCCGCATCTTGTGAATCGTGAAATGATCTTCGCCATCGGATGGATTGCTGCGCTTCTTCTCTTCTCCATGCTTGTTCCTGCTCCGTTGGAAGGAATCGCCAACCCAGCCCTTTCTCCCAACCCTGCCAAAGCGCCGTGGTACTTCATGGGCTTGCAGGAGCTTCTTCTTCACTTCCACCCCTTGGTCGGCGCAATTGTTCTACCGAGCCTTGCCATTCTTGGCATTTTCCTCCTGCCCTTCTTTGACATCAACTTGAATAGTGTCGGCGTCTATTTCCGCTCCCAACGCGGACGTTCCCTCACCCTGCTCGCAATTGGCATTGCATTGGTAGCCACTCCCATTTGGGTGCTGCTCGATGAATATGTTTTGAATTGGAACGCATGGCTACCCGCATGGGATATGCTCATCTCGAACGGACTCATCCCACTTGCGGTTGTGCTGCTTCCACTCATCTATCTCGATGACTTGATCCATAAAACTTTTCACGCAGATACCGAAGAACGTGTTCTCTTTATCGCAGCTTTTCTTTTTACTGCATTCATCGTCCTCACCATCATTGGCATCTTCTTCCGCGGCCCCGGCATGAGCCTGTATTTCCCGTGGAATATGCCCATCATTACCCACTGATCACTTATTACTGGAATCTAACTATGACCGACACAACTCCTTCTCCCAACCTCTCCCGCCGTGACTTTCTCAAGATCGCATGGATGCTTCTTGGCGGCGTTACAGTCCTTGAAACCGCAGGCGTTTTTCTTGCCTATCTCCAACCGCGTTTGGTGGAAGGTGAATTCGGCTCGATCATCACCGCTGGTCTGGTGGATGACTTCCCTCCCAACTCTGTCACCCACATCCCGAACGGACGTTTTTACATTGTGCGTATTGGCGATGGCGGCTTTCTCGCCGTCTATCATCGCTGCACGCATCTTGGCTGCACCGTTCCGTGGGACTCGACTGCGCAGAAATTCATTTGCCCATGTCACAACTCGCAATTTGACCAGCAAGGTACGGTCGAGAATCCACCCGCTCCCCGCCCGCTTGACCTGTTCGCGCTCACCATCGAAGACGGTCAGATCAAAGTAGATACCGGCAACCTCATCCAACGCCAATCCTATGACATGGCACAGGTTGTTTATCCGTAAAGGAATCACCATGCACACAAAAAACTCCTTCCTCATCGAATCCCTCATCGGCCTCGGCTCACTATTGCTCATTGTGGTTGCGCTTGGCTTTTACATGCTCAATGAACAAGATCGCATCGTCGAGGCACAGGCACAAGTTCTGTCTGTTAAATTAGATGAAGCTATGACCTTATACGCAGAAAATTGCTCCGTTTGTCACGGCGTGAGCGGCGAAGGCATCGGAGCAACTCCTCCGCTTAATAACCCCGCGCTGAAGACCATGCCTTTTGAAGACATCTACAAAACCATCTCCCGTGGACGGTATCAAACTGCCATGCCCGCATGGTCCATCGAAGATGGCGGCCCATTAAGCGATTATCAAATCGACGAATTGGTTGCCTTGATCGGATATGGTGATTGGGGTAAAACAGGTGACCGCGTGGTCAATCTGGGGCTTGCTCCACTCGTCCCATTCACGACTGAGCCTGACCCTGCCCTGCTTGCCGAGATCGCAAATCTCCCGGACGGAGCAACGCTTCAAGCTGCTGTGCAAATATTCGCGGATAGCTGCGTAGCCTGCCACGGCGCTGATGGGCTTGGCACAGGTATTGCGCCTGCGCTCAACGATCTTGATACACGCGAAAAAACAGCCGAAGAACTGACTCGCACACTGACCTACGGAAACGCAGGTACGCTCATGGCTGGCTGGAGTAACGTCCTTGCAACTGATCAGATTAATGCATTGGTGACTCTCATCAAACGTTGGGAGGAAATCCCCGCAGGTACGATCCCCGCGCCGGATGTTCCCATCCCGACCACAGAGGAAAGCATTGCATTGGGCGGTCAACTCTTTGCTGTGAACTGTTCCCGCTGCCACGGCCCCGAAGGACAGGGAACACCCCGCGCGCCTTCGCTGAATGTCAAATCATTTTTGACAAATACGAACGATCAAGCCATTCAACAGATCGTCACATCAGGCGTGCCGGGCACCGCCATGCCCACCTGGGGCGACCGCATGACCGACGCAGAAATTCAAGCCATCGTGGGCTTCATCCGTCAATGGGAAGCGACTGCGCCAGAAGTTGCCACGCTCACCCGTCCGGAGGGTGGTCCCTCTTGGAGGAATAACAACACTGCCACGACGAGCAGCACACAATTATTTGGCTTGCTGCCATCCACAAACAATACAATAGCAACAGGTCAGAGCGGCGCAACCACACAAATACTGGATTGGCGCGTCCTCCTCCTTGCAGGAGTTATTCTGTCCATCGCGTTCACACTCATATCCAAAGGATTCTTTGCCTTGAAACAACAAAAGGAATGACCTATCCCATCCAATCTGGAAACACCTTGAAAACGCTGGTTTTGCAGTAGTTGCAAAACCAGCGTTCTTATATTTTCCGCATCTCTTTTTATGGCAAAACATCTTCACATATTCTTTACAATTCAAACAACTATTCTTTACGGTAAAAAATTATGATTTCGCCAATATCAGGTAGTAACAAAGGAGCAAATCATGAAGTTTTTCAAGAACCGTTTCAACCTTACTGTCAGCGGGCTGGTCGTCATCGTACTTATCGCAGCGGCTGCATTTTATTTTCAGAACTCTACAAACGCAGCGGCTGCTGAAACCCCTGTTCTGCAAACTGCAAAAGTCCGCAAAGGCGATCTGGTCATCACGGCCAGCGGCGCGGGCGTAGTCGAACCTGCTGCACAGGTTGACCTTGCATTCCGTTCTGCGGGTGTGTTGAATGAATTGAATGTTCAAGTGGGCGATCAGGTAACGTCTGCGCAGGTGCTTGCGCGGCTCGAAGAAAACTTGCAGGCTGAAACTGATTTTCAAGCACTGTTCTCTGCAGAAGGAATCGCACAGGCAGAATTGGCGCTTGCGAATGCCGAAGATCATCTCGTTGATACAACCAATACATACATCTACTCCATCGGTGATGATGCATGGTACTGGCAGGGCGCAATGGAAAATGCCGAGGCGGCGTTGAATGCTCTTGGCACAGCAGCAACTACAAGTCAAAAAGAAGAGGCGCAGAAGTTGATCGACGATGCGCGCGTGCATTTTGATTACTACGTCAGCGTGCAGGAAGTCCCGGATGTGGATATCGCTCTTGCCCGTGCCAATCTTGAATCTGCAAAAGTAGCATTGACCGACGCCCAAGCCGCTCTCGATATCGTCCGAGCTGGACCTGATGCTTTGAAATCATCCATCTCGGTCATCGGGAAGGAAACCGCGAAGTTGGAAGGCGCTCGCCTTGCAGTAGAAAGCACGCGCCTGACCGCACCATTTGATGGCACGGCAGTATCTATAAAAGTTGTTGAAGGGCAGGCAGTAAATTCATCGCCTGTGATGACCATTGCCGCAACAGATAAATTGATCGCGCATATTTATCTCGATGAAACTGATCTTGAGAAAGTGGCTGTCGGAAAAAGTGTAACCATCACTTTTGATGCCTATCCAGACACACCCGTTGAAGGCGAGATCATTCTTGTTGAACCCGCCCTGCAAAACGTGGATGGCTCATCTGTTGTTGCCGCATGGGCATCATTTACAGCGCCAAGCGTTACGATCTTATCTGGCATGAACCTTGAAGCCGAAGTGATCGCAGGGGAAGCACGCGATGCGCTCATCATCCCGAAGCAGGCGCTGCGTGAATTGGAACCTGGCAGCTTCGCGGTCTTTATCGTTGCTGCCGATGGACAATTGCTCCTCACTCCCGTTGAAGTCGGTCTGATGGATTATGCCAACGCTGAAATTTTGAGCGGCTTGAATGTTGGCGATGTGATCAGCACTGGCAATGTGGAAACGAAATAAAGCCCGCCATGAATAATCATCTTATTGAAATTCAAGGATTGACCAAAGTGTATGGTGTGGATGAAGCCACCGTGCATGCGCTCGCGGGCATCGAGATGAGCGTGGACAAAAACGAGTTCGTCGCCATTATGGGGCATTCCGGTTCAGGCAAATCCACGCTGATGAATATCCTCGGCTGCCTCGATCTTCCAACTTCGGGAAGCTACATGTTTGACGGGCGCGATGTTAGCAAGCTAAGCAAGAACGATCTGGCTGAAGTGCGTAATCAGAAACTTGGTTTTATTTTTCAATCGTTCAACCTCCTGCCGCGTTTGAGTGCACTTGCAAACGTCATGCTGCCCATGCTTTACAACATGGATGAAGATGTGGATGACGAAGAAGCCAAACGACGGGCAATTGCCTCGCTCGAAGCGGTCGGACTCGGGGAACGCCTGCATCATCATCCCAATCAGTTATCTGGCGGACAGCAGCAACGCGTGGCGATTGCCCGCGCACTGGTCAACAACCCGCCGCTCATTCTTGCGGATGAACCGACAGGTAATCTGGATTCAAAGTCCAGCGTGGAGATCATGGATATTTTGCACAAACTTCACAAAGGCGGCGCGACCATCATCATGGTGACGCATGAGCCCGATATTGCTGAACATGCCGAGCGCGTGATCTGCGTCAAAGATGGCGTGATCCTTTCGGATGGGCGCGGCGGGAACAATCCGTGCTTGAACAAGAGGCCGCTATGAAATTCAAAAAAATATTACGCACCGCATGGGAAGGACTCATGCTGAACAAAGTGCGTTCTTTCCTCACCACCCTGGGCGTCATTATCGGCGTGGCCTCGGTGATCGTGATGTTGTCCGTCAGCGCAGGTACAGAAGCCGCCATTGCAGACCAGATCAACGCATTGGGTGCCAACCTCATCATCGTCGCTCCAATGCGCGGTGTTCCAGGCGCAGGGCGCACCATGATGATCGATGACGCGTACGCTATTCAAGATCAAGTCGTCGGCATTGATGGAATTTCCGCCGAGCAGGGACCCGCTCCGCAAATAGTAAAAGGAAACGGCGTGACGCTTGAATCGATCGCGGTCATTGGTACAACTGCAAATTTCCCTTCTGTGCGTGATTACGCGGTTGCTTCAGGCGCGTACTTCAATGAAGACGAAGATAATCGCAAGGCGAAAGTTGCCATATTGGGAGCAGGTATTGCCAAAGATCTATTCGGCGATACAAGTCCGCTTGGGCAGACGATCACTGTGGGTTCGGTCAAATTGACTGTCATCGGCGTAATGGAATCCAAAGGCATGGTCGCAGATGTGGATTATGACGGACGGGTGTATCTGCCTATCAACCTGGTCTTCCAAAAATATATGTCCGAAATGGCAATTGGCGGTGACCGTGTGCGCACCATCTACGTCAAAGCCAGCGATCAGGAAAATATTCCCAGCATCATCACGCAGACCACAGCGATTCTGAGCGAGCGGCATGATGTCAGCCCGACCCAGCCTGATTTCACGGTTCAAACCCAGCAGGACATCATCGCAACACAGGAAGCAACCACAGCCGCGTTTCGTGATCTGCTTGGATGGGTGGCGGGCGTGTCATTGCTTGTCGGAGGCATCGGCATCATGAATATCATGCTGGTCTCTGTCACCGAGCGCACCCGCGAGATCGGTCTGCGCCAAGCATTGGGCGCGCGCTCATCGGACGTATTGCTTCAGTTTTTACTCGAAGCCATTATTCTCAGTCTCGTCGGCGGGTTGGTTGGAGTCGCCTCGGGAGTCGGTGGTTCGTATCTCTTCGGCATATTTGGCGGGATGCAAACCGCGATCGTGCCCGGCTCCATTCCACTGGCATTTGGTGCGGCGGCTGTTGTAGGTATTTTCTTCGGCTATTACCCTGCGACACGCGCTGCGAAGCTCTCCCCCATTGAAGCGCTACGGCGCGAGTAAATTCATCATCACATAAAAATCATAAAAGGAAAATAAAACATGAAACGTATTTTGATCTTCACCCTATTGCTCTCTGCATTTCTCATCGCATCCTGTGGCTCAACTGCCACCGCATCAACAACCAGCGATGTGTACACCAGTTCAAATCTCCCTGTGGATTATGAAAACGCCTTACCCATCCGCAACCAACTGGCTATTGGAACCATGAAACTGGATGGCACCGCGCAGGCCGTTACACCTGATCAGGCGAAGACACTGCTCCCGCTATATCAAGCCCTGCGTGGAACTTCTACCAGCGGCGGCGGTTCACAAGAGGAAGTATCCGCTTTGCTTTCGCAGATCGAATCTGCAATGACCGCCGAGCAATTAAGCGCGATCAGCGGAATGAAATTAACCTTCACCGATATGCAGACCTGGGCAACCGAGAACGGGATCACCCTCGGTCAAAATGGCGGACAGCCCGGCTCTGGTATGGGACTTTCTCCCGAAGCTAAAGCGACCAAACAGGCCGCCGAAGGCATGACGGGACAAACTCCCGGCGGCAGTGGCGGAGGCACGGCCGTGATGGATGCGGTAATTGGCTATCTTGGCGGGCTCGCTCAATAAAATACAAACAAGAACTCCCTGCTGAATTCAGCAGGGAGTTCTTGTTTATGCCGTTCGTAGTAAGGCAACAGCGTAGATAACGCTGTCAGCTTTTTAGATTCAGGTACCCGTCCAGATCGAGGCGTTTGAAGAGACGTTTGCGGACGTCTGCGGGTACATCCTCATCCACAGGTACGCGGACGAGATCAATGGTTCGCTTTGTCGTGTTCAAAACGACACGGCAATTATCGCAGCCGGCGAGATGCTTTTCGATCTCCTTGCATAGTTCAGCGGGCAGTTCGCCATCAATATATTCAGACAGGGTACCTAATAAGGCCTGACAATTTTCGTGTAAATGGTCGCTCATTTTTCCTCTTTTGGGCGCTCGCTGTAATATGCGGAAAGCCGTTCACGCAAGAACATGCGGGCACGCAGCAAGCGGGTTTTGACGTTTGTCTCTGTTAAATTCAATATTTCAGCCGTGTCTTTTATGGAGACATCTTCGATGTCGCGTAGAACAAAAACCATGCGCAGACTCTCGGGTAATTTTTTTATGGCCTCATCCAAAGTTGCTTTGCCTTCGCCTGCAAGCAATTCGTTTTCAGGCAGGATGCTCCAATCTACAAAGATCTCGGGCAGGAAATCATCATCCGAATTTTCCGGTTGAAGGTCTTCGATGCTAACCTTTTTCTTTCCACGGCGGAGATGCATCAAGGCTTCATTGGAGGCGATGCGATACAACCATGTGGAAATACTGGAGCGCCCTTCAAAACTGGAGAGATGGGTCATGGCGCTGAGGAAGGTGTTTTGGAGCACATCTTCCGCATCCTGCTCGTTGCCGAGCATCTTCAACCCGAGGCGGTAGATCTGTGCCGAGTACGCATCCACCAAACGCGCAAATTCGGCCTTATCACCCGCACGGAGTGCTTCGATGGAAAACTCTTGTATCACTGAATTAATCATTAGATGTCATGGGTTCCAAAAAGTTACAACGGGAGTATACATCAAAGACAAAAGTGGGTGCAACTTTATTACCCCCCACGCATCAAAATACCATACGTCAAAATTTCTTTGGAGAAAACATGGAAAAATTACTAAATGAACAGGTGGTCGGGCAGATCAAGCAGGCATTTGCCGAACTTGTCCACCCCGTCCAAATTCTCTTCTTTGGCTCAAAAGAGAATTGCGATTACTGCAATGAAACTCAGCAATTATTGAGCGAGATCAGCGCAGTGGATGAAAAGGTCAGCCTCTCGCAGTATGACCTGAATGAAGATGCCACCCTTGCAGCACAATACAGAGTAGATAAAGCTCCTGCGATCGTCATCGCCTCAAAGAACGGCGAGCAGATCATTGACCTCGGCGTCCAGTTTTCGGGTATTCCGGCTGGATACGAATTCAGCACGTTGATCAATGACATCATCCTCGCCTCCAAACGGGACTCCGGGCTTGGTGCAGCCACCCGTGAGTTTTTGAAAACGCTGACTCAGCCTCTACATCTGCAAGTCTTTGTAACCCCTACCTGACCGCATTGCCCGCGAGCCGTGTTGCTCGCACATCAGATTGCAATGGAAAACCCCGCCATGATCCACGCCGAAGCAGTGGATGCAATGGAATTCCCCGAACTGTCACAGCGCTTCAACGTGCAAGGCGTACCGCAAACCGTGATCAATTCAGGCGGCGGAATCTTCACTGGGGCGTATCCCGAACCGCGCATGTTGGAAGAGATCAAACGTGCGCTAAAGAATTGATAAACAAGTTGGCGGTATGAAAAAACAATCGAAGTATCGCAGGAAGATCGTTAAAACTCAGAGACAATCGTTCGTTATCGGCGTTTTTCTGGTGTTGATTGGAATTGCACTATTCGTAGTGATGCAAGGAAAAGATGGAGAGGCGGCAGCGCCGGTAGCTGACTTATCTGTTGTGCCAGTTGCTGTGAATTATCCCGCTCCTCAGCTTGCGCTTGAGAATGTTAATGGCGAAACCGAGTCGCTAGCTGATTTTGGCGGGCAGGTTCTCCTGCTCAACAACTGGGCTACATGGTGCCCGCCCTGCAAAGCGGAAATGCCGACCCTGAAAAAATTCCACGATGCTCATTCCGCTGAAGGCTTCACCATCATTGCCGTGGAAGCAGGAGATGGCAAGGATGAGGTTCTGCAATTTGCCAATTCTCTCGGCCTGACATTCCCCATCTGGCTGGACCCTGACGGCGCCGCGCTCAACGCGTTCAAGAATGGAAACCTGCCGAATTCCTACGTGATCGACCGCAGCGGAACCGTCCGCTACGCATGGACGGGTGAGATCAGTCTTGCGATGCTGGAAAAATATGTCACCCCGTTGATCGCAGAGAGCAATTGAGAAGGGTTTAATCCTTTTTGTTACAATTTATAAGAACCTAAAAAAAACGCAAAAGATCGCGAGGTTTAAGGGAAGTCTTTTAGCTTTTCGTAATACAACCTTTATATCAATCTCCTTTTTTCCAATGCATAGCGTGAGGCTGCTCACCTTCTTCGAAGCCTGAAATAATAATAAGAGCGTTGGCGACATTGTTGCTTGCATTACGCCAACGATGACTTAATTTTGATGCAAACAAAAGGCTATCTCCTGCTTCCAAGTGGAACAATTCTTTTTCCACATAGTAATCCAATTGCCCACGCAGGCAGAAGACAAACTCATGACCCGAGTGGACCATGCCATGCGGCCCGCAAGCGGCACCGCTTTCAAGCGTGAGCATGAATGGCTCTACCCTACCCGCAAAATGTTCCCCGCCAAGCGCCTCGAATACTCCGCGAGTAAAGGAGATACGAGTACGCTCATCAGCTTTTAAAAAGACGGCCTGCTTCTTTTCAGATTCTGTGTCAAAAAATGCTGTAATCGAAACTCCGAGAGCATCTGCCAATTTATACAGAGTGCTTACAGAGGGAGAGGTCTTACCGCGTTCTATCATCGAAAGCGCATTCGCCGACAAGCCGCTTCTTGTGCCAAGCGTTCGCATGGAAATTCCGCGCGCCTCACGTAAGTTACGCAGGCGTGACGCAACATCCACAGACACCGCTTCTCTTTGAAATGTTTCCATAAGTACCTCCAAGGCACAAACTAAATTAAAATAATTACTCAAAAGAAATCAAATTATACCTATTTTTTGAGGTTATACTTAACATTTGTATCATACTGAAAAGTTGGTAATGATGTTTAATTTGCCAATATCAAACAAATGTACAAGAGGTGTTTTATGAAATATCGATCTTTATCTATTAGTACTTTAGCTGTCATGGTTTTAGTGGCCGCCTGCTCTCCGGCAACACCGACCGCGCCAGCAGTGGATGTGATCGGCACAAGATCTATGGAATTGGCAGCACTGATGATGACGCAAACGGTAGCTGCATATTCCCCTACGCCAGAACCTACTTTTACACCGGAACCGACTGCCACGCCCACTGTTGAACCAACTCCGGCAGAAATACATTTGCCAATTACACAAAATGGCCCCGGGGGATGTTATATAAAACCTGATGTCACCTCTACCCGGATCAGTTTTATTGATGACTATGAAGAGGTAGAGTTACTGGCCATTGGGAAGACGTCTGGATGGTACAAAATTACTAACCCGTATTTTGGCTCCCCCTGCTGGATCGAATCAACATATTTGAACATTGACCCAAATATGGATCTATCTATAATTCCGGTGGAATAGCACAATTTTTAACGTTGATTTGAATATATACAAAACAGTTCCCGAAGGCGACCTCGGGAACTGTTTTGTATTAAGAACTTATTTCAGCGTGAAACAGTGTTCATTATTTCTGGCCTAATTTGCTGACATTACCAGCACCGCTGATGGTTTCATCAACAACAGGATTGCCATAGTAGCGAATATCACCGGCACCGGAAATAGCTGCGGTTAGGTTGTCTTCTGCCCAAACGGTGGCGCTGCCTGCGCCGGTGATGCGGATGGTGGCTGTCTGACTATGCAAATCGCCACCTTTGAAGTCACCAAAACCACTGATACGCACATCCAAAGTCTCAGCAGTGCCCTCGGCAGTGATACCGCCAGCGCCACTGAGTGTTATAGCCAGACTGTTTGTTTCCAGATCAGAGAGGGAAATATCCCCAGCGCCGCTGACTATTAATTCAAGAGAATCAGTTGTCAGATTAGAGACAAGAAGCGTGCCTGCGCTGGATAACACGATCTTATTAATATCCTTGAGGGTAATCACAATCTGGACTGTTTCGGTCGGTTTGATACGATCATCCCAATTATTTTCTTTATTGGTCACCGTCAGAATACCGCTCGCAATATTTGTGGAGATTTGATCGAGGAGGTTATCATCTGCTGTGATGGCAATGGAATTGGCATCTCCCTGTTTGATTGTTACATCGGCTGGATATTCAATGGAAACAGTTTCAAAACTCGCAAGTTTACGGGTTTCAGATTTAATTTTGCCTGATCCTTGTATTGCGCCACCAAAATCCTTGCCGAGGTCGATGTTCCAATTTACAGATGAGGACCCCGACCAGCCAAGTTGTGGCGCGAAAACAATGGCAAGGACTGCACCGATAATAAGAAGTAGAGAGACAAGGTGATTGCCGTAGCGCCAGAAAGAGCCTAGTATGAGGCTAAAGCCCCAGCCAATGAGAAGGAATGGCCAGATATGTGTGAGCGCCCATAGGTTTTCGCTGGGTATGATACCCATACCGTTGAGCAGCCAAATACTGCCTGTAGCAATTAAGGCAAGGGGGAAAAAGTAGGATCGTTCTTTCATAGGAAATTCTCCAAATTAGAATGGCAAAAGAGTAGATTACTCTGTATCTCTTTTCATTAAGCGCGTATAGATTAGGTACAAACCGAGGAGTATGAGAATAATCGGGAAGATGGATTGGCGTAACAGAGATCTGCTGCCAATGGAAAAGATCATCTCAAAAAATCCACCAAAGATAATAAACAAGATGACGCCAACTTTCATAAGGCCTTTGCCTGAGTTACGTTGACCTTCATCTCCTCCAAAAGCGCCCATGATGTAAATACCAAGACCAACGGCAAGAATGATGACCGTCCAGGCATACGACCAACTTTCCCAATGGCCTGTGATGTTCTGGTAAAAGAGAATGAGGCCGATAGTGGTTATGATGGTAGCCGGAATGGCAAGACCAGAGACAGATTTTCCGCCTGCAAACATTCCGATATAAAACATAGCGCCGACACCGATGATAAAGAATGGCCAGATGAAGCTCCAGAAATTGAAGCTAGTGAATATCTGTCCGAAAAGAGAAAGAATACCGATGGCAATAAGAACACTACCACCGATAAGAGCCCCTATATTGCGTTGTGTAGACATGGGTTACTCCTTGATATGGGTTGTTGCTGGGTAAACCTAGCTGCAATTCAAGCCTATAAATACTATACGTCAAAAGCGAGGATTGGTTGATTAATCTTATAATTCTGGAGGAGGGTTTTTGGAGAGAAAATAGAGTGCCCCGTGAAGTAACATTGCAATATTTTAACAACTTGCATAAATGCAAAGTAGAGATACAATTATTGCATGGAAACAAACAACGGCTATTTGTTGGTAGTGGAAGATATTCCCGATATCCTTGCTTTGTTGGATACTACGCTGAAATTCAAAGGCTATCGAGTGGTCACTGCACATAATGGGCAGGAGGCCTACGAGCTTATTCAAAAAGAATATCCAGCCCTCGTTGTAACCGATATTCTTATGCCTAAAATGGATGGTTTCAGTCTTGTACATCGGCTGCGATTGGATCCACAAACTCGTCACATCCCTGTTATTTTTCTCTCCGCAACCTATGTAGCTCCTGAAGATAAGGCTTTCGCACTTACCATCGGCGCCACACGCTTCATGGAAAAGCCCGTCTCCCTCGAAGAATTTCTACCGACCATCGAGGAATTACTTGGCAAACCTGCCCCCTCTCCCTCAGAGCCGATCAGTGAAACAGATTTCTATACCGGCTATCGCAAACGCCTTGAAATTAAATTAGCTGAAAAAAACACACAGATCACCCGAGCTGAAGGCTTGCTCAGAAGTGTATCTGAATCTGAAAAAGAAGCATTTAGCGTATACCTGCACCAGGCTATCAATGAACGTAAAGAGATTCTGCGCCTGTTAGATGAGATCAATATCCATTTAGCGAAAGAAACAAGTACAAACGAAACAAAGACCTAATACTCCTTGCGAGAATGGACACCATGGTAAAGATTGACACAAACTCCCCTCGAATCTATTTGATCAGAGGGGAGTTTGTTTGACCTCTTGCAAAAGTATAAAGATCTAGCCACTGAGGCACAAAGACCCGAGAATACCAACCAAAAACTCCAAGACTCTGCATCTCAGTGGCTTAAAATGTTTTTCATATGCATTCACTTCAACTTATGCAAGAGGTCTATTAAACAAGACAATCTGCAGCAACCATAACGAACAAACTCCGTACATAGACCGAAACTATTATTTCAACCTCTAGGAGTCAAAGCAAATGAACGAAAATAACCCGCAAGTTAATTATGGCGCACAACTTCCTACAAGCACACTAGCCATCGTCAGTATGATCGCAGGTATCACCGGATTCACCATTTTCCCAGCCATTGGCACCATTGTTGCATTAATCGCTGGATACGCAGCGCGTAAGGAAACCCGCGCAGTTCCGCCACAGGCTAGCGGCGATGGGCTCGCTACAGCAGGCATCATAATGGGATGGGTACAAGTTGGCCTGACTATATTTGGTATCTGTACAGCCGCTGCCTTTTTAATCTTTGGTATTGGTATTGCAGGTTGGTCTGTAAATCAATAAAACATAATATTTTCCGAAGAGACCCGTGTCCTCCTGAAAACGCTCTGTTCTCTTCGGAAAATATCATATATTAATAGTCTGCAAACAGCCTTATAATCTTCTCAGGAGCCGCACATGAACTCACTTGAAGAGATGATCATGGAGGAAGTCGCCACCTTGCCCTACATGCAGTTGATCGATGTACTGGGCTTTATTCGCTACCTAAAATCTGAATCCCACGGAAACCATGAATTGATCGAGCAGTGGTTTGAAGGGACGCTAAAGTCCATTCATGAGCAAAAAGCAGAACTCAAACTCACCGAAAAAGACATCGAGGCCCAGATTCAAAAAAGACGCAGCACAAAGAAATAACCCGCCTCCCTCCGCGCCGATAGTTGACCAAACTCGACCATCCATTAGCCACGTCCTGGCTTTATTCAAACCCTGATAGAGCTATTCATTAATTGCATCATTTATCAACCCCTATCATTTTGCGGCCATGTAAGGATTACGGAAATAAATAGTCCAAATGGGTGGAAATCGATTTGCGAACGCATGTTAGAATTCTATTCGAGAAAAACCTCATGACAACGATCCGTACCCCAGCCAAAATTATTCCGCGTGCATTTCCAGGCATCAAGCCTGACGAAGTACAGGAAATCATCATGAATAGCCGCATCAAGACATACCCAGCAGATACCATAATCTGCGCAGAAGATGCGTATGAACAAACTTTTTACATGATCCTCGAAGGAAATCTTGAGGTCACCAAAAATATCAATAATACTGAGCAGCGCTTGCTAAAGACTCTTACAGCAGGAGATTTCTTCGGCGAAATGGCGCTCATCCACAATGCCGCCCGCGCTGCCACGGTCAAATCGATAACGAGCGTGATTGTCCTCGAACTGGATAAGGATGGCTTCAATCGCGTCCTAAAACACAGCCCCAGCGTGGCAATGGCAATGGTCGGAGAGATCAGCAAACGGCTAAGACAGAACGATCAGCTCGCCATCGAAGATCTGCGGCTGCGCGCATCCGAATTGGCTGATGCTTATCAACAACTTGCCGAGCAGGAACTTGCCCGCCAGGAATTCCTTTCCAATATCGCACATGAATTACGAACTCCATTGATGATTGCCAGTGGATATTTACACGCTTTCAAAAAAGGGATGCTTCGCGGCGAACAGTTACAGACTTCAGTAGAAACCATATCGCGCAGTGTGGATCAGATCGTTACGTTAACCAATGATATTCTCTTCCTGCAAGAGATTGAACTCGTAATCCCCGAGTTTCAACCTGTGGATATTGTTGAAGTGGCAGGCCATGTGATTAAGAAGTATGAGAGTAAAGCTGGGGAGAGGCGAATAGCCATCAAGCTCAGAGACAGTCAAAATATTCCCAAAGTGCAGGGTGATTCGCAATCGCTTGAAAGAGCGATCACGGCGCTAGTTGATAACGCTGTCAAGTTCAGCTTGCCCAATGGTGTAGTGGAAATTAGGTTTTCCAGCCAGGGGAACAAAGTAATCGTTTCAGTGGAAGATCACGGTATTGGCATAGACCCAAAGTTGCGCCCGCGCATCTTTGACAGATTCGTACACTTGGAAAGAAGTGGTGATGAGCTGTTCGGCGGGTTGGGCATCGGTCTGTCCATCACTCGTCAGGTAATTCAACAACACAAAGGCTCGCTTGATGTGGAAAGCCAATTTGGCAAAGGCAGCAAGTTTACCGTCACCTTGTTGAAGTGGCTGTAATCATACGCAAGTTACATAATTAGATATGAACACGCCATTCAATGCTTGAGCAGACCCGGAGAATCTTATGCAATCCAGCCAAAAGAGAATAAGCATCGTCGTAGCCATTGGGCTGCTTGGTCTTGCAGCATGTGGCAGCCTTGAGGGCGGCAAAGAAACCCAGCAGATCGTGCTCCCATACACTCAAGAAGCGCCATCTATTATTCCGAGCACAGGCGGGCTATGTGACAATCCCGTGTACCCTATTCTTCAAGGCGCCAGTTGGGCATATATTAATTCAGGTGGGCCAAATGGGACATTTGCCTATGGTGATACGATCAGCGAAGTACGTGCTGATGGATTTACCCTCACAACACAAATTGCAAACCTTACCCGAACGCAGGAATGGGTATGCGAAGCAGGTGGATTAAAAGCACTTGAGCTAGGCGGGGGAACAACAACAAGTATTACGGCACAGGGATTCACCGCTGAATTCACCACATTAAATGCTACAGGCATCAGTCTGCCAAAAGATATACTCAGCAATATGCAATGGCAATATGGGTTGACGATCCAGGGCACAATCCCCATGCCTACCGGCGAACAGGTCCAATCCAACGGAACTTATCTGGTCAATTCACAGGAGATGGGCAGGGAAACCATCACCGTTCCAGCAGGCACATTTGACGCAGTAAAAATTCAGACAAATTCCACTGTAGAAATTCTTGTGCCATTTGGCAACGAACAAGTCCCTATGAAATATAGCGGCACCAGTGTCACCTGGTACGCTTTCGGTGTCGGCTACATAAAGTCTATTGAAAATTGGGATCTAGGCAGCACCCCGTACACCGCCACCACTGAATTGCAAACATACGTGATTCCGTAATTAGCTAAATACCATCTTCAATTGATTCCCCTCATAAAACGAACGCGCTGAAAATGGCACATCCCCTCTCTTCATGGAATTGATTCGCTCCAGCAGAACCGGCAAATCCTCCACCACAGGCAGATGAAGAACCGCCTCTTTCTTAACCCATTCAACTGAACCTTCTTTAGACGGGTTAATCTCCCCTTCAATATTTTCCCCGCACACTACAAACAAACAGACACCTACCTCACCTGCATCCACATGCACGATGCCGCACAGCCATAGGTCGGCGGTGACTCCTGCCTCCTCGAACAACTCACGCGCCGCAGCGGATAACACATCCTCACCACGTTCTACATGGCCGCCGAGCCCATTATATTTTCCAGCCCACAAGCGCTTGGTGGGAGCGCCTTTAATTAATAAATATTCATCCCCGCGCCGGACAAAAATCGCCGTGCGGGGAATGAACATATATCTATCTTTGGTAATACCTTGATCTGAAACCGGCATAGTACAACTTACCAAAGCGAAAGCCAAGCTCCCGCCTTGGTGAAAAATTAGCTAATCAGCCAAATCGCTGACATCTTCCGCAGCGACATCCTGCTTCACATAATCCGCGAGAACAGGGGAAACCTTGGCAGAAGTGATGAATTTGGTTGTAAATTGTTTTGTGTCTTTCAAGCCAAGTAGATCGAACAATTTATCAAACTGAGCTTCCCAGGCGCTGCTAAGCTTTTGCTTGGCTTCTTCCGGCAATGCATAGGACTTGGCCTTGAATGGGCCAATGGCATTCTTACGAGACTTGTAATAGAACTGCTCGTTTGTCATGTCCGGCTTGCGGTCGCCCGCGGAATTTACATCCAACCAAGCGTACATTTCCGCTTTGAAGTCGGCAGGAATATTATCAAAGAACATAGTCGCAAAATTCGTGGCGAGATGAACTTCAATGGCTTCATTCTGAACAAACTGGTGGAAGTTTTCTTCGGGCACGGTGGATGCACCATGCTGGACGGTTCCACCCATGCCATATTCCTTGCGAGCCACGCGGCTGAGGTCGCGAAGAACATCAAAAGCGATGGTTACTTTGGCGAGCGAGCCATCTGCAAGGACAGTTCCGCCGTGGGAAGTGCCAGTCAAAACACTGATCTTGCTCAAACCAGCTTTGCCGGGAGCCAATTTTTGCAGGTTCGCGTTGTAAGCATCCATGTAGGCGCGCAATTCTGGCTCGGTGGAATTATTGGTTCCAACTTCGCCAATCTCACCACCGATGGAAATGGTCACACCAGCAGGCTCATTAGTACGAATGAAAGCGGAGAGTTCGGCAGAAAGCTTGCTGTTCAAAGCCTGCTGTTCATCTACGGTCGGCAGGTGAATATCCACAAGAGTGGAAGTATCTACATCAATATTATAAAAGCCGGCGGCCATCGCTTCAATGGAAAGGTCGCGCACGGCTTGCAATTCCGCTGCTGCATCAGTTGCGTATCGCTTGGCAGAGACCTGGAAGTGGTCACCCTGAATAAATACGGGACCAACATATCCTTCAGCCACGGCGGCGGCGAGAATGTTAGTGGCATATTCTGAAGGGCGTTGAGCAGTGTAGCTCATTTCAGAGCGGGCTAATTCAAAAATGAAAGCGCCAGCGTTAATCTTGTTTGCAGCGCGGAACATGGCGCTGGCTGCATGGAAGGACAATGCCCGCAGGTTAAATGCAGGTGTTGAGAAGGTCATGGGTGCATCGCCGCGCCCACGAGCCATGTAAAGTTCGTGAATGGATGCGGGGTAGACGCCCAATTCCAAAGCGGCGGCGCGGATCAGGTAACGG
>Ga0075156_10000551_pt1 | contig 19201 bp, 13 predicted proteins | sample JI81AbrownDNA_FD_70966 | JGI IMG/M metagenome (GOLD analysis project Ga0075156, IMG submission 70966) | Wastewater effluent complex algal communities from Wisconsin, to seasonally profile nutrient transformation and Carbon sequestration -... | ecosystem: Engineered > WWTP > Effluent > Algae...
CGGGCGATCCCCTCGGGAACATCGCTGACCACCTGGTCGGCGCGTACGACGCACACGTGCGCGTCCGGGAGGAGGCTGAGCGCCCGACGACCCTGGTCGGTGTGGTGGTCGAGGGCGATCGTCCCCGAGTCGGCCATGGCAACGGCGGACGCGGTGACGACCGCGTCGATGTCGTTGAGTTCGGCGTGGGTCAGCGGGGGTTCGTCGGCGAACAGCCGGACGCCGGCGGCCGATGCCGCCTCTGCCCAGGCCGCAGGAACGCCGGGAGGCATGACCGCGCTGTGCACACCGAGCGTGGTCAGGGCGTCGGCGATCGCCCGGGGCACCTGGTCGGACGGCACCCGCACGACCACGGCCCGGTAGTCCTCCACCTTCTCGACGAAGTCCGCCAGGACGTCCGGGGTGGCCAACGGCTGCCCGTAGGCCCACGTCACCGGCACGTCGAGGGCCGGATCCTTCTCGGTCACATCACGGGTGGCGGCACGAACCCGGCCGAGGATGTCTTCTCGCGCGCTCATCACGACTCCTTTCGCTCTTGTTCGTGCTTCTTCCACCACTGACGGAAGGTCTCCGTCGGCGGCGCGTCCACGTCGCGGGCGCGAAGCCAGCGTCCGGCGAGTGGCACAGGCATGGGGCCCAGCGGCCGATCACCGAGCACCCGGCCGGCAGCCCGGGTCGCCAGTTGGGCCTTCTCCAGGTGCTTGCCGTCGGACAGCACCCAGGCGGCGGTCTTCATGATCCCCTGCTCCACCGTGGGGTGCTTCGCCGTCTTGTGCTCGACGGCCAGGTGACGGAGGTGGACGAGGATGTCGGTGAAGGGGATCCGCACGGGGCAGACGTCGTTGCAGGCCCCACACAGAGTGGACGCGAAGGGCAGCGCCCGGTCACGCTCGCTCCCCATCCCGTGCAGTTGCGGGTTGAGGATGGCACCGATCGGGCCCGGGTACGGCGAGCCGTAGGCGTGACCGCCGACCCGCTCGTAGACGGGGCAGATGTTCAGGCAGGCCGAACACCGGATGCACCGCAGTGCCGCGCGTCCCGTCGGGTCGGACAACACCCTGGTGCGGCCGTTGTCGAGCAGGATGACGTGCAGGTCCTGGGGGCCGTCCCCGGGCGTCACACCCGACCACATCGAGGTGTAGGGGTTCATGCGCTCACCGGTGGACGACCGGGGCAGCAGCTTGAGGAAGACCTCCAGGTCTTCGACGGTCGGCAACACCTTCTCGATGCCGACGATCGACACGAGCGTCTCGGGCAGGGTCAGGCACATCCGGCCGTTGCCCTCCGACTCGACGATGACGAGGGTCCCGGTGTCAGCCACGATGAAGTTGCCCCCCGAGACCGCCATCTTCGCCCGCAGGAACTTGGCACGCAGGTGGGCCCGCGCGGCCTGGGTGAGCTCGTGGGGGTCGTCCGAGATGCCCTCGGGCGCCGGGGTGCCGTAACGGCCCATCTCCTCGACGAAGATCTCGCGCACCTCGGACCGGTTGCGGTGGATCGCCGGGACGAGGATGTGGCTCGGCAGGTCGTGGCCCAACTGGACGATCAACTCGGCGAGGTCGGTCTCCCAGGCAGCGATGCCGCGCTTCTCGAGGTACTCGTTGAGGTCGAGTTCCTGCGTCACCATCGACTTGATCTTGACGACTTCGTCCACACCCTTGGCGACGGCGATGTCGGCCACAATCGCATTGGCCTCGTCGGCCGTGCTCGCCCAATGGACGGTGACACCGGCCTCCGTCAACGTGCGCTCGGCTTCGACGAGGTACTCGTCGAGGTGGCGTGCCACGCGGTCCTTGATCGCCGCAGCAGCCGTGCGGAGGTCCTCCCAGTTGGGAACTTCGGACGCGCGATCGAGGCGCTTGGCGCGAATGGTCCCCGTCGCGTGACGCAGGTTCTTGCGCTGCTCGGTGAGTTGCAGTTCGATCTTCGCCGCCTTGGGGAAGACGGGATAGGTCTCCCAGGCGGCAGGGGGCGGCGCGGGAGTGCGGCGCTCGGCACCGGTGCTCATGAGGCGTCCTTTTCGGTCATGGCGAGAACCTCGGCCAGGTGGATGGTGGTGATGCCCGACCGCTGCCGGTCGAGGATGCCACCGATGTTGAGCAGGCAGGCGTTGTCGGCCCCAATGAGGTATTCGCAGTTGGTCGACCGCACGTGTCGTGCCTTGTCGGACGCCATCGCGACCGAGACGTCCGGGTTCTTCAGCGAGAAGGTTCCACCGAAGCCGCAACACTCGTCGGCGTGGGGAAGGGTCACCAGGTCGATCCCGCGAACCGCCTCCAGCAGCCGGTAGGGGCGGTCCCCGATCTTCGCGAGCCTCACGGAGTGGCACGACGGGTGGTAGGTGACGCGGTGCGGGAAGTAGGCCCCCACATCGACGACCCCGAGCACGTCGACCAGGAACTCGCTGAGTTCGTAGCTGCGTCCGACGACCTCGGTCGAGACCTTCTCGAGGCCTGCGTCCCCCGCGTGTCGGGCCAGCATGGGGTGCTGGTGACGCACCGAGGCGATGCACGAGCCGGACGGCGCCACGATGTAGTCGTAGTCACTGAACGCCTTGACGTACGACGTGACGGTTCCGAGGGCTTCAGTGAAGTACCCGGTGTTGGTGAGGATCTGCCCGCAGCAGGTCTGGGCGCGGGGGAATTCGACCGTGCAGCCGAGGCGTTCGAGCAGCTTCACGGTCGCCGCCGGCGCGCCGGGCATCATCGTGTCGTTGATGCAGGTCGCGAACAGTGCCACCCGCTTCCCGAGACCGGGGGTGCCGACCGTGGGCGGAGCGGCGGTGGGGACAGTCATGCTGATCTCCTTCGTGGGACGGACGCTCAGGGCAGCAGCCAGCTGAGGACAGGGGTGGACATGAGTCCGGAGAGGACGCAGAGCAGGACCAGCAGGATCAGGCTCCAGGGAATCATGCGTCGCAGGATCGCGGACTCGGCCCCGGGAATGCCGATGGCGGTCGAGGCGACCGAGAGGGACTGCGGGGAGATCATCTTGCCGACCACACCGCCGACGCCACCGCCGCCGACGAGCAGCATGCGCATCTCGTCCACGGAGAGGTGCGCGCCCGCGCCGCCGATCTGTTCGCCGACCCCGGACTGGAGTCCGGAGAAGAGGATGTTGGCGGACGTGTCCGAGCCGGTGACGTAGGTGCCGATCCACCCGAGGACGGGAGCGAAGAACGGGTAGAGGGCTCCGGTGGTGGCGATGAAGAGGCCCAGCGCGAGTGTCTGCCCGGAGTCACCCATGACGTAGGCGAGTGCGACGACGGAACCGATGGTGAGGGCGGTGAAGCGGAGCCGCTTCGCGTTGGTCCAGAGGACCCCGAAGATCGCGGGCAGTGTCATGCGGTAGATGAGGCCGACGACGACGGCGACGAGGGCGAGGAGGATGCCCGGGGTCGAGGCCCACGCGAAGTGGTAGGTCTGATGGGACGCCGGGGCGCCCGCGACGTTGTTCATCCCGGCCAGCAGCGGCCACGAGAACTCGAGATCGGTCGAGACCAGCGCCGCCTTGACCCTCGGGATCGCGGCGATGCTGAACACGACGATGACCAGGGCGTAGGGCACCAGTGCCATGAGGATGCGTCGGGTGGTGAGGGCGGAGTCCTTCACGTCGGCCGGGGTGTGCACGGTCAGGTGCTGCTCGAGCGCGGGGTCGATCGGCTGGGCCACGCGGTGGACGGCTGTCTCACCTCCGCGGGGCTTCCAGAAGCGCAGGAAGCCGATGGCGACAACGACGCTGACGACGGCGGCCACGGCCTCCGTGAGGTTGTAGAGCGGGGTGCTCGACACGATCCACTTGGTGACACCGAAGCTTGCGGCGACCACCAGGCCGAAGGGCCAGACCTCCTTGACACCCTTCATCCCGTCCATGACGGCGAGCAGGAGGAAGGGCACGATGAGGCAGAGGATGGCGGTCATGCGTCCCGAGATCGTGGCGATCGGGATGACGTCGTCGAAGCCGCCGGCCTTGGCGGCCATGATCACCGGAAGTCCCACGGCGCCGAAGGCCACGGGAACGGTGTTGGCCAGGAGGGCCGTCATCGCCGACCTCAGGGGGCTGAACCCGATGGCGACCAGCATGGCCGCCGTGATCGCCACCGGGGCGCCGAAGCCTGCCAGAGCCTCGAGCAGCCCACCGAAGCAGAAGGCGATGAGCAGGGCGAGGACGCGCGGGTCATCGCTGAGAAGGAAGAACGTGCGCTTGAGGTCGTCGAACCGGCCCGAGGCGACGGTCACCTCGTACATCCAGATGGCGGTGAGGAGGATCCAGACGATCGGGAAGAGACCGTAGACGAAGCCGTGGAGGCTGGTGCCGACCGCCATGGACGCCGGCATGCCGAAGGCCGTGACCGCGACGACGAAGGCGACGACCCACGACACCGCCCCCGCCAGGTGGGCCTTCCAGCGCAGGACGCCCAGGGTCACCAGCATCGTGAGGATCGGGAGGGCGGCCACCAGGGCCGAGAGCCACCGACGATCGAAGGGATTCGTGTCGGGGGTGAAGGCATCGAGGAGAACCATGGAGACTCCGTTGATCTCTGCGGCTGGGATCGACCAAGTGGTCAGACCAAAAGCTGAATGGTCAGACCATATCTCTCCTTCCTGCCCCTGTCAACGCCCGGCGCGTGACCCGGCCAGGGCTCCGCCCGCGCGGACCTCCCTCCACGAACCGCACCCCCGGTGGTGACACACTTGGGCCCATGGTGAGCACGGCGGACCCGGAGCACTCGGGCGACGAGACCGCCGAGGAGACCCTCGTCGGGTATGACCTCGTCATGGCCCACCTCACCGAGGGAATCCTCGATCGTGTCTACGTGGCAGGCAGCCAACTGCCCACCGAGCGCCAGCTCGCTGCCGACCTCGGCGTCAGCCGCAGCGCCGTGCGCGAGGCGATCAAGGTGCTCCAGGCGCAGGGCATCATCACCACCGGCGCCGGGCGCGCCCACGGCACCAGGATCTCGACCACCCCCAGTTCCGCCTTCGGACGCATGCTCCGCCTCCACCTGGCGCTGGGCTCGACCGACTTCGGGGAACTGACCGACACCCGCGTCGTCCTCGAACGCGCGGCCGTGGCGGCTGCGGCGCTGAGGGCGACCCCCGAAGCGCTGGAGATCGCCCGGACGCTCGCCTGGCGCATGACCCTGACCACGGGTTCGGAGGAGTTCAACCAACTCGACACCGACTTCCACGTGGCCCTCGCCGAGGTCGGCGAGAACCGCCTCATCGGCGACTTCACCGTGGCGATCCGGCAGGCGGTCGCCCCCATCATCCGCGTGGCGCAGTCGACGGTCGCCGACTGGGAGGCCCTTCGCCGACGACTGGCGACCGAACACCTCGGAATCCTCGAAGCGGTCGAGGGCGGACGGGCGGACGAAGCCGCCGACCTCACCGAGCGACACATCCGGGGCGCCCACGAAGCCCTGTCGATCGGGTCAGCGTAGGCGTGGCCAACGGGCGTCCCGGCCGCCCCGACGATCAGCCGCGTCGCAGCCGCCGGACCACCGGTGCCAGGAGGTCGTCGACCTCGCGGAGGTGAAGCACGCGTGCCCCCACCAGGAAGACGGCCCCGAAGAGCACGCCGGCCGCGGCGAGCACCGCCACGTGGGTGAGCCACGCATCCCCGAACCTGCCCGCCCACCAGACCAGCCCGGCCGCAGCAGCGGCGGCGACCACGGACGCGAGCGCCAACCGGACGTGCAACCTCACCACGGACGCCAACCCGATCCCGTCCAGTTGCCTGCGGGCGACCAGGACGAAGACCGTCCCTGCCACGATGTTGGCGACCGTCTGGCCCGAGGCGATGGTCACGACGGCCCAGCGTCCCGGGACGTACAGCGCACCGACCGCGAACCCCACCTGGACGACGGTCAGGAGGATCTGCAACCACAGGTTCGTGCGTCCGTCTTCCCGGGCGAAGCAGTAGCGCTGCTGCAACGTGGTGACACCGAAGGCCATCGTCCCGATCGCCATCACCGCCAGGATCTCGGACGCGTCGCGCACCTCGCGCGCATTGAAACCGGGGAACAACACCCCCATCACCGGGCGGGCGAGCACCATCATCGCGAGGGACGCCGGGATGATCCCCACGGCCGGCATCGCGAGGCCCTGCCTGAGGACGCCCCGCATCCCCGGGACGTCCCGGTCATGCCAGATGCGGCTCATCCGCGGGTAGAGGGCGGTCAGGATCGACGTCGTGATGAACGAGTGGGGCAGCATGAACACGAGGAACGCGTTGGCCTGCGCCGCGATGGACGCGACCGCGAGGTTCCCGGGCCGGGCCCTCACATGCGTCATGACCCACTGCGCGAACAGTCCGCCGAACTGGGCGATGACCAGGGCGGTGAAACTCCACACGACGATCCGTGAGACCGCGCCGAAACCCTGACCGCGCAGGCCCCAGCGCGGCGTCCACCTGAAGCCTGTCCGGCGCAGCGGGATGAGCAGCACCAGGCCCTGCAGCGCGATGCCGGCCGTGGACGACCCCGCCAGCACCCACACCATCGCGGGCGTCCAGGTGGCAGGGTCGACCTGCTTCGACCACATCACGAGGAAGGTCACGAGCCCGGCGATCTGGACGACGTTCGCCAGCACGGGCGACCACATGTAGGACGCGAACTCCCCGCGCGAGTTGAGCACCTGTCCGAGCACCGCGTAGAGACCGTAGAACATGATCTGCGGCAGGCAGATGTAGGCGAAGAACACGGCCAACTGGTGGGCCGGGCCCGCGAGGTCGGACGTCGCCGACACCAGCCAGGGCGCCGCGAGCGTCGCTGCGAGGGTCACGACCGCGATCAGGGCCAGGGACGCGGTGAGCAGCCGATCGACGAAGTCCTGTCCCCCGTCCGGACGTTTCATCGCCTTGGTGATCTGCGGGATCAGGATCGCGTTGAGCACCCCTGCCGACAGCAGGATGTAGACGTAGTTCGGCAGGGTGTTCGCGACGGCGAACGCGTCCGCCGACAACGACAGACCCACGACGCTCGCGAGCAGTGACGTGCGGACCAACCCGAGGACGCGGGAGACCAGCGTCCCGGCGGCCATGATCGCGGACGCACGCCCGACCGACTGTTCAACCACCGGTGCGCCTGCGCCGGGATCGTCGTCAGGACGTCCGCGTCCGGTCAACGACCGGTGCCGCCGTACACGACCGCCTCACCGCCGGAATCGAGGCCGAACGCCGTGTGGGCGGCCTGGACGGCGCGGTCGAGGGCCTCGTCGGCGACGACCACCGAGATGCGGATCTCGGACGTCGAGATCATCCCGATGTTCACATCGGCCTTGGCCAGGGCGTTGAAGAAGGACGCGGTCACGCCGGGGTGGGAGCGCATGCCCACGCCGATGACCGAGACCTTGCCGATCTGGTCGTCGTACAACAACTCCTGGAAGCCGATCCGCTCCTGCACCCCGTGGAGGGCCTCGATGGCCTTGCGTCCGTCGGTCTTGGGAAGTGTGAACGAGATGTCGGTGCGTCCCGAGGCGACGCTCGAGACGTTCTGGACGATCATGTCGATGTTGATGTCGTTCGCGGCCACGGTGTCGAAGATCGCGGCCGCCTCTCCGGGACGATCGGGGACGCCGACAACCGTGATCTTGGCCTCACTACGATCGTGGGCGACGCCGCTGATCAGCGCTTGCTCCATCGGGTTTCCTTCCTCAATGTCCTTGACCCAGGTGCCGGGCTTGTCCGAGAACGACGACCGCACGTGAACGGGGACGTTCTCGCGGCGCGCGTACTCGACGCACCGCAGGTGCAGGATCTTCGCCCCACAGGCTGCCATCTCGAGCATCTCTTCGTAACTGATCTCAGGGATGCGACGTGCGCCGGGAACGATGCGCGGATCTGCTGTGAACACCCCGTCGACGTCGGTGTAGATCTCGCAGTACTGCGCACCCAACGCACCGGCCAGGGCAACAGCCGTCGTGTCGGACGCACCGCGTCCGAGGGTCGTGATGTCCTTCGTCGTCTGCGAGACGCCCTGGAAGCCGGCCACGATCACGATGTCGCCCTCGTCGAGGGCCGAGACGATGCGTCCGGGGGTGATGTCGATGATGCGCGCGTTGCCGTGCGCGGACGTGGTGATGACGCCGGCCTGCGACCCGGTGAAGCTGCGGGCCTGGACGCCGAGGTCCGACAGCGCCATGGCCAGCAGCGCGGCGCTCTGGCGCTCACCGGTCGTCAGCAACATGTCGAGTTCGCGGGGAGCCGGCTGCGGCGACACCTGCAGCGCGAGGTCGAGCAACTCGTCCGTGGTGTCACCCATCGCCGAGATGACGACGACCACCTCGTTGCCCGCTTGTTTGGTGCCGAGGATGCGTCGCGCCACGCGCTTGATCGACGCGGCGTCCGCCACTGATGAACCACCGAACTTCTGCACGACCCGAGCCATCGCACCTCCTGAGAATCCGTCGCCCCACTGTAGCGGGGCGAGGGCCCGATTCCGTGCCCGGCGCAGGCTCCTAGGATGGTGGTGTGACAACGATGGAACCGCGGATCGGCGACCACGAACGGGACGCGGCCGTGGAGCGCCTCCGTGAGCACCACGCCGAGGGACGCCTCGACCTCTCGGAGTTCACCGATCGGATGAACCGGGCCCTGGAGGCACGCACCCAGTCCGACCTCGACCCGTTGTTCGCCGACCTGCCCTCCACGCCGCCGCCCACCTACCTGCCGGCACCGATCGCTGCCGTCCCTGACGAGGTCGTGCCGGGCCCCGCCAACCGTGCGCCCGCCTGGCTCAACGCGCTCGCCGGGGCTGCGTTCCCGATCGCCCTGATCATCTGTTTCGCCACCGGCTGGCGATTCTGGTGGGTGATCCTCCTGCCCATGGTGCTGGGCGCCCTGACGTCGTCCTGGCGCAAGGGGTCGGGACGCTGATCGCGGCCGCAACAGCTTGAATCCCGTTCCTACTGGACGCGCCGCGAAATCCTAAGCTGGGCACATGGCGACCATCAGGTGGGGCATCGCGGGACCAGGCCAGGCTGCCGCCTTGATGGCGGACGACTTCAGACACACGACCGGTGGCGAACTCGTCGCGGTGGCGTCCCGCTCGCCGGAACGGGCGCAGAAGTACGCGGCCGCCCACCACGTGCCACACGTCCACGGGTCGTACCGCGAACTCCTCGCCGATCCCGACGTCGACCTCGTCTACATCTCCACCCCGACCGCTCAGCACCGGACGCTGGCCCTGGCCGCGATCGGGGCGGGCAAGGGCGTCCTCGTGGAGAAGTCGTTCACCGCGACGCCCACAGGCGCCCAGCAGATCGTGGACGCCGCCCGCGCCCGCAAAGTGTTCGCGATGGAGGGAATGTGGACGCGCTTCCAACCGGCCATCCGTCGCCTGCGTGACCTCGTCAACGAGGGGGCACTCGGTGAGATCCGCAACGTCCAGGGCGACCTGTGCGCCGGACGCGTCTTCTCTCCCCACGACCGCCTCTTCGACCCCGCACTGGGTGGTGGCGCCATGCTCGACCTCGGCGTCTACGTGCTGGCCTTCACGCGCGACGTGATCGACGCCATGCCCACGCGCCTGGTCGTGCAGGGCAATCGTTACCGCAACGGGGTCGATTCAGACTTCGGGATGCTCCTCGACTACGGCGACGGACGCTCGGCCACCCTCAACTGCTCCCTGCGCTACCAGGACCCCGGACGCATGGTCGTCATCGGGACGCACGGCTGGGCCGAGGTGATGCCCCGCTTCCACCACCCCACCCGATTGGCGGTGCACGTCGGCGGTGCCATCCCGCGCACCTACGAACTGCCTCCTGCCGGCAACGGCTATTCGCACGAGATCCAGGCGGTCAACGACGCGCTTCACGCCAGGCTGCTCGAACAGCCCCTGATGCCGCTGCAGCACACCCTCGACGTCCAGGCGATGATGGCTGAGGGCCTCGCGCAGCTGGGTGTCACGCCGGTCGACGACGACACCCAGCTCGGCTGACTCAGACCTTCCCGATCCTCACCGACAGGCCGAGGTCGGGGTCGCTGACCCATCCCGCGCCCGACGTTGCCTTCACGACCGAGGTCGCGAGCACCTCGTCGGCGATCAGACCACCGTGCTCACCGATCGCGGACGCCAGGTCACCGGACGCGTCCCACTGCAACGAGATCCGGTCACTCACCTCGAGCCCCGACGTCTTGCGCGTCTCCTGGACGAATCGCACGACCTCGCGGGCCAGTCCGGCGCGAGCCAGTTCGGGGGTGATCTCGAGGTCGAGGGCGACGGTCTCGCCCTGCTCGTTGACCACGCTCCACCCCTCACGCGGACGCTCGGAGATGATGACCTCGTCAGCGGTGACCTCGGTGCCGCCGTCGTAGGCGACGACTGCGCGTCCGGTGGTGGCCAGGTCGGCGGCGAGGGCGGACGCGTCCGCCTCGGCGATCGCCTGGGCGACCAGTGGGGTCTGCTTGCCGAAGCGCTTGCCGAGCGCGCGGAAGTTGCCCTTCGCGGAGTGGTCGACGAGGTCGCCCGCCGAACGGAACGACTCGACGGTGACGACGTTGAGCTCGGCCTTGATCTCGGCGAGGAGGTCGGCGTCCAGTTGGGTGAAGGCCTGCGACGGCACCAACGCCCGTGACAAGGGCTGACGCGTCTTGACCTTGGCCTCGGCGCGGGCCGAGCGTCCGAGTTCGACGAGGCGTCGCGTAAGTTTCATCGACTTCTCGAGGTGCTCGTCGATCAGCGCCTCGTCCGCGACGGGCCAGGACGCCAGGTGCACCGACGACGCGGACGCCGGGTCGCTCGCCACGAACAGGTCCTGCCAGACGCGCTCGCTGATGAACGGCACCATCGGCGCCATGAGTCGCGTGAAGGTGTGCAGGGTCTCGTGCAGGGTCCACAGCGCGGACGCGTCGCCCTCCCAGAAGCGACGACGCGAACGGCGGACGTACCAGTTCGACAGGTTGTCGACGAACTCGGCGAGGAGCGTCCCGGCGCGCTGGGTGTCGAAGTTCTCCAGGGCGTCGGTCACCCCGCGCACCAGGTCGTGGGTCGCCGAGGTGAGCCAGCGGTCGAGCACGTGCCGGGACGCCACCGCAGGCGCCTCGCCTGTGGGCGTCCACCCGTTCGTCCGCGCATAGAGGGCGTGGAAGGCGACCGAGTTCCAGTAGGTGAGGAGCACCTTGCGGACGGTCTCCTGGATGGTCTGGTGACCGACCCGACGCGCCGACCAGGGCGAACCACCGGCGGCCATGAACCACCGGACGGCGTCAGCGCCGTGGTCGTCCATCAGCGGGATCGGCTCGAGGATGTTGCCCAGGTGCTTGCTCATCTTGCGCCCGTCCTCGGCGAGGATGTGGCCCAGGCAGAGCACGTTCCTGTACGAGGACTGGTCGAAGGCCAGCGTCCCGATGGCCATGAGCGAGTAGAACCACCCACGGGTCTGGTCGATGGCCTCACAGATGAAGTCGGCCGGGTAGGCGGCCCCGAAGCTGTCGACAGAGCCGTCCTTCCACGGGTAACCCCACTGCGCGAAGGGCATGGAGCCCGAGTCGAACCAGGCGTCGATGACCTCGGGGACGCGGCGCGACTCCTTCGCGCACGGCGTTCCCTCGACGCCGGGGCACGCGAAGGTGACGTCGTCCACGAAGGGGCGGTGCGGGTCGAGTGACGACTGGTCGGTGCCGGTCAGCTCCGACAACTCGGCCAGCGACCCCACGCACACCTGGTGGTCGTCCTCACAGCGCCAGATCGGCAGCGGTGTGCCCCAGTAGCGCGAACGCGACAGGGCCCAGTCGATGTTGTTGTTCAGCCAGTCGCCGTAGCGTCCCCACTTGATGTGCTCGGGGTACCAGGTGGTGTTCTCGTTCTCGCGCAGCAGCGCGTCCTTCACCTGGGTGGTGCGGATGTACCACGAGGGCTGCGCGTAGTAGAGCAGCGCGGTGTGGCACCGCCAGCAGTGCGGGTACGAGTGTTCGTAGGGCTGCACACGAAAGAGCACGTCGCGCTCGTTCAGGTCGAGCACGAGGGCGTGGTCGGCGGTCTTGAAGAACTGGCCTCCGATGAGGGGGATCTCGGGCTCGAACGTCCCGTCGGGACGCACGGGGTTCACCATCGGCAGGCCGTAGGCCTTGCAGACGGCCATGTCGTCGGCGCCGAAGGCGGGCGACTGGTGGACGAGACCGGTGCCGTCCTCGGTCGTCACGTACTCCGCAAGCACGACGTAGTGGGCCGGGCTGGGAAACTCGACCAGGTCGAACGGGCGCTGGTACGTCCAGCGCTCCATGTCGCGTCCGGTGATCGAATCGGTGACGGTCCAGTGGTGGCCGGGGTGACCGTCCCTGGCCGGCTTGTCGGCCAACACCTTCCCCAGGAGCGGACGCGCCACGATCAACGACTCGGTGCCGTCCGTCGCGACGACGTACTCGACGCCCGGGTGCACGGCCACGGCCGTGTTGCTGACCAGCGTCCAGGGGGTCGTCGTCCACACCAACAGGGACGCCTTGCCCGCGAACGGACCGCTCGTCAGCGGCATGCGGACGTACACCGACGGGTCGGTGACGTCCTCGTAGCCCTGCGCGAGTTCGTGGTCGCTGAGCGTGGTGCCGCAGCGCGGGCAGTAGGGGGCGACGCGGTAGTCCTCGGCCAGCAGGCCCTTGGAGTGGATCTGCTTGAGGGCCCACCAGACCGACTGCACGTAGGCGGGGTCCATCGTCGCGTAGGCGGCGTCGAGGTCGACCCAGTAGCCCATGCGATGGGTCAGGGCCTCGAACTCGCCCACGTGCCTGCTCACCGACTCGCGGCACCTCGCGTTGAAGGCCTCGACGCCGAACGCCTCGATGTCGGGCTTGCCGTTGAAGCCGAGTTCGCGCTCGACGGCGAGTTCGACGGGCAGGCCGTGGCAGTCCCAGCCGGCGCGACGCTCGACGAAGTGGCCCTGCATGGTCTTGAAGCGGGGGAACACGTCCTTGAAGACACGGGCCTCGATGTGGTGCGTCCCGGGCATGCCGTTGGCGGTGGGCGGGCCCTCGTAGAACGTCCACGGCTCGCCGCCGCGCGTCGCCTCGACGGTCGCCTCGAAGACCTGGTTCTCGCTCCAGAAGTCGAGGATGGCGTGCTCGAGGGTGGGCAGGTCGACCTGCGGGGGCACGGCGTTGTAGGCGTTGGTGGTCATGTTCCCTCTTCGTTGTGTCGTCACGACGAAGGGACGAGTCTCGCGACCCGCGGTACCACCCTTCTTGGACGCGACATTCCGCGTCCCCCTCTGGTGCGCCCGCGGCCGGTTCTAGTGGGAGGGAAACCCCTCTGTTCTTCCGGCGGCTCCGGGGTGATGGCCCCATCACGGCCTTGCGTGCGCGTTCAGTGTAGGCCCGCGGGAGTGCGTCGCCCAACCGTAAGTGATCGCCCTCAGGAGACCAGTCGTTCCCCGGCCGCCGCCGTGGCTAGCGGGATGAAGGACGCCCACCCGGTCGCGGTACGCACCGAGATGAGGCGCGTGCGTCCGTCGTAGTAGCGGCCGACCATGTCGGACAGGCCGTCCTTGTTCACGTCACCGGGCGAGGTCAGGTACTTGAACCATCCCCATCCCGTGGCCATCTTCTGCTGGCCCGAGAAGCCGCCCGAGCCGTTGCCCTTCCAGGCGTACACGTCACCGTTCGAGCGGCGCACGAGGAGGTCGGAGTAGCCGTCGCCGGTGATGTCGCCCGAGCCGAACCACTGGTTGTAGTCGGTCCCGTTCCAGCCCGTGGGGGTGATGACGGTCGGGGTCGTCGAGACGAGCCCGCCCGTTCCGTTGCCCTTGAACCGCACGACAGCTCCGTCCGAGGTGCGACGGGCGATGATGTCGGAATGCCCGGTGCCCGCGAAGTCGTCGAGGGTGACGAAGGCGTTGTACCCCGCGAATCCCGTGCCGAGCACGGTGGAGGGTCCGAACGCGTCACCGTACGAGGGGTGGTGGCGCAGCGTCCCGGACGCGTCCACGGAGAGCACGTCGGCGAACCGGTCGCTGCCGAAGTGACCGGCTGCGAAGACGTGGGAGTAGGTCGCCCACGAGGTGTTGCCGATGGCGACAGGATCGCCGAATGTCGTCGCCGACGTCGACTGCGTCGAGAGCAGGCGTCCGTCGGACGCGCGACTGAGCACGTCCGACCCGCCGTCACCGGACTGGTCGCGCACGAGTGCGTCCGGATTGGCGATGGTGAAGTAGTTCGATCGCAGACCGAATGCCGACTTGAAGGAGTTGCCGGTCATGGTCACGCTGCCCGACTTGCCCTGCACCCGCATGCTGAGCACGCGTCCGCCCCAGAGCCCGAGCCCGTCCCGCGAGGTGACCACGATCGACGTGAACGTGCCGATGGACGGCCACGTCGACTGGATCCTGGACGCGGTGAGGTTGGCGCGCCACATGTAGGTCGAGGGGGTCAGCAGCGGCTCCCACCGGTCGGGCTTCGCCACCTGGAAGTCGAGGTCGGTGCCGACGATCTGGCCACCGTTGGACGAGCCGAACTCTGCGCGGACCGGGGAACCACCGACGGCCACCACGTTCCCTGCGCTGGCCTTGACCCCGGCGAGCGTGTTCGGCGTCTCGGCCGTCAGGCCCCGGAAGACCTGGCAGGCGGTGGTGTCGCAGATGTCGTACGTGGTTGCGCGGGGGTGCTCCATGTACCAGGCGCCGTACGATCGCGCCGCGACAGCTTGCGCCGCCTGCGCCGTGACCGGCCAACTCGCGAAGTTCTCCCAGGGCACGACCTGGCGCGTGTAGGTCTCGAGGGACGCGATGACGACCGGCTGGATCGACGACCCGATGCGGACGCCACGGAACTGGCTGGAGTAGTTGGCAACCTTCGAACCCGTCGAGGTCATGGCCCGCAGCGTCGAGTCCGGGGCCGTGAACGTCCAGGACGAACTGGTCGAGATCTTGTACTCCTTGCGCGTCCCGTTCGACAGGCGGGCCCACAGCGCCGCGCCCTTGTTCACGGACGAACTCGGCAGTCCGACCTGCCACGACGACACGGTGACTCCCCCGATGGTCGCGGGCAGGGTGACCTTGGTGCCGGCGCCGCTGGTGGCGACGAGGCCGGTCTCCACGGCGACCCGCGCGGTCATGCCGGTCGTGCTCGACACGCCGACCCGGATGGTGCCGGTGTACCCGGTCTTGAGCGTGGTGTTGGGGTAGTAGAAGGCGATGATCTCCTGCCACGTCCTGCCTGCGGTCGCCGCGGCCATCGAGCCGTACTGGCTCATCCCGCGTCCATGACCGAAACCCCCACCGATGACGGTGACGACCCCCGACGCGGGCCGAGGGAAGACCTCGTCTGCGCTGGCGGTGGGCATCGACGCCGGTAGCGATGCGAGGGCGAGGGCGCTGAGAGCCGTCGCCGCCGCGGCGCGGCAGAACCTCGGGAACCTGGTCATGGGTGCTGCACGTCCCTTCGAGGACGGCGACGTCCTCATGTTCGGTTGGGGGTCAGGACTCATTGAAACGTCCCCAGGCGCGCATGCGAAGTCAGGTTGAGGCTCTGGTCGAGGGTTTGGGGCCTATTTCTGGGCTGAGACGACCCTTCGTCCCTCGAAGGCGCGTCCGAGGGTGACCTCGTCGGCGTACTCGAGGTCGCCACCCACAGGAAGCCCGGACGCCAGCCTCGACACCCGGACGCCCACGTCTCCGAGGAGCCGCGACAGGAACGTGGCGGTCGCCTCGCCCTCCATGTTGGGATCGGTCGCGATGATCACCTCGGTGACGGTGCCGTCGGCCAGGCGGACGAGCAGTTCCCGGATGTGCAGCTCGCCGGGGCCGATGCCGTCCATCGGCGAGATGGCGCCGCCGAGCACGTGGTAGAGGCCGCGGAACTCCCGCGTCCGCTCGACCGCGATGACGTCCTTGCTCTCCTCGACCACACAGATGGCCGTGGGATCGCGGCGTGGGTCGCGGCAGACGCGGCAGCGTTCCTCCTGCGAGACGTTGAAGCAGACCTCGCAGAAGCGGACCTTCTCCTTGACCGTCTTGAGCGTCTCGGCCAGGCGGAGCACGTCTTCGAGGGGGGCCTCGAGAATGTGGAACGCCAGGCGCTGGGCGCTCTTGGGGCCGATGCCGGGCAGGTGCCCGAGTTCGTCGATGAGGTCCTGGATGGGGCCTTCGTACATGGGGTCAGAAGCCCAGGTTGGGCAGCTGCGGCATGATGGCCTGCGCCTCGATCGCCGCCTGGTGGTTCGCGTCGCGGACCGCGGCGATCACCAGGTCGGCGAGACCCTCGAGGTCATCGAGGTCGACCGCCTCCGGGGCGATCTCAAGGCCGACGAGTTCATTGCCACCGGTCACGGTTGCGCTCACGAGACCGCCACCGGCAGAGCCCGTGAACTCGGTCGCCTGCAACTCGGCCTGCGCCTGCTGCAGCTGGGCCTGCATCGCCTGCGCCTGCGCGAGCAGGTCATTCATGTCAAAGCCTTCGGGGAACATGAGGTTCCTTTCCTGCGCCCGTGGGCGCGTTGGGTTCGGGGTCAGTGAACTTCTTCATCGATGATCCGGGCGCCGAGTTCGCTGGCGATCAGCTCGCTGGCGGACGCGGCCGACCCGTCCAGGGTGACGTCCGCGTCCGGGTCGATGTCGTCCGGGGTGGGCTCGGGTTCGGCTTGCACGGGGGTCGGCTGGGGCGTGTTTCCAGGACCCGACGGTCTCGATGATCCTGCCTGGCGCGGCGGAGGCCCGCCCCGGGTGCCCGACCCGTCGATGATCGGGTCGATCCTCAGGTCGGCACCCATCACCTCGACGAGGCAGTCGCGCAGGACGTCCTGGCTGCCGCCGCTGAGGAAGTTGTCTCGCGCGCCCGAGTTGGCGAACCCGAGCACGAGGACGCCGTTCGCCACATCGAGCACCTGGGCGTTCTGGCTGAGCAGCATCCAGGCGAAGCGCCGGCGGCGCTTGACCTCGTCGAGCACCTGCGGCCACAGCCCGCGGACGTCGGCGACGGTGAATTCACGCCTCGTGGGAGTGGCTGCCGGCGCACCGGGCGTGGGGGTGGCGGAGGCGGTGGCGGGGGCGGGGGCGGCCGACGCCGGGGCGCGCTGGCCCTCCGGACGTTGCTGGGGCGCCCGTTGCTGGGGCTCGCGTTGCAGGGGCGCCGACGGCGGGGGTGCAGCCGTAGGAGTCGGTGGGCGGTGCGTCCGATCTCGCTCTGGTGCAGTCACCACCGTCGTCGAAGGCGTCGACGCAACCGGAACCGGTCCGGCCTCGGGCACCGCCATGCCCACGCGACGCTCGAGACGGTCGAGGCGGGCGTGGAGGCCCCGCTCGTCGGTGTCGGCGCCCGGCAGCAGCACCCGCGCACACATGAGTTCGAGGTGCAGTCGGGGGGCGGTCGTCCCGCGCATCTCGGTGAGTCCGGTTGCGATCACCTCGGCGGCGCGGGTCAACTCACCCGACCCCATGCCGGCTGCCTGCGTCCGAAGTCGTTCGGCCTGGTCACCGGCCACGTCGAGGAGTCCGGACTCGACGGCGTCGGGGACGGCGGCGATGATCACGAGGTCGCGCAGGCGTCGCAGCAGGTCGTCGGCGAAACGGCGCGGATCCTGTCCCACCTCGATGACTTTGTCGACCGTCGAGAAGACCCCGGCGGAGTCGCCGGCGGCGAATGCGTCCATGATCTGGTCGAGCAGGTTGTCGGGCGTGTAGCCGAGCAGGGTCGACGCGTGCGTGTAGCTGACGCCCGTCTCGGACGCACCACCCAGCAACTGGTCGAGCACGCTCAGCGAATCGCGCACCGACCCCGCGCCCGCCCGCACGACCAGGGGCAGGACGCTCGGCTCGATCGCGACGCCTTCGATGTCACAGAGGTGGGCGAGGTAGCCCGTCAGCACCTTGGGCGGCACGAGACGGAAGGGGTAGTGATGCGTCCGGGAACGGATGGTCCCGATGACCTTCTCGGGTTCGGTCGTCGCGAAGATGAACTTCACGTGGGGGGGCGGTTCTTCGACGAGCTTGAGCATCGCGTTGAAGCCGGCCGTCGTGACCATGTGGGCCTCGTCGACGATGTAGATCTTGTAGCGGCTGTGCACAGGCGCGAAGAAGGCCCGCTCGCGCAGGTCGCGGACGTCGTCCACGAGGCCGTGGGTGGCGGCGTCCATCTCGATGACGTCGATGCTGCCCGGCCCGCCGCGCGCGAGGTCGACGCACGACTGGCACACACCGCACGGGGTGGGCGTCGGACCCTCCTGGCAGTTGAGGCAGCGTGCGAGGATGCGGGCGGACGTCGTCTTGCCGCAACCGCGCGGACCGCTGAACAGGTAGGCGTGGTTGACCTTGTTGTTCGTCAGGGCGCGCTTGAGCGGTTCGGTGACGTGCTCCTGGCCGATGACGTCGTCGAAGGTGTCGGGGCGGTAGCGGCGGTAGAGGGCGAGCGGTGCGCGGGGGGCGGTGTCGGGACGCATCGTCGTCGTCCGGGCCGGGGGCGGGGCGAGGTCGCGTCGCGGGGGCTCCCCGGGGACGGGGACCTCACCGTCGGCGATCGCCTCGGCCTCGGGGTCGTCGTCGGACTCGACCATCGCTCGCTGCACCACTTCGGCGTCCAGCAGGGCCTGGTCCTCACCCACCACGTCCTCGTCGGGGATGTCAGCGTCGACCACGGACGCCTCGACCTCGACCGGCGAGATCGGTGCAGGGGCAGGCGGGGCGGGCGGTTCGGCCAGTCCGAACAGGTCGACACCGTCCTGGTCGAAGAAGTCGAGGCCGTCGTCGAGAGTCATGCGTTCGTCGTCGTCCACGGATGCACCCTATTTCACGCCTCTGACATTTCCCCGTTCGGGCGAAACCCACCGGGGCGGACGCTGCCGCGTCCGGACACAAAAGGGGCCCTCCGCGCACCCGGAAGAGCTCGCTGACCCTTGCTGCCTTCCGACCCTGGGGGAGTTGGGCAAGGTACCGCCGCGCGGAGGACCGTGTCCCAGTGTACGCCGGTGGGCGAAGGTGAGGCCAACCGTGGTGGGCGTCCCCGTGGATGAGGTCGCTCCGCGCGCCTTCTGCGCGGTTTTTATGTCCTGGATCGGCGTAAATACTGCGTTGAAGACCTGAATTGTGCTCCCTTACGTTGGGGGTATGCCAGAGAAACTGAACGTCGCCATCGCCGGAGCCGGACTCATCTCGCACTTCCACCGTCGCGGCGCGACGCTGGCCGGGGCGAACATTCGTGGCGTCCTTGCGAGCAGCCCCGAGAGGTCTGCGGCGGCGGCCGAGACGTACGGACTGCCCCGGGGCTACGAGAGCTTCGACGC
>Ga0075156_10000552_pt1 | contig 19197 bp, 20 predicted proteins | sample JI81AbrownDNA_FD_70966 | JGI IMG/M metagenome (GOLD analysis project Ga0075156, IMG submission 70966) | Wastewater effluent complex algal communities from Wisconsin, to seasonally profile nutrient transformation and Carbon sequestration -... | ecosystem: Engineered > WWTP > Effluent > Algae...
TGGTCAGTTCCGCCTTGGTGGGCGCGTCGCCGGAGGTTGCTCCGGAGATGACGATCGTCCCGCCGGGGCGCAGGGCGTTGACCGAGTGGCTCCATGTGGCGGCGCCGACCGTCTCGAGCACGGCGTCGACCCGCTCCGGGAGTCGCGCACCGGTCTCGAAAACCGCTGCGGCACCGAGCGTTCCGGCATACTCGCGCTTCCCCGCATCGCGCGATGTCGCCCAGACGCGCAGTCCCGCAGCCGCTCCGAGCTGGATGGCCGCGGTCGCCACCCCACCCCCCGCCCCCTGGACCAGGACGGTGTCACCCGGGCTGACCCCGGCATTGGTGAAGAGCATCCGGTATGCCGTGAGCCAGGCCGTCGGCAGGCAGGCCGCCTGCTCCCACGAGAGCCCATCGGGCTTCGGCACGAGATTGCCGGCCGGGACGCTGACCCGCTCCGCGAGCGTGCCCGGATAAACCTCGGAGAGCAGCGACCGCCTCGGGTCCATCGTCAGGTCACCACTCCAGCCGGGGGAGGCGATCACCGGATAGACGATGACCTCGTTGCCATCCGCGTCGTGACCAGCGGCATCGCAGCCGAGGATCATCGGCAGCCGGTCCGCCGGCAGGCCCACGCCCTTGAGTGACCACAGGTCGTGATGGTTCAAGGCACTGGCGACGACTTCGACGCTGACCCAGTCGTGGGGAACCTGTGGGTCGGCCAGTTCCCCGACGTGCAGGCCGGAGAGTGGATCGGAGGTGGACTGGCTGACGGCGGCGACGGCGAACATGCGCCCCACGCTACCCGCGGGGTGGGGTCGTGCTCAGCCCCGAGCACGACGTGGCCGCCTCCCACAGCCCGTGCAAGCGCTGCTCGTCGCTCGCCGACGGTGTTGCCGGTATGCCGTCTCTCCCGATCAGCAGTGGCTGCCAGTCCGCGGACCGCACGATCGTGCCAACCCATTCCCCCGCAGGGGATTTCGCTCGGGTCGGGTCGATCTCCAGTCGCAGGATGCCGGTGCGCGAATCGGGTTCCGCGGAGCGCCACCAGACGAAATTGCCCAAGCCATAGGCAACATACGAATCCCCGAGCCAGCCCGCGCCGCCGACCCGGTGACTGTGGGCACCGACGATCACATCGGCGCCGGCGGCCTCGAGGTCGGCCGCGGTGGCCTTGGATCGCGCATCCGCGCACTCCTGATAGTCGATGCCCCAGTGCAGATAGACCACGACCACGTCCGCCTGATCGCGGACCGCGGCGACGGCAGCCACGAGCCGGTCGGTTGGTATGGCGCTCGCGATCCCCCCGCTGCTCGGGCCCGCCGAGAACTGCGCCAGGGTCTGCTCCGAGACCTGGCTGGCCCCGAGGACCGCGATGCGCAGTCCGGCCCGCTCGATGATTCGGGGGGCGAAGGCCTCCTTCTCGTTCGCCCCGATGCCGACGATCGGCACCGGTGAGGTGGCCACCGCCGCGAGGGTGTCGCGAAGTCCCGCCACGCCATAGTCGACGCCGTGATTGTTGGCCATCGACAGGGCATCGAGCCGAGCGTGCGCCAGGGTCGTCAACGCGCTCGCGGGAGCCCGGAAGTTGAAGGCCTTGGGCACCTTGGTGCCGCCCTCGGTGATCGCCGTCTCCAGATTCGCCATCCGAAAATCCGCATCGGCCCACAGGTCCGCCAAGGGCGCCAATGCCTCGGGATCGCGCGCGAGCGGAGCCAGGTATTCCTCGAAGTGGATGTCACCGCCGAAGGCGAGCACGACCCGGCCGTCATCGGCCGTGCTCCTGCTCGTCGAGGTGGTTGCGGGAGCCTGCGAGGGGATCACCTCGTCATCGGGTGGGACGTCTCCCGAGCGCACGGTCAGACTCGCCTTGGGCGTGGGCGCCGAGTCGGTCAACCCGCCACACCCCGCCACCAGCACCGCGCTGAGAAGCAGCAGGATCGCCCGCCCAGGCCTCACGGGGCCGCTGCGGGGGCCGAGCTGAGGGTGTCACTCCAGACTGCCTTGGCACCGGAATGACCGGCCATCGCCACGGCATACAGGGCGAAGGCCGCGGCCAGCAGCGCAATCACGGCGACGATGGGCGTGCGCGGCGGCGCCGGCCGGGGCCGCCCCAGTCCGATGACGACCAGCGTCGCGAGGAAGAGCACGAGCAGGGCGATGAAGGCCCGGTCGCCCTTGGCGGCATGATCGAAGCCCGGCTCGTGCGTCAGGTGCTCCAGAGCCTCACCCGCCTCCTGCGCCACGAAGCCGCTAACAGCCGCGATCGCCGAAAGCACGAGCAAGGGGACTCGCAGGCAGGCGCGCCAGGCCGGCACCACGGCATACAGGATCAGCAGCACCGCGGCGAGGGGGCCGAGCACGACGACCGCGTGGACGACCAGGGGGTGCAAGGGCAAGCCCAAGATGGTGTCGAACATGGGGCGCTCCATCGTCGACGGCAACCGCCTGGTGACGGCCTCGCAACCACAGTAGGCGAACCGTGGCGGCCGGCCAGGAAATCTGGGGGATCGACACGCCTAGGATCTCGGTCGTGGCATGGGCCAGGTTCGGGACGATGACGGCCTATGAGCCGGTGGGGATCACCCACGACATCGACGATCTCACCGAAGGCTTCTGGGCGGTGGTCATCGACTTCGAATCGACCATGACCGCCATCCGGTTCACCCGGCGCGGCGCCCGCACGATGACGCGCCCGCCCGACTATCGGCCCTGGCGCCCGCTGACCGGGGCGTGGCGCACGAGCATGGACCGCGCGGAATACCTCGATGGGGTGGTGCAGATCCGCGAGCGGATCGCGGCCGGCACCGTCTATCAGGTCAACCTCTGCCGGATCCTCTCGCACGATCTGCCGGAGGATGCCTATCTGCCGGCGCTCGCGGGGCTGCTGCGCCGGGGCAATCCCGCGCCCTATGAGGCGCTGATCCACGCGCCAGAATTCGGGGTCGACATCGTCTGCGCCTCGCCCGAGAGCTATCTTCGGCGGGTGGGGGAGAGGCTGGTCTCCCGTCCGATCAAAGGGACCGCCAGCGCGCCGGAACGGATGCTGCCCAAGGACTTTGCCGAGAATGTCATGATCGCGGACCTGGTCCGCAATGACCTCCAGCACGTATGTCGTCCGGGCTCGATCGTCGTCGAGGACCTGTGCGCCCTGGAGCCGCATCCGGGGCTCGTGCACTTGGTGACCACGGTCTCGGGCCAAGTGCGCCCGAATGTCACCTGGCGAGAGATACTCGACGCGAGCTTCCCGCCCGGGTCGGTCTCGGGCGCGCCGAAGAGTTCGGCCCTGACGGCGATCGCCGACCTGGAGCCGGTGGCGCGCGGACCCTATTGCGGCGCGATCGGCTTTATCGACGCCGATCGCGACGAAGCGGAACTCGCGGTGGGGATCCGGACGTTCTGGGGGGCGCCCGGTCCGAACGGCCGAGTGCTCAATTTCGGGGCCGGTGCGGGGATCACCTGGGGCTCCGATCCGGAGGCGGAATGGGAGGAGACGCAGTTGAAAGCGCATCGGTTGATCGGACTGGCCTCGGGGGAGGTGGCACCATGAGCGATGTGATTCGAGTGTGGGTCAATGGTGACCTCTATGACAGCGACGCCCCGGCGATCAGCGCCATCGACCATGGCATCACCGTCGGGGATGGGGTCTTCGAGACCTGCAAGATCGTCGACGGACAGGCATTTGCCCTGCGCCGCCACAAGGAACGGATGGCGCGCAGCGCCGCCGGACTCGGGCTGCCCGAGCCGGACTTCGCGATCCTCGACAAGGGGATCGATGCGGTGCTCGGCCTAGGCGAGCCGATGCCCTTCGGGCGCCTGCGGTTCACCCTCACCGCCGGGCGTGGTCCGCTCGGCTCCGATCGTTTCGACTCCCCGTTGACCTATGTCGTGACTGCCGGCGAGATGGCGCCGCCCCGTGGCCCTGGGGGCCTGTGTGTGACGCCATGGTCGCGCAACGAGCGCTCGCCCGTCGCCGGGCTGAAGACCACGTCATATGCCGAGAATGTCGTCGCGCTCGCTTTCGCTCACGAACGCGGGGCGACCGAGGCGATCTTCGCGAACTCCCGCGGCGACCTGTGCGAGGGCACGGCGAGCAATGTCTTCGTCGGGCTGGGAGGGCGACTGCATACCCCGCCCTTGTCGTCCGGGGCGCTCGGCGGCATCACCCGCGCGTTGACGATCGAGTGGTGCCGGGCCGCTGGCATCGACATCGTCGAGGACACGATGCCGCTCGGCGTGCTGCGCACCTGCGACGAGGTGTTCATCACCTCGAGCCTGCGCGATGTCTATCCGATCGATCGGATCGATGACCGCACTCTGCCCGCCCCTGGGCCGCTGACCGCTGCGGCCGCCCAGATCTTTGCCCACCGCTGCGCCGAGGACATGGACCCGTGAGCAATCCCGAGCAGGCCGCGCGCCTCGAGGCGGCGCGCCACGATGACAATGTCCTGCTGGATGCCAACGATGACGACTGGGAATGGCGGCGCCGCATCCGCGCCAACCCGGCCACGGCCCGGCTCTATCGGCTCGGGGTCGGCCTGCTCGGGCTGATCATCGTGGCGACCGGTCTGGCCCTGGTGCCGCTGCCCGGCCCGGGCTGGGTCATCGTCTTCGGTGGCCTGGCCGTGTGGGCGAGCGAGTTCGAATGGGCGCAGTCGCTGCTGTTGTGGGTCAAGGCGAAGGTGCGCGCCTGGGACACGTGGATCCGCCGGCAGCCGCGCTGGTTACAGGGGCTTGCTGTCCTGGCCACGGCGGCCTTCGTGCTCGCGCTCTTCTGGGCGCTCTTCAAGGTCTCGGGTGTCCCCGGCTTCCTGCCCGACGGTATGGAGACCTGGCTGCACGATTTCGCGCGCCTTTAGCATCTGCGCTCGACACACCTCGACGGAGTTGAGGGGTGGATGTGGAGGTGGGCCCCAGTACGACACACCTCGACGGAGTCGAGGGGTGGATGTGGAGGTGGGCCCCAGTACGACACACCTCGACGGAGTCGAGGGGTGGATGTGGAGGTGGGCCCCAGCACGACACACCTCGACGGAGTCGAGGGGTGGATGTGGAGGGACTCGAAACATCCCACCCCACGATCCGTGTCGGATTGACTTTCCCGTCCCCACCAGCACACATACGCCTCTGGCCTGCGGATACGATCGACAGCACCCCAGTACAGGAGTGGACGTGAGTGGACACGTCGGTACCCTCATCCGACACGTATCCAACACGTATCCGACACGAGGAGCCTTCGCGGCATGAGCGCCAAGCGCACCTTCGGGCAGGTCTCCCGGCTCCCGAGCAAGCGCTATCGGGCTCGCTACACCGGCCCCGACGGTGCCCTGCACAGCGCCCAGTGGACCTTCGAGACGAGCGGGGACGCCGAGGCGTGGCTCGTCGACGAGCGCCGCCTGATCTCCTCCGGGCGAGTAGCGCCGCTACGGTCCGTCGGCGAGGCCCCTCGGCGACCACCAGTGGCGGGTTCATTTCACCGTGGCAGCCGCGGCCGGAGGACGTCGAGACCGTCGACCACCACTGACAGCTCGGGCACCTAGTCCTGGCCTCGAGTGTGGCCGTGGCGGCGTCAGGCGGTGGCTTCGAAGTGCAGCCGTAGCCCGAGTGCGTGGGCGACTTTCAGGACCGTAGCCAGAGAGGGGTTGCCGTCCGCGGAGAGGGCCTTGTACAGGCCTTCGCGACTCATCCCCGCCTCGCGAGCGATCTGGCTGAAGTTGCGGGATCGGGCGATCGCGCCGAGGGCGGCGGCGATGACGCTGGGGTCGTCGTCGGCGTCGTCGAGGACGGCCTCGAGGTAGGCGGTGACGTCCTCGAAGCTGTTCAGGTAGTCGGCGCTGTCGAAGGGGGCGAACGTCTCGTTGCTCATGGTCGGCTTCCTCTCCACTCGTCGGCGATCTGGTGCGCGGCTCGGATGTCGGCGTCCTGGCTGGACTTGTCACCGCCGGTGAGCAGCAGGATGACCCGGTCGCCATCCTGGAGGTAGTAGATGCGGTAGCCGGGGCCGTAGCTGATCCGCAGTTCGGAGACGCCGCGGCCGACGGGTTTGACGTCTCCGGGGTTGCCGGCCGCAAGTCGGTTGATCCGGACCAGTACCCGTGCCCGGGCGCGGGGGTCCTTCAGTTTTCTGAGCCATCGGTCGAAGGTTCCGGATCGGATGACCTCGGCCATATATTAACTGTAGTTGACACCTATGGCGGCGGCAACACGCGCCCGTCATCCACGCCGACGTGGACGACGCAGGTCGACCGGCGACCGAGGGCGCAGCCGGGCAGCCTTCATGTCGTTACGGCAGCTCGGGTTCTGGGTGCGCTCGCTCGAACTCCTGGACAGCGCTGTCGTCGATCAGCCCCTCCTCAGCAAGCCAGCTCACGGCTCGGGCGTGCGCCCGGGCATCCTGAAGCCGTGCCACGGGGAGATCAGGTCGGGATGGCGCTGGTAAAGCTCGTGCTTGAAACGCCGGAACGCGCCCTTGCCCTGCAGAGCGCGGTGCAGGGCCCCTCGCCGGCGGCCCTGTCACTGATGCCGTCCGCGAAGTCGGCCACGTCCTGGCACCAGACGTACGGAGGAAGGGGATCGATGAGAATGCGATCCAACTCGTCGAGCTCGACGGGTTCTCATCGTCCACGCCGGTGTCGCTGGTCCAGAACGCGATCTCGCCCGGGCGCTGAACAGCCTGGTCCCATGTCGCCGGGCAGCTGGTGGTGCCCCCGCTTCTCGGACTCGAGTGGGCAGCCTGAACTGACGATTGAACAGGCCATGGTTTCGGGGCGTGTTGGCCGTGTCGTCACCGCACGCCTGAGGTTTGCCGCCCCGAGCCTGGCAGCCGCCTACAGGTTTCTCAGACTCCTTGGCGGGCGGCGACGACGCCGGGCCCGCGGGTGGCAGGGACTAGCTCGCGCAGGCCGGGGAGCACCTGGTCGGCGAAGGTGGACAGGAAGCGTTCCTGGTCGTGGCCCGGCCCGTGCACGACCAGGTGGTCGAACCCGAGGTCGGTGTACTCCTTCAGGGCGTCGACGATGTCCTGCGGGTCGGAGGCCACCACCCAGCGCCCGGCCACCTGCTCGATCGGCAGCTCGTCGGCCGCCCGCTCCATCTCGGCGGGGCTGTGGATCGAGTGCTTCTGCTCATCCGGTCGATGTCGTCGTGCGCGCGGCCCGCCTTGTCGAGCCCCTCGTCCACCGCGGGGACCAGCTGGTCGGCGTAGAGCTCGCGCCCCTTGCCCGACGTGCAGATGAACCCGTCGGCCACCCGCCCGGCATAGCGCGCCACCACGGGGCCGCCCGCCGCCACGTACACCGGCACCGGCTCGTCCGGCCGGTCGTAGACCGCGGCGTCCTCGGTGCGGTAGAACTCGCCCTCGAAGGTCACCCGGTCCTGCGTCCACAGCTCACGCATCAGCCGCACCGCCTCGCGCAGCCGCCCGAACCGCTCCTTGAACTCCGGCCACTGGCCCTCGCCGACCGACCCGACCGCCACCTCGTTCAGCGCCTCGCCCGTGCCGACCCCGAGCATGACCCGACCCGGCGCGAGGCACGCCATCGTCGCGAAGGTCTGCGCCACGACCGCCGGGTTGTAGCGGAAGGTCGGCGTCATCACCGAGGTGCCCACGAGCACCCGCTCGGTGCGCGCCAGCACCCACGACATCCACGCCAGCGAGTTGGGGGCGTGCCCACCCTCGAGCCGCCAGGGCTGGAAGTGGTCCGAGATGGTGACCGAGTCCAGCCCGAGCTCCTCCGCGAGCACCGCGTAGGACGCGAGTTCCCCGGGCGCGAACTGCTCCGCCGACGCCTTGTACCCGACCCGCGGACCGTCCGGCTTCGTCATGGCGTGGTGGCACCCGCGTGGGCACCGAGCGCCTCGCGGGCGTCGTCGGGCACGGCCACCGAGGGCCTGCGGCTGCGCTGTTCGTGCAGCGCCAGTCCGACCACGGAGGCGAGCACCATGACGAACCCGACCCACTGCGAGGCGGTCGGCCGGGCGCCGAGCGCAGCCACCCCGACCACCACCGCGGACAGCGGGAAGGCGAGCTCGGCGAGGGTGGCGCGCGATGCGGGGGTGTGGCCGAGAGCCCGGTAGTACAGAACCAAGGCGAGCAGCCCGGGGAACAGCGCCAGCAGGACGATGTTCACGACGGCGTCGCCGCCGACCGCGAGGGAGGTGCCCGTCACCATCGCGGTCACCGACAGGGCCACGAAGCCCAGGGCGAACCGCAGCGCCGTGAGGTCGGAGAACGTCAGCTCGGCGCTCGCGGCCCGGCCGAGCACCGTGCCGGCCGCCCACAGCGCCGCGGCACCGATCGCGAGCAGCGCCGCCTGGGCGCTCGAGACCGTGACGCCCAGCGGGTCGGCGAAGGCCAGCAGCCAGGCCCCGACCATCGCCGGCACGACGAACCACAGGTAGCTGCGTCGCAGCCGCTCGCCGAGGAGCAGCGCCGCCAGGGCGATCGCGATGAGCGGCTGCAGCTTCTGCAGCACCTGCGGCGTCACCGGGTCACCGAGGCGGAAGGCCGCGGTGAACATGACGGTGGCCAGGGCCGAGGAGCCGACGCCGATGACGAGCACGCTCACCTTCGTGCGGTTCGAGGCCCGCACCACCCGGGGCACCGCGGGCACCAGCCACCACAGCGTGAGCACGGTGAGCACCAGGTGCTCCCAGAACACGATCGTCAGGGACGGGTACTCCTTGGCCAACGGGCCCCGCCACAGCGACGAGATGCCCCACAGGGACGCCGCGACCGCGACGAGCCAGGTGCGGTCTCCGCGTCCGGAGGTGGTCGTGGTCGTGCTCATGCGTCGGGCTCCTCGGCGTCGCGCGGGTCAGGAGGTGGGTCAGGAGGCGTCGACCTTCGGCATGATCTCCTCCTTGAGCCGCTTGAGGTCGTCGAGCGTCTTGGAGACCGGCACGTCGGCGAACGGCGGCCACAGCAGCGGCATCGTGAGACCGGCCTCCTTGTACCGCTTGAGCATGTCGGTGATCTGGTCGGCCGTGCCCACGAGGATGTTCGAGACCTTGCCGTTGTCGCTCTGGTCGACCTCGGTGTCGGTGATGGTGAACCAGATCATGCTGCACATCTCGAGATCGTCGATGGACTTGCCGAGCGCCTCCAGCTCCCGGGCGATGGCGGTGCGCCACTCGGTGAACTCGCGGGGAGTGTCCTGGATGCCGATCCAGCCGGCGAGTCCGTACTTCGCCACGCGGTTGGCGGAGCGCTTGGGGTCGCGCAGGCCGCTGAAGTAGATGGGCGGGTGCGGCGACTGGACCGGCTTGTGCCCGAAGCCGCAGGGCTCGAAGTCGGCGAACTCCCCGTGGTACTCGAAGAGGTCGTTGGTCCAGATGCCCTTGCAGATCTCGATGGTCTCGCGCACGTGGGCGTGCCGGCGGGGGAACTTGTCGGCGGCGCTCGCGGCGGCGAACTCCTCCGGCATCCACCCCGACCCGATGCCGACGTTGAGGCGGCCGTTCGAGAGCTGGTCGATGGTAGCGCACTCCGCGGCGAACACCCCGGGGCCGCGGAACGGAGTGTTGGTGATGCTCATGCCGATGCGCACCTTCTCGGTGCGGGCGGCGAGCCAGGGCAGCAGGGGCCATCCCTGGAACCACTTGCCCCGCGACTCGACCGGCAGCTGCGTCGGGAACTCCTTCATCATGCCGAAGGAGTTCTGCAGCTCGCCGCGGTCGGACGCCTCGGGGACGACGACCCGGTCGAGGGTCCACACGGAGTCGAAGTCGAGCTCCTCCGCGAGGTCGGTGAGGTCCGCGAGCTCCTGGACCGTGACGTGGTTGCGGAAGGTGGGCAGGTAGAGGGCGAGCTTCATCGGTCACATCTCCTCGGGGCGGTCGTGGCCGGGCCGGTGGGGTGGTACTGCGTTTCCGTCAGGCCCTTGTGAGGTAGACAACACAGGGGGCGAGGGCCGCGACAAGGGGCGCCGTCATCATGGTTTGCTCAACGCTGCTGCGGGGGCGGCCCGTCCGTGAAGCGTTGCCGCAGCTCGCGCTTGAGCACCTTGCCGTAGTTGTTCGTGGGCAGCGCCTCGACGAAGTGGTACTCCTTGGGGCGCTTGTACCTAGCGATGCGGTCGAGGCAGGTGCGGTCGAGGTCGGCGGCGGTGGGGGCCGGGTCGTCGGGCACCACGAACGCCACCACCGCCTCGCCCCACTCCGGGTCGTACCGGCCGACGACGGCGACCGAGCGCACACCCGGGTGCGTCATCAGAGCCTCCTCCACCTCGCGGGGGTAGATGTTCATCCCGCCGCTGATGATGAGGTCCTTCGAGCGGTCGTGGAGGGTGAGGAACCCGTCGTCGTCGAAGCTGCCGACGTCGCCGGTGTGCAGCCAGCCACCGCGCATCGTCTCGGCGGTCTCCTCCGGCTGGTCCCAGTAGCCCGCCATGACCACCCGCCCGCGCACTACGACCTCGCCGGCCTCCCCGGGGGGAAGCTCGCCGTCGTCCAGGTCGACGACCCGCACCTCGACGTCGGTGCGGGGGAACCCCACGCCCTGCATCCGTGCGCGCCATCGGGGGTGGTCCCGGTCGGCGTGGTCGGCCATCGACAGGCCGGTGATCGTCATCGGCGTCTCGCCCTGCCCGTAGATCTGGGCCAGGCGCGGGCCGAACGTCTCCAGCGCCTGCTCGAGGTCGGCGAGATACATGGGGGCGCCGCCGTAGATGATCGTCTTCAGCCCCGAGAGGTCGGCACCGGCGAGGGCCGGGTCGCCGGCGAGCCGCGTGACCATGATCGGCGCGGCGAAGAACGACATGCCGCGCCAGCGCGCGAGCAGAGTGAGCAGCTCCGGGCCGTCGAGGGCGCCGGATGCCGGGAACACGCTCGCCGCTCCCTTGGCGACGTGGGGCAGGCCGTAGAGGCCGGAACCGTGCGAGAGCGGCGCCGCGTGCAGCACGCAGTCCTCCTCCGCGACCGGCCCGATGTCGGCGTAGTAGCTGAGCGAGGCCATGAGCAGGTTGCCGTGGGTGAGGGTCGCCCCCTTCGGGCGTCCGGTGGTGCCGCTCGTGTAGAAGAGCCAGGCCGGGTCGTCCGCGGCACGGTCCACCAGGGGCATTGCGTCTGCGCCGAGGAGCGCGTCCCACCCCGGACCCGGGACGACCAGCACCGACCGCACCGACTCCACGCTCTCCTGCAGCGGGCCGACGTCGTCGAGGTGCTCCTCGTCGGTGAGCACGAGGCTCGTGCCGCTGTGGCCCAGAACGTAGGCGATCTCCTCACGGTGCAGCCGCGCGTTCACCGGCACCGCGACCAGCCCCGCGTGCCAGGCGGCGAACTGTGCCTCGAGGTACTCGGGCCGGTTGCGCATGAGGATTGCGACGCGGTCGCCGGGGGCCAGGCCGCGGTCGCGCAGGCCGGTCGCCGCGGCGGCGACACGCTCGGCGAACTGCGCCCACGTGGCGTGCACCTCGTCCCCCACCGCCAGGGCGGGCGCGTCACGCCGTCGCCGTCCGTTGCGCTCGACCCAGGTCGCCAGGTTCATGCGGCCAACCTCTCCGCCCTCGACCTCGACGTCAAGGCGCTCCCGCCCGCGTTGATCCGACGGTGAGAAAGCCGTCGTAGCGTGACGGGTCCACGGTCGGCCACCCCTGCCGACCCCGTTAGGGAGGACCCCAATGAGGCTGTCCGCCGACGAGGCCCGCCGACGCCTGGCCGGCCAGGTGCACGGGGTGCTGTGCACGCTGCACCCCGAGCGCGGCCCCGACCCCCAGCCCGTCGTGTTCGCCGTGAGCGACGACGACTACGTCGGGGTGCCCATCGACACGGTGAAGCCCAAGCGGGCATCCCGGCTGCAGCGCGAGGACAACCTCGCCGCCGACCCGCGCGGCTCGCTGCTCGTCGAGTGGTGGGAGACCGAGGACTGGTCGCGGCTGTGGTGGGCCCGGGCGCAGCTGGAGCACGTGCCCGACCCGCCCCGGCACGTCATCGACGCCCTCGCCGACCGCCTGGCGCACACCGTGCCGCAGTACGCCGACAAGCCGTTCCACCGGGTGCTGGTGTGCCGCATCGTCGGCGTCACGGGGTGGGCTGCCAGCGAGGAGGCCTGAGCGCCCCCTCCCCCGGGTCCGTCACCCCGGCCGCCACCGCGGGCTCGGCAGTCTCGAGCACCGCGGCGGTCCGCACCCCCACCCCGAGCCGCCGTGCGGCCTCCAGGTCGGCGAGCGTGTCGACGTCGTGCCGCGCGCCGGCAGGGGCCTCGGGCAGGGCTAGCAGCCCGAGGGCGAGGTGCCGGCGTGCCGAGCCCGGCCCGTAGCCCGTCGCGGGCACCGACCCCGGCTGGTGCACGACCACCGTCGTGCCGGTGCCCGAGCGGTCGGGCACGAAGGTCGCGGGCGCGACGGCCGCCCGGGTCAACACGTCGGTGACGTCGGCCGGGCGCAGGCAGGGCAGGTCGGCGGGAAACACCGCCACGCCCGACCCCGGTCGCCACGACGACGCGACGCGGGTGCCGTCGCGCACCACGGCATCCAGCCCACCGCCGTCGTCGGGCACCAGACGCACCGGGAGGCGACGCAGGTGCCATGCGACGACGGGGTCGGAGGTGATGACGACGACGTCGCCGACCATGGGCGAGGCCGCCACTGCGGTGACGGTGTCGACGGCGAACGCGAGGGCCAGGGCGCGCCGCCGGGCGTCAGGGAGCTCCAGACGCGACTTGGCCGCCCCGAGCCGCTTCACCGGCATGACGGCGGTCACCGTGGTCACCGGGCGTCTGCTTTCCCGGTGGGCAGTCGCAGCACCATCGAGGTGCCATCGGGCCCGGATCGGCCCACCGACAGCTCGCCGCCCATCGCCTCCGCCAGCCCGTGCGCCAGGCCGAGCCCGAGACCGATGCCCTCGTCTGCCCCGGGTTCACCGTCGATGCGCGAACCGCGCTGTGCGGCAGGGCGCTTCGGGCGGGCGAACGCGGTGAAGGCCCGCGGGATGACGTCGTGAGGGATGCCGGGCCCATCGTCGTCGACGTACGTCACCACCCAGCCGCGGTCGCTCGTCAGGCCCGACCGCACCGTGACGTGGCCGCCCGGCCGGCCGTGCCGGATGGAGTTACCGACCAGGTTGAGCAGCACCTGCCGCAGCCGGCGACGGTCGGCGAGCACGGTCTCGTCGGCGACGTCGTGCGAGAGCTCGACGCGCCGCTGCTCCGCCTTCGTCGACAGGAGGCCGAAGACCTCAGCCACCACCTCGCCGACGACCACCCGCTCGACGGCGAGCGGGAGCGCGCCGGCCTCGATGCGGCTGAGGTCGAGCACGTCGGCGAGGAGGTCCATCACGTGGCCGGCCGCGGCGCTGATGCGGTCCAGCGCCTCCTGGCGGCGGGCCTCGTCGAGGTCGAGGGTGCCGAGCAGCTCGGCGAAGCCGACGATGGCCTGGATCGGGGTCCGCGCCTCGTGCCCGACGGCGGCCAGCAGGTCCGACTTGGCGCGTGAGTGCTCCTCGGCCGTCCGGCGCGCCGTCTCCGCCTCCAGCCGGGCGCGCCGGTGCCGCTCGGCGGCTCGGCGCTCGGTCAGGTCGAAGACGTTCACCACGTACTGCGCGGGGTCGCCCTCGCGGTCGTGGAGGAGCGAGACCGTCACCTCGACCTCGACGTCGCGGTGGCCCTGGGGGCGCAGCAGCGCCTCGAAGACCACCGGCGCGGCGCCGTCGGGGTGGAGCTCGTCCAGCCGTGCGTCGAGCGACCCCTCGCGGGGAGTCACGACGTCGGCGAGCCCTCCGCCGACCAGCCCGGCGTGCCCGCGCGCCAACGACGCCAGGGCGGTGTTGCAGCGGGCGATCCGGCGGTCGAGACCGACGAGGGCCATGCCCAGCGAGTTGTCGTCGAACGACCGGCGAAAGCGCTCCTCGCTGGCCACGAGGTCGCCAACGAGGCCGGCGTGCTCGATCGCCACGGAGGCCAGATGGGTGAACCGGTCGACGAGCAACTGCTCGCGTCCCGACGGCCGGTGCGGTGCGTCGCGGTACACCGCGAAGGTCCCCACCGGCATCCCGTCACGTCCCTGGATCGGGGTGGACCAGCAGCTCCGCAAGCCGGCCGACTCCGCGTGGGCCCGGTACTCGACCCACCGAGGGTCGGTGCGCACGTCGGCGGTCACCACCGCGGTGTTGAGCGCAGCCGCGGTGCCGCAGGAGCCGGCGTGGTCGCCGATGGCGAGCCCGTCGATGGCGGCCACGTAGGCGACCGGCAGGCTCGGAGCGGCGCCGTGGTGCAGCGTGCGACGCTCCCGGTCGAGGAGCAGCACCGAGCAGCGGGCTCCGGGGATCAGCCGCTCCAGCGAATTGAGGATCTCGGCGAGCACGTCGTGCAGCGGGGCGGCGGCCGCGATCAGCTCGAGCACCTCGGTCTGCCGGTCGAGCATGTCCCGGGCGTCGTCCGGGCCGAGCACCGGCGCGTCCACCCCGGGGAGCTCGGCGGTGCTCATCCGTCGTCCACGAGCTGGTAGCCGATGCCCCGGACAGTGCGCAGCACCCGCGGTCGAGACGGGTCCTGCTCCAGCTTCAGCCGCAGCCGGTGCACGTGCTCGGTCACGGTCGCCTCCCCGAGCCACTCCGACGAGGAGTTCCACACCTTCTCGAGCAGCTGGCCGCGGGTGAAAACCTGGCGTGGGTGCGCGGCAAGGAACGCCACGAGGTCGAACTCCTTCGGGGTGAGCTCGACCTCCTCCCCGCCGCGCAGCACACGCCGGGATGCAGTGTCGACGCACAGGTCGCCGATCACGTGGGCCGCCCCCGCGGCCTCCGGGGCGGAGCGCCGCAGCACCGAGCGGATGCGCGCAGCGAGCTCACCGGGCGAGAACGGCTTGATGAGGTAGTCATCGGCGCCCAGGTCCAGCCCGACGATGCGGTCGGTCTCACCGCTGCGGCCGGACAGCACGATGACCGGGATGTCGGTGCGCCCGGTCCGACCACCCCGCACCGCACGCAGCACGTCCAGGCCGCCGAGGCCCGGCAGCGAGAGGTCGAGCACCACCAGCGCCGGGTGGTCGTCGCGGATGCGGCGCAGCGCCGAAGGCCCGTCGTCGGCCTCGACCACCCGGAAGCCGGCGTAGTCGAGCTGCCAGCGCACGACCGTCCGGACGGCCTCGTCGTCGTCGACCACGAGGACCACCGGGGCCTTGGTGTCGGCGGCCCGCTCGCGGGCAGTCTGGCTCACCCGTGATGGATACCACAGCGGCCGGGGAAGGTCACGGCCCCTCCGCCGCTGTTGTGGCTCCGTTGAGAACCCCCGAGCCCCGCGGCTGCCACAGTGGGCGGATGACGACCGACCGCCCACTGCTGGGCTTCGGCCTCCCGGTGTCGGGCGCCTGGGCCGGGCGGGACACCGTCGTGCGCGTCGCCCGTCGGGCCGAGGAGCTCGGCTATGCGTCGCTGTGGGCGTACCAGCGCACCCTCTGGCCCGCGGACGGCCGGCTCGGGCCGTCGCACCGCCGGGTGCTCGACCCAGTGGTGGCGCTCGCCCTCGCCGCCGGCCATACCGAGCGGATCGGCCTCGGCACGGCCACCGTCTGCGCCCCCTTCACCGCGCCGGCCCTGCTGGCCTCGACGATGGCCTCCCTCGACGTGGTATCCGGGGGGCGGCTCACCGTGGGCGTGGGGATGGGTTGGCTCCCCGAGGAACACGTGGCCGCGGGGGTGCCCATGGGGCGGCGCGGGGCCCGCTTCGAGGAGTACCTCCGCTGCCTCCAGGTCCTGTGGACCCAGCAGCCCGCGGAGTTCGCCGGCGAGTTCTACACCGTCCCGCGTTCCTTCCTGAGCCCCGTGCCGGTGCAGCGCCCACACCCGCCGGTGCTCGTGGGCGGCACCGCGGAACCGGCACTGCGTCGAGCCGGGCGACTCGCCCAAGGCTGGATCGCCAGCAGCGCCCACGACCACGGCACGCTGCGATCCTGCGTCGACACCGTCCGCGCCGGCGCGGTGGACGCCGATCGCGACCCAGACGCCCTGCGGATGCTCGTCCGAGTCGTGCCCGAGCTCCTCGACGACGACCTAGGCTCCCGGCGGGCGCCCTTCCACGGGACTGCGGAGCAGCTGCTTGCCGACATCGAGGCGCTCGGCCGTCAAGGCGCCACAGAGGTCCTCCTCGACCTCAACCTCTCGCACCGGGTAGGAACACCCGAGATCCAGGCAGACGAGGCGCTCCGTCGCGCCGAGCGCGTGCTGGAGGAACTCGCGCCCCGAGGTTGAGGCGAAGTCTCGGCGATCCAGCCGTGCAGGCCTCTGGTGTTCGCTCGAGGTCGACGTCGGCGATCGACGCTGCACATGACCGTGAACGATGCATATCCGCTGCAAGAAAGGAGAGGGGCCTCTGACCCCAGCGTCTCCGCAGTTCAGAGGCCCTTCAACCCGATCCCCCGGTTGGACTCGAACCTCCCTAGGTGCCCGCCGTCCGTCACTGCCGACTACTGGATCCGGGCAAACCGGGGCAGCTGACCTGTGGTCGTCGTCGGTCCGCACGAGCAGCCTCGGGATCGTCCATGGGGCGATGAGCATGCTCGTTATCTGGCTTCAGAGAGCAACCAGCCGACACGTATCCGACACATGTGGCTGCGTCGAAGCACAGTGTGCCCGCGTTTTGGCAGGTCAGACGGCAGTTCCGGACGGTGGATGTGGAGGGACTCGAACCCCCGACCTCTCGCGTGTGAAGCGAACGCTCTAACCAACTGAGCTACACATCCGGGCGCCGCACGCAGCCAGGTGAGCTTACCCAACGCGGCGGCCGATGCAGAAATCGCCGGTGCCGCCGAGGCGCGGGCGGGCTACGGTGGGCCTCATGCTGGCCAACGCCACCCTCGTGGAGATCCGGATCCATCCCGTCAAGGCCGAGCCCGCGGTCGTGCTGGGGCGCGTCGAGGTCGAGGCGGACGGCCTGGCGCAGGATCGCCGCAAGAAGGCGGCCGTCCACCTGGTGGGGGAAGAGGACGCGGCGACGACCCGGGCCAACCTGGTCCTCTCCATACCAGCCGCGAGCCTGGGCGAGCTGACCGGTCAGGTGCTGGCCATCGGTGAGGTCCGCCTCGGGGTGCTCGGGGCGGCTGGCAATTGCGCCGGGGTGTATGCCGAGGTGCTGACCACCGGCTCCATCGCCCGCGGCGACGCCGTCACCGCCATCGCTCCCTAGCATCGAACCGGCCGCCCCGTCAGCTCCCCAACAGGGGTCGAGTGGGGGGCAAACGACCCGGTATCGCGGCGAAAGCGGGCTGTTAGCCCCACTCGACAAGAGTGGATGAGTCCTTTCCCGCGCTGCGCGCAGGACCCAGACGGGCCAGAGTGTCCTTTCGACGGGGCCAGAGTGTCCTTTCGACGAGGAGGGGGGTGTGAGCGGCCGGAGCTCAGCGGACCTCGTTTTGCACGCCGGGGCGGAAGGCGGCGGAGATGCCGTGCCAGGCCAACTCGGTCAGCGCCTCGATGACCTCGTGGCGGGGCATCGGCTCGGCGGATCGCTTCCAGGTGTCGACGCCGGTGCGCACCTGACCGAGCAGCGAGTGCGCCCAGAGCAAGGTGGTGCCGGGCGGATAGCCGCGATGCGCGGAGACCAGGTCCAAGAGTCGCTGCACCTGGATCGCCAGCGTCTGCGTCGAGCGGCCCTGGGCCAGGTCAGCGCGCATGATGGGCAATCCCGGCTCGGGAGCGAGGACCACGAACTGATAGAGGTTCGGTTCCTCCTCGATCAGCACGACATACGCCGAGACCGCCGCGCGGATGACATCGCGCGGATGCTGCGGCGCGATCCCCGGCGGGAAGACCTCGCTGACCTTCGAGACCACCAACTCCTCGATCGCGTCGAAGATGGCCGTATGCAGCCCGGCCCGGTCTTCGAAGTGCCGATAGAGCACCGTTTTGGAGGTGCCGGCAGCGGTGGCGTAATCATCCATCCCGAGGTTGGGGCCTTGGGCCCGGATGGCATCGAGTGAGGACTCCACCAACTCCTGGCGGCGCTGCGCCCGGTGGGCGGCCCACCGGGTGGAGCGTCCGTCCGGGCGTCGCTGCGGGTGGGCCTGCGTCACCCCACGAAACTATCAGCCGTCCGCGCTCAGCCCGCCCGCGTGGCCCGGATCCGATCCGCGAACCAGGCATAGGAGGCCTTCGGCGTGCGAGCCAGGGTGTCGAAATCGACGTGCACGAGACCGAAGCGCTTGGTGTAGCCCTCAGCCCACTCGAAGTTGTCCAGCAACGACCACGCGAAATAGCCGCGCACATCGACGCCGGCCTCGATCGCCGCGCTGACGGCCTGCAAGTGGCTGTCATAGAAGGTGATCCGATCGGTGTCCACGACGGCGCCCGAGGGATCGGGGAGGGTGTTGTAGGCGCACCCATTCTCCGTGATGAAGACGGGGGGCAGTCGCTCGCCGAAGCGCTCACGGAGCTGGTGCAAGACCGCCGTCAGCCCCTCGGGCACGACCGGCCACCCGAAATCCGTGGTGGGATAACCGGAGATGTCGTGGATGGCGAAGGGCAAGTCCGAGGCGACATTGCCGCCGACGATCTCGCCGGCATGCGGTGAGCCAACCATGGTCGGGTTGTAGTAATTGACGCCATAGAAATCCAGTGGCGCCGCGATGATCTTCAGGTCATGCTCGACGGGGCCGGGCATCATCGACGCGATGCCATCGGGATAGCGCCCGAGGAGCACCGGCTCGCTGTAGATCCGGTTCCACATCGTGTCGAAGAGCGCCGCGGACGCCTGATCTGCCTCGCTCTCGGACGCGGGCCAGACGATGGTGTGGTTCTGGGCGATCCCGACCGACTGGGCACCGGCGGCGCGCAGGGCACCGGCCGCCAGCCCATGACCGAGCAGGAGATGGTGGGCCGCGGGCAGGGCATAAAGGCCCAAGGTGCGGCCGGGCGCGTGCACGCCGGTCGAATAGCCAAGGCTGGTCACGACATTCGGCTCATTCACCGTCATCCACATCGCCACCCGGTCCGCGAGGCGCTCGGCGACCACCCGGGCATACTCCGCGAAATGCTCTGCGGTCTCGCGTTGCAGCCACCCGCCGTCGACCTCCAGCGGCGAGGGCAGATCCCAATGGAAGAGGGTGGCGGCCGGCTTGATCCCACGTTCGCACAACGCATCAACCAGCCGGTCGTAATAGTCGAGGCCGGCCAGGTTGATCCGCCCGGTGCCCTCGGGCACGATCCGGGGCCAGGAGATCGAGAAGCGGTAGGCATCGACCCCGAGTTCGCTCATCAAGGCGACATCCTCGGCATACCGGTGATAGCT
>Ga0075156_10000553_pt1 | contig 19186 bp, 18 predicted proteins | sample JI81AbrownDNA_FD_70966 | JGI IMG/M metagenome (GOLD analysis project Ga0075156, IMG submission 70966) | Wastewater effluent complex algal communities from Wisconsin, to seasonally profile nutrient transformation and Carbon sequestration -... | ecosystem: Engineered > WWTP > Effluent > Algae...
AGGTAAATATCTCCCATTGGTTGAGAGGTGGCTTTTGTTTGACCAGATGGTTTTAAGAGTATCTCTGTCGGACTGGCAATGAGCTCGGAAAAAATAAGTCCAAAAAAGGTATCCATCAATTGTATTTTTAAGAGGCCACCCGACTTAGAAAAAAACACTTTGCCATCAACGTTAAAATTATCTTTTTTCGGAACTAACACTTGTATATTCATGCTAAATTCCCCGCGAAAGGATGAAAAATTTTCAGTTTCACTTGCGATTCCTGCAAGAAGTGATTTTGCTGTTGGGTCACTGGCAGATGTATACTTAGAAGTGTCTCTACCGATAAAATTTACATCATCTACTCCTGTCGTACGGCAGTTTAAAAAAATAAATAAGAATATAAATATGTAACGTATCATCACTTTGCGAGTACCTTTTGAACGGATTGTTGCTTTTGTTTGATTTTTGTTTTTTCTTTCCCATCCTTGGAGATAGAAAGAGCTTTTTGGTAATAATGATCCGCTTTGACTAAGTCTGATTTTTGGAAATAGACATCACCTAAGTGATCATAAATGACCGAGTCTTCTTGGCCTCGTTCCACGGAAATTTGTTCTGCAAAATGCAAATGAAGTTGGGCATCCGGGAATCTTCCTTGTTTAAAATAAACCCAGCCGATACTGTCTTGGTAAGCGGCATTGTCTGGCTCCAAATCAGTTGCTTTGAGGAGCAGAGATTCAGATTTTTCCACTTTTATACCCTTTTCTGCGTACAGATACCCTAAATAATTATAGGAATTGGAGGCTTCCGGGCTGATTTCTATTGCGCTCATTAGACTTTTTTCTGCATTCGCAAAGTCACCTAACTTATCATAAGCTACAGCTAAATAAAAAAGATGGTTTGAATTTTTCGGTTCTAGTTCAACTGATTTTGTCAGTGATTGAATCGCATTTTTATAATCCTCATTTTGGATAAGAAGAAGTCCTTTCAGATAATAATAATTCGCAGAATTCGGATTGGAAACCAGTAAACCGTCCGTAATCCGAAGGGATTCCTCATATTTTTTAACCGATTCGTTCATTAAAAGATATGCCAATCGAAATTGAAATGCATCCTGGATTTCCCCGGCATTGGAAGTATGGATAGCCATTCGCATAACAAGTATCGATGAATTGATCTGAAGTTGAAGTTCTTTGCAATGAGAAATTTTTTCGTACAACAGAGGGACATCATTTTCGAGTTCTTTTGTCTTTTTGGCAAGTTCGAGCGCTTTTACAAAATAATTTTGGGCTGTTAAATATTGTCTGAATTGAAATGCCCATTGACCTGCTTCAAGTGACGCTTTGTATTTTTGATTTATCTCTTTTTCCGGGATAAGGTCTGCTAAAAGCACTCTGGCACTCAATCGATTCGGATTTTTGGCGATGTAATCAGTAAGGTTTGATTCTAAGTTTTCCGTATCCTTCTTAAGGTATTGAAATATTAGTTTAATTATACCTTCTTTAGGAATTTTTTTTTCTTTTTCTAAAAGATCAAAATAAGTTCGAGCAAAAATACGAGAATCTATAAAATACATCTCACCTAACATATGAGATGCGTCTAACTCACGCGGATTGGAATCTCGCATCCTTATTAGGTATTTTTTGGAATTGGCAAATTCTCCGAGTGTAAAATATATCTGCGCGATCCGAAATTGTACTTCTGCGTCGCTGGCAGCATACTGCATGTAATTTTCGTAATGAAGAATCGATTTTCGAGAATAATCTAATCGATAGTTTAGATCACCTAAAAATTTCAAAACGGTCGGTTTTAGTTTTGATCCAGTCTCTCTTTTGTTGATCACATCCGCAAGGGAAATAAAATACAGAATCGACTGATTCCAATGTTTCAGATCGTAATGAATATTTCCTAGATAATAAAGAAAATCGATATCAAAAGGATGATCTTTTAAATGTGTAATGAGAGTTTTGCTTGCAGATTCTAGATCACCTTTCCGCAACAATATCCTCGTTTTTAACAGTATAATTTCGCGAGGCGGAACTTTCGGCGCCACAAACATTTGATAAGCCGTATTACTCCAAAGAAGTGCTGCCTCCATATCGCCTAGTTCCATATAACTTGTAGCTAGAGACATGGCACTAAGATAGGTGGGCGATTGACCTAATTCCTTCTGGCAGGCATGGAACTTCTCAAAAAATTGAACAGATGTTTCATGATGCTTTTTTGCCTCTTCTGGTTTCCGCTCATCGGTTTTATGAAAACCATCTCTTTGTTCTTGGAAGGCCCGAGAGAGAAAAAACTCGTGGGGTGTCCCCTCTTTCGCTAAACTACAGGTCTTTTTACCCGATTCAGGCTCTGCCGAAATCGCGACCGAAAAGAGGAGTAGAAGGAAGAAAAAACGGAAAGATGGTTGGTTGATTAGGTTAATTGCTTGAAACATCCGTGGAATCCGGCAAAGTTCGGGAACAGGGACAATCCTTGAACCAGATCTTCCGAGAAAATTTAAAATACATCTTAGCTGTTCTCTTTGTATGGGCAATCACTTTCCCATACGTTTTACAAAACAAAGACAACATTCTTGCAAAATTTACACTTTTGTACAATAGCTATTTCGGATACCCGAATCCGAGAATTGCCCACCAACTGATGGCTAAAGGAGATGCGATTTTAGAGGGAAGAGCAGAAGGCTCCAGTAGTCTCCTTGCCAAATTCTCAAGTTTTTTTACGGGAACGGACAACACTAAGGCCAATGTGCTACCATTGGATCTTCGATTGATGGAAAAGTCCTGCTTGTACTACAGGTCCAAAGAACATGTTGAGGAAATTTTCCTGGAACCGACTTGGCGAGAAAAAGCACAAGAATGGAACTCCGACCTATTCAAAAAAATCAGAGAGTCTGAACCTAACGAGGTTTCACTCGGACCGAATCCGAAAGATTATTGGAATTCGCACATTGAAGCTGTCCTCGAAGCTTTAGATTATTACAAACGAGCTCTTCGTTTTTCCGGACCCGAATTCGCCATACCAAAAAAAATCGAAAAAGTTGCCTGGGCTGTCTGCCGACCAGCAGAAATTCTCCTCGCATACAAGACTCATATGCTTGAGACCGAGGAATATGTGTTAGGAAAACTAAAATCCGAAAATAAACTTCCCTCAAAACTTAGTGACAAACAACAATTAACAACGATTATGTCATCGATCAAAAATGGAGGATTCCCGGAAGTCAATCCAAATGATTATATGGAGACTCTGCTCAGACAAATCCTCTTAACTGGGATGAAGTCCTTTTCGCCCAAGGAAATGGATTCCGTTTATGAAAGAATTATCTATTTTGTTGCTCACAGTGAAAAGGAGTATCTAAAATTTGTCGAAAGACGTGGTGACTTATATTTTCAATTGGGAAAGGAAGATTCAGAGTATTATAAAAAAGCGATTTTTCAATATCAAATTTCAACAAATATCAGTTTAGCGAAAGAAGATGAAACCGCTGACATTTCATCCCTTTTGGTTCATCAATTCGAAGCCAATCTTGCCATAGCTAGGTGTTATCACGAATTAGATGAAAACAAAAACGCGCTCAAAGTAATTGATTCATTGACACCAAACCTAAGACATGTAGATGAAAGAAGTGTAGGTGGAAGTAAAAATCAAATATTAAAAAATTATCGTGAAACAAAGAGAAAGGTTTTACGTAAATTGCAACGATATGAAGAGGCTGATGAAATCCCTCTTACCGAATAACATACGTTATTTCGATTACAATGCGACCCATCCACCGATTCCGCATATATTGGAAGAAGGGAATGCTGAATATATACGCGAGTATTTTAATCCATCAGGTGCCACGAGGTTTTCTCTCTCAAATCAAGGCAAAATCGAAAATGTCAGAAAGTACTTCGCTCAGATTGCGGGCACTGCTGATAAAAATATAGTTTTTTCTTCTACAGGAACTGAGGCTAATTACTTACTTATAAAGGCTCTCAGGAAAAAATTACCGAATCAAACATCGGTGATCGTTAGCCCCTTTGAACACTCAAGCATGTACAGTGCCCTTCGCGACCATGACTTTACCATGAAAATTCTTAAAACGAATCTTTCAGGAATCGTGGATTTGCACTCCCTCCGTACTTTTCTTGATGAATCGAACGACCCGATTGTATGTCTCCATACGGGAAATGAAACGGGAGTCATTCAGCCTACAGATCAAATATCAAAAATAGCAAAAGAATATGGAGTCTATTTTTTAAGTGATTTGATTCAGGCTTACGGGAAAACAGAACTCCGCTTTGATGAATTTTCCGGTTGCACTTTTTCCTCTCACAAAATTGGAGGGGGTATGGGCACAGCGATTACGATCAACAATTTCGACTTAGAAACCTACTCTTTGTTTGGCGGTGGGAACCAAGAAAATGGACATCGCGCAGGATCTGAAAATCTAGCTAGTATCCTTTGTTTTAATAAAGCGAGCGAATTTCAGCTTTCTCAACTTCACGTAAAAAAAGAAAGATTATACAAATATCGAAACTATATCGAAAACCAATTGGAAGAAGTGGGATGTTTTACTCTAGCAAAAGAATCCCCTAGAGCATGTAACACAAGTTTCATACTATTACCCATCGAAGAAATTGATTTTTTTCTTTTAGGTATGGAAGAGAATGGATATATCATTTCCACGGGAAGTTCTTGTAAATCAAGAGCAAGAGAGGCATCTTCCTCCTTGTTAGCTATGGGGTATTCAAAGGAAGAGTCACTTCGGTGTATTCGGATATCCACGGGCGTTTTTACGACCGAAGAGGAAGTTGTTGGTTTGACAACCCAAATCAAAGATCTTTTAAATACGTTTAGGTGATCCTATTTATATGAAAATTCGGATTATCGCCAAACCAAATCAAAATGGAGAAGTTCTCTGGGAGGATCAGAGTAAAGTATTCACACCGGTCGAAATAATTTGTCAGATCGATGGGAAGGCACTGAGGCTCTTTCAAAAAGACTGGAACCAATTCATTTCTCGACTCCTCACTTCTTCCGCAGATTTAATCGAAGTTAAAGAAAAACTCTTAAAAAAATCAATAAGTTTAGAACAGATAGTTTTCGGAAATAAAACTCTTCCTTGGAAGAATCCAAATTTTAAAGAGGAAATATTCCTTCAAACCGATCCTGAATTCACGGCTTATCCCTGGGAAATACTAACAACTAACTCTGATTTTTTTTTCGAGCGCAGGAATTTTTATCGCGGTATCCGATCAAATTCTCACATCACAGAAAAAGGCGAAGCAAAAAATTTTCTTTTGATAGAGAATCCTGTTTTAGAAAATTTAACGGATAGTGTAAAAAAGGAAGGAAAAAAAATCTCCGACTTGCTTGAAGACCACTCTTCGATTCCGTGCAAAAGACTCAAACAAGATCAGTTTCGACTCGCACGATTTTGGGATGAGATATCTTCTGCGGCATACTTACATTATGCGGGCCATTCAGAAAAGGGTGGGATTCCGATTCCTTTAGAAAATATTTTACTTTGCGAGGAAATCGGCAGGGCGAAACTACCGAATTTAAAAATCGTTTTTCTGAATAGCTGTCATTCCGCATTTGAAGGAGAGAATACTTCTGGGTTAGCTACTCAATTTTTAAAATCAGGAGCACAATTTGTCCTCGGTTTTTTAACCCCCATTGAGACAGAAATTGCAGATAAAATCGGAACAGAGTTTTGGCAATCTTACTTAAAATATAAAAATCCGAGGAAGGCATTTTATAACGTCAAAAATAAACTCCAATTAGGTAATGCAAGCGAGTATGCAAGTAGCATAGCGTTTGTTTGCTTCTCCCCGGAAGAAAAACAAAAATCTAGAAATTGGGTTCTAACTCTCATTTTTTGTATTTTACTTCTTGGTTTGCTGTTTCTCTTTCACTGGCAAAAAGAGAACGAAAAAAAGGATATAAATATTGATCCATCGGTTTTAAATCGAGCAAACGAAAAAACGAAAACAAAACTTAGCGAAAGACAGAATTCTTTAACAAATCGAATTTCTAAAATTCAGGATGCCAACTTCAAAAAAGAGATCTATGAATTTTTGAAGGAGGAAAATCCACTGCTTACCAAAAATGAAAAATATAAGATTGTTGAAGATGTTCTTTCAACGGACGAAACGGAAACATTAAAATTCTATCATTTCAAACAATTATCGGGAATCCAATGAAATCCGCTCTTCTTTTGATTTGCTTTCTACTCACTCAGAGATCCTTACTCTGGGCACAGAGCTTCGAAACAGAAGGTATAGATAACTTTTTAAAAACGCACCGACCGGTTACACAGGTACTTTCTCCGTATGAAATTTTCCCAAAAGAGGAAGAAGAAGAAATTGATTCAGAAATGGAGTTTCAAAATAAACATTGTAAATTTGAAACAATAAAAAGATATGCGGAGATTCTTTCCAAATTCTCAAAAGTGGATGGATTGCTTGCTCTTAAGTCCTGTAACGTTACAAAAGAAAAAAAAATAAAACTTCTCGAAGACCGTATCAAACAACAAATTTTTCTTCTCTCTAAGTTTCCGAAACTTGAAATCATTCCAAACGAAAAGAAGGATCCAAATATTGACGAATTGACAACAAGTGTTTCGAATCTATGGGAAGAGAGAGTATATTTATTTTCAAATTTTTATCATGGACATTCTCTGATTTGGCTTGGCGAAGAGAAAGAAATCTCGGAAGAAATCAATCGCGTTCTATATACAGAAATGAACGAGAAAAGAAAGATCAGTCTTTTAAAAAAAATGGCCGATGATCTGAAGGCAACGAACCTAAGGATCTACCATTTATTCCAATTTTCAAGCCAAAATCCTTTTTACGTGACAGATTTGGAAGCTGAGAATAAAAAGTCTAAAGAAACATTGGAAAATTATTTTTTTAATTTATTCCAGGAAGACATTATTTCACCTTTAAACCGAGAAAAGATAAGGTCAATTAATGTCTGTTTGTCGAAGATAGAGATAAAAAATTCTCATACACGGCTTACGAGCATATTGGGATTCTGGCAGGACTATGCCTTCTTAGCAAAGTCATCTCAACAAAACGAAACAAAAGAAAACCAATCTATATGGAAATTCCTAAAAAAAAATATCTATAACTCGCATCATTTTGAAAGACGACTTGAAAATGGTTTGAATATCTGCGAGAGGATCGCAGAGTCAAATGAATTAAAATGAGTGAAGATATCCGACAGCTTTTAGATGAATGTAGCTTGGCCAAAGAAGCTGCCTGGAAAGCATTCATCAACCGATTTCATAAATTGATTTCAGGAACAGTAGCTCATTATGTACCCGAAAATGAAGTTTTAGATACTGTACAACTTGTCTATATTCGTATAACACATAACGACTTTCAATTGATTCGTAAATTTAAAGGGGAAAGTTTTCCGGCTTTTATTGTTTATTTAAGTGAAATCGCAAAAAACGTCAGCCTTTCGCAAACGAGAGTCCTTCGCCGTATCGATTTTAGAGAAGGTATCGGCTTAGACGATACAATTGATATTTTAGATGATAGAGCGATTCCCGAAAACTTGTACTTTGAATTGGAAGAAAAAAATGAGATCTACAAGTACATCTCTAAATTGGACGAATCTTCCCGTGAAATCCTCATTTTGCGGTTGCGAGGGTATAAATTCAAAGATATTGCTGAAATTTTAACGGTACCGATAGGAACCGTGCTCGCACGCGCCAATCGGGCGAAAGAAAAACTAAAAAAAATCGTCCAAAAAGAAATAAACTAGGGAGAGGAGGTAATCTATATAATGGAAGCATTCGATCCAAATTCATTTATGAACCAGTTAAAACTGAAAGAAGCATTCTATTTGATGGCTCAGGGCAAAGATGCAGATCCTACTACCATTAGCCAAATTCTCTCACAGATTCTACCGAAAGACTCAAAAAATACTCTATTTCTGCGCTTTAAAAAGACCGCATTGCAAGTCTTATCCCAGGAAACCGCTACATTTGAGATTTTACCAACGAACAATTTAGCATATCGAGGGGAAACGACCGCCACCTATCAATTGGAACGAATGCTTGGATCTCACGCGATCATCTTTCATTTTGCACCGAATTCTGACCAAACAGAAATCCACCTCGCGGTGGACGTGAAACCTCCCGCTCCCTTTCGGGTGAAGTTGAAATTAGATGGAGACACGATTGAAACCTTAAGTAACCTCCAGAGGGAAAAGATGTTTGATTCCCCGATTACAGGGGAAACGGCGCCAGAAGTCGTTTTCTTCGAAGAAAATCGGGAAATCGGAAGATTTCATTTAATTTTAGAAATAGAAACTTTTTCATAATTTTTTGCAATAAAAGTGTTACGGATGGAAATATACATGTGGATAGAATTTTTTTATAAAAGTCCTGCCTTCTTTTCCAAACTAATTCACTAAATACCGGCGAAGGTATCTTCGTCGGTTTTTTTTTAGGCGTTGACCCGGAAGTAAATGACATCTCCATCCTGAACAACGTATTCTTTTCCTTCAATGCGAAGCTTTCCCTCGTCTTTCACTTTAGCTGGATCCCCCGTACGGTCCAAGTCTTCAAATTTGAGTACCTCTGCACGAATGTATCCTTTTTCAAAATCAGAATGGATCACGGCAGCGGCTTGGGGTCCCGTGCTCCCTAGCAAGGTGGTCCATGCCCTCACCTCTTCTACACCTGCTGTCATAAACGTGAGTAAACCGAGTAATTTATAGGAGGCTTGGATCATGCGTGTGAGACCAGATTCTGTTTCTCCGATTTCGGCGAGGAAAGCAGCTTGGTCTTCTTTTTCCAGACCAGAAATTTCTTCCTCGAAACGACCACAGAGAACCACGGACTCGGCACCCTCCTTGGCAGCATATTCTTTGATCGTTTCCACATGGGGATTTTTTGTGTTTTTCACATCCGTCTCGAGAATATTGGCCACATATAACACTGGCTTAATGGTAATCAGATTGAATTTTTTTGCTATTTTTAATTCATCCTCTGTCAATTTGACAGAAGCTGCCCTAAATCCTTTTTTCAAAGACTCCAATATCTTTTCCATCACGGAGGCGATTTCAGTCGCTTCCTTATTTCCTGCCTTTGCCGATTTTGCGATTCGTTGGTGTTGTTTCTCTAAACTATCTAGATCCGCCAAAATTAATTCGTAGTTGATCACAGTAATATCTTCAATAGGATCGACTTTGCCATGAACATGCGTTATATTTTCATCTTCGAATGCTCGCACGACATGACAGATCGCCTCTACTTCGCGGATATGAGAAAGAAATTGATTTCCCAGTCCTTCCCCATCACTTGCTCCTTTCACTAGACCTGCAATGTCAACAAATTCAATGGTCGTGGGCAGAATCCGTTTCGGTTTATAGATTTCAGCCAAACGTTCCAAACGTGGATCAGGAACTTCAACGATACCTGTGTTTGGTTCGATGGTGCAAAAAGGATAATTTGCCATTTGGGCGCCCGCTTTGGTGAGCGCGTTAAAAATAGTTGACTTGCCTACATTGGGAAGTCCGACGATACCACAATTCAATGCCATACGGATAGAATTGAAAATCGAGACGCACGGACAAGGAAAATAGTGACTGCTTTAAGGGCGCATGAACCCCGTTTCCATATAGTCCGAGATCAGATAAATGCAGAAAGTGATCACTGTAAGTAAATAAATGCCAGTATAAATACCACCAATTCGCCGCCAGGGCAAACGTTCATCGAGACGAAACAAACTCTTAATTTCTTTGGCATCAAAATTCAACTCTTTCATACCTTCGTAAAAGAGATTCATTTCTCTCGCAGTTGTTTCAATGATTGAAAATCGCTCCTTCTCTGTTAGTCGAAAAATTTCTGCCTGATTCCCCTTCGATTGAATTTCTAAAATACACTTTGGTATCTCATTCATTTTTAAAAAAATAATTCCAGAAAACGACGTAAAAAGAGCCAGATAATTTAAAATTGCGATCGCTGGGCTAGCGGTATAGGAAACGGAAAACAGAAAATACAAAAAGAGTCCAAGAAAACTATAAGAAACTAATTTTCTGATCATGGTAATCCTTTTGTAATGTTCTCTCTCACGAAGGTATTCTAAGAATGCGTTTTTTTCTTTCATAGATCCTCTGTCAGTTGGGGAAATAAATTTAGAAAATCGGGAGGAGGAGAACATTTCACATCTATCTCACTGCCATCATTTTTTAAGACTTTTAAATGGTATGAATGTAAATACATTCTTTGGATTTTTGGATTTCCCTCTCCGTATAAGACGTCACCTAAGATTGGGAATCCTAAAGAAGCAATGGAAACTCTGATCTGATGCCTTCTTCCCGTCAGTAATTTCGCTTTTGCTAAAAAAAGATTCTGTTTTTTATCCGTTTTTAGAACATTAAAAATCGTAATGGCTTTTTTACCTCCGCTACGAACTAGACTGACTCTTTTATTTCCGTCTTTTATAAAACATTCGAATCGATTCTCTGACCAATCAGGTAACCCTTTTCCGATCAGCAAATATTCTTTCTCTGCTGTTTTAAATATGGCATCGATTTCCTTATTTTTTTCCGGATTTTTACCGAGTGCAATGATGCCACTGGTTCCTAAATCGAGGCGATTGATTGTGCGTAGTTCAGAATAACCTAATTTCTCTTGCAGATATCGAGTAAAATCCATTCGTTTGGGATCTTTCGTTTCATGGACTGGGATGCCAGCGGGTTTATCCGCAAGGATCAACATTTCATCTTCATATAAAATCTCACGCATAACGTAGGAAAGGATTATTCCTTAATTTCCAATTGAAACTGGTAACCACCATAACTGCGAACATTGATGACCCCATTCTCAAATAACAAGTATTGTCCTTTCACTCCAACCAACTTGTCCTCTATAGATTCAGTCTCGGAGAGTTTTAATGATTTCACCTTTTTTGGGTAGCTAGCAATAGGATAAGAAATCTCTATGACTTCCTTTGAATCTTCCATTTGCCATAATAGAGGTTTTGATTTCCCTGAATCGCTTTCTAAGGTAAATTCTCGTAACGTAAGATGTTTTAAAAACTTTTCCTTCTCCTTCACCAAATTATGATCAGGTGGATCTCCTTGGACTAGTTTTTGCCAAGAAGTTTTATCCGGTAAAAATTTGGATAAATAATGTTCGATCACACCTGCTGCATACCGAGAATTTACTTCTAGTATCGGAATTCCAAAACGAGCACCTTGGTCAACCCATCTATTACTGACAGGATTTTCTTTCGTGATCCCGACTTTGATTCCGCTCGAATTAGCAAAGTAAACAGTATGTTTTTTAAAACAATTTTTAGTTCCCCATTCTGGTTCCCGACAAGTTCCTTTATGAAAGTGACAAGTTTCAGGTTTTAAAATACACATATCATTTTCAGCCTTAGTCGTAAAACAGACATAACATGCACCTTGGCCAAAGGATTTTTTAGTGGGACGACCGCAATTGATACATCTTATTTTACCAGAAGAAGAAAATTTTATCGTTTTTCCAACCCAATCATTGACATAAGATTCGGAATCATGTTCTGTTGCTTCGCACTTTTCTGCCTTTTTTCCGTTCGTTTCGTCCGAATACGTTACATAACTCCATTTGTACATCACAGGATTTAAACCTTGATGTTCCATCATGCGAAGATAGCCGACAAGCGGTTTCATGGATTTTGTAGATCGATTTCTTTGCCCGAAACCGGGAAAAAATTTGAATCCAATTTTAACGAAAGGATCCCAATCAAAGTCTTTACTTTTTCCGTTGTTCGCCATTTAAAAATAATGACTGAGGACTGAAAGGTATAATGAGAAATATAACCATCCTTCGTATAAAACAATTTGAGCATGTCGTCATCATCACCAAGTTTTACGACCGACCCATCCAAATTGGGAGATTTTGAAGAGGAAAGGAGTACTGTCACCTTCCCTCCGGCAATACCAGGTTCCGTTTCTTGGGATTCGGCATCGTGTGCAGAAGTTGTCTCCTCGACAAACACAGCTTCGTCATCCCAGGAAAGTAAACTGCACGGAAAATCTCCGATAAGCAAGGGGAAATCTGAAGGACAGGGAACATATCTGATGTCTTTCGGCAGAGAAAATTTGTAATCTTTCAGGATGGATGTTCTTATCGTTGCAAAGGCAACTCCCTTCAATTTTCCAACTAATTTTTTTTGCGGTATGTCCAGAAAAGATACTTTTGAAGGTGAGGCACTTAAACTGGAAAACAGAATTAAAAAAAATAAGGCAACAGCAGTTAGAATTCTTTGTAATTTCATTTCTAGGACTCCTAATACATCAAGTAAGGTTTGATTTTCGCTTTCTCTTCCAATTCGACTTTAATGTATGTTTCACGAAAAGCAGAATATGGAAGCGAATCATTGATCGCGTTTCTAAAATGATCATTTCCCCATAACTGGTCTGCCCAATAGTTTTGACTGCCTTTATTCCAGCGAAAATCTTTAGGATACATTTCTTTCATTGTACGAATCAACTCATAAGCAAGTTCTAAAGGATCGTAATTTGGATTAACTAAATTCATTCGAAGTCCAGAACAGATTTTTCCTTTGTGCGGACCAAATGTCGGCTTAAAAAAAACAGGAGAAAAATAATACGAATTGTTTCCGTATTTTTGAAGTTTTGTGGCAAACAAAGAAGGTTCTGTCATCCAAGGAGCACCAAAATAAACAAACGGTGCTTGGGTTCCCCTCCCTACCGACACGTTTACGCCCTCTAACATAACGAGTGACAAATAATTTCTGGCGCTTTCCAGCATGGGAAGATTCGGTGACGGAGTAAACCAAGGCAATCCAGTTTCTTCAAAGTATGTCCCTCTTTGATAACCTTTCACTCCGATGACGTTAAGTTTGACCTTACCACCCAAAAATTCATTCGAGTAATAATTAGCTGATTCACCTAACGTCATTCCTGAGATTAGAAGTGACGGAAATTCTCCAGCGAAATTCAAATGTTTTGGATCCATTTTCTCACCCATCGGAGGCAGGTGCATGGCTATGTGAACATGATCCAGAAGGATCATCTCTGTTTTAGTACCAGAAATTCCATCTAACAAACGCTTCATAACGCTTACATAAGTATAACAACGCATTCCAACATCCTGCACATCAAAAAGGACTACATCCACTTCGGTAAGGAGGTCCCTTAATTCTGAATCTTTAACTTTGTATATGTGATACAATGGCCGAGAAAAAGTAGAATCCATAGTAACTGGCGTTTGGCTAAATTCTTCCTCAAGACCGAGAAAGCCATGTTCCAGACCAATCAAATGTTCCAGTCTTACTTTATTTTTTTCAAACTCAGATATGATTCGGGAAGGGTTATTTCCGATGCCAGATGGATTGGTCACTAGCATTATTTTTTTTCCGGAGAGTTTTGGCAAAATCTCGGAATAAAAAATCTCGCTGGAAGGGACAATTTTTGAATCTGCTGGGTGGACACGGTATTGTGGAACCGTATTTCCTTGGCACGCTGCCAAAATAAAGAGTAAGAAAAACCGAAAAAAGTATTTGGTCATGTAAGTAGAAGATTCTAGGATATGGCAAATCTTCAAGGAGAATTGCTCCCATATGTTCAAACGTGTCCTTCCCTCCCTCATCCCAGTCTCTATAATGGTTCTAATATTAGGTTGTGCCAGCCCTGCGAACGCAGAAAAGTCAGAGAATCTCCCTGATAATGTGGTTACCGCCATGGGAGAGGCTCCGATTTACCAAGGAGACCTCGCTCTCGCTCGAAATAAGGCCCTCAAGGATGCCAAACTGAATGCGATTCGAAAATTAGTAGGGGAACAAATTACAGAAAAGTCGGGAGTATCCGATGGGCAATCCCTTGGGTCAAAACTCTACGGAAAAACCGATTCCTTCGTTAAAAAATATGAAATCATCAGCGAATCCACATGGAAACTCGACACCCAGGACATGATCCGATTGAATGTTCGCTGTGAAGTGGAAGCCACAAAACTTTCTACAGCAGTGGATGCACTCCTCGATGACGTCGGAAATCCGAGAATCGCTGTTCTTGTTCAATCTGTCATCCAAGGTCGGTCTTTTCCTATAGGCTCAGCGACGAATATCGCCGAAGCAGAGTTAATCGAAAAACTTCGAAATAAAGGAAACAAGGTTGTCGACAGTTCCCAGTTAACAGCGCTTTTAAAAAAGAATCCTGCTCTTGCGAAATTGGATTTGAATTCAGTCGAGGAAGGAAGTCCCTTGCTCACTCTTGCGCAAGACTCTGGAGCAGAAGTACTGATCATCGGTCGTGTGGAAACGACAGACCAAAAACCAATTGTTCTCCCTGGTGGCAAAAAAACCGATTTTTTGAGTGCCGCAGCGACGGGACCATATCGCATCATTCAACTCTGGGGAGATGGAAAAATTTTCGGATCTGGATCTCATGAAGGACGGGGTGCTGACATTACACAAGAAGTATCTCGTGAACAAGCGGTTAAAGATTGGTCAAAACTAGTTTCTGAAAAAGTCGCAAAACAGATTAAAGACGAATGGTTTAAATTGACGGAACAAAATACAGTCATTTTAAAGTTCAAAGGATTAGAACTCGAAGATGCGATTAATTTTAAAAATGATCTCAGCGAGTATACCTCGGTAAAACAAATCAACGACCGTAAAACAGAATTGAACGATTCAGAATGGGAACTTACCTATCCAGGAAAGGAAACGATGTTTGCTGAAGAGTTAATGTATAAAAAAGACTCAAGCTTCCGATTCTTGGCGAAAAAAGTATTAAATATGAAAAGTTCAAAACGTGGAGTTGTCGAAATCGAATTTAAAAATAAATAAGAACACGAAACCAGTCGGGAGATTTTAACCCCCCGACTGGTTCATCAAACTCATTTTCAGTTAATCTAACTTTTTTTAGCCTTAGGAATTTCCAATTTGAATCGAAGCTAGGTCTCCCACACAGGATGTAAAAAACTGATAATCCTTCTTCCCTATGTGAAAGATCTGAACAGAACCTGAATCAGAAATGATTTCCATCTCACCAAAAAACCAACCGAGTTTTCCGCTGATTTTTTTTATTTTCGCAAAACGAATTTCAAAATGATGAAGTGAGGAAAACATTGACTTTTGTAAAAATAGAAATCGCTGGTCGGTGATTACAACCAACCATTTTGCGGAGCGAATATCCGGATGTGATCCTTGCAGATTTCCTAATAAGTAACCAACGATTCTTTCCTCAGTTTCGAGTATCGAATACAATTCCGGAAAAGCTGGAATATAAAGAAACAGATTCTCCACTGTTATTCCACGTTGATCCCGGATCAATTCACCTAACATTTTTTTGACATCTTCTGGTTGTCTCATAATTATCTCTCCATCCTACTCCAGCCGATATCACTTCCCTCTTCACTTTCTCCGATATCTACTCTCATCAGTCTTTCCAATTCCGCATTTCGTTGTTTGGCTAGACTTATATATGTCTTACGATCATTTCTATGTTTGTATAATTCTTCAAAGGAATCTGTGTCATGTTTCAAAAATGTAAACGCAGCACGTCTTGCCTGGTAATTCCGAAAACCTAAATTTCGTAAGGCATCTATTCCGAGTTCGATGGCAGTCTCGCGTGTTTCCCTATAAACAAGATCTGCACCGAGTGCTTTCAAATCATAAGCTTCCTCCCGATCGCCAGCTCGTGCGAGGATTTTAAGATGGGGGAAATGATGTTTGACTACTTGGATCAATTCTTTTTGTTTTTCCATACTATCAAGGGCGGCGATAATTAGTTTAGCCTTCTCTGCACCCGCGCCTAGCAATAATTCGCTACGGGTGGCATCTCCAAAGTAAACTTTAAAATCAAACCTACGAAGCATCGCCACTCGATCAGCATCATAATCAAGAACTGTAATCTGGATTCCATTCACACGCAAAAATCTTCCGATCATATTGCCAAATTTTCCAAATCCTGCGATTATAATGGGATTCTCTTCGTTTTCAATTTTATCTGATTCCTTTTTCTGAGAAGCATTATCATCTAAGTATCGTTTGACTCCCTTTTCATAGAGCAGCAAAAATATCGGAGTTAAAGCCATACTTAAAGCAACGGCTGCGACGAGTAACGATACTAAATCGTGGGCTAGAATTCCATTTTGTTCAGAAAAACTAAACAGGACAAAAGAGAACTCCCCGACTTGAGAAAGACCCAAAGCAAAGTATAAGTTTTGGTCGAGGGGAAGTTTAAAAACAATTCCAAGTAAAAACAGAACCAAAGCCTTACCGAAAACAATCAAACAAACAATCAGTGCCATTTTTATTGGGTTCTGGAACACGATGTTTACATTCATCGATGCACCCACACTGAGAAAAAATAAACCGAGAAGGAGTCCTTTAAACGGCTCAATATCACTTTCCAATTCGTGCCGAAATTCACTGCTTGCGAGAACCACTCCCGCAAGAAAAGTACCCAAAGCTGCCGATAGACCGATTGCCCCCATCAGAAGTGAAATACCTATAACTAAAAGCAGACTGGCACCGGTAAAAACTTCTCGAAGACCTGTGCTTGCAAATACGCGAAACAGGGGACTCAATACGAATTTTCCCAAAATGATGATCGCGATGATAGCTGATAGGACGATCAATGTTTGAATGTATGCAGGGTATTGCTGAATAAATGAACTATGATGATCACTCTCATTTGTGATGCTCGCTGTCGTTAGAAGTGGGAATATGGCAAGCATCGGGATAACTGCCATGTCTTGAAACAGGAGCACAGAAAAAGATGCCTGTCCAGAAAGGGATTTCATCAAACCCTTTTCCTTTAACGTCTGTAATACAATCGCCGTCGATGATAATGACAAGATCATACCGATCGCTAATGCTGGTTTCATCTCGATACGGAATAAAAAGGCAAGGACGGCAAAAAGGATGGATGTCAAGACCACCTGCAATCCACCAAGACCGAGCAGCCAAACTTTTAATTTCCATAGTAAGTTCAATTCCAGCTCCAGTCCGATTACAAAGAGCATCATTACGACACCAAATTCTGCGAAATGCATCAAGGATTGACCTTCTGCACCCACCAAACCAAGTACAGCTGGACCGATGCCAATGCCCGCGAGTAAATACCCTAAAACTGATCCGAGTCCTAATTTATGGGCAATCGGAACCATAACGATGGCCGCAGTTAGATAAACCAAAGCTTGTATAAAAAAATTTGCCTCACCCATGCTTTTCCTCGCTTAACAGACATTCTACAAAATTTGTAAAACGTTTTCCCTCCTCTTCGAGTTGAAGGTCATTTCGTTTGAAAGTTCCCTGCAAAACGAAAGGTGACAAATATTGCATGTGGCAGAGTTCGGCGGTTCTTTGAAACGGTAGTAAAAAATCACTCAGAAGATGTTTATGAAATCCCTCTTCGGAGTAAGCTTTTTGATCTCCACCTGTAGTTAATACTTGCACCCAAGTTTTTCCTTGGAGAGCTGTACCGCCTTCCCCGTAGGCCCATCCATGTTCTAAAACTGAATCCATCCATTGTTTAAAAAGAGGCGGGGAACTGTACCAATAGAGTGGGTGTTGAATCATGAGAACGTCACAGTCAAGAAGTTGTTCCTGCTCTTGTTTGTGATCAATCGCAAAAGTAGGATACAACTCATATAAATCCCTACTCGTCAGGTACGAAGAGGTAGGCAAATGATCCATTAAAACCCGATTGGCGCGTGATTTCTCATAGGAAGGGTGCACCAAGATATGAAGTATTTTCCTCAAGGGACCTCCCTGAACATAAGATACGAATGTTCTTTTTTCATTCAATTCATTTCCATAAAAAAACACAGATTTGAAAAAAGTGCTCTCAATTAATTGAGGGCAACGTATCTAATTGATATGTTCAAGAAATTAAATAAAATAATTCTAATCGTTTTCCTGATCGTCCTAGTTTCTGCTTGCAAAAAGGAAAAAGAAAATGATGCCAATGATTTATTGTTACTCGGTCTCATTGCGGCAACAAACACACCTTATATAACGGTCACTCCTACAAGCGGTTCCATTTCTATAGCTAGTTCGAACATAACTGTCACAAAATCTTATGATCCGAAATGTTCCGGTGTCAGTGGAAACCAAACATTCAAATTTTATCTCAAAAAAGGAAACTCTAAAAACCTGCTTGTAAACTTTATGGGTGGAGGTGCTTGCTGGGATGGAAAAAACTGTTTCGGAACAAATACTACTACATACTTTAAAGCCATGGATTCGCTCTCTGCTCTTGCAGTTCGTTACGCGTTCAACGGAATCATGGATGAACGCCTAGCCTCCAATCCCTTTAGAGATTATAACGTTTTATTTATACCTTATTGTTCCGGTGATTTGCATTGGGGTTCCAAGGCGACAACTTACACAGATCCGACGACCAATGCTACGACAATTCTCCAACACAAAGGATTCGATAATTTTCTCGCAAGTATCGATTATGTGAAAAAAAATTCGGATTGGACACCTACATCTTCGGATAAAATTTTCGTCGTTGGTCAGTCTGCAGGTGCATATGGTGCCATTTTCAATTTTCCTTACATTAAAGAAATTTTTCCGTCAAACGAAGTACATGTGCTCGCTGATGCTGGCAATGGAATTGTTCCTTCGAATTGGCAAACAGAAGCAGCCATTGGAAAATGGGGAGCTGATTCTAATTTAGCCTCTTGGGTTACAGGTACTTCTATCACTACGGACTTAGGTGTATTTTTTCAAAAAGTGGCAGCTTTTTATCCGTCCAGTCGAGTAGGTCAATATTCAACTAATTTTGATGGAACGCAGAGATATTTTTATAACGTACAACAACTGCTCCAAACAAATTTAACCTACTCTGATTCTTCCAGTTTGTATGGTAAAAGTGACGGAACCCAAGTTTCAGATTCAGTTACCTGCGATTGGGTCACGAAATCTCGTACAAATTTTTCGACGGCCAAAAGCCAAAACAATTACAGATACTATATTGCAGGTGGCGATGTTCATACCATTACGACCAGCAATAACGTATTTACAGAAGCATCCGGTGGATCGAGTCTTCTGACTTGGATCAATGGGATGATTGCAAATAACAGCGATTGGGCGAATAAAGATTGTAGAGCCATAGGATCATGCTCTCCACCTGCCACAACTTCCTCTCCAAACGGTGTGAGTTGTAGCTTTTCTACATTTTAGCTCCAATTAAAACGAGACAGCTTGGCTATTCACGAGCGAAGCTGTTT
>Ga0075156_10000555_pt1 | contig 19181 bp, 23 predicted proteins | sample JI81AbrownDNA_FD_70966 | JGI IMG/M metagenome (GOLD analysis project Ga0075156, IMG submission 70966) | Wastewater effluent complex algal communities from Wisconsin, to seasonally profile nutrient transformation and Carbon sequestration -... | ecosystem: Engineered > WWTP > Effluent > Algae...
GCATTCAATCAGTATTGAAATACAACGTCAACTAAGCACGCTCAAATACTCGTGCCCTCTGAATGTCCCCTGCATTGGGGCATGGTGAAGACAGTCTTGAATCACCTCACAAACCTGGTTCAAAACACCCGTTTGTACGCGCACCGAGAGCGCTTGTTGGTAGGACGCATTCGCGCTCCATGCCAACACCCGTCGCGTATCTGCGGTGATAAGATAAGCTGTTGAGAACTCCGAGCGTCTGGCGCGGATGCAGGAACTGCAGGCAAGCGAACCTTGGCGCGGCATCATCCACGCATCTTCACGCAAGGTCGCACGGCATAAGACACATTCGTCCATCGGTGGCGCGATACCGAGTAAATCTAGCAAACGCAATATCGCCGCCATCAACGCGTATTGTCCGCGCTGAGCTGAGGGCTCTTGCTCAATCCCCTCCCAGGTTCTCACGACTTCAGCGATAAACGAAAAGATTGAAGGATCAGCAGCACCTGGTTGCGTGAGACGATCAACGGCTTCTGAAAACGCTTTTAACACGACGAGCGCCCCTAAGCGATTGCGACTCTTTAAAACAGGTCCGAGTGCACGCGCGACAGCGATATGATCATACGCTTTGCCTTTCGCGAGCATGACTTCGGCAAATGACAATGGCTCAAGATGGCCGATCTGTTTTGCACCGATTTTTCTGACACCGCGAGCAATGGCGTGAATCTTGCCCGTGTTTTTGCCATACGCGGTAATCCACGCATCGTGTTCACGATACGGTTCGACATTCAAGACGAAAACCGTCTCGCGCAAATACGAGGGCATACAAATTAAAAGCGATCCAAATAACTCTGCAAAATCACCGTTGCCGCCAAATCGTCACGCTTACCTTTTTGTCCGCGTTCTTTTTGTTGATTGGCCGCTGTTTTGGTGGACCAGGTTTCGTCCTGCTCAAATACCACCCAGCCTTGCTCTTTCATCCGTCCAATAAAGGCACGGATTTCAGTGGCTTGCGCTGTCTGAATCGAAGTATCCGCTAACATGCGAGGCACGCCAACGACAAAACCCTGCGCCTGTTCGCGCTTTAACAGCTCTGCTAAAGTCTTAAAAACCTTTTCATCGCCCGTATTCTCAAGCACCTGCCAAGGGCTCGCGATGCGGCTCTCGGTATCGCCAAGCGCGATGCCAATGCGGGCAGACCCGTAATCTAATCCAAGCAATCTCATGACAAAACCTTAGCATATGCCACGCATGCAAGACAGTCTCTATCGTTCGCGCGGTTTTGTGATGATTGCCGGCACCGACGAAGCCGGCCGTGGCCCTTGGGCCGGGCCCGTGTATGCCGCTGCCGTGATTTTGCCTGAGCGTGTGCGTTTGCCTGGCTTGGATGATTCGAAAAAGATTAATGAAGCAACGCGCGAAAAACTTTTCCCGCTTATTCAAGAGCAAGCGATCGCCTGGTGCATCGCTTCGGCAAGCGTTGAAGAAATAGACACCTTGAATATTCGCGAAGCTTCGTTTTTAGCAATGAAACGCTCGCTTGAAGGACTTGGCTCGATTCCTGATCTCGTTCTTTCAGACGGATTCAAGATCCCTAACTACCATTTACCGAACGAAGGCGTAATCAAAGGAGATGGCAAATTACGTTGCATTGCTGCCGCATCAATCCTCGCCAAAGTCGCGCGCGATCGATACATGCATGAGCAGCACGAGCTCTATCCGGCGTATAACTTCGCCAAACACAAAGGCTATGGCACGCCCGAACATCAAGAAGCCCTGCGAAAACACGGAATCTGTGAAATCCATCGCAAATCGTTTGCGCCAATAAAACTCCTTAACGTACAATAGGAGGACTATGGCCATGCCGCATCAAGATCCAACCAAAACGAGTTCATGGAAGTCGCTTGAACGTCATGCTGAGCGCTTGGCAAAAACCACTATCAAACAACTCGCCGATAAAAATCCGGTTGAGGCGATGCAGATCTCAACACCTTATGGAAAGGTTGAATTCGGTTTTCAACGATTGGATGCCGCCGTCTTAGCAGATCTCGATAAACTCACCGATGAATGCCAACTCAAAGCGGCGAAGCTCGCCATGATCAGTGGCGATTACATTAATGAAACCGAGCAGCGCCAAGTGTTACACGTCGCTTTGCGTACTTCTGATTGCAATCCTCTCGTTGATCGTCAGCCGGTGCAAGATTTGATTCATTCTGTGCAGGCTGAGATGCAAAGCTTTGTTGAACGTATTCACAATAGCGTCTTTAAAGACGTGATCCACCTTGGGATCGGCGGATCTGACCTTGGCCCCCGCGCTATTGTAGACGCTTTACGCTTTTCTGCATCCCAAAAAATCCGCGTGCATTTTGTTTCAAATGTCGATGGTCATGCCCTCCACGAAACATTGCAAAAGCTAGATCCAGAAACAACTCTCGTCATCATCGCTTCAAAAACCTTTACCACCCAAGAAACCTTACTCAATGCACAAACGGTAAAAACGTGGCTCGAACAACACGTTAAAGATGTTTCACTTCACCTTGTTGCCCTTACAGCAAATACCGAAGGGGCATTATCCTTTGGCGTCACGAAAGAACGTATTTTTGGCATGTGGGACTGGATAGGTGGCCGCTATTCACTCTGGAGCTCAATTGGATTGCCGATTGCACTCGCCTATGGTTTTGATGCGTACAAAGAATTACTTGCCGGCGCAAATCAAGCAGACGAAGACTTCTTTAGCAAAGACGACAATGCCGCCACCGTTCTCGCACTCATGGGTATTTGGAATACGCAATTCTTAAACCTGAATACCGAAGCGGCGATCGCTTATGACGAACGTTTACGTCTCTTCCCAAATTACCTTCAGCAATTACGCATGGAGAGTAATGGCAAATCTGTCGATCGTGATGGTAAAGTCGTTACTTATCCTACCAATCCCCTTTTGATGACGGGCGTGGGTACAGATTGTCAGCATTCTTACTTTCAACAGTTTCACCAAGGTACAACGCCTACGGCTTTTGAAATTTATGCCGTAGAGACGGCGGCGCATCCCTACAAAAAACAACACGACGTTTTACTCTCACATGCCCGCGCGCAAAGTGAAGCACTCGCCTTTGGTGATGTAACGGTCTCTGATCGCTTTAAGATTGTTATCGGCAATCAACCTTCGTGTTTTTGGACATTGACCGAAATCTCCCCAGCATCACTCGGATATCTTTTCGCGACTCAAGAACATCGCACCTTCGTTCAAGGCGTTATTTTGAATATCAATAGCTTTGACCAATTTGGTGTTGAACTCGGCAAAACCATCGCAAAACGTTTGCAAAATATAAAATAGCCACCGCTCAACTCCTTGCGGAGGAACAGTGGCCTTCAGAAGCGCCGATGACGCTCATTTGTAGAATCCCATTTCGATTGGACTTGGGCCGAGCTTGAGCACACGCGGCTGCACAACAAAGTCATGAACGATAGCATCTGTTCGTACGATGTAATCTCGTTTGATTTGATTGCGGCTCAGCCTCTTCCCCAAGTAGAGATCCGTTACTTCGCGCTTCAACACGGCAGCTCGGACGTGAAAATAGAGCTTCATGAAGCCAAATTCCTCTTCCGATCCGCAACCATAGAGCAGCGCGCACCTTCCGGGACCTACGGGCTCGCCGCAGAGCGTCTGACTTGCGTACTTCAGAAACGCGGCACCGACGATAACTTCGTCGCGTTGAGCGAGGTACAGGTGTCCACGCCGAGCAATCGCATAGATCAACCCCTCCGGAAACATCATCGCCTTGATAACCGAAGCATCGATCCATGCAGCGATCATACAACGCAAGGACCGATCACTACGGATCTTTGCGAGATGATCAGTATTTACTTCGCTAATGTAAAGGGCGCTTTTGCTGTTTACCATCGTACCTCCTACTGGTTGAAACGGGTAAAAAGCAAGATACGTAATTTAATGTAATCTGTCAATACGCGTGGATAGAAGCAAAAACCCCGGCAGATACCAGGGTTCAGCGGTTGGGGGCGGCCTTTTTGCGCCCTTCTTTCCAGAATACTTCGCGTTTGGCGAGAATACTAAAGACGCGATTATGCTCTAGGACAATCGGTAGGTCTTTGATGTTCACCCATGAAATGGGCAAGCTTGCTTCAAGATCCCGAAGATCTAATGAGAGCATAACAAGAGATGGAGTATGCGCCGAAAAGTCCGAGCTTCGCTGCACATACTCTCGAGAAAATCTCTCGGTGAGCTGTGGGATAAATGAAAGGCTTTCATTGCCGCAATGACTCACGACTTCTCTCATTGGCCCAGATGAATACTGCGCCGTTGGATACACTAAGGCGAGTCGCAACTTCGTGATATCGCCTTCACTCAATACGATGAACCGATACGGTTGACGGCGTCCGCATAACTGCAGCATGATCACCTCATACCGCACCAAGCTTACGATGTATCGCCCACTATTCGGCACAACTTCTTCGCTCGTTGATACTGGCTGCGAAGGCGGACCAGAACCGATACTGATTTGAGCCGTCGGCTCATCATCACCGTCAGGTCGTCGAGATTCACGGCGCATTGATACCCCCTTAGCGCATAGGCGCCATAAAAAGAACTGAGGATAGATTAAACGATGGGTAGATATTTGCCAACGAAAAACACGCTCGGGTTCAAGAGAGAAACCTCCTGAACCACGAGCGTGCTCTGATTGTTTATAGCAAGGTGCTAGCCAACCTTGGCAATCGGCTGAAGAAACGCTTCGACCCTGGACAAAGGTCTTGCAAAAGAGAACTTCTTTTTCCCGATCGTGAAAGTGAATTCGACCGCGTCGAACTCAGTAACCGATTCAGGATGATCAGGTTCAATAAGCTCGATCTTGAGCTCGCCGAGAGACGCCGCCATGATGGCAGCGATACTCGCCACGTAGTTCTCAAGAAAGCCCGTGTCGCCGTCACTTGCCGCAGCCAAGACGATCCGGCTGTCGATGGGGACCATGGGCAGGATCGAATAATCGATGCATTCATCGAATTCGAATGGCGTGGCCCCGTGATCAGACCCATTGAAATCGAGCATCATCGGATGTCCGGAGCTGCCAGGTGCGATAGAGAGCCTTATGCAGGTCCCCTCCACCAACTCGAGCCCCACGAGGGTTGGCTGCAAGCTCGTGTAACGAGCTTCCTGCTTCATGACCTTGAGGTCAATCTGCTTCAGTAGTTTTTTCTTAACCGTCTTCTTTTTTGAGCTCATTTCACCTCCTCTATTTGTGCTATGTGCTGGCTGAATGTCCCATAACACAAAACACATGTCAATATAATACAAAACCACCCCAACAACTCGTCGGGGTGGTTTTCGAAACATCTATTCTTCATTCTCTGCATCATCTTCAGCGATCGCCTCTCTATCTTGTTCAATCGATCGCAATGAGACCATCCTACGCAACTTGCCACTTTGAAGCTCTATCGCTTCAGCGATGATGAGTAAATCTACCAAGTCTTTAGGATAGGTCTCCGTAGCGTTTTGATAAGACACGGACTTCCATTTACGCAATATAGCTGAGGCCTCACTGTACTGATCTAAGGTAAACTGCGGGTAAGTAGCTGAACCGCTGTATTGTCGCACGAGCCTTCTTTTGTGTGACTTAGAGACAAATACCCAAAGTTTCAAAATTGGTACGCCAATAATCGCACTCCCAAAGAGAAAGAAAAATAATTCATATTGGTGGTGGATCGAGAGGACGGTTCGTGCGACTTCATTCGTACGTGCGCTAATGGTTAACCCATATTCTATAATGGCATTGATAATGCTATACACAGGCACACCAAAGACAAATCCAACAGCAAGATTCGCCAAGAGCATATACCCTGGACTATGGTCACCCTTATCTACGCCTTGTTCTACGGACTGTTTAAGAAATGCTTCGATGGTCATAGGTAGATACTATCAGAGACCAGGTGTAAATCACAATAAAATTTACAACAAAACGACGCTATTCGAATATCAATCCCTGTATTTCATCTATGTCTGAAGGTGATTTACGTATTTTAGGGTTATTTTTTCTGGAGGCATAACTTCTTAACTTCTTTCCAGATAATTCATCATCACTACTTGGTACAATCGTCTTAATAATTTTCCAGCCTTTGTGATCATGGCCTACTTCATATGCTACACGAGGATGATCTGATTCTTTGTTAAAAATAACCAACTCTTTTTGAAAAGAAGTATCTATTGGATTTTTCCAAAACCAAATTGACAATCCGATAGGTACAACTATGGTAATCAAAAACACTCCAATTTCTTCCACAATACCTAAAGCATATTCAGATATATTTACTACGTCAACTTAAATGATTCTCCAGCCATATACAAAACCACCCCGACGGGATGTCGGGGTGGTTTTGTTGGTAGCTCCAAGGGGAATCGAACCCCTCTTTGCTCCGTGAGAGGGAGCCGTCCTAGCCGATAGACGATGAAGCCTTATTGGACCCACTTGCCTTCTTGGCGAACCAAGAGTTCTTTGGCGCGAAGGGGTTCTGCCATGAGTTCTTTGATGACACGCTCCATACGAACACCCTTTGTCTCAAGAGCACCTTGTGAAGCCTTGGCGAGAACAATGTCTCCGGGCTTGATGATGTCTTGGATAAAGAGACCGGCTTGTGGCGTATCTTCGATGACGTGGACGCGGTCTGCAGGTAACCCGGCAGCCAGCGCACCATCCTTCATAGCGTGCGAGAATATACCACAAACAACCAAAACGTCAACGTTCGCGCGAGCGGCTTCTTGGCCGATGCGATAGTGCATTTCTTCAGCTTTATTGCCTAATTCGCGGTTTTCACCCAAACAGGCGATTTTGCGCTGATGTGGTGCTAGTACTATTGAACCAAGATCACGGATCGCAGAGATCGTCGAAGACGGCGCAGCATTATAGGTATCATCTAATAAGATTGAGGATTTAATACCCGGCAAAATACGAGTACGTCCTGGCATCGCGGTAAAACACTTTGCAATATTCAAAAGACGTTCTTCAGGCAAGTCGAGCGCGACAACAACGGCAGCAGCAGCACAGGCAGCATACGCCATCGATGTACCAAAGACACCTTCAAAAACGAGATGAAATGGCTTTTGATAACATTCAATCACGACTTCAATACCATATGGCTCGAGCCCGTGTGGCGTTTGGCTTGTAATGATTTTGTTCGACACAAGACGAATGTCAGCGCCATCGTTTTCGCCGTAGCCTAATTTATGAACGGCTGTAAGATGACGCATCGCATACACGCGATTATCATCTGCGTTTAAAATAGCGATGCCACCAGGTGTGAGCGCTTTAACGAGGGTAGATTTTTCTAGGGCTACCTCGTCGGCTGATGCGTAGTATTGAACATGCACTGGAGCCAAACTCCCATCAACGGGTGAAACTCCCGTAATAATTGAAATATCCGGTGGAGCGATCTTTGTGAGATGTGCCAAATCGCCTGGCTTATCAGCACCCATTTCAAGCACAAGAATATCGGCATTCAATTTCCAAAATCCGAGTTGGGCGAAGAGGGCTTTGCTCAGGACACCTGTCCACGCAAAAAGATTTTTGCCCGGATAATCACTTTCACCAAAAACCGTTAGCGGTAAACCGAGTTCATTATTGAAATTCTTTTGCGAGACAATGACACGTACGCCGCTCTCACGGTCCCAAAGTGCCGCAGCAACCATTTGGCGTGTCGTTGTTTTTCCTACCGATCCCGTAATCCCAATAATCGTCGGCTGTGCTTTTTTGATAGCAGCTGCCGCTCCTTTGGCAAGAAACGATTCGATGAAGGTAGGCATAGTGAGACGGATATCTGACCACGTGCGTTTTAGACCTGCAAGTTAGCTTAATCACCCGTTGGCATCTCTACGGTCGTTGTAGATGCGTTCGGCGGTGTGGATGTTGCTGAAACCGTTGGCAGCGGTGGTAATTCTGGCTTTTTTGTATAAGGCCGTTCTGGCGGCACCTGAAGGTAAGATAAAAGAAACGCAGCCATATCACCAAAGACCGGCGCCGCCGAAGATTCGGCGAATTGTACGGTACGAGGCTTCACAATCACAACATACATCGCAAAACGAGGACTATCTACCGGAGCATAGCCAGCAAAGTTACCGATTGTCGCGCCCTCTAAATAACCCCCTCCACGCGGATCAGGAATTTGTGCGGTACCCGTCTTACCCGCGACATAATAACCAGGTACACTAGCAAGCTTACCATGGCCTTTTTCGACCACACCAACCAACATCCCGCCGATCAAACGCGACGTGCGTGCTGACACGGCTTGTCGTACTTCTTCAATTGGCGTTTTAATGACCGTCCCATCTGGTCTGATGACTTCTCTTACAAGATGCGGCTTCATGAGTTTGCCGCCATTCGCTAATGCGCCAAAACCCGCCGCCATCTGAATAGGTGTCACTGAAAGACCTTGTCCAAATGAACCCGTCGCGGCATAAATCGGTCCTTTCTTATCGAGAGGACGAAGATCTCCGCTTGCTTCAGCTGAAACCTCGATGCCAGTTTTTTGTCCAAAACCAAATTTGACCATATAGGACTTAAACGCCTCTTTACCCAAAAGTCTTTGAACAAAAATCGTACCGGTATTCAATGACTTTTCTAGCACTTGAGACATGGTCTGAGTGCCATGGGCCAATTTATCAGAATTACGAATGGTAAACGTATCAATTTTTTCTTCACCTTTATCTTCGTAGGTTGTCCCTGGATTAATCTTTTCAGCGTCTAAACCAGCGGCCATGGTAAAGGCCTTGAAGGTCGAGCCTGGTTCAAATTGCGCAAACGTTGCGGGATTATTCAAAATACCAACATCTTCGATTTTGCGTACGTTGGCTGGGTCATAGTCTGGCGCGCTGCACATTGCCCAAATCTCACCGGTCTTTGGATCAATAACCGTAATACTCGCGCTATCTGCTTGAAAGCGCTGTACGGCGGCTGCGGCATGTCGGCAAGCCTCATATTGAATCGTACGGTCCAACGTCAAAACAACATCCGAGCCATCAACGGCATAAGAGAGGTCGGTTGTCCCGATACTAAGACGGCGACCACGGGCGTCTTTTTCAATCGAGAGATTACCGTAGGTGCCTGACAGATCTTGATTGAGCGCACCTTCAACCCCGTATTTGCCCACGCGTTTACCAGCATCATCTTGACCAACAAAACCAAAGACATGACCGCCAAGACCTTGTTCGGGATAAAATCGCGCTAAGACCTTGGTCACGCCAATCCCTGGCAGTTTTAACGCTTTTACCTCGTCACTTTTGTCTGCATCTACTTCACGTGCCAATACAGCGTACGTCGTCGTCGGTGATAAGATCTTTGCGAGGAGTTCTTCAGGCGGGATGCCGAGCACCGGACCAAGCGCCACGGCCGTACTCGTCGCTTGTTCTTCGGGCTTCATCTCGCGCTTCAACATAAATACCTGCCAAGCATCGCGATCTTTTGCGACCGGGTGCAGGGCCTGGTCAAAACGATCTTGCACATAGAGCGTGCCACGTCTTGGCACGAGTTGCGCCTGCACTTCATGTTGATCTGAAGCTAAAATCTTGTAGGTCTTGCCTTCAACCACCTGCAATTGAAAAAGACGACCAAAAACCACGATCGCCAAGAAAACAAAAATCCCCGCAACCAGTAAAAGCCGGCCATTGAAGCTGGGTTCATCTGAGGCTTTAGCTGGCCTTAACGAATAAGCCGTTCTTGAGGGTCGCATTGAGCGGATTATAGCATGCCCTCGCCCCGAATCATCCCCTGCCCCTTCTTTGGGAAAGAAGGGATTCTGAAGAGACATGGGTTCACGGCCAGAATTTCTTACCTTTCAAGCGCTCGGGCAAGAAATCTTGCTTCGCTTTTGGATCTTCGGGCGTATAGATATACCCTTTTCCGTATCCAAGATCTTTCATGAGGGACGTTGGGGCGTTGCGGATATGCAGTGGTACGCCGTCGTTCGGATTCTCTCTCACTTCTTTGGCGGCCTCACCATAGGCACGGTACGCCTCAATCGACTTTGGGGCGCGAGCCAAATACCCAACGAGATGCGAAAGATTCACGGCACATTCTGGCATCCCAATAAAATGACAGGCCTGGTATGCCGCTACCGCAAGAACAAGCGCTTGCGAATCCGCCAAACCAATATCTTCTGAAGCAAAGCGCACTAACCTACGCGCAAGATAAAGCGGATCAGCGCCTGCTTCAAGCATTCGCGCCAACCAATAAATAGCCGCGTCAGCATCATTACCACGCAAAGACTTATGCAATGCCGAAATCAAGTTGTAGTATTCTTCGCCCTGCTTGTCATAAGCGAGAAAGCCTTTCTGTAATAAGTCCTCGAGCTCCTCGGTAGAGAGATGCTTGTCCCCTTTTGGTGTGCTCAAGGATGACTTTATCAGCATCTCAAGAACGGTGAGCGCTTGACGCACATCGCCGTCTGCTAATGTCGCAACGCGCTTCAATAAACCATCTTCAGCCGTAATTTTTATTTTTCGGGATGCGATCTCGACATCTAATGCGCGAACGAGCACTTCTTCAAGATCTTCAGCCTCGACACGATCAAAGACAAAGACCTTAGAACGCGAAAGCAAAGCACGGTTCACCTCAAAACTCGGATTCTCGGTTGTTGCGCCAATCAAAATGATGGTCCCACGCTCGACTGCAGGCAAAAGCGCGTCTTGCTGGGATTTATTTAAGCGGTGGATTTCATCAATAAACAAAATCGTGCGAATTTGGTGCCACTTCAAATCACTCTCAGCCGCCTTCAGTACCTCACGGATTTCTGGCACGCCAGAAAGCACCGCCGACATCTCAACAAATTTTGATGACGTAACCGTAGCGACAAAGCGCGCTAACGATGTCTTACCAGTACCAGGCGGCCCCCAAAATATCATAGACGACAAATCGTCTACCTCAATCATACGACGCAATGAGGCGTTCTTGCCGACGAGCTTCTTCTGCCCCACGAACTCATCAAAGGTCTTTGGGCGCATGCGTTCAGCCAGCGGCCTCCAGCGCTGATCACGGTTTTGAGCAGCCAAATCAAACAAATCAGTCATGCCACTATACTATCGAACAGAAATAGAACGTGCAAACCCATCTAAACCCCTTGTCCCCACGCTTGTGGGGGCGACTGAGTATGCTATCCTCGTCGCATCTTATGCCTTCACCAATTAAAGCCGTTCTCTTTGACTTTGGACGCGTGCTCTGTTTTTTTGATCGTTTGCGAGCGACAAGCGCAATACTTGAGCATACCTCTATTGCCATGACACCAGAATCATTAGACGCTGAGCTATTTACTCTAGACGGACTTGGCACAAAATTTGAAAGCGGCTTGCTCACAAAAGATGAATTTTTTTCACAGCTAAAAGAGCAATATCAGATCTCTGATAATCTCGCTTTTGAGGTATTTGCAAAATCATGGAGTGAGATTTTCGACGAGGTGCCAGGTGTACGCACTCTTATCGAGACTATTCCTCCAGAAATTCAACGCGGCATCCTTTCAAACATCGATCCTATTCATTGGAGTTCAGCAAAGGAGCTAGGCGTCATCAAAACCTTTGACCAACGCCTCGTGATCAAGTCGTTTGAACAAATCACACGCAAACCCGATGCGCGCATGTATGCAGCGGCAATGAGCGCATTCAACGTACCTGCTGAAAATATCCTCTATCTTGATGATATTCAAGAATACGTTGATACAGCGAAAGGACTAGGTCTTAACGCTGAAAAATTTGACGCGAGAAGCATGACTCACGACGATATGAGACAAATCTTCGTTTCGTACGGTATCCTTTCTTAAAATTACTATGCCAAAAAAAATCTCCCTCGTTTCGTGGAACGTGAACGGTATCCGAGCCGCTGAGAAAAAAGGTTTCCTCGATTGGTTTCATTCATCGGACTACGATGTTATTTGCTTACAAGAAACAAAAGCCCACGTAGGCCAACTCTCTGCCGCGCTGGTGCATCCAGAAGGTTATGAGTCGTATTGGAGCTCGGCTGTTCGCAAGGGCTATAGCGGCACAGCGATCTATACACGCGTTTCACCAATGCTCGCCATCACGAGCTTCGGTGATCCGTTTTTGGACGGCGAGGGCCGCATCGTCATGCTTGAATTCGAAAAATTCTTTTTGTTCAACGTCTACTTTCCAAACGGAGGTTCGGGCGAAGAACGCTTGAAATTCAAGCTCGAATTCTATCGACGGTTTTTAACGTTGATCGAAGGCTATCGCAAACAAAAGCCTATTGTCGTTTGCGGAGACGTGAATACCGCTCACACCGAAATCGACCTTGCACGCCCAAAAGAAAATGCCAATGTGAGTGGATTTATGCCCATCGAACGCGAGTGGGTCGATAAACTCGTTAAATCTGGCTATGTCGATACCTTCAGAATGTTTGAAAAAGACGGTGGTCACTATACCTGGTGGGACATGAAAAGCGGTGCCCGTGCCCGCAATGTCGGTTGGAGAATCGACTACTTCTTCGTCTCAGACGAGCTGAAAAAGAACGTCAAAAAAGCCTGGACAAATCCAGACAAAGAAGGCTCAGACCACTGCCCTGTTGGCATAGAGCTCTCACTCTAGTCGTGAGGGTTATACAACCAAACAGTATTCTTGCTCGCTGCGATGTCACGAGGCAACACCAAACCCTGCGCTAAGGCATAGGGCACATCATTACCCAAGAAAAGCGTCTCACGACGCTTTTGTGGTTCAACGGCGAGATATAGGGCGCGTTGCACAAATGACGAGCAAATATATTCATCCGTCGTTAAAACATGACGAACAAGCTTCTTTGTCCAACTCACGCCGATAAATCTTGAAAGAATAAACTGAAACAACAAGTAGGCTACGTGATCATAGTCATAATCGATGTCAATCACATCCAAAAAGAATCCTCTAAACCGATCGATTTCTTTTGGCGTGAGTCCAGGAACACGCTTAAAACCAATTTCAAACTCATAATCTTGAATAGCGAATGTCTCTAAGCGATGCAATCTAACGGTTTCATTTGCCTCAATAAGAATAACCGACAAGATCTCGTCACCTGACTTCACAATCTCAAAAACAATCGACACATGCGTCCAATACGATCGGCCAATAATGTGATTGATGGCGCGCTTCCATCCAAATTTGCCGTGAAAAAACACAATATCACCGATTTGCAAATGCTTTACGGCTTCATTGTAACTCTTATACAGAGATTTTGGTCGACGTTTTAACATAATTTTAGCGTCGGTTATAAATCCATTCACTTAATGGACTTTTGGCAAAATCGGCCGGCGACGTGATGTCGAGTAGTTGCATCGGGGTAAAAGCGCGATTACCAAAAAGCACCTTGGTTCGGTCATTTGGGTCCACAGCTTCATAATAGGCTTTTTGCACCAATGCAGAACACGAGTAGCGTTGCCGACTTAAGACCTTTTTCTTTGCCATGAAAAAGATATACGCACGAATTAATCGCCACGTTTTAAGCGGATAGTAAGGCGTGTCGATATTCATCAGCGCGTACGATCTGATGCGATGTCTTAGCGGACGTGTGAGCCAAGTCACTCGCTTGATACCAATGTCGAACTCTTTTGGATCATTCAAATACTTATCAAGAGCATGAATCTCGGCACCAAAATAGAATGGACGGTTCGATGATCCTTGAATCGACTCAATGATAACGTTGGTCGAGTAACCTCGTTCGATATTCTTTGCAAAAATCACCATTGCGATGTGGTCCCAGTAACTATTGGTGATTTTTCTGAAGATCGTGCGGCCGATACCGCCTTTTTTCTTGCGAATCAAAATGATATCTCCGGTGAGTAGTTTTGGTAGCTTTCCGTTAATGGCTTCGAGCGGTGTCGTGGACGAGAGCCTGTGGCGGGTATTGGCAAGTTTTTTTGCGACGCGCTTTGCTTTTTGTGCGTCACTGAATTCTTGTCGCTTTTTAATGAGAAATGATATCATGGCAACATGAAGAACTCGTTGCATCTTACCACAGATGAGAAGATGTTTATTGTTGATATCTCGCCTGCGCTTTGCGAATTACTCGACGTTTCGCAAAAATCCATGCTCGGTCAACCTTTTGATGCCTGGCTAAGCAAAGAATGCATGCGCTCGTTTTTAAAAGATGTCTTGCTCGCCTATCGCGGTGAAACCATCGAAAACCATGTTGCGACCATTATCGTACACGGCACCAAACACCATGTTTCTATCTCGATTGTGCCAACCTTTAAAAAAGATGACTCTTTAGCCAGTAGACTCAGCTTCGCGTTTACCATCAGACAAAAAGCCGCCGATTGCAACCCGCTTTTCAAACTCAATTCTCACCACTCCTAGCTTATTCGTGAGGATTAAAAACCCAAACGGTATTTTTGCTGGTTGAAATCGTTTGCGGATTCACTAAGTACATTTGCTCCACAAAATTCAGCTCAGGATGGGCGTTAAACAATGACGCCCTTCTTCGATGTGGCGCTGATGCAAGATACAGTGCGCGTTGAGTAAATGTGGTGCAAATATACGAATTTTGATGACTGAATCGATTCACAAACCAACGATAGGCACTCGTACCCAAAAACAAACTAAAAACACGAGCAATCATTATAGCGAAGATATAGGTATAGTCATACGGGATATCAAGCGCATCCAAAAAGAATCCGCGAATACGGTCACGATCGATCTCGGTCAGCCCAGGTAAGCGCTTGATACCAAGATCGTATTCACCATTGGCAACATAGGTTTCAAGACGGTGAACTTCGATGGTTTCATTCGCTTCAACAATAGAGACAGAAACAACCATGTTACCAATTTTAACGGTTTCGAAAACAAGTGCCGCATGTGTCCAGTAGCTTTGGCTCAGCTCGCGGATGGCACGTCGAAAAAGGCTACGCTTGCGCGAACGCATCAAAACAATGTCACCTACCTCTAGGTGCTGCATCGCTTCTTGGATCGTTGGATAAAGCGTCTTCATATCAGTGCTGATTATAGATCCACTCGCACGATGTGCTATTGGCGATGTCAGCGGGCGAGGTGATATCGAGCAACTGAATCGGCATATAATCTAGCTTACGAAACAAAATACGTTGGCGGTCTTTAAGATCGACCGCTTCGTAATAGGCTTTTTGGATTAACGCCGAACATGTGTATCGCTGCGTTGCTACAATACGTTTGCGGATCGTCGGAGAAAACAACCCAAATACAAACTTCCACGACCAATACGGATAGTAGGGCGTATCGACATAGGCTAATGCAAAAGCACGTACGCGTTGACGCAAGGTCTTGTCTAGCCAAGTAAATCGTTTGATGCCAATATCAAATCTCTCAGGCTGGTTGAGGTACTTATCTAAACGGTGCAACTCTGCGCCAAAATAGTAGGGTTTCGTCCAACCACCTTTGAGCGATTCGAGAATAACGTTTGCCGAATAACCGCGCGCTTGATTTTTGCGATACATCACCATGGCGGTATGGTCCCAATAGCTGCTGGTGATCACGCGCAGAATCTTGCGGGCTAGACTGCCTTTTTTATGACGTATCACGACAATGTCACCCGAGAGCAAGGTCGGTAATCGCCCGTTAAGATGTTCGAGAGGCGTTAGTGCGCTTTCATCTTGGCGTTCTTCAATGATCTTTAAAACACGCACGGCATTGCGGCGGTGCTTGCGTTCAGAGCGATTATGTTGAAATGAAAGAGCCATGGTAAACTAGACGCGATATGCTTTCTTCGTACCATTTTACTACAGACCAGCAGTTTCGTCTTGTGGACATGGACGCTCGACTCTCAGAATTTCTCGCGATAAAAATCTCTAAAGGCGAAGCGCTCGATGAATACGTAACACGAGAAGCCTTGCCAGTTTTTTTGCAATGTATTGTTGACGTATTTAAAGGCAAGCCCGTCAAACAAGTACCGATGGCCTTTTTGATCAATGAGACAATCTATCAAACCTTGCTCACCCTCAAACCTGTCTTTAACAAATCAGGCCAAGTCACAAGCATCAAGGGCAATCTCTTACCTGTCCGTCAACAATCCGCGCTCATCAAGGACGTGCAAGAAACAAAAGACGCTCAACGCGGCAGCAAAAAAGCACCACACCGAAGTAAAAACCGTCCAAAAGAGGACAAAAGAAAAGACCACCGCCAATAAACCGACGATACCCATCGGACGTACCCACTTATAACTCGACAGTATCGGAGCCAAACAAGCGGACAAAAGATACCCGGTAGCCAACGGGATCAAAAACGGTAGAGAGATTGGCACATCATATTGTAGACAACGATCAAAGATCGCGATTTGCATCGGCGTACTCAATAAAACGACGAGCAATCCCAAACTCGTCATAAACCCAATAGCCAATAAAAGCTGCATAAGCCGCTGTTTTTGTTTGGATGTTTCAGCGACACGCATCGCGAGAGGGATGTACCAAGGCCAAAACAAAAACGCAAAGAACATGAAGGCATATCCAAGCGGTAAGCTCGGATATCCCGCATTCACCAAAAGCCATTGCACACCCTCAATCCCCTGCTGGATACCAAACAAGAGCGGCGCTGCCGCAATCAATCGATCTTTAGGAAGGGCTTTTTTTAAGGCGTAGGCGCCAGCAGGGATAAGGGCTCCGGCGGCGACAAAACTCGCGGTGGCAGAAAAACACATATCCCAAAGTATATCAGACAAATGCAAAACCCTCCCAGCCAGGTGGCGGGAGGGCAGCAATAGGGTTATTCATCAGCGAGGGCGAGCTGCTGAACGGCGAAGGTCTCATCATGCTCATCTATCGATGTGAACAGGCTTTCTTCTGTGAACCATTTTTTTAGTTCATCGAATGAACGGTAGACCATCTCGGTGTCTTCGGCTGGTTGGACCGATGGATCGAGTGCGATCATAGCGGTCTTTACCGTCCGACTGCAGGCCTTTGCGCGCTTGAGTTCTTCAGCGTCGAAATCGAGATAATACCAAGTGAGACGAAGATTCGCACTCGCGACAACGTCTTCACCGTACTTCGCGCGATTGAAGACGCGGAGTCCGTTGCGAAGCATTTTGGACAAGGTTGAATGCTCGATGATCTCGGTATAGAAATTGCGATGACCTCTGGCATAGACCATGACATCCGCCTTGCGCGTCAGTCCGCGCAAGAGCTTTAAACCGTCGGGGTGCAAGTACCGGTCCCAACAGAGCCGGATAGAACGATCGATGCTCGACAGTATGTGCCGAGCCTCTTCTTCTTGTTCCTTGATGCGTCCGCGCTTGCGGCTAACGACGGCGCGAGCATGATCTTGGAGCGTATAAGAAGTCAGCTGCCTCGCGGCGCCCTCTAATGCAGGCGGATCGACATCATAGTCGAGAAAGATCGACTCTAAGGTCTTCTGAAAACGCTGCTTGTCAAAAACAACATCCAACGGAAGAAAAACCTGTGACATAACCACCTCCGCAACTGTTTGTAGCAAAATATTATTACTACGTCAATAATCACCTGTCTTTGACAGCGCATTGCCCTGATGGCATCTTCAGCACGTGGACAACCACATTTCATGCACTATTTACCTATAAAAACATGTCACACCTAACCGAAGGCGCTCGCGTGCCTGATGTCACCTTTAAAACCCGTGTCCGTGACGAAAGTGTTGAAGGCCCAAACCCTTATCGCTGGCAGGACCTCACCACAAAAGACATTTTTGCTGGCAAAAGCATTGTACTTTTTTCACTCCCTGGCGCATTCACTCCGACTTGTTCGACGACTCACTTGCCAGGTTATGAAGCGGGCAGTGAAGATTTCAAAGCTCTCGGCGTTGATCAAGTTATCTGTCTCTCGGTGAATGATGCCTTCGTGATGTTCAACTGGGGCAAGTCACAGAATGTTGAAAAGACCTTCTTGTTACCAGATGGTAACGGCGACTTCACAAAAGGCATGGGGATGCTCGTCAAGAAAAATAACCTTGGCTTCGGCGACCGCTCATGGCGCTACTCGATGCATGTCGTCGATGGTGAAATCAAAAAGATGTTCGTAGAACCTGGCTTCTCTGATGACTGCCCAACCGACCCATTTGAAGTCTCAGATGCAAAGACCATGCTCGACTATCTCAAAACACAACAATAAAAAACATCCCTTCAAACCCCCTACCCCCGTTTCTTTCTACGTATTGGGTATATGGTGTAGAAAAAACGACCCCTTCCCACGTTTGTGGAAGGGGTTTTTTCTTACCTTCAGATTCAGAACTTCTGATGAAGCCACAAACCCCTTCCCAGATATGGGAAGGGGTCGGTAGACACATACTATACACCCAATATATGTGGCTGCCGGGGGTAGGGGGGGTGCGATGAGGCGAAGGCTTTATTTCGCGTTCTCATCCAAATAATCCGCGAGCTCAGAGAATGTTGTGCATTTCACCTCTTCCATCCCACAAACTTCAAAGGCAAATTGTTTCATTGCGTCCCAATAGAGGCTGTCATTCCAAAGTGAAAAATGGTGACCAATAGAGATTGGTGCGCGTTTGCCATCATAATTATCGTTAAAGTAACGGCGATAGGATTGAAGGACATCGTTATAAGCCGCCTCCCATTCGGGTGTGCCCTTTGTTAATGTCTCTTTAGCAGCGGTTTGTTTATAGAAGAAGTTATAGTCCATCGACAATAATCTAGAACTCGAACTCGCATAATGAATGCTCGCAAGCGGAAACTCCCATAACCCATTCTTTAGTTTTTTTGGCCATTCAGTCGCCTTACCAACATCGCTTGTATCGTACCGATATCCTGCAGTCTTTAATGCTTCAAACATATCAGCGTTGCGTCCAAGCTCTGGCGCCCTAAAACCGGCATAGCTCATCTTCGGTGCAAATTCTGCAAACTGTGATAGCTCTGAATCCCACTGATCTCGCGTCCATTTGGTGCCGTCAAAATGACCGTTTGCATGTGAGCCAATTTCATGGCCTTCAGCAGATGCGAGATTAACTTGATTGATACGCGCTTCAATATCTTTGGCTGAGATGCCCCAGCCAATAGCCGATGTCCCCGTTGAATGCGCAGGCGACAAATAGCGCATACGATCTTTTGGCGTTAAAAAATAGACGCCGCTAATGAAGTAGGTAAAACGTAATGGCTTGCCTTGAGCGGTCATCGTCTTTGCGAATTCACGTGACTCGTTCCAAAAATCTAAAGAACGCGAACCATCAAAAGCGAGATTCACGAATTGCGGTGGTTTTTTATCTTTTATGATCACCGGCG
>Ga0075156_10000559_pt1 | contig 19154 bp, 18 predicted proteins | sample JI81AbrownDNA_FD_70966 | JGI IMG/M metagenome (GOLD analysis project Ga0075156, IMG submission 70966) | Wastewater effluent complex algal communities from Wisconsin, to seasonally profile nutrient transformation and Carbon sequestration -... | ecosystem: Engineered > WWTP > Effluent > Algae...
CGACCTCTCAGCGCCCTTCGGCGGGTCCAAGAAGTCCGGCATCGGACGCGAGGGCGGGGTCTGGTCGTTCGACTTCTACGCAGATGTCAAGAACACGGTGTTCGCACCGAACGGTTGGAAGGACTAGCAATGGGTGAATTCGTCGCGGCCGGGCTGCTCTCGCACGTCCCGACCATCATGCTGCCCGAGGCCACGCGCCGCGAGATCAACGAGGGCAAGGAGCTGTCCCTGGTCACCGCGCTGAACAAGCTGCGCGCCGACGTCTTCGAGACGATGGACTACGACACCGTGATCGTGCTCGACTCGCACTGGTTCACCACCGTGGAGTTCATCGTCACGTCCCATGCCCGCCGCGCCGGCCTGTTCACTGCGGAGGAGCTCCCGCGTGGCATGTGCCGCATCCCCTACGAGTGGCGGGGCGACCCCGAGTTCGCCCAGGCGATCGCCTCCCATGCCGACGAGGTCGGCACGTGGATCACGCCGATCGACGACGAGTACCTGCCCCTCTACTACCCGTCGATCAACCTGTGGTCGTACCTCGGCAAGGGTCTCGACAAGCAGTGGCTGTCGATGAGCGTGTGCCAGACCGCCGACACCGAGGACTACCTGCGGGTGGGTCGAGCGATCGGCAAGGCGATCGCCGACGTCGATCGCAAGGTGATCATCCTGGCGACCGGCTCTCTCTCCCACACCTTCTACCCACTGCGGGAGATCCGCACGAACCCGGCGGTCGAGCGCTCGGACCCCGCGTACCTGTTCAGCGACAAGGCCCGCGACATGGACCACGAGCGCCTCGCCTGGTTCGCCGACGGTCGTCATGACCGGGTGCTCGAGACGATGGATGAGTTCCTGACCGTCCGCCCCGAGGGCAAGTTCGCCCACTACTTGATGATGGCCGCAGCGCTGGGCGAGACCGACTTCGCCGCCCCCGGTCGACAGATCTCCGACTACGAGAACTCCATTGGCACCAGCCAGGTGCACGTGTGGTTCGACCGACCCGAGTCGGGCTGGACGAGGAAGGGTGCCGCCGCATGACCGAGTACCGCCGCATCCTCCTCGACGGCGCCCCCGTCGAGACGGTCCGGCACGGCGACGAGCTGGTCGCGGCCGATGGCCGGGTCGTCGGCGTCGACGAGGCGATCCACCTGCCCCCGTGCGAGCCGACCAAGATCATCGCGGTGCACCTGAACTACGACTCGCGCACCCAGGAGTTCATGACGAGGCTGCCGTCGGCGCCCACCTACTTCCACAAGCCGATCACGGCGCTGAACTCGCACAAGGGCGCCGTCGTGCGACCGGAGCGGTGCAAGTGGCTCAACTACGAGGGCGAGATCGTCATCGTCATCGGGCGGACCTGCCGCAACGTGTCGCCAGAGCAGGCCGGCGACTACATCGCCGGCTACACCGTCGGCAACGACTACGGCCTTCATGACTTCCGGGACACCGACGCGGGGTCCATGCTGCGGGTCAAGGGATCCGACACCCTCGCCCCGATCGGACCGGGACTCGTGACCGGCTGGGACTTCCACGACAAGGGCATCCAGACGAGGGTCAACGGGGTGGTGAGGCAGGACTCGACCACGGCCGAGATGGAGTGGGACATGCACTACCTCGTCGCTGACATCGCCCGCACCATCACACTGGTCCCCGGCGACATCCTCTTCTCGGGCACGCCTGCGTTCTCCCGCACCGTCTACCCGGGAGACGTCGTCGAGGTGGAGGTCGAGGGGCTCGGCACCCTCAGCAACACGATCGTCGAGGGCCCCGTGCCCATCCGCGACGACTGCGGCGCGCAGCCCACCGAGAGCGAGGAGGTCATCTCCACGGCGATGGGCGGCGACTGGGAGTTCCGCGGGATCCGCACTCCCTCGAAGGACCTGTACCCCTCCACGGTCGAGGAGAAGGAGTAGGCATGGCGAGCTCGCAGGGTTTCCTGCCTCCGTATACCGACACCGGGCGCACGGCGCTGGTGCCGGACATGCCGTGGCACTACTCCGGGACGCTGCTCACGGTCGAGTACCGCACCGACCCGGCGCGCGTCCGGGCGATCCTTCCCCCCGACCTCGAGCTCGCGGACGAGGACCCCGGTGCGGTCGCGTTCATCTGGGCGGACTGGCAGTCCTGCTCGACGGGAGGCGCCGAGCTGCTCGACCCCTCACGCTCGCAGTACCTCGAGGCGTTCGTCGTCGTCCGGGCCAAGTTCGAGGGCGTCACCTACAGCCGCTGCGTGCTCATCTGGGTGACGACCGACTTCGCGATCGGCCGCGGCTGGTTCCAGGGCTATCCGAAGAAGCTGGGCAGCGTCTTCGTCACGCGGCCGTACAGCCGCGGCGTCGCCGCTCCGCGGATCGCCGAGGGCGGCACGTTCGGGGCCTCGCTGGCGGCCTACGACCACCGGCTCGCCACCGCGAAGGTGACCCTGCGCGAGCCGGCCGACTCCAACGGCTTCGTCAACGCGCACCGGATGGTCCACCACCGCTACATGCCCTCGCTCGTCCCCGGGGCGGGCATGTCCCTGCGCCAGGTCGTGACGATGGGCGGCGTCGACCTCGACCTCGGCCAGCCATGGAAGGGCGATGCGGAGCTGACGCTGTTCGACTCCCCGTGGGATGAGCCCGCGAGCCTGCTCCCCGTCGACGAGATCATCGCCGGCTACTACTGCGAGGTCGGCACGACCTTCGCCGGTGGCGCGCTACTGTCGGACGGCTCCGCGGCCGTCTGACCGCCGCACCCGCCGCTGAAGGAGAGGGACCGATGACCGTCCGCATCACCGTCGACCGCAGCACCTGCCAGGGCTACGGACAGTGCGTCTACGAGGCCGGTGACCTGTTCCACCTCGACGACGACAGCATCAGCGTCGCGGCGGCCGACGTGGCCGAGGACCGTCGGGCCGACGCGGAGCGCGCAGCGGACGTCTGCCCCATGCAGGCCATCACGGTGGAGTAGGACGCCGGCATGGGCGGTGCGGTCATCATCGGCGCCGGGCTCGGGGGCCTGCGCACGGCGGAGTCGTTGAGGGGTTCCGGCTACGACGGACCCATCACGATCGTCGGCGACGAGCCGCACCTGCCCTACAGCAGGCCGCCCCTGTCGAAGGAGGCTCTTGCCGGCGGGGTCGACGTCGCCGCGCTGGAGTTCCGTCGACGGCCGGCCCTGGATGACGTCACCTGGCTGCTGGGCCTCTCCGCGGTGTCGTCCGACCTCGCGGCACGAACCGTCACCCTGTCCGACGGAGCCGTCCTGGCCTTCGACGGCCTGGTCGTGGCCTCGGGCATCCGACCGCGGCGCCTGCCCATCCCGGGGCCGGCGCTCGGGCGGCACCTCCTGCGCACGGCCGACGACGCCCAGCAGGTGCGCGCCGGACTGGCTGCGGGCGCGCACGTCGTCATCATGGGCGCGGGCTTCATCGGCTGCGAGACAGCCGCGACGGCGCGCACGCTCGGCGCCGAGGTGACGATCGTGGCGCTGGACGACGAGCCGATGATCCGGCCGCTCGGGGCCGACCTCGGGGCAGGCATGCGCCATCGGCATGAGGCGCACGGCGTGCACTTCCATCTCGGCCGCACCATCGACTCGTTCAACGGCGACGGCCGGGTCGAGTCCGTCTCCCTCAGCGACGGCACGGAGCTGCCTGCGACCCTGGTGATCGAGGCTGTCGGCTCGGTGGCCAACACCGAGTGGCTCGACGGCAACGGCCTCGACCTGTCGGACGGGCTCCTGGTCGACAGCGGCATGCGGGTCAGCACCGACCTCGCGCCCGTCGTCGCGGTCGGGGATGTCGCCCGTCATCCGAACGCGCTGTTCGGCGGACCCCCACGACGGATCGAGCACTGGAACATGCCCACGGAGACGGGGCGTCGGGCCGGGCAGACCCTGGCCGCACTGCTCGGCGGGCAGCCTCCGTCAGACGAGCCGTTCACGGCGATGCCCTCCTTCTGGTCCGACCAGTACGACCACAAGCTGCAGTCATTCGGCATGCCCGGCAATGCGAGTCGGATCGCCGTCGCGCAGGGCGACGTCGACGGCCCCTGCGTCGTCGAGTACCACGACGACTCCGGCCTGGTCGGCGTCGTCGGGATCGACCGCACCCCGGACCTCGTCCCCTACCGCAAGGCACTCCTGGCCCGCGGCTCCGACAGCGGCTGACAGGTGCCGGCCATCGCTATCCTCGGGAGCGTGGACGACAAGCCAGAGCGGGCGAGCTGGGCCGGACGCCTCCTCCCGGACGGCACCGATCCGGATCCGCGCTTCTCGCTCGCCAACGAGCGCACGTTCCTCGCATGGATCCGCACCTCGCTCGGACTCATCGCCGTCGGGATCGGCGTCGCCACCTTCGTGTCCACGCAGATGTCCCGCGGCCTGGCCGTCCTGCTGTCCGCGGGCCTCATCGTCCTGGGCGGTGCCATCGGCGCCGCCAGCTGGTTCCGGTGGGTGTCGGTCGAGCGCGCCCTCCGCACGCAGCAGGGGATACCGCCGTGGCGCGTCGCACCGATGCTCGCCTTCGGCATCGCCGTGCTCGCCCTCGTCGCCATCGCCGCAGTGGTGCTCGCCCTGTGAGCGCGGCCCACCCCCAGGGCGCTTCACCCGGCGACGAGGACCTCGGCCTGGCGGCCGCGCGCACAGGCCTCGCCTGGAGCCGGACCCTCATGGCCTTCGCGGGGGTGATCGGACTCGTCGGGGTGCGATCGGTCGTGCTCGACGGCCCGGCCCTCGCCAGTGCCGTCGTCCTGCTGTCGAGTGCCTTCCTGCTGCTCGCCAACGGCATCCTCACCCGACGGGCCTGGCGTCGCGCCGCGGCCGACATGCTGGCCGGGGTCCGGACCGTGCACGCCACCCCGGCCTCGATCCTCGCCGGCGCCACGACGGCGATCGCCATCGCGGCCCTCGCTCTGCTCGCCACCGGGGCCCCGCCCACATGACCGGAGGGTCTGCCATGCCCGATCGACCAGGATCCCTGTCGCTGGGCGACCAGCGGATGCCCGCGCTCGAGCACGCGGCCCGACTCGTCGCCCGGGCGTGGCTCGAGTTCGACGAGGCGCGGGAGGTCGAGACCATCCCGTCGCCCGAGCTCCTGGCCATGCTCGACGAGCCGCTGCCCGAGCAGCCAGGGGAGGTCATCCGCGATCTCGACCTCGCGGCCGACGTGCTCGACGCGTCGCTGGCGCAGTCCCGGCCCCGCTACCTCGCCTACATCGGGTCGAGCGGCCTCGAGGTGGGCGCGCTGGCCGACCTCCTCGCGCACTCGTACGACATCAATCTGGCCCTCGACGCCCGCGGCGCCACGCAGCTCGAGAACCAGGCCATCGCCTGGCTCGCGCAGTTCCTGGGCTTCCCCGCCACCGCGGGATCGTTCACGAGCGGCGGCACCATCAGCAACATCACTGCCCTGGCGGCCGCTCGCGAGCGCGCACTGCCCGGCAGCAGGGCCACAGGCATGGGAGATCGCCGGGTCGCGCTCTACTGCTCGGCCGAGGCGCACTACTCCGTCACGCGGGCTGCCGAGCTGCTGGGGATCGGGAAGGACAATGTGCGCCCGGTGCCCATCGACGTCCGACGCCGCATGTCGACGCCCGATCTGGCCCGGATGATCGATGCCGACACGGCTGCGGGCATCACCCCCATCGCCGTGGTCGCGACCGCGGGCACGACCCTCACCGGAGCGGTCGACCCCATCGACGCGATCGCCGACGTGTGCGAGCTCCGCGGCGTCTGGCTGCACGTCGACGGCGCGTACGGGCTCCCGGCCGCAGCCGCCGCGAGCACCGCGCCCCGGTTCAGCGGACTCGACCGCGTGGACTCCCTCAGCGTCGACGCGCACAAGTGGATGTTCGTCCCCAAGGCCTGCAGCGCGCTGCTCGTGCGCCGCACGGCCGACCTGGCCGCCGCGTTCTCCCACAACGAGGACTACATCCCGCACGAGGACGACGAGCTCAACGCCGTCGACGTGACGCTGGAGTACTCGCGCCCGCTGCGCGCGCTCAAGCTGTGGCTGGCGCTGCGCGTGCACGGAGCACAGGCCTTCAGGGACGCGATCGAGGGGAACCTGCGCCAGGCCCAGCTGCTGTTCGACCTCGCGACCGACCATCCCGACTTCGAGACCCGCGAGCACCGACCCCAGCTCTCGATCGTCCCGATCCGGCACGCTCCCCCGGGGTGCGCCGACCTCGACCGCCACAACGAGGCCCTGTGCCGGGCGATGCAGCACGACGGCCGGGTCTACATCTCGCCCGCGGTGATCGACGACCGGATCTGGCTGCGTCCCTGCTTCACCAACTTCCGCACCACGGAGGAGGACGTCCGGGTCACTCTGGCGGTCGCGGCCGAGATCGGCTCCGCCATCTGCGCGGATCACTGACGGCGATTGGCTATTCTCCGAGAGTGAGCGACTCGGCACGCCCCGACAAGGCAGGCGTGTCGTTCCCGGAGGGCGGCGACGGCCGGCGCAGCACCACCGGCACGGGCCGGGCGATCTTCGCCGACTCGGTGCGCCGGATCGATCCCGACCTCGCAGCCCGGATCGAGCACACCTCCGACTGGCGGACGGGGTACATCCGCCCGCTGAGGGACATCGTGCAGGCCGCCGCCATGACTCCGACCGCCGCAGTGAGCGTCTCCGTCGACGGGCTCGACTCCGCGCACCGCCGCTTCACGTTCACGCGGGACGGCCAGCAGTCCACGCTGCAGCAGGCCATGGACCGCTACCGTGACCCGCGCTTCGGATCGGTGACGGTCCGCGGCGCCAGCCCCCGCGAGACCGAGGTGTCGCTCCCCTACCAGGGCCGCCGGCTGTTCGGTGACGACCTGCGACGGCAGATCGACCAGTGGGTCGTCGACGGCGTCGCCGAGCCGGGGTTCGCCGAGGCACTGCACCTGCTGCTCGACAACCCCGACTGGCTCGACCTCCACGACGTCGACATCGCGATCCTCGGCGCTGGCGCGGAGATGGGGCCCACGAGGTCACTGCTCCGGTGGGGGGCCCGCGTGCATGCGGTCGACCTGCCCCGTCCCGCGCTCTGGGAGCGGCTCATCGCGACCACCCGCAGCACCGCGGGATCACTGCGCATCCCGATCCGCCTGTCCGACAGCGGCGCGGCGCCCTTCGTGCTCGACGGGCTCGTGCATCCCGAGGACGACTCCACCGTGGCAGCCAGCGCCGGCGCCGATCTCGTGCGCCAGACCCCCGAGCTGGGCACCTGGCTGAACGAGACGGAGCAGCCCTTCGTCCTCGGCACCTACGCGTACGCCGACGGCGCCGTGCACGTCCTGCTGTCCATGGCCGCCGACGCGATCGCCGCCGACCTGCTCTCGCGACGCGGCGACATCACGCTGGCGTACCTCGCCACCCCGACCGACGTCTTCATGGTGCCGATGAGCGCCGTCGAGGAGTCGCGCAGGCGGTGGGAGTCCCGCGGCGTCAGCGGGCTGCTGCAGAGCCCACTGCGCCTGCTCCGGCAGTTCGAGCCGAACTACCCTCACTCGTACACGACCGAGGCCGGCATCCCGTTCGGGATCAACGACTCCCTCGTCTCGCAGCAAGGGCCGAACTACGCCCTCGCCAAGCGGCTCCAGCGCTGGCGCGCGCTCGCGGCCCGCGCCTCCGGCACCCCCGTCTCCCTCAACCTCGCGCCCGCCACCCGGACGCAGTCCGTCGTCAAGAACCGCGCACTCGCGGCGGCCTACGCCGGCGCGGGCCGCTTCGGCGTCGAGGTGTTCGACCCGTCGACGTCCACCACCCTCATGGCCGCGCTGCTCGTGCACGACCTGCGCAACCCGGCCGCCGCCGCGAGCCCGGCGACCCCGCTCGACAACCCGATGGACCTCTTCGCGCAGGCGGCCAACCACGGAGGCCTGTGGCGTGCGGCCTACGCACCCCGGAGCGTGCTGGGCATCGCCGCCGTGCTCGGGATGTTCGAGTCGCGCGCATGACGGGTCCGTCCGTCGCGTCCGCCATCCTGGAGCTGCTCGGACGTCACGGCGTCACGCGCGCCTTCGGCGTACCCGGGGTGCACAACCTCCCGTTCTGGGACACCGACGCGTCCGAAGCCCCGCGCATCATCGGGGTCCGGCATGAGCAGGCCGCCGGCTACGCGGCCGACGGCCTCGCGCGGGCGACGGGTGTCCCCGGCCTGGCCCTGCTCACCTCCGGGCCCGGGGCGGCGAACGTGCTGGGCGCCTTCGGAGAGGCCTTCGTCAGCGGATCCCCCGTCATGGTCATCGCGAGCGAGCCGAGCCATGCGCTGCGCTCGTCGTCCGGTCCGCGCGGGCTGCTGCACGAGATGGCCGACCAGGGAGCCATGTTCGCGTCGTTCGGGGCTCCGTCGCGCACCGCCCGCACCCGGCAGGAGGCCATGGCCTCGACCGTGCTGGCCCTGCGGGATGCCTGGGGGTCGCCGCCGCAGGCGAGCTACGTGGGGATCCCCTCGGACGTGCTCGGCGAGACGTGGTCGGCGGCCATCCCGCACATCCCGCGCCTGCCCGCGCCCCGGGCCGATGCCCACCGCATCGGCGAGCTTGCCGAGCTGATCCACGCGTCTCCCCGCATCGTCCTCTGGCTGGGCGGCGGGGTGGTGGCCGCCGGCGCCGAGGCGGCAGCCGCGGCGCTCGCGCACCGGCTCGGAGCGCCCGTCGTGACGAGCTACGCCGGTCGCGGCCTGCTGGCGGGTGATCCGCTGCTCGTGGGCGCTCCGGTGCACGAGCCGGAGGTGTCGCGCCTGGTCGGCGAGGCCGACCTGCTCATCGTGCTCGGCTCGTCCTTCGACGGCATGAACACCATGAACTGGCGACTCCCGCTGCCGGCGCGCCGGGCCGCCATCACCCTCGGCGCACAGATCGAGCAGACCATCGACTTCGACTGCCTCATCAGCGCCGACGTGGCGGAGGCACTGGCTTCGCTCGCGGAGGCACTGGACGACCTCGGAGTCGAGCCGCGTCAGGCGTGGACGGACGTCGCGTCCCTGCGACCGGCGATCATCGACCGCATCCTCGCCGACGCGCGCACCGTCGACGCCATGCGGATGGTCGAGGCCATCGACCACGCGTGGCCGGCGGACGGTGCCGTCGTCTGCGACATGGCGGTCGCGGGCTACTGGTACGGCGGCTACAGCAGTCAGACCCGTCCCCGGCGCCTGCAGTACCCCGTGGGCTGGGGCACGCTGGGCTTCGCGCTCCCCGCCGCGATCGGCCCCGCGTCGGTCGGCATCCCGACCCTGGCCGTGTGCGGCGACGGCGGTCCCATGTTCGCGCTGGGGGAGCTCGCCACCTACGCGCAGGAGTCCCTGCCGATCACGCTGCTCGTGGTCGATGACGGCGGCTACGGGATGCTGCGCTTCGACCAGCAGGTGTTCGGCCATCCGGAGCGCGGGGTCGACCTGCTCACCCCGGAATGGCATGCACTGGGGTCGGCGTTCGGGATCGCCGTGCACACGGTGGGCGAGGTGGGCGAGCTGCCGGCGGCGCTGGCGCAGGCGCATGAGGCCAACCTGCGCGGCGAGCCCCGCATGATCGTCTGGAAGGAGCGGCTGTTCCCGCCCCGCACGACGTCGCCGCGCTGGTCCGACCCGGCCTGACGCCGAATCCTGCAGTTCCCGTCACAACGGGCGCGCCTTGTGACGCGAACTGCAGGATTCCGTGACGGACTAGCTCTGCTGGCCCATGGACCACAGGGCCCACAGGGTCGTGCGCACCGTGCGCGGCTGCATCAGCACCGTGGTCACGGCGTGGGCCACGTCATCGGCCGTCAGCCACTCGGCGAACCTCGGATCGTTCTCGACGCGACCCGTCCCGACCGCGAACTCGGTGCCGGTGCCGGCGGGGCACACCGCCGTCACGCGGATCCCCTTCTCGCGCAGTTCGCGATCGAGTGCTCCCGCGAGGCCCACCTGGGCGAACTTCGTGCCGGCGTACACGGCCTCGTCGTCACCGCCACGGAGCCCGGCCACCGACGACACGATGACGATGTCACCGCCACCCGTCGTCTCGAGCATCGCGGGCACCGCCGCACGAACCGCCCACACCGTGCCGTCGTAGTTGGTGTGCATCATCCGGCGCACCTCGTCGTCACTGTGGTCGAGGATCGACCCGTACAGGCCGATCCCGGCATTGGGGACGATGGAGTCGAGTCGACCGAAGGTCGACACGGCCGCGTCGACGAGCCGCCGGCAGTCGTCGGCGCTCTGCACGTCCATGACCACGCCGAGCGCGTTCTCGGAGCCCAGGCGCGCGACCGCCTCGTCGAGCCGCTCCTCGCGACGTCCGCCGAGCACCACCTTCGCCCCGGCCTCGACGAGCTGCGAGGCGGCAGCCGCGCCGATCCCCGCCGTGGCTCCGGTGATGGCCACGACGGTCCCGGTCAGGTCGCGCGTTGCGTACGGCATGTCATCCTCCACTAGGTCTGATGGCCCCGAACCTACTCGCCGAGCGCCGGTCGCGCTCGTCCGTGCGGGCTCCGACTGATTTACTCGCACCATGACCGACCTGAGCCCCTCACCCCTGTCCGTCGTCCTCCTCGGGTACGGCCTCGGCGGCCGCGTCTTCCACGGTCCGCTGGTCTCGACCACCCCCGGCCTGTCCCTCGACGCGATCGTCACGGGGGACCCCGACCGGCAGGCCCAGGCGCGCTCTGCCTACCCCGATGCCGTCATCTACGACTCCCCGGAGCAGGCATGGTCCGGGGGGCACGACCTGGCCGTCATCAGCACGGCCAATGTCACGCACGTCGACTACGCGACGGCGGCCCTGGGCTCCGGCCTCAACGTGGTGCTGGACAAGCCCATCGCGCCGACGGCGTCGGCGGCGACGGCTCTCGGCGTCCTGGCGTCCGAGCACGGCCGCCTCCTCGTCCCCTTCCAGAACCGCCGCTGGGACAGCGACTTCCTCACCCTCGTCGCCGTCGCCGATTCAGGCGACCTCGGCACCGTGCACCGATTCGAGTCGCGCATCGAGCGGATGCGCGTGGTGCCCAAGGGCGGGTGGCGCGACTCCACCGATCCGCAGGACATGGGCGGCATGCTGTACGACCTCGGAGCCCACGTGGTCGACCAGGCCCTGCTGCTCATGGGGCCGGTCGTCGCGGTGACCGCCTCGGTCCGGTCGGTGCGCAGCCCCGGTGCGACGGACGACGACGTCACGATGCTGCTCGAGCACGAGTCGGGAGCCGTCAGCGTGCTCACGGTGAGCCAGGTCGGGGCCTTCGCCGGCCCGCGCTTCACGCTCTACGGAACCCGTGGCGGGCTCCGCATCGATGCCAGCGACTCGCAGGAGGCGGCGCTCGTGGGCGGCCTCCTTCCGGATCGCACCGGCGAGTGGGGCGTCGAGCCGGACGGCACCGAGGCGGACCTGCGGCTCTACGACCAGTCCAGCGCCATGACCCGTGCCCGTCGCCCGCTCGAGCACGGCTCCTGGCCGACGTTCTATGCGCAGGTCGACGCCGCCCTGCGCGGCGATGCAGAACCGCCCGTCCAGCTCGCCGACGTCATCGCGAACCTCCGGGTGCTCGACGCGGCGCGCGAGTCCGCGGCCACGGGGTCGCGGGTCAGCCTGCTCCCTGCGGCAGGCCATCTCGCATGACCCAGGTCGTCGTCATCCGGTGAGGCCGCCCCGGCGCCGCCCTCGGCACCGGGCGGCCGACCCCGTCATTGAGACCGTTCGGCGGACCACTCTGCGGCTCGATGCACGCGGCAACCGACAGCTGGTCGAACACCACGAACCACGGACCGTCTCCGGAGATCTCGATGTCCAGGGCCTCCGGCCATCGGACGAGGGCCCGCCCGTCCGGGACCTCGAACGCATCGTCGAAGGGGCCTAGGGCGGGGTCGTACGGCAGGAGCCGCCCCGTGGGCAGGTAGTCGTCGCCACGCTCGGCCATGCCGGTCGCGGCCAGTGTCCACTCGACCGCCGAGCCGCGGCTGAGCGTGCGCGCGAACCAGGGGTGCCAGCCCACGACCGACGGGAACGCCGTGTCGAGGGCGTGGACCGTGATCGTCGTGGTGAGTGCTCGCGGCCTGAGATCCCACTCGATGTCGACCTGCGTCGGCCACGGCCAGCCGGGATGCTCCGTGGCACGAGCGAGGAGCCGGGCATGCCCGGGACCGCTGTCGTGCTCCACCGCCTCCACCCGTGCGGCAAGGACGGTTCCGTGGAGGGCCCACTCGTCGTGCGTCGTGGGCTGCACGTGCGCCTGACCGTCGACCACGACGGCGTTGTCGCGCAGCCGGCCCGCCCAGGGGGCCATCGGGTACATCCCGTACTGCACCGGCTCAGGCCCGTAGGCGGCGAGCAGTGAGAGGTCGCCGACCGTCCAGGACGTGGCCCGCGCTCCGCGCGTCAGGTCGATCCTGATCTCGACGTCGTCGACGCAGAGGACGACCTCGTCGATCCCGGGCACGTCAGGACGCCGCAGCGTGCTGCGAGCGTGCGAGCTCGCCGATGGGGTCGGCCAGCAACGCGCCGAACGCCGACTCGGCGGCCCCCAGCAGCGTGCTGTCCCCGCTCAGCGAGGGGACCTCGACCCGCACCTGCTCGCGTGCCGCGGGGAGCGCGAAGTGGAGCTGACGGAAGACGGCGCCGCTGACCAGCGGCAGGAGCAGCCTCAGGTGCCCGCCCAGCACCACGACCTCCGGGTTGAAGAGGTTGACCAGGTTGGTGAGCCCGATGCCCAGCCAGATCCCGACCTCGTCGACCGCCGCCTGCGCCGCCCTGTTCCCCGATGACGCGGCGGCGATGACATCGGCGACCTCGACCTGCTCGCCGCCGAGGCCCGCCGCGCGCACCACCGCGTCGCGACCGATCTCGGTCTCCCAGCAGCCCGTGGCCCCGCAGCGGCAGAGGACCCCCGACGGGTTGACGACCATGTGGCCCACCTCGCCGCCGTAGCCGCCGGCCCCCGACATGATCCTGCCGTCGATGATGACGCCGCCGCCGATGCCGACCTCACCGGACACGTACATGAGGTTGCGGCAGTGCGCTCCGACCCCGCGCGTGAACTCCGCGATGGCGCCGAGATCGGCGTCGTTGCCCACCGACACCGACGGGACGGCAGCGAACTCCGCGGTGAGGGCCTGCCGGACGAGGTCGCCCAGCGGCACGTCGACCCAGCCGAGGTTCGGTGCCAGCCGGATGCGGCCATCGGCATGGTCGACGATGCCCGGCACGCCGATCCCGACGCCCACCCAGGCCGCTCCCGCCGGGGCCGTGTCGAGGGCCTGGGCGGTGAGGGTGACGATGTTGCGCACCGCTGCCTCAGGGGTGAAGTTCGCCCGGCGGTGGCGCTGCTCCTTGCGCAGCAGGACGCGGCCGCCGAGGCCGACGACCGCGACGACGGTGCGCTCGACGCGGATGTCGAAGGCGACGACGACCGCCGAGCCGGGAACCGGCTGAACCATCAGCGACGGCCGTCCGACCTGTCCGGCCGATCCGGCACCCTCGTAGACGAGTCCCACCTCGGCGAGCTCCGAGACGAGGACCCCCACCGTGCTGCGATTCAGCCCGGTGAAGGCCACCAGCTCGGAGCGACTGCTCGCCCCTGCCTCATGCAGGTAGCGCAGCATGCGAGCGAGGTTGTGTCGCCGCACGTCGTCCTGGGTCGCTGCACCCCTCGTTGCCATGCCGTGCCGACTTCCTTCGACCTAGGAGGGTGTGGAGCGCTTTCGCGAGATGGCGTCGACGCTCGCGGCGAGCAGCAGGACCAGTCCGGTCACGACGTACTGGATTCCCGACTGCTGCGTGATGAGCGGAAGGCCGTTGGCGATCACGGCGATCACCAGGCCGCCGATGACGGCGTCGAAGATCCGGCCGCGACCGCCGAAGAGGCTGGTCCCGCCGATGACAGCCGCACCGACCGCGAACAGCAGAGTCTGCGCGCCGCCGGTGGTGGGCGAGACCGAGTTGTCGCGCGACGCGATCAGGACGCCAGCGACGGCGGCGAGGGTCGAACAGATCATGAAGCAGTAGATCTTGATCGCCTTGACGCTGATGCCCGCGCGGCGGGCCGCCTCGGAGTTGCCGCCGACGGCGTAGATGTGCCGCCCGAAGGACGTGCGCACGGTCACGAAGGTGAGGCCCACGAGGAGCACGAGCACCACCAGCACGGCCCACGGCACGCCCTGGATGACCGGGATGCAGCCTGCGGGGTCTGGCGGATCGTTGGTGACGCAGGCCGTCTTGCCTGGACGGACGATCTGACGCTCCTGGTTGAGCAGGTAGACGCCGGCGCCGAGGATGACGGTGAGCGCGATGAGCTTGGCGGCCCACACCGACGTCGAGGTCGCCTTGAGCCCGGCCTTGCGACGGCCGCTGATGGCGCGGAAGGTCACGAGGCCATAGCCCACGACGACCACCGCGAAGAGCAGCCAGCTCGCCCATGCCGGCATGTTCCGGTTCATGATCGCGAGGAGCTCGTCACTGCGGAGCGTGATGGTGCCGCCCTCGCCGATGATGAGGAGCATGACGCCCTGGAGGGCCAGGAACATGGCCAGCGTCACCACGAACGATGGGATGCCGAGGCGGGCGACGAGCAGTCCGATCACGAAGCCGATGAGCGTTCCGGTGAGCAGCCCCAGCACGAGCGCGATCGGCCAGGCCAAGCCCCAGGAGGTCATGGCGACGGCGAGCACCGCGGCCGCGGTACCCGCGGCGAAGCCGGCCGACAGGTCGATCTCGCCGAGCAGCAGCACGAAGATCAGGCCCATCGCGAGCACGATGATGGCCGTGCCCTGATTGAGCAGGTTCGCGAAGTTGAAGAGGCTGAAGAAGGTGTCGGGCTTCAGGACGCTGAAGAGCACGACGAGCGCGATGAGGCCGAGGACCGCCGGGAGGGAGCCGACATCGCCACCCTTGATCCGGTTGAAGTAGTCGCCCATCGCCTCGCCGATGGTGCCGCGGTCGCCGGCCTCCGGCAGGTCGACGTCGGTGGTCTGATGCGACGTGCTCATGCCACTCCTCCCGCGTTCGCGATCTCCGGTTGCAGCCCCATGTCGCCGCTGCGACCCGTCGTGATGAGCTCGACCACGGAGCTGTGGGTGACGTCCTTGACCGACACCTGCGCTGCCAGTGCGCCGAGGTACAGGCACGCGATGTTGTCGGCGACCTGCATGACGTCGTTCATGTTGTGCGAGATGAGGATGACGCCGAGGCCGTTGTCGGCGAGTCGGCGCACGAGGTTGAGCACCTGCTCGGTCTGCGCCACGCCGAGGGCCGCCGTGGGCTCGTCGAGGATGACCAGCTTGGAGTTCCAGAGGACGGCGCGGGCGATGGCCACGGTCTGGCGCTGCCCGCCGGACAGGCTCGAGACCTGCTGGCGCACGGACTTGAGCGTGCGCACGGACAGCCCCTTGAGGGTCTCGGTGGCCCGCTTCTCCATGCCGATCTCGTCGAGGACGACCGCCTTCTTCTCCTCGCGGCCGAGGAACATGTTGTGCACGACGTCGAGGTTGTCGCACAGGGCGAGGTCCTGGTAGACCACCTCGATGCCGAGGGAGTTCGCGTGCTTCGGATCGGACACGCTGACCGACTTCCCCTCGAAGAGGTAGTCGCCGGAGTCGAAGGGGTAGATCCCGGCCACGCCCTTGACCAGCGTGCTCTTGCCGGCGCCGTTGTCGCCGACGAGCGCGGTCACCTGCCCCTCGTAGACGCTGAGGTCGACGCCACGGAGGACGTGCACGGGGCCGAAGCTCTTGTTGACGCCCCTCAGCTGAAGGAGCGGGGTCTCGTTTGTCATGGCGTTACCTTCTCGTAACCGGCCGGATGGAGTGGGGCAAACCGCGAAACGCCCGTGGTACGACGGTGGGGGCGGATGTCACTGCACCCGCCCCCACCGTGTCGTGCTCAGTCCGGCCTACGGCCGAACGGGGGTACTACATAACACCGAACTCGGCGCACTTGGCCTTGAGCTCGTCGGTCGTGCAGACCTTCTCCACCGTGGTGAAGCCGTCAGCGATGACGTCCTTCACGTTCTCGGGGTAGATGGCCTGCGGCACCAGCAGAACGCTGGGGACCTCGGTGCCGGCCTCGCTGTCGGCGGTCTTGCCGGTGGCAAGAGCGTCAGCAGCAGCGGTGTCGCCATTGATGAGTGCCACGGCGAGCGCCGCAGCGGCCTCTGCCTCCTGCTTGACAGCCTTGTAGACGGTCATGCACTGAGTGCCGAGCAGCACGCGCTGCAGGCCCTCGTCGGTGGCGTCCTGGCCGGTGACGAAGATCTTGCCGGCCTGGCCGTTGCGGTCGAGGACAGCGATCGTCGCGCCGCCGAGGCCGTCGTTCGCGGCAGCAACGCCGACGAAGTCACCATTGGCCTCGGTGTACATCTGCTCGAAGATGGTGCCGGCCTTCGTGTTGTCCCAGTCCGGAACGGCCTGGTCCGCAGCGACGGTGTAGCCGGCAGCCTCGATGGCAGCCTGGTAGCCCTGCTTGAACAGCGTGGCGTTGTTGTCGGTGGGCGAGCCGTTCAGCAGTGCAACGGGGCCCTCGGTGGTGCCGGCGTCGGTGAGGCACTTGACGAGGCCCTCGCCGATGGTGGTGCCGACCGCGACGTTGTCGAACGACACGTAGTACTTCGCGCCGCCGCCCAGGGTCAGGCGGTCGTAGTCGATGACCGGGACGCCGGCAGCGTCGGCCTTGGCGATAACGGCCGCGGCGGACGGGCTGTCGAGGTTGACGATCAGCATGGCGCTGCAGCCGCTGGCGAGCATGCCGTCAGCGATGGTGGCGAACTTCGCCTTGTCGCCATTGGCGTTCTGGATGTCGTACTCGACACCAGCAGCGGTGAAGGCCTCCTCGAGGAACGGCCGGTCGGCCGTCTCCCAACGGGCCGACGACGCAGCGTCGGGCAGGATGACGCATGCCTTGCCACCGGCAGCCATCGCCGACTCGGACTCGGCCGGCGCAGCCGACGACTCGGCCGGGGCGGCCGAGGACTCAGCAGGAGCTGCCGACGAGGAATCCGAGCTGGAGCTCGAGCCGCAAGCGGCGACGAGCAGTGAGGCGGCGGCGAGGCCGGCTACTGCTCCAAACAGTTTCTTGGACATACGATGCTGTCCCTTCCCCGCAGGAGGCTCCTGCGAATTTTGTGAGATGGAGTTGTGTCGACGATCCCTGCGGTCGCTCGATCGGCACGAAGCCGATCAGGCGATCCCCAGGATGTGATCGACGACGAGCTGGTCGAGGGCCTCGTTCCCGAATCCGAGCGCCGCGAGGGCGTCGAGGTCGAAGGTCTCTCCCAGCAGTTGCGCCGCCGCGGCCGTGGAGTACGGACCAACGGACGGAGCCGCGAGCTCGGCAACCTTGGCACGGGCCATGGCTTCCGCAACTCGAGGATCGTTGTCGAACGCGCGGGCCTTGTCCGCGAGTGCGAGGTAGTTCCGGATGCAGCCGCGGGCGAAGTCCCAGACTCCCTCGACATCCTCCGTGCGATACGCGTGGGCGTCGAAGTGCTTGGCGCCCCCGTAGCCGCTCGTCTCGAGGAGGCGGACAAGGAAGAAGTGATCCTTGATGCCCTCGGAGCCGAAGCGGAAGTCCTGGTCGAAGCGGCCGATCCGCTGGTCGTTCAGGTCGATGTGGAAGAGCTTGTCCTGCCAGATGGCCTGCGCCACGCCCTGGTAGAAGCTCAGGCCCGACATGGTCTCGTGGGCCACCTCGGGGTTGAGCCCGACCATCTCCGAGTGCTCGAGCCTCTCGATGAAGGCCAGCGCGTGCCCGACGGTGGGCAGGAAGATGTCGCCGCGCGGCTCGTTCGGCTTGGGCTCGATGGCGAAGCGGAGGTCGTACTGCTTGTCCTTGACGTAGCCGGCCAGGAAGTCGAGGGCCTCTGCGTAGCGCGACAGGGCGTCGCGCGTGTCCTTGGCCGCAGCCGTCTCGACGCCTTCGCGTCCGCCCCAGAACACGTAGATGGGGGCACCGAGCTCGGCGGCGACATCGAGGTTGCGCATGACCTTCTGGATCGCGTAGCGGCGCACGTCCCGGTCGTTCGACGTGAGGGCGCCGTCCTTGAAGATCGGGTGGTAGAAGAGGTTGGTGGTGGCCATCGAGCAGACCAGGCCGGTCTCGTCGAGGGTCCGCTTGAAGGCCTCGAGCTCCGACCGGCGCTGCGACTCGGGCGCACCGAACGTCATGAGGTCGTCGTCGTGGAAGCTCACGCCCCAGACGCCGAGGTCGGCGAGCCCGCGCAGGATCTCGTCGGTCTCGAGCTTGGGGCGGGTGGCCTCGCCGAAGGGATCACGCCCGCGATTGCCTACGGTCCAGAGCCCGAACGAGAACCTGTCCTCCGGGCGCGGGGTGAAGTCCACGGAACTCCTCGTCTGCTTCCACGTCGGCCGACGCGGGGCGTCGACTAATTGTTGTCTCAGGAAACATATGCCCCGGAATCACGTGACACAAGCGCTTATTGCATCGATTCGACATCTTTCAGTAACGATTCGGTCACGTCGGCCGCCTTGCCGAAACCCCTTGCAGGCGTTGACTACCCGTAGAGCGCGGTGCGAGCGCGGGCGTAGGCCTCGCGGATGCCCGGAACCGGGGAGGGCTCGCGTCGAGTGGTCGATCCGGGACGCGCATCCGGCCACTGCGGAGCGGCCGCCGTCCCGGCCAGGGCCCACGCGGCCTGCCGTGCGGCGCCGTCGGCCACGTACTCCCCTGGTGGCGGCACCTCAACAGGGACGGTGAACATCGTCGCTGCGACCTCGCTCACGGCGGGGTTGGCCGCCGCTCCCCCGACCAGGATGATGCGCCGCGGCACGACGCCCACGTCGACGAGCGCGTCGACCGCGTCGGCGAGGCCGCCGAGCATCCCCTCGATGGACGCCCGCGCGATGTTCGCCGGGGTCAGGTTGGCGCGCGTGATCCCGTGCAGCGAACCACGGGCGTCCGGCAGGTTGGGCGTGCGCTCGCCGTCGAGGTAGGGCAGCAGAACGAGGCCGCCCGCACCCGGCTCGGCGCTGAGCGCGAGCTCCGCGAAGGACTCGACGTCCACTCCGAGGAGCGCCGCCGCCGACGTCAGCACCCGTGCCGCGTTGAGCGTGCAGACGAGGGGCAGGAAGTGGCCTGTCGCGTCGGCGAACCCCGCCACGAGCCCGCTGGCATCCGCTGCCGGCACGCGCGACACGGCGAACGCCGTGCCCGACGTGCCGAGCGAGACCACGACATCGCCGGGCTGCGCGTCCAGGCCCAGG